>Ga0209164_1002578_pt1 | contig 18948 bp, 12 predicted proteins | sample MTBNYHSulfiMetaG_FD_187458 | JGI IMG/M metagenome (GOLD analysis project Ga0209164, IMG submission 187458) | Enrichment culture microbial communities from rom New York Harbor, USA that are MTBE-degrading - MTBE-NYH (New York Harbor Sulfidogenic)... | ecosystem: Environmental > Aquatic > Marine >...
CGGTAACGCCCGTGGCTGTTCCTTCCACCGTCACGGTGGCGGCGCCCAGGGTAGCGCCGGCGGCAGCCGTGAGCGTGAGGGTGGACGCATCGGTGGTGGGTGCGGCCGGATCAAAGGCGGCCGTGACTCCGGTAGGCAGCCCCTCCGCCGCCAGCGTCACGGCACCGGTGAACCCGCCGCTCCGGGTGATCTGGATCTGGGTGGCATGGGCCTGCCCCTGTTGCACCGCGAGGGTGGCGGGGTTCAGTGCCAGGGTGAAGTCCGGCACGGGGGCCGGGGCCACCAGGATCTGCAGGTTCGCCGACGCCTGTTGGACCCCCTGGCCGCTACCCCGGACCGTGGCCTGAAGCGTTCCGGCGGCGACGCTCGCCGCCACCTGGAAGGTGAGGGTTCCCGTGGTGGAGCCCACGGCGATGGTGGCGGGCAGGACGGTGATGCCGTTCGGAGCGTCGGCGGTCACCGTCACGGCTCCGGTGAAGCCTCCCCCACGGGTCACGGTGACGGTAACGTCTCCGCTGGTACCGGCCGTCACATTGATGGACGAGCTGGAAAGGGTGATGGAGATGGTGGGCGTTTGACCATTCCCGTTGGGGTCGGTGGGGTCGCCGTTACCACCGTCGCAGCCCAGGAGGAACGCTGATGCCGAGAGGGCAAGGGCACAGGCGAGCGGAAGGTAGGATCGACTCACGATCGTAACTCCTGGGACTATGCGGGAGAAGCGATGTCGGGGGGGCGTGCCTTCAGCCGATTCAGAGACGCCCGAAGGCGAGGGTAGAACGGGTGCTTCGAAAAGTCAAGATTAAATATTTTCGTGCTGAAAAACTCGCGGCGGTCGTCTCCCGGGAGTCGGCCCAGTATGGAACGCGGACCCGAATCGTGGCTCAGGTGTGGAGTGGCACGAGGCCCGGCATGGAGGGCGGGCTGGAACTGCTGGGCGGGAGCTCCCTTCCATGGCCGGGCCTCCTGCCTGGAAGCAGGGGTGGGCTTACCAGGGTATCCTCCGGCCCCGACCCCGTGTCAGGTGCCGTTGCTCACCCCCCATTGGAACCCCTGGGCCACCATCTTCTCCACCACTGCGGGAACCGGCGCCATGCCAGTGCCGGCCATCTCCCCCAGGAGTCGCTGCGCCTCCCTCCATGCCTCGGCGCCGGCGGCAGAGAACGTGTGGAGGACCAGTCGGTCCAATCCAGCCATCTCGGCCGCCAAGGCCTGTAATGCGGCCATGAGGACCCGGTCACCTCCGAACGCTCCACACCCCCAGAAGCCGGTGTGGACCACCACTGGCGGCCGTTCTGTTCGACCGTCGGCCGACTCCAGCACGGCTGACCGAAAGCCCGTGAAGGCCGTTTCCAGGATGTACTCGATCTCCTGGGCCTGGTACGCCCCGGCCCCCCCGTCGGGCGCAGCCATGGCGATGAGGTTGGTGATGGTGGGTGGATCGATGCGGCTGATGGCCCGGCGCACCACGTCCTCCGATGCCTGGCCGAAGGCGTTCCCATAGAGACCCCTTGGCCGGCCAGCTTCTGGGTTCCGATCGGTGGCGATGCGGCACCGGCGCTCGACCCCCTTGATGAGTACAGGCGTGGGTCGACCGTCCTCCACGGTCACGGCGGGGCGATCTCCGGCGGTGAGTGCTTCCTTCAGGGCGCCCAGGGCCGGATGCTCCGCCACCTGCATCTCGTCCTGCGCGAACAACGCCCCCCGGTAAGCAACGAAGAGGCGTGGGTCCGCGAAATTCACATGCCAGTGGACCGCGTCCAGGGGAGTCGTCTCGAGAGCGTAGTCGTAGGGACCCTCCCTGGCTTCGACCCGCTCCACCGCGGACCGGAGGTCAACAGCGCCCGGGAGAGCCATAGCGGACCAGCGCGTGTAGGTGAGCTCGCCTGCCGAGATGGATTCGGGTGGGCAGGCCACCTCGAAGACGATCCGCTTGTTTCGGTTCCAGAGGACGGGCGGGTGCTCCTCCATGAGCTTCTGGGTGGGAAAGACAAGGCGCTCCAGCGGTTCAGCATGGTCGAACATCTTCTATTCCTTCAAGTTTCGGAATGTCGAAAGTAGGAGATCAGCTCCAAGGCAACCGACAACGCAAGCGCTGTCAAGATAGTCAAACGGACGCCGGTCCGGGAACGTGACCCCCCGTCCCCGGACCGGCGCCGCACCTCGAATCCGGACTACTCCCCCTGAGGCTCGACGCCCCAGTGTTTGTGCTTCTGCCGCATGATGGCGTTGTGCGCCATGAGACGCAGCGCGTTGATCCGGATGAAGCCTCCAGAATCCTGCTGGTTGAAGCCGCCCTCGATGTGCATGCTGGAGAGATCCTGGTCGTAGAGGGACGACGTGGACTCCCTCGCCACGGCCAGGGCCTTTCCCTTGTAGAGCTTCATGTATACGGTGCCGTCGATGACTTCCTGGCTCTTCTCCACCGCAGCCATGAGGAAATCCATCTCGGGGCTGAACCAGAACCCGTAGTAGATGAGCTCGGAAAGCTTGGCCGTTAGCATGTTCCTGAGGCGCATGACCTCCCGGTCCATGGCGATCCCCTCGATGTCCATGTGGGCCACGTGGAGGATCTCCCCGCCGGGGGTTTCGTAGACGCCGCGTGACTTGATCCCCACGAAGCGGTTCTCCACCATGTCAAGGCGTCCGATCCCGTGCTTACTCCCGACCTCGTTCAGGTACTGGAAGAGCTCCAAGGGGTCGGTCCTCTCAGTGCCGTCGTCCAGGTTCACCACCTTTACCGGGACGCCGTCCCTGAAGGTGAGGGCGATCCGTTCGGGGGTGTCCGGGGCCTTCTCCGGGGGCGTGGTGCGGGAGTATACGTCCTCCCCGGGCTGGTACATGGGGTCCTCCAGAATCCCAGCCTCGTGGGAGATGTGCAGGAGGTTGTCGTCCTCGCTGTAAGGCTTCCCCCTGGTGGCCGTCACTTCGATGCCGTGCTCCTCGGCGAACTCCAGCAGTTCCGTGCGGCCTTTGAAGTGCGCAAGGAACTCGGGCATCTTCCACGGCGACAGGACCTGGATGTCGGGGTTGAGCGCGTAATAGGCCAGTTCGAAGCGGACCTGGTCGTTCCCCTTTCCGGTGGCGCCGTGGGACACGAAGGGGGCCCTCTCCCGCCATGCGATCTCGATCTGTCGTTTGGCGATGAGGGGGCGGGCCAGGGCGGTGCCCAGGAGGTACCGGCCCTCATAGAGGGCGTTCGCCTTGAACGCCGGAAAGATGAAGTCCGTGACGAACTCCCGCTTCAGGTCCTCCACGTACACCTGCGATGCCCCGGTCTTCAGGGCCTTTTCCCGGACGGTCTCCAGGTCGTCCTGCTGGCCCACGTCCGCAACGTAGGCGATCACGTCGTAGCCCTGCAGGACCAGCCACTTCAGGATCACCGAGGTGTCCAGCCCTCCGCTGTACGCCAGCACCACCTTCTCGCTCATGGATGTTCTCCCCGCACGCCCATGGAAAGGCGTGCTCTGCACGTTTGCGGTTCGTCTGGGAACGCAGCCGGCCCCTGGGCGGGGAAGGGGACGAGCGCTGTCCGGCCCGGGTGCGGAGATCCGCTGGCGGGTTTGGGGCCAGAAGGACTCTAAGGGGAAGGAAGGGCCGGGACAAGGACGAGCGTTGCCGGATGCGCCTGCGGGCAAAGGAAACTCGGTCTTGAACTGGGCCTGGGAGCTTCCGGACGAGCCGACATGTGGGGCTGTCCGAGGCGGCGTCAACAATCGGGTCGTAATAACTGAAAGAGCCCGCAGGGGCTGATGCCCCCGCGGGTTCTATCTATCGGGACGGCCGGATGTTCCTGCGTCGCTGCGCTCCTCGGAGATCCGGCCGTAATAACTGAAAGAGCCCGCAGGGGCTGATGCCCCCGCGGGTTCCATCTATCGGGACGGCCGGATGTTCCTGCGTCGCTGCGCTCCTCGGAGATCCGGCCGTAATAACTGAAAGAGCCCGCAGGGGCTGATGCCCCCGCGGGTTCCATCTATCGGGACGGCCGGATTCGAACCGGCGACCCCCTGAACCCCATTCAGGTGCGCTACCGGACTGCGCCACGTCCCGTTACTTCCCAGCTCGCCGTTTCAGACGGGGCCGACGAGGACCCCCAAAAAACCCTGAACCCCATGGAGCTGCGGTCGCCTTCGGCGATCCTCGCTCGTCTCGCGGGTCAGCCGGCAGATCCCTGGACCGGCCGTATGGCCGCTCGGCTCAGGTGCGCTACCGGACTGCGCCACGTCCCGTGTTCCCCGGGGATTGGGGGACCCACAAGTTGGCTGAAAGTGGGGATCGACGTCAAGGTCCGTGAGAGGAAGAGGGCTTCATGCGGGCCTCTCGAAGGGTTGACCCCCCCCGTGTCAGAAGGTAAGTTTTCAATCCTCGATGCGGGGTGGAGCAGCCAGGTAGCTCGTCGGGCTCATAACCCGAAGGTCGCAGGTTCGAATCCTGCCCCCGCTACTTCGCTCGAACGCCGCCGAGAGCGGCGTTTGGCTTGTAGGAAGGTTGTTGGGCCGGGTTCGGTTCGGCCAGGTAGCTCAGGTGGTAGAGCACGCGGCTGAAAACCGCGGTGTCGACGGTTCGACTCCGTCCCTGGCCACTCGCAGTCGGCGCACGCCGGAGCGGTTTGAGACACAGAGGTCCGTAGCTCAATTGGTAGAGCACCGGTCTCCAAAACCGGCGGTTGGGGGTTCGATTCCCTCCGGGCCTGTGCCGAAAGAGGCCGGTCCCCGGCCGTGAGACGAAGGTCTTCGAGCGCGGGTTGCATGCTCTGGCCCCCATCGTCTATCGGTTAGGACACCACTCTTTCAAGGTGGAGAGGGGAGTTCGATTCTCCCTGGGGGCATGGCCGGGGTTTCGGTTGAGTTGGTATGCAGGGGCTGTAGCTCAGTTTGGTTAGAGTGCCGGTCTGTCACACCGGAGGCCGCGGGTTCGAGTCCCGTCAGCCCCGCTGCAACGCTGATTGAATATCGAGGGTCAGGTCGTCTGTGATGGGGCTGTAGCTCAGTTGGGAGAGCGCCTGAATGGCATTCAGGAGGTCAGGGGTTCGACTCCCCTCAGCTCCATTGTTTGGGCTCAGGCCGGTGCCGGAAACCTATCGAGGACCCGGCCCGGGGGAAGTCTCCAGGGCTCGGGTGGCGGAATTGGCAGACGCGCAGGATTCAGGATCCTGTGGGGGTAACCCCGTGAGGGTTCGAGTCCCTCCCCGAGCATTCCGGTTGGTGTGCAGGAGTTCAATCCGGCCGATCTGGCACTGAGCCAGTTCCGGCCGGTTCGAGTCTTGAGGGTCGCCCACGTGCTGGAATTGGTAGACAGGCTGGTTTGAGGGACCAGTGCCGGAAACGGCGTACAGGTTCGAGTCCTGTCGTGGGCATTGCTGAGGTTGGGCGCCCGTAGCTCAATTGGATAGAGCGCTTGACTACGGATCAAGAGGTTGGGGGTTCAAGTCCTCCCGGGCGCGTGAGCAACCTCGGAGTCCAGCCCGGGTGGATCCGGCCGTTGCGGGGCGCGTAGCTCAGTTGGTTAGAGCGCTACGTTGACATCGTAGAGGTCAGAGGTTCGAGTCCTCTCGCGCCCATTCCCTTGGGGCCGTAGCTCAGTTGGGAGAGCGCTTGAATCGCACTCAAGAGGTCAGGGGTTCGACTCCCCTCGGCTCCACTCAACCGCCACCTTAGCTCAGATGGTAGAGCACGTCACTCGTAATGACGGGGTCGTCGGTTCGATTCCGACAGGTGGCTCTTGTTCGGCCGAGCACCTGCCCAGCGAGGTGAGGGGTGCAGCGACCGCCGGGATTGGTTATAGTCTGAATGGATGCCCCGTGGTGTAACTGGCAACACGTCTGACTCTGGATCAGAAGAGTCCTGGTTCGAGCCCAGGCGGGGCAATTTGAGGCCCTGGTCCTAACAACTGGGCCGGGGCCGTTGAGTTTGGAGGGATGGCCGAGTGGCTTAAGGCGGCGCCCTGCTAAGGCGTTGGGCCGGAAGGCCCGCGTGGGTTCGAATCCCACTCCCTCCGCTGTAGCAGATCTGGATGGTGATGTGGGATTCGTCACGTTTGGACGGGTGGCCGAGCGGTTTAAGGCGCACGCCTGGAGAGCGTGTGGGCAACAACCTTGCCTCGTGGGTTCGAATCCCACCCCGTCCGCTGTAGAAGATCTGGGCGGTGATGTGGGATTCGTCCGAGCCGAGACGCCGCCCAGAGGGCGGTGGCGAGACCACCGAGCGAAGTGAGGTCCATCCCACCCCGTCCGCTGTAGATGACTCGAACGGCGCCGCGAAGGCCGTCCGAGCCGACGCGGGGCCACTGGCTCAGCGCCGTGAGCACTTCGGGGCGTGGCTCAGTCCGGTAGAGCGCTGCGTTCGGGACGCAGAGGTCCCCGGTTCAAATCCGGGCGCCCCGATTGGTGGGCCGCTTGCGGCCTGATCAGGTTCTCGCACGGGTTTGAACCGCAGGTTCAAGCCGAGGGGCCATTGAGCTCGGGTCGAATCAGGGTGCACCTCCCCGAGACGAACGCAGGCGGGCGGAGCCCGCCGGAGTCCCATCCGGGCGCCCCGATAGGCTCTTTCTTCTTGCTGTTTGCACTGCTGACGATCAACGCTCCGTCGCATGCGCACCGAGCCCTGCCGGAGTGCCGCCGGTCTGGAGCGCTGGCAGAATGGTAATGCACTCGCCTCGAAAGCGAGCGCCCGAAAGGGCTTGGGGGTTCGAATCCCTCGCGCTCCGTGAAGTTGCCCGAAACCCTTGAGGTTCTTCGAGCCTCGGGGGTTTCGCATTCCAGGGATTCTGCGCGAGGGGTTCGAACCCCGGTTCGAGCCGGAGCGACGGAGCGAAGCCCGGGAGCGGAGACGAGCGACCGAAGGGAGCTCCATCCCTCGCGCTCCGTGAAGTTGCCCGAAACCCTTGAGGTTCTTCGAGCCTCGGGGGTTTCGCATTCCAGGGATTCTGCGCGAGGGGTTCGAATCCCGCCGGGGCTTCAACGGCGCCCTTGCCCGTCTCGGGGGGGCCGGACCTCCTCTCTTCCCATAGGGTCTACTTACCCGGCCGGAGATTCTGCATGCGCCGACGACTCTTCCAGGAAGCTCGAAGGCGGGGCCGGAAGGTAGTCCTGGCTTTGCTTGGGGTCTACTGCCTCCTCTTCGCGTTCCACCTCCTCAAGCCCCTTCCGGACGGGATCGCGGTGTCGGGCCCCCTCAGGGACGCCACCGGCATGGAGTTCCTCGTAGATCTCACCTACCAGAGAGAAGGCCGAACGGTGGCGGAGCAGAGGATCTTCGACCGCGTCTTCTCCATGATCGACGCGGCCGAGGAGTTCGTGGTCCTGGACATGTTCCTCTTCAACGACGAGCATGGCGGGGAGCGGGACTACCGGCCTCTCTCTTCCGAGCTTACCCGACGTCTCGTCGCCCGAAAGACCTCCCATCCCGACCTGGCCGTCACCTTCATCACCGACGAGATCAACAACTTCTACGGCGCCTATGTGAGCGACGAGATTGCCCGGCTCCAAGAGGCGGGGGTTCGGGTCGTGATCACGCGGCTCTCCCGCCTCCGGGACTCGAATCCGGCCTATTCGGCCGCATGGCGCATGTTTGCGAAATGGTTCGGCTCCGCGGGCCCGGGCTGGCTCCCCCATCCCCTGAGCAGCACGGGTCGGAAGGTCACGGCGCGATCCTACCTCAAGCTCCTCAACTTCAAGGCGAACCACCGGAAGCTCCTGATCACGGAGCGGGAATGCCTGGTGACGTCCGGGAACCCCCACGATGCCAGCAGCTTCCATTCGAACATTGCGTTCGTGGGTGACGGTCCCTTGTGCTCCGATCTCCTCGCGTCGGAGCGGGCGGTGGCGGCATTCTCGGGAGGCTTCGGCCAGGAGTGGCCCACCTACCCTTCCATTGCGGGGTCGGACTCAGTCGTCCCCGGTGAGGCTCGGGAGGCCGGGGGGCCAGCCGGGGGTCAGGGTTCCGTGCAGCTGGTAACGGAAGGCAAGATCCTGGACGCTCTGCTGGGAGACATCGGGTCAGCCGGTGCGGGGGACCGGGTGGACCTGGCCATGTTCTATGTCTCTGAACGGCGGGTAGTGGATGCGCTGCTCGGTGCGGACCGCAGGGGGGCCTCCGTTCGGCTGATCCTGGACCCCAACAAGGACGCGTTCGGCCGCGAGAAGGGAGGAGTCCCCAACCGCCAGGCAGCGGGGGAGTTGGTCCGACGGTCCCACGGAAGGATCGCGGTGCGCTGGTACGACACCCGGGGAGAGCAGTTCCACACGAAGCTGGTCATGGTCACGCGCGGCGATACGGTCACCGTGACCGGAGGCTCCGCCAACCTGACCCGCCGGAATCTTGGTGACTACAACCTCGAAACCAATCTCCGCTTGGTCCTGCCTCCAGCCGCCGACATCTCGGTTGAAGTGGCGCAGTACTTCCAGCGGCTCTTCTCCGCCGAAGGCGGAAGTCACACCCTCCCGTTCGATGCCTTTCAGGACGACCGCGTTCTGAAGAGGGCCCTCTACCGGGTCCAGGAGCTCACGGGGCTGAGCTCGTTCTGACTCGTGGGCCAAAGGGGGTGGTCCACCTGGGGGAGGACTCGCGCGTCCCGGAGCGGAGCGGATCGGAGGCAATTCGCCGCCGCGGGGAATCGACGCGCCCGAAGGCCGACGGGAGGCGAGGCGCACGAGCCTCGGGGCACGTCCTGTGTGATCCCCTACACGTTGAACCGGATGTTCATCAGGTCACCGTCGGAGACGACGTAATCCTTCCCCTGGATCTGGAGAAGGCCGGCGTCCTTGACGGCCTGCTCCGAGCCGTGCTCCACGAAGACCTGGTAGGGGATGACCTCGGCCCGGATGAACCCCCGCTCCAGGTCGGAGTGGATCCTCCCGGCGGCCTTCCGGGCGTTGGTGCCCCGGCGGATCGTCCAGGCCCGGACCTCGTCGGGACCAACCGTGAAGAAGGAGATGAGATCCACCAGGCCGTAGGCGGTGCGGATGAAGCGGTCGAGGGCGGGCTCGGATATGCCCATGTCCGCCAGGAACGCGTCCCGCTCGAGTGCGTCCATGGAGGCGAGGTCGGATTCCACACCGGCCGAGAGGGGGAGCGCGGCGGCGTTGAGGCTCACCAGGCGCCGGACGAGGGCGGGAGGGATATCCTCGGCGGCCCTTTCCTCTTCCCGGTTCACGGCCACGAGAAGGGGGCGATCCGTGAGGAACCCGAAGCCCCGGATGGAATCCCGGCTCAGCTCCCCGCCGGGTAGGGAGCGGAGGGGCCGCTCCTCCTCCAGAGTGGCCTGGGCCCTCTCGAAGCTGGCGATCTCCTGGGCCGGGGCCCTCTCCTTCCGGGCCCGCTCAAGGCGCCGCTCCACGATCTCCAGGTCCGCGAAGACGCACTCGGTGTGGAAGGCGTCCAGTTCCGCCACGGGGTCCGGATCGGCATCCAGCGCCGGATTGGGGAAATCCCTCAGAACCAGGCAGAGGGCCTCCTGGTCCCGGATCTGCTGTAACGTGCGTGAGGAGAGGCCCTTCTTCTCGGCACCGTACTCTCCGGGGATATCGCAGAAGCTCATTTCCGCAAAGGTGGTCTTCCTGGGGGAGTAGACGCCCGAGAGGTGATCGATGCGCCCGTCCGGCACCTTCACGGTGCCCATCCGCACCTCCCCACCGAAGCCAACGGGGGCACCCAGCCCCGTCATGGCGTTGAAAACGGTGGTCTTTCCCGATCCGGCGAACCCGACAAGTCCGATCTTCATGCTCGAAACGCGTTCCTTGCTCCACACACGGAAACCCCACGCCGTTCCAGCGGGCGTGGGGTCGTTCTACCTCGTTCCAGCGGCGCCGAGAATATAACCGCATGCCGCTGGGCTCGGAACCGGCGAGGTCCGCATCCATCAATCCGGTTGTACTTCTGGCTCGGCACGTGGGCGATGCGTACAATACTGCTCCGGCGGTGGACGGGGAGAACCCGGCCCCCGGCGGATAGCCGGACATCGGCACGACACCGCTCAACCTGCGGAGGATGGAATGAGAAGACCGCGATTCCCGCGATCCGTGGCACTGCTCCTCGTCGGCCTGACCCTCTCCGGTGCCTGGACGAGGTCGGGGGCGCAGGAGGACCTGAGCCTCAAGGATCACGTGGTGGAGAGGGTCCTGGACAACGGGCTGAAGGTCCTCATGGTGGTTCGGCCCGAGAGCCCTCTGATCCGGAGCATCCTGGCCTACCGGGTGGGATCCGTGAACGAGCGCCCCGGGATCACGGGCATCTCCCACTTCCTGGAGCACATGATGTTCAAGGGCACCTACAGCGTGGGGGTCAAGCCAGGCACGCTGGACAGGGACCTGGAGATCATGCGCCAGATCGACTCGGTGATGGCCCTCATCATCGATGAGGAGTCCCGGACGCGGGAACGTGACGATGAGAAGATCGTAGCCTGGAAGGCCCGGATCTCCGAGCTCATCGAGGAACAGCGGCGGGAGACCATGGTCGGTGAGGAGCTTTGGGGGGCGTACCAGGAGGCCGGGGGCACGGGTATCAACGCCTCCACGGGGCAGGAGATGACCCAGTACTACGTCACTCTTCCCAAGAACAAGATCGAGCTATTCCTGGCTTTGGAGGCGGACCGGATGCAGAACCCGGTGTTCCGGGAGTTCTACGCGGAGAGGGACGTCCTCACCGAGGAGCGACGGATGAGCGAGAACCGGCCTGGGTTCTTCTTCAGCGAGCAGCTCAACGCCGCGTTCTACGCCGCGAGCCCCTACTCCTGGTCGGTCCTGGGGTGGATGTCGGACCTGAGCAACATCACCCGCCAGGAGATGCAGGAGTACCGGGACCTCTTCTACCGCCCGGATAACGCCGTGCTGGTCATGGCCGGTGACATCGACGTGGACGCCGTCATGGCGCTGGTGCAGAAGCACTTCGGCGCGATACCACCCCAGGGGAGGTCCCCACGGGTCCGGACCCGGGAACCCAATCCCCGCTATTATCTGGAGACGGTGGGGGAGGATTTCCATGCCCCCTACATCGAAAAGCGGGTTTACGGGAGGGCGGCCACGGAGCCTTCCGTCCAGATCCTCTTCCACGTCCCGCCGCTCTGGCATGAGGACCTGGCCCCCCTCTACATGCTGGGCCAGGTCCTGAGCTCCCGCTCCGGCGGGATGCATCGCTCCATGGTGTTGGACAGGGAAGTGGCCACCTCCGTAGGCGCCCGGGCCTCCACCTCCATGTATGATGGGTCCTTCAGGGTATCGGCAACCCTGAAGGAAGTGGGACGCAGGGCTGTGACCACCCCCGATGCCATCGAGGGGGACCTGTGGTCCTTCCTCGAGCAGGCCAAGACCGAACCGGTGGATCCCGAGCTTCTGCAGAGAGTGAAGAACCAGGAGGAGGCCAGCTTCCTCCAGAGCCTCCGGGGGACGGGAATCGCCGGGTCCCTGGCGCGCATGGAGGTGGCCTACGAGTGGCAGTTCCTGGAGGAGCAGTACCGGCAGAGGATGGCGGTGACGCCCGAGGACCTCATGGAGGTGGCCCAGCGCTACTTCCGGAGGGACAACAGCGTCACCGGAGTGCTGGAACGCGAGAGATGATGTCTCTGCAAACGGTCAGAAACGGGGATGAGACAATGTTGAGAAGACTCGCATCGCTTTCGCTGGCACTGGTGCTCGGCCTCGCCGCCACGTCCGCCTGCGACGGGGGCAAGAAGGGCATTCGTCCGGAGGACCTCACCTACGAGCCCCTGGAGTTCAGCCCACCGAGCCCCGCCGACTTCCGGACGGAGCTCTCCAACGGCCTGGTGGTCTACATGGCCGAGGACCACGAGATCCCCTGGTTCGACGCCTCCCTCATGGTGAAGGACGGTCCCTTCCTGGAGCCGGCTGACAAGATCGGCCTGGCGGCCCTTACCCAAAGGCTCATGAGGGAGGGCGGGACCACCTCTATGACCGGGGAGGACATCGACGAGAGGATGGACTACCTGGCCGGCGTGGTCACGGCCACCCGTCTTTCCATCCACATGCGCCACCTGGACGAGGGGCTGGGCATCTGGATGGACCTCCTGAACAACCCGGCCTTCCCCGCGGACAAGCTCAGGCGCCAGAAGGAAGCGGCCCTGGTCACCATCCAGAACCGCAATCAGAATGTGACCTCGGTGGCGGCCCGGACCTTCAACGCCCTGGTGTACGGGGAGGACTCACCCATCACCGCCCAGCAGACCGAGGCCATGGTGAACGGGTTCACCCGACAGGACCTGCTGGGCTGGCACCAGCGGTACTGGGGGGCCAACAACGCCATCCTCATCGTGACGGGGGCCTTCGACCGGGAAGAGATGCTCGGGAAGCTGGAGGAGACGTTCGGCCGCTGGCGGAGCGCCGAGGAGGCGGAGCCCCCCATTCCCCAAGTCGCGCAGGCGGCCCCAGCCGGCGTGTACATGATCGAGCCGGAGGTGATCCCGAACCAGGGGGTAATCCGCATCGGCCACCTGGGGTTGATGGAGGACGACCCGGACTACGCGGCCGTCGACCTCATGAACTACATCCTGGGAGGCGGATCGTTCTCGTCCCGGATCACCAAGGTGGTCCGCTCGGACCAGGGACTGGCCTACTCCACCGGTTCCGGATTCTCGGGGGGGACCCTGTACCCGGGGACCTTCGCGGCCAGCTGCCAGACCAAGAACTCCACCGTGGTGTTCGCGACTCAGCTGATGCTCAACGAGATCGAGAAGATCCGCAACGAGCCGGTGGCCCAGGAGGACCTGGAGTTCGCCCGGACGGCCCGCATCAACGCCTTTCCGGCCATGTTCGCCGGCGGCGGCATGGGAGGGGGGTCGGGCATCTTCCGTACCCTCTCCAACTTCGCGAACCTGGAGCGTGATGGCCGCCCCATGGACTACTACGACACCTACGTGGAGCGGTATGAGAACGTCACGGTGGAGGACATCCAGCGGGTGGCCCAGGAGTACCTCCAGCCCGAGAACATGATCATCATGGTGGCCGGGAACATCGCCGAGAGTCGGGCCGGTGCCGACGACATGCTGCCCAACCAATCCGTCATCGACGAGATGGCGGCACTTTTCGGGGGAAGGACCATGGACGGGCTGGCGGCTCGCTACGGCGATGGCTCGGTCCGGATCCTCGACCTGAAGTAGAGGGAAGGGGCGGCGGCGCCTGGGGCGCCGCCGCTCACCTTTCACCCCCCCTCAAAAGCTCCGCACCCTCACCTCGATCCCTTCGGCCCCGTCCAGGAGACGTACCAGCTCACCGGTGTCCGCGTCGCCGAAGTGATAGGGTTGGCACCGTCCACCCGACCCCTCCGTCCCGTGGGCTCCTCTCGCTCTATCTACCCTCCCTTCACAATCCCGTCCGCAATGACCTCCTCGATTAGCCTCGTCGGGTCGGGGACCCACGTCTTTCCGTCGCGCACCATCGGAACCATGCTGGTCCTCGTGCCAAACCGGAGGGGACCACCACGGGGATCAACGGAATAGGAGATCGTCTTGACGTGTATGTACAGGACCTCCCCATGGACGATCGCGTTGTCCACCCACCACCATGTGGCTTTCGTCCAGGACACGGGGTCGTTCGGATCCAGAACCTCGTTTGAAAGGGCCACCGATAGCCCCATTCCTCGGACGAACCTTTCCAATTCGGCCTGTGCAGTCTCGCGAACATGGGCCAGATGGTCCCGGTCCAGGACCCTGTCGCGGAGAAGCACGAGAGGTCGACTTCCCGGTTCCATCATCATGAGGGTGACTTCGATCGCTCCAATCATGGAGAGGTTCACGTCCTCGGCTCCCACGGCTTGCCCAGCGGCTTCCCCCCAGACAAGCGCCAGCGGAAGGGTCATCGAAATCCATCCCAGGTGCTTCATCAAGGACCTCCATGTCCGGTCGGGGTCATTGCGGGTCCACATTGCAGAGGGACTCCCATTCGGCGACAGCGGCTTCGTCCCAGAACGGAAAGGCGGCGTGAGTGCCCTCGTGGAAGAGTATGCGTCCCAAGTGCTGGAAGTGTGCGTTCCCTGGGTCGAACATGGAGCTTCGGAAGCCCATGTCTTGTCCCCACCGGACCCACGGTGAACCCGGGAGGAACACGATGCGGGTCAACCCTAAGACCGGCGGTCCGCCTGGCTGACCTGCGATGGATTCGGTGAATACGCACAGACGCGGGTCTTCCGGGATAGGCGGATCGAACGTGCCAAGGAGCCGCGTCCGAGCATCCTCCAAGGCCTGGAAGCACCCCGGTGCGCTCTCCTCATCCCAGACTTCCCTCATCCGGCCCTCGACTACCCCGAGTTCCTCCATGGCTGTGAATCTGCGTCCCTGGTCCATGTGAGTGCAACCAGTCGCGTAGAAGCTCATGGGACAACACCCACCGCCGTCTCTGACGATCAGTAGACCGGGGAGGGAGGAATCGGTAGGGCCAGAAGACGAAGGTAGGGCGCGATCATCGCAACCGGCCGAGAAGACCAGCAGGAGAGATACAATGCCAAGTAGCACTGCCCGCATGGCTACCTCCTGGCCCACGCCGCGTGAAGGAACCTCCTGACCCGAGGGGGCCCAGCCCCACGTTCCGCAGATCTCGGAGGAGTGTTCTCTTGATACATCGAAGTGCTTCACGCTGTTCCGGACAAGGATGCGGTGATGAGGTGTCACACCTTGGACCTCCCTCACGCGGCAGCTTGAAGGCGCTTCCGGTTAATGGCCTCCCGCCTCTGTCGCCCCTCCTCCAGCTTCCGCTTCCGCTCCTCCATCCTCTTCCTCGGTTTCCCGGCCCAGTACTCAGCCGAGGGCAGGTAGTTCTACGACGCATGGAGCCGACGGCCGTTGTAGTAGTCGACCCACCGATCGATGATCTCCCTCGCCCGGAGGTCAGCCTCCGTGCCCTCGATGAGCATTCCTTCCGCCAGGAGCGAAGGGTGCGACCGGGCCCCGACACCAAGTACCGGCGCATCACCACAGAGCGGTGGCAGGTCCGGTGGCAGGTGGACGAGGAGGCCATCGCCTACGATCTCAAGAGCGACGGCAGGTACCCCCTGCTGTCCAACGATCTCCCCTCACGCCCCGCCAGGTCCTGGAAGCCCACAAGCGCCAGCCCGCCATCGAGAGCCGCTTCAAGCAGAGCAAGACCTTCCACGAAATCGCCCCCGTTCTACTCAAGAGCAAGGGGCGCATCGAAGCCCTGTCCTCTCCTCTACTTCCTGGCCCTGCCGGTCAGCGCCCTCCTGGAGCGGGACCTGCATCGGGTCATGGCTCGGGAGGAGATCCAGGAGCTTCCACTGTTCGATCTGCGGAAGGTGGGCCCAGGGGAACTCCGGAGGGCCCCGGGGCGGATGAGCTGCTGCCCAACCAGGCCACCATCGACGAGATGGCGGCACTTTTCGGGGGAAGGACCATGGACGGCCTGGCGGCTCGCTACGGCGGTGGTTCGGTCCTGATCCTCGACCTGAAGTAGAGGGGAGTAGCGGCGGCGCCTGGGGCGCCGCCGCTCACCTTTCCCCCCCTCAGAAGCTCCGCACCCTCACCTCGATCCCTTCGGCCCCGTCCAGGAGACGTACCAGCTCACCGGTGTCCGCGTCGCCGAAGTGATAGGGGTAGAGGATCCGGGGACGGAAGGCGCGAGCGGCGTCCGCCACCATCTCAGGGGTCATGGTGAAGGGGACGTTCATGGGTAGGAAGGCCACGTCGACACCTCGCAGGGCCTTCATCTCCGGGATGTTTTCCGTGTCGCCGGCGACGTAGACCCGGACGTCGGCGAAGTCGATGAGGTAACCGTTCCCGTTCCCCCTCGGGTGATACGGGACTCCCTCCGAGCGCTCGTGAACCAGGTTGTAGGCCGGGACCGTTTCGATTCGGAGGCCCGCCCGCGTCGCCACGTCTCCATTGGCCATGACGTTGGCACCATCCACGCGTCCGTCGCAGGAGCTGGAGACCACAATCTCGGTCCCGGGCTTCCTCACTTGGGCGATGGCCTCAACGTCCAGATGGTCCCCGTGCTCGTGGGTGACCAGGATCAAGTCCGCATCGGGCATGGTCCCGTAATCAGCCTCCCTCCCGACGGGGTCCACATGGATCACCTTCCCACCGTGACGAAGCATGAGGGTTCCGTGGCCCACGACGGTGATGACGAGGTCGCCGGCAGAGGTGGCGATGACGTCTTCCTGGAGCTGCTCCTGGGCGTTCACGCGCCCCGCCGCTGGAAGGGCCATGGATACGACGAGCGGAAGCCAGGCAAGCACTTTCATGTCGAGACTCCGGGTTGGGTCGGGCTGGTGTCGCGTTCCGGAGATCTTACCCCGCTTCGTTCCGGTGGAGCCTGCCGCCGGGTGCCTTCACCTCTCGACCCAGCTCTCGATGAACCGGTCGCCTCCCTCGGCCTGGGCGATGAGAGCCTCCACGATGGCTCGGAGCTGATCAAAGGGAAGGGTGCCGATGATCATCCGGCCGTTCAGGATCATGGTGGGCGTGGAGCGAATCCCGTAGGAGTAGCGATCAGAGGTCCTCTCGTACTCCTTGCCCGTCTGGATAAGCCGGTGGACCAGATCCTGCGTTCCTGGGTCGTCCACGGCGGCCTCCACGCCGTAACGCCGGGCCATCTCCATCCGCCACTCGGGCTGCCGGGGCTCGGGCCAGCTGGCCCAGATCTCGTCGTGGATGGCCCGGAAGTGGTCCGGATTGAACATGGCCATGTAGGTGAGCTCACAGGCGCCAGCGTGAAGGTCCTTCTCCACGACATCGTTGCAGCCTGCCTCCAGCGGGAACGGCTGGAATGCCACGTTCAGCTTCCCGGGGAAATCCTGCTCCAGCTGGTGGATCTGCTCGGCCAGAAGCTTGCAGTCCGGGCATAGCAGGTCCGCGTACTCCACGATCTGCACCGGCGCGGCAGTGAACTCCTCCGTGGACCGGACCGTCCAGAAGGGGGAAAGGAGGCTTGGCATAGGTACCTCAGGAAGCCCGAAGTACTGGTCCACGATGCGAGCCTGAACTCCACCCGTCTGGGCATCCGCCTTTGCAGCGTGGAAGACGCTGAACCCGTACGCACCGGTGGCCGTGAAGAGGGCGTATACCAGGAGGTGGAGGGGGGACGGACGGAGCCATCTCCCCAGGAAGCTCCCTGCATCACGGTCGATCCCGTACCTCCAGAAGAGCAGGAAGCTCAGGATGGAGAAGACGTAGAACCCGGTGCACAGGAGACAGAGGCTGCCGATGACGAAGATGGAGAAGAGGAGAAGCCCCAGAACTCCAAGGACGTTCAGGAGCGAAATGCTCTTGTTGCTTCGCTCGAAGGTGGCGGAGGGGAAGAGGGCCCCCAGGGCCACCAGCGCCCCCACCACCACTCCGAAATATCCCAAGGGGACCCCGCGCACCTGGGAGATCATGGAGAAGGCGGAGCTGTCGCAGTTGAAGAAGGCGTTGATGTCGCAGAAGGACCCTTCCCAGATGGTGGCCGGGAAGTTGGCCGAGAAGTAGTGATCGATGGTCATGACGGAGGCCACGATCATTCCCAGGCCCGAGAGGAAGCTCAAGGCCCTCGCGGGCGTCGGGCCGTTCAGGGTCAGGGATCGCTCCATGGGAACTCCTCAATTGGGGAATCGCTCCGGGCCGGTGGGCTCGCCGGCCCGGAGCGGTCAGGACGCCATGCTTGGGCATTCGCCCCCTGGAGGGCGCCGTCTTCGTGTCGGGGATCGCGCCTCGCGGCGGGGGTCGCACCCCGACGCGGGGGTCATGCGGCCGCGCCCGGAATCACGGGGTCTTGTACTTTACCGAGCAACCGTAGGGCCGCGTCACGGGCTCGCTGACGGGCTGTCCGGACGAGGCCTCGTTGAAGGCCTGGACGAGGTAATTCCTGGCTCCCTCCAGCGATGAGGCGTTCGCCGAGGGCTTGTCGTCGATGGCTCCGTTGTAGAGGAGCACCCCGTCGGGGCTGATGAGGTACATGTGGGGGGTGGTCTTGGCACCATACGCCATGCCCACCGTACCCTCGGGGTCCAGGAGGACGGCGGCGGACTTGATCCCGTGGGCCTCGTTCTGGGCGTTCATCTCTGCGGGCTCATAGTAGCCCTGTTGCCCTGGGGCGGAGGAGACGATGGCGAGCCACACGACGCCCTTCTCGGCGTACTCGGCCTGAAGCTCCTGCATCTTGCCGGCATCGTAGAACTTCTTCACGAAGGGACACCCGTAGTTCAGCCACTCCAGCACCACCCACTTTCCCGCGTAGTCCGAGAGGGAGTGGACCTTTCCGTGGCTGTCCGGGAGGGTGAAGGTCGGGGCCGGGGCCCCGATGTCGGGATCCTGCATCTGGGCCGAGAGGGAGTCGGTGGTGATCAGGCCTAGAGCTGCCAGTAGCAGGGCGACGGAAGCGAACCTCATGGCGTTTCCTTTCTCCGGGGGATGGTGCCCGGAATGATTCCTGGACTTATGGATTCGAGGTTGAATTTATGGGAATTCGTTCCCCAAGAGGAAGGGCCTCCTCCAGGGCGTTCAGGACGATCTGCTCCGTGAGGACGGTGGGGAGAAGGTGGGGGGAGGATCCGGGATCGGGGACGTAGAGGGCGTAGACGGGCACGCCGTTCCTGCCCAACGCGGCCAGAGCGGTGGTGATGTGGGGATCCTGCCGCGTCCAGTCCCCCTTGAAGAGAGCCACGTCGCGGGCGCGGAATGCTTCCCGCACAACGTCGGTGGAAAGAACGAGGCGCTCGTTCACCTGGCAGGTGAGGCACCAGGCAGCGGTGAAATCGACGAACACCGGCCTCCCCTGGGCGAGGGTGTTTTCCACGGCCACTTGAGTGAACGGCTGCCACCCCTCCTGGACGACCGGGAGCGGTGCCTCCGCCCTACTCCCCCCGGCCACGAACGCAGCTGCCAGAACGAGCGTGGCCAGTGACACCACCCGCGCCACGACGCCGCTCCTCAGGTCCCTCCGATTCCATCGCCCCACCATCCACCCGGCTGCGGAAAGTAGGAGGAGTGCCATGAGGAGATAGGCCATGCCCC
>Ga0209164_1002579_pt1 | contig 18945 bp, 16 predicted proteins | sample MTBNYHSulfiMetaG_FD_187458 | JGI IMG/M metagenome (GOLD analysis project Ga0209164, IMG submission 187458) | Enrichment culture microbial communities from rom New York Harbor, USA that are MTBE-degrading - MTBE-NYH (New York Harbor Sulfidogenic)... | ecosystem: Environmental > Aquatic > Marine >...
CGCCGGTAACACGGGTTCGAATCCCGTTGGGGGTACGAGGGCGCGTGGTGAAGCCTGGAGTTCACGCCGGCCTGTCAAGCCGGAGGTCGCGGGTTCGAATCCCGTCGTGCCCGCCAGAGCCGTGGTTACGGCGCCCGGTCGGGTAGCTCAGTTGGGAGAGCGCCGGTCTGAAAAACCGGAGGTCGCCGGATCGTTCCCGGCCCCGACCACCATTGGAGCCCCTTGCGCGAGCAGGGGGTTTCGGTGTTCCAGGAGAGCTATGGCGGCACGACGGGCACCGCGCCCCGCGCCAACCAGAGGGACATCACCCCCAGGACATCGAGCACTGCGGTGCGACCGCGGGTCCCCGGCAGGATGCCGGTCCCGCCGCCCAGACGGCAACCCGACCGCGCCCGCCGGGGACTCACCGAGCCCCCGGAGTCCGGGGAGCAGGCTTGCCCCTGCTCGGGAGGCCGCCTCACCCCGCCGCGTGCCCGTGGATGGCGTAGGCTCAGTGAAGCCGATCGCCGATCCCGGCAGCTGGGGGGCCGCTATGCGCAAGCTTCCGATTGCGGTTCTGGCGGGAGCCTTCGCCGCCGCGTCTTGCGCAGGCGGGGCATCGCCTTCATCCAGCACGAGCGTGCCGCCCTCCACCTCTTCGTGGACCACCTCCTCCGCGGCGACCTCTACCACATCCGCAGTGACGAGCACGCTTCCTGCAACCACCTCTACCTCGACCCCAACCACAACCACGACGGAGCCGGCGCCGACGACCACCACTGCCACATCCACCCTGCCGGGCCCGGAGGAGGGCTTCCCTGCGGCCCTGCCGGCCTCCCGGATTCCCTGGGGCGATGTCGGAGCGGGCTGGCTGCTGGTGCGCTACGAACCGGCCCACACTGCAGGGGCGGGGGCCGAGCAGGGGCTGTTCCTCATCGACCCGAGCGACACCACCTACTTCGCGGCGTGGTGGCCGACCGGTGAGCGCATCCTCGACTGGTCGCCCGAGGGCCGCCGGGTCATCAGCTACCGGGAGGGGGCGCTGGTGGTGAGCGACCTCAGGGAGGGTTCTGCCGCAGCGATTCCCGACGCCTTCTACGCCGGGGTCGGCCACGATTGGGAGCTCCCCTGGGCGCGCTGGGCCCGCTTCACCCGGCCGACCGGAAGGGATCTGGTGGTGCGGCTCGTCGAGTGGAACCAGCGGGCCCGCCTCGAGGGCCTGCACACCGACGGCACCCGGTTCGCCCCACTGGTTGACTTGGATCTCACCCCTCTGGTGCCGGACGACAACTGGCTGACCCTGGGTCTGGGGATCAACGACCTCACCTGGCTGTATGCGGAGTCGGGCACCGAGGTGGTGGTAGCCACAACTGAGGGGCTCTCCCTTCTATCTAATGCGGGAGCGCTCGTCCGGCGGCTCGACACTCCGGGTGTGGGGTGCCTTCTCAGCCGCTGGTGGGACCAGGGCAGTGTGCTGGCCGCCTGCTACGAGCCGGACTGGGTGGCCTCCCCCTGCTGGAGCCGCGGGGGAATCGGCCCCGGAGGAGGACGCATCCTATGGGCGGTACCTCTCAACGGTTCCCCCGCCACCCCCCTCACCGAAGCGGTCACCTGCAACCCCGAGACCGGCTCCCCGGAGCACTGGGCCGCCTACACCGACGCCGTCCGGGTCGACGGGGCGCTGGCTCTGGAGAGCGAGACCTGCTGCATGTGCGGATCGCAACTCACCTTCACTGCCGGCGACACCGTCACCGCCTGGGATGGCTTCCAAGGCTCCCCCGCGTGCGCTCCGGATCTCATCGGACGCAGGGAGGACGGCCTGGTCGTCCTCGACACCATGTTCGACGGCCAAGGCCGGGGCCTCTTCGGCACCGTCTTCCAGGTCGCCCTCGACGGCACGATCCTCTACCCCATCACGCCCTTCTTCCCCGGCGACTACGGCGGGGTCCTGCAGGTGTTCATGACCGAGCAGACGGTGCGGTGAACCATCCCGAAGGGGCGGGCCGCACCGGAGCCGTCGGAAGCGACCCTCACGGGGAGCCGGCCGGACGGCCGCCCAACTCCGGATCCGATCGGCCGATGCCGGGGTGATCGGCGACGCGGCCTGTCGACCTCTACTCCGGCGCCTACTGCGATTCCTCGGGCTTGGGGACCGCGGCTTCCTCGGCCTCCTGCGGCATCGAGGCCGCGGCTTCCTCGATCGTCGGAGCGGCCCGTTCGGGAGCCTCGGGGAAGGGCGTCTCCGAACCTTCCAGCATCTCCACCTGCACCACCTTGGACGTGGCCGGTTCGGCGACCGGCGCGGCCGCTTCCGGCGGCTTGGCGGACCCCTCCTCCTTCCGCGGGGCTGGCGTCGGCGACTCGCGGCGCGGGGCTACCACCATCTTGCCCGGCTCCTGCAAGCCCCAGCGCCCCGAGGCGACCCTCCAGGTGCACCAGGCCCCTCCAACCAGGAACAGGAAGAGCACCGCCCCCCCGATGGCCGCACCCACCGAGGTCAACTCGAGGCCGACGGCCCAGCCCTCCTCGCGCAGCAGGAGGAGGAACAGGCTGCCGAAGGCAACCGCCTCCAAGGTGACCAACCCGACGAGGCCCGCGATCCACGGGTGCCCCTGGCGTTCAGCCATCACGCTCCCTTCACCCGGCACCCGCAGCCTACGCGGCTGATCGAGGCTCACTCAAGCGGCGAGCGCCGCCACGCATCAAGCAGACGGGTCCGGGACCGCCCGGCCGACCCTCAGAACAGACGCCCTCAGCCCTGGTGCTCCGCCCGGGTACGGCCACAGATGGTGCAGAAGGGACGCCCCGCGGCCACGCATTCCCGGCAGATCTCCCCCATACCTCCCAGTGCCTTGCCGCAGTACTTGCAGTGGTACTCGTCGGCGGTCCAAACCGAGAACTTTCCGACCTCGGCCACGAAAGCGTGGCCGGTGGCTTCGGCAGGCGGAGCCGAAGCGGCGACATAAGGCGCCTTCACCCCTCCCCCGCCTCCGCCCAGGTCCCGGCCGCACCAGCGGCAGACCATCGCCTCCGGCTGAATGGGCTCGGCGCAGAAGGGGCAACGCCTGGCGGGCGGTGGCGGAGCAGGCGCCCACGAGGCCGGGGCCGGCCCACCCGACGGATCAGGGCCGTAGCGGTTCGGGCCGCGGGTGCCCTCCGAGGCCAGCACCACCAGCAGGATGATTCCCCCCACGAAGGGGATCAGCGAGATGAAGATGAACCATCCCGACCGGTCGGTGTCGTGGAGGCGCCGCACCGTCACCGCCCAGTTGGGCAGCAGCAGGCCCAGCCACAAGATCCCGAGAACGGCCAGCAGGCCTGCCGGAGCATCCGCCGCGGAGTTCGGGTCCCAGGCCGACACCGTGATCGCCGCGACCACGCCGACCAGCAGATACACGAACAGGACGAAGTACCAGAACTCCGAGCGCACCGCCCGGCCGGTGAAGTCGGCGTACTTGCGAAAGCAGGTTGAGATCGACTGCCCAAAGCCCATGTTCCCTCCTCTCCAGGAGGATGGTACGCCCCGATTCTGAGGCGCGCCCGGCAGCCCGGTTGCGGGCCCGGGAAGGGGAAGTCGCGGAAACCGGCGGGTATCGGCCCGCACACACTCCTTACCGGCGCTTCGCGTGGTGCGCACACCCCCCGCCGAAGCTGGGGGCATCAGCAGGAAGCGGAGTACAGGAGGTACGCCATGCGAACCCTGCGCAAGACGATGCTGGTCACCGCGTTGGTGGCCGCGATGGTGCTGGCCACGGTGGGGGTCGCCGTCGCCGCCGAACCCGAAGTCGAGGCTCCCCTCGACCTGGAGGCGCTGAAGGCAAGGGTGATCGAGCAGATCGACGCCCGGATCGCCAACTTCGAGGACCGTCTTGAGGACCTCGAAGGCCGCGAAGGCCCCCTCGCCGAGCAGTTGACCGCCCTCTTCACCCAGGGCATCGCCGACTTCGAGCAACTGAAGGCCGATGTCGCCGCCGCCACGACGGCCGGTGAGGTGCGCCGCCTGGTGCACCGGGCCTACCAGGGGTTTGCCGCCCATGCCCGGGTGCGCACCTTCTACGCCCACGTGGAGACCGACCTGTTGAAGTTCGACCATCGCCTCGATCTCTTGTATGAGGCGATCGCTCGGGCCGAGGAAGCGGGACTCGACACCAACCGGGCCACCGAGCAGGCCGAGGCCGCGGCGACGGACCTGGACACCGCAGCCGAGGTGCTGGCCGGGGTCGATCCGGGCGCCATCGGCGACGGGACCATGGCCCAGCTCCGAGCGGCGCACCGCACCGCTCACGCCGCCCAGCGGCACCTCCGGGCGGGGTTCCGCTCGCTGGCAGCGCAGGTCGTGTGAGGGCGAAGCGCGAGGTAGGTCTCGTTGCTGTTTGCCCTCACCGCGGTTCTGCTCCCTCTCCCACCCGCTTCGGGTGGGAGAGGGTTGGGGTGAGGGCAGTAGCGCGACCTAGCTCTCGTTGCTGTTTGCCCTCACCGCGGAGGCCGCCCACGGGCGGCCTCCGCGCCTCTCCCGCGCAGCGGGAGAGGCTATGGGAATGGGACGTAGTAGTCGACGATCAGCTCCGGCCGGTCCGCCGCAGCGGCATCTCCGGTGAAGAAGCTCAAGTAGTCCGCCGCCAGGTCGTCGTTGTCGTCCAGGTCGAACCTGAGCCGGAACTGGGTCACCCCGCTCAGGTTCAGCAGCTCGTAGGAGGCGGCCCGCAACGGCGCCCGGAACCAGCGCTTGGAGGCGGTCTTGATGAACCGGCCCACGTTCCCCCGACTGCCCACCGCATGGAAATCGAAGCGCTCCAACGCCGGGTCGTCGTGGTAGTAGCCGGCCTGCATGTCCACCTTCAGCAGGTTCAGGCCCTTCCTCTGGTTGGGATTGAAGAAGTCGAACGGGTTGGCGCCGGTGAACCCCTGCTTCTTGATCTTCAAGGTGATGCCGGTCACCACCGCCCCGTCCGGCAAGGCGGAGGTGTCGAAGGACAGGATCGAGCGGTACTGGCGGTCCTGGTCGTCGTCGCCCAGCCGGCTCGTGGTAGAGGCCGCATCCAGGGTGTCGGAACCCTTGGTCGAATCCTCGTCCCGCTCCAACACCCAGCCGTCCTCACTGCCGATGGCACGGAACGACATCTGCTGCGGGGGTGGCACCAGATCCGTCAACTGCAGGCCCACCAAGATCGCATCGTGGTCGGACGACCGAAAGGCGTTCGGCTCGTAGAGAGCGTCCTGGGCAGGCTGCTTGAACGTCATGTCGTAGTCGAGCAGGTCGGGTTCGTCGGCGTTGCTGTGCCACACGGCAACCCCGGTGACCTCACCCACCAGCCCCGCCCCCGCCAGGGCGTGATCGAGGTACCCCAACTGCCCGTCGAACACGTAGGAGTAGGCGAACTCGCCTTGGTATAGAGCGAGCAGATCCGTGTAGCCCCCGGCCACGAGAGCGTCGATGGGATCCTCCTTGTCGTAGGAGTTCAGGTCCCCGATGATCAGGAAGTCCCCGTCGCCGCTGCCTGTAGGGTCGGAAGCCAGCCAATCCACCAGGGCCTCGGCGGCAGCCGTGCGGGTGAGATTGCAGTTGCCGGCGCCGTCGCCCAGGTCGGGGTCGCCGACGTCGTTGCAGTCGGATCCCTTCGACTTCAGGTGGTTCACCGCCACCGTGAAGATCTCCCCGTCCGCGTTGTATTGGAAGGTCTGGGCCAGCACCGGGCGGTTCTTAGTGTCCAGGAACCGGGCATCCACCGTGGAGTCCAGGATGGCGTAGGCCCCCAAGGGGGTCACCGTCGCCGGCTTATAGATGAGAGCCACCTTGATCTCGTCGATACCGATGACGCCGGTGTCGACGTAGGCGTACGTGCCCGCCCCTACCACGGCGTTGAGTCCGGCGACCAGGTCGGCCACGGCCGCAGTGTTGTTCTCGATCTCGACCAGGCCCACCACGTCGGCGTCGAGGGCGGCCAGGGCGGCGAAGACCTTGGTGCGCTGCCGGGCGAACTCGGCGGCGTCGTCGGCCCCGCGGCTGCCCAGGGTGGTGAAGTAGTTGTTGACGTTGAACGACGCCACCTGCAGCGTGCCGCCCACGGCGGCGGGCGCGCCCGGGCGAGGATTGGCTGCGGCGTAGGCCGCCCCCTGCGTGGGCTGGATGCGGTACCGGCCCGACGAGTAGTCGAGCACCCCGGTGACCCCGGTCACCGTGTCGCCGCCGCGGAAGCGATTCCCCAGGTCGAATGCGGCCCCGTTGGGATGCCGCGCCGGGTCCGGGTTCTCGGCGTTGCGGCCGTCGTCCAGGGTGATGCGCCGCAGGAGGTTGGCCGCCGCCAGGCCCATGGCCTCGGCCGAGCCCGGCTCGTGCACCGCGGTCGGCTGGTGCTGGCGGGTGGTGGCGAGCACGATCTCCCCGTAGCGGTCGAAGTCGTAGTACTCGGAGATCACCAGGGTCTGGGGCATGGTCACCAGCATGCCCTCGAGGGTCTCGAGGTAGTCGAGGCCGGTCAACGGCAGTGTCAGGGTGGCCGGGGCGAGTGAGTTGCCCGTGGAGCAGGCCCACACGGTCGCCGCCACCACCTCGGTGCGGCCGTCGGCCTCGCGCACCGTGCCCCGCACTCGCAGGCCGTCGCCGGCGCTCACCGCCGTCCCGCCCGGGGCGTGCACGAAGATCCCGTCCGAGGTGGCCGCGTTGCCGTCGCCCACCGGATCTTGCAGGAAGTAGCCGTCGAGGCCGCCGACGCCCTGGAAAGCCGCCCCCACGACGCCCTCCACCGCCACCTCAGTGCCGGCCAAGAGGCTGGCCGGGCCGTTCCCCTGCACCTCGTAGATCGGGGTGTAGCGATCCCCGCAAGCCTCCGGCACTGCCTCGTTGGGCTCGCCCGGCGTATTGAGCGCTTCACCGAACTCGGGGGTGCCCACATGGGGCGGGATCCCGGCCAGGTCGAAGTCGTTGCGCACCCAATCGGCCGCCGTGTCCGTGTCGGTGCCGTCGGGCAGGCGTGAGGCCCCGCCCGGGGCAAAGGCCAGCCCGTCGTAGGCCACGCCCAGAGCGGGAACGCCGTAGGTACGGTCGCCCGCACCGCCGTCGTTCACCGCCACCGCATCGGCCAGCGCCGACCAGGGGGCCCCATCGAGGACGCCGTCGTTATTGAAGTCGAGGTCCTGGCCCGGGGAGCCGCTGAAGCCCTCCACCAGGAGCAAGGTGAGGGTCCCGTTCTCCAGCGAGTCGGCCGCCAGCTCCCCCAGCCAGAAGCCGTCGGCGTCGGTGGTGCCCACCGCGATGACTCCGTCGACCACCCCCGTACCGCCGAAATCGCCCTCGATTTCGAGTACGGCGTAGGCCGAGTAATCGGTAGCCGGGAGCCCGAGGATCTCCACATATTCGACGTCGGTACCCACCGTGCTGGCCGAGAACTCGTTGATGACCGGGCCGGCCGGAGGCGGCGGAGGGAGGCAGTCCGAAGTGTGGGCCCCGAGGCCGCCGAAGCTGTCCTGGGGATGGCTCACCCACTGGAGTGCCGGGTCGAAGGGGTCGGCGGCATCGGTGTCACCCGCGCAGACCGTCGGCAGCCGCCGCAGAGTGTGGTTCTGGGTGGTCGTCGGCTCGACTCCCCAGTAGCTGCCCGGGTCGAAGCCCAACTGGCCGATGGCGTCGATGACCACGCCGTTCTTGCGTAGCAGCACCGCGTCATCGCCGTTGAAGAAGTTGGCCGGGTCGAGTTGGTCCGCCAGGCCGAGGAGGCCGGACTCGGGGTGATCCTGCGCGAGGACGAACACGTCGCCGCTGGCGACGGTGCCGACGAGGTTCACGGTGAGCAGGAAGGTGCCGCCGTTGAAAGAGATCTGCACGTCGTATCCGCCGGCCGCCAGGTCCACCGCGCCGCCGGTAGCGTTGTAGATCTCCAGCGCCTTGTTGTAGCCGCTGCCTTCGACGTACTCCGAGAAGAACAGATCCCCGGCTGATGCGTCGGCGGCGGCTCCCGGAAGGAGCGCCGCGGCTACCAGCGCGGCGAGGAGCATGTGGCCCAACCGCGACCCCGTTCCCTGCATTACCTACCTCCCCGGCGCACGACGCGGGCCGGGCCCTCCCCCGGTCGGGATCCCCGCCGTCGCCTAGCGCCTGAGGGTACCCGCCCGCCGGAGTACCGTGCCTCCCGTGACCTCCTGGGACGAACTGCGGGAGCGCCTCTTCGGCACCCCCTACGAGGTGTGGCACGACGGCATCCAAGAGAGCCGGCTCGACTCGGCCGATCCCCGCGACTTGCGCGCCGCCCTCCCCGAGGGCCTCAGCGCGGGGGACTGGGTAGCGGCCGTCACCGTCCGCCGCCTGGCAGACCCGGCCTTGCTGCCCCTCGTCACCGCTCGCCTGGGCATCGGCGGGGGCCGCTTCTGCGTGGAGGCCGCCCGGGCCATCGTGGCCCTGGGCGGCGACCGCGCCGCTGCCGTCTCCTGGGCGGTCGACGCTTTGGGATGGGGCGCGTGGTCCGACCGCCTCGACGTCGCCGCGGGCCTGCGGCATCTCCCCGGCCCCGGGGTGGTCGAGGCGCTGCTCGCCGCCGTGGAGCACGACCCCGACTACCTGGTGCGGTACCACGCCGCCGAGTCGCTGCTCCACCTGGGGGACATCACCCCCCTAGACATCACCCGCCACTCCGAGGTCTTCACCGACCTCGCCGCAGGCGCCGACCGGGAGCCCACCGCGGAGGAGCGCAAGCAGCATGCCCGCGCCGCAGCCGCCTTGAGGGGGCTGTTGGGGGGTTAGCCCGCGAGCCCTACCCCGCGGGTCAATTGGGGCAGTTGTAACCCATCTGGGGAGCGCGCGAGAGCACGTCGTTCAAGTCCTGCACCGAGTTGGACCAAGTGCGCCACCAATCGTCCCAGGCAGCCTGATCGGGCGCCCCCATGCCCGCAGGCAACACCGAGTTCAGCAGGCGCTCGGCCTGAGCCCGCAGCGGAAGGGCAGCGGTGCGGAAAGCCTCGGCGGCAATGACGGCCACTACTCCCGGGTCGGCGAGGAGCACCTCGTCCACAGACGCCAGCAGAGTCTCCAGGCGGGGTATCACCCAGGCGCCGGCGATCTCGGCCACCGTATCCCAGGTGCCGGCCCCGGATCGGGCGTTGTCGGCAGCTGCGGTGAGAGTGCCGATCTCCCGCATCGCGTCGTATCCCTGGTCGATCAGGGAGGCCACCAGCAGGTCGCAGGAATCCTCCCAGCCCTCCGGCAGGGCGCTGGTGGAAGTCGTCGTGGGCGGCGCGGTGGTCGTCGTGGTGCTGGTCGTGGTGCTGCTGCTGGTCGTCGGAGGCACCGTGGTGGGCGGGGTGGTCGTGGTCACCGGAGCCGCCGTGGTGGTGGGTGCCGTCGCGGCTTCCCGGTTCGCCTCCTGGGCCGACTGCCAGGCATCCCAGCCGATCCATCCCCCCACCCCCAGCGCCGCAGCGAGCAGCACCCAGGGGATGACAGGCCACACGCGCTTCACGGCAGGCCCGCAGCGTGGGAATCCACCCCGCTCACGTCGATGCGATCCATCTTCCACCTCCCGCTGCCGCGCCTCGGTCGCGCCCCCATGGTCCCCGACGAGGAGGGCCCCCCCTTACCGCTCCGCTCGGTTCCGGGCTGTACCGACCTTCTCACCCCGGCGAGTCGACGTCAACCCCGCAGGGCCGCGGTTCCGTCTCCCGACTCCTAGTGGAAGGCGTAGTGTTCGGCGCGCTCCGATTCACGGGAGGTCGACACGACCGGCAAGCCATCACGCCCGGCCGCCGCCTGCCTGGTCATCGCATTCGTCCTGTCGGTCGCCCCGGCCGCAGAAGGGGCGCCCCGTACCGCCGAACCGCGCGCCTGGCCGCTGATTGGGGCGGAGTTCCCCATCGACAACCCCGGTGGCGAAGTCGTCTGGCCCGAGGTCGCCTGGCGCCCGCCGGGCCAGTACTTGGTGGCATGGCAGTCTGCCCCCATGTACAGCATCACCGGCGACCTCAACGGCCGTCGCGTGAAGGCCGACGGTGCCCTGCTGGGCACGAGGCTGACGATCGCCGCCGGTCCCACTGCGGAACTGATGCCCCAGGTGACCTATAACAGCCGGGCCGACCACTACCTGGTGGTCTGGATCGACGCCCGCACCCCTTCGAAGCCGGCCGTATACGGCAGGCGGCTCCGGCCCAACGGACTCCCCCTGGGCACCGATTTCCCCATCAGCGGCCCCGATGCCGTCATCACCGAGCCGCCGGCGGTGGCCTTCAATCCGGCGGCCAACCAGTACCTCGTCGTCTGGGCCGACCGCAGAGACGACCCCACCCGCGGGAGCGACATCTACGGACGCCGGCTCAGGGCCAACGGGACCACCATCGGCGACGACTTCCTCATCAGCGGGCCCGGGGCGGACGACGACGAAGAAGGCCCTGCGGTCGCCTACTCGGCGGCCACCAATCAGTATCTGGTCGTCTGGGGGGACGGCCGGGACTACGACCGGGGCGACGACATCTACGGGCGCCGGGTCAAGGCCAATGGGGTGCCGGCAAGGAGCGACTTCCGCCTCAGCGGCGCCACCGCCACCGAGGGCGAAGGGCTGCCCGCCTTGGCCTACAACTCCGCCGCCGAGGAGTACCTGGTGGTATGGACAGACCGGCGCAACGGGGGCCTGCGCGACATCTACGGCCAGCGGGTGCCGGCTACGGGGCGCAAGATCGGCGGCAACTTCCGCATCAGCCGCGGGCCCGATCAGGAGTCCTCCGCGGCGGTGGCCTACAGCACATCTGCCGACCAGTACCTGGTGGTGTGGGCCGACGGCCGCAACCTGCCCACCCGCAGCGGCGACATCTTCGGACGCCGGGTGGCCGCCGACGGCACCCCCCTGGACAAAGACTTCCGGCTCTGCGGCCCGGCCGCCACCGGCAACGATCGCGGCCCTGCCGTCGCCTACGGGCCCGGTGAGTACCTAGTGGTCTGGTCGAGCTTCCGCGAGACGGACTGGGCCATCTACGGAATCAGAGTCGACGGGCGGCCCTCGGCCTAGGAAGGGCACGGAACAGCACATGATTACGACGCGCCGGGTTGCCTGGGGAGGTCTGGCGCTCGCCCTGGTCGGGGCGGTTCTCTTCCCGATGGGCGGCGATACCGTGGCCGCTGCCCCCGAGTCAGCAGCCGGGGTTGCGGCGTCGGGAGCGGCCTTGCGCATCAGCGATGGGCCCGCCGACGACCTGCGTCCCGCTGTGGCCTACGGCGCCACCGCCGGCCGCTACCTGGTGGTCTGGGAGGACTGGCGGAAGCGCTACAGCCGGGGCTGGGAGATCTACGGGCGCCTGCTGAGTGCCGACGGGGCTCCCCTCGGGCCGGCTTTCCGCATCAGCGGCCCGGTGGACCTGGGCGACGACCGCACCCCGGCCGTCGCCTGGAACGCTGCAGACGGCGAGTTCTTCGTCGTCTGGCAAGGCGGCGGCGACATCGCCGGGCGGCGCGTGGCCGCCGACGGCACTCTGCTCGGACGCCAGCAGACCATCAGCCTCTGGGACACCGAGGAGAACTCCCCGGCGCTGGTGTGGAACGCCGCCGAAAACGAATACCTGGTGGTCTGGCGGGATGCGCGCTATCACGGTGCGCGGGGGTGGGAGATCTACGGTCGCCGCGTGGACGCCACGGGACGGCCGCGCGGCCGCGAGCTGCGCCTCAGCGGGCCGTCGTGTGTGAGCCACGACTACGCCCCGGCGGTGGTCTGGAATGCCCTCCGAGACGAGTACTTCGTGGCCTGGCAAGGAGTCGAAGTGTTCGCTCGCCGGGTGGCCGCGAACGGGGCCCGCCTCGGCCCAACGCTACGCGTCAACGCCCCCGCGGCGGTTCTGCCGGAGGACGGCGTAGCCGGTCTGGCGTGGAACAGCGCCGCCGACGAGTACCTGGTGATCTGGGTCGACCGTCGTGTGGCCGCCCGTTCTCGTCTTGTCGGGCGGCGCGTGGCGGGCGACGGAACCCGCCTGGGGAGAGGCATGGTGCTCAACGGCCCGGCGGCCGAAGGCCCGGCCCAGCCGGCCGTGCTGTGGGACGAGGGCACCAGCCGGTACCTGCTCGTCTGGGCCGACGACCGCTTCGCCGGGCCGCCGCTAACCGAGATCATGGCCGTCGAACTGAACGGCGATCTGACCCGGGCGGGAACGGATGCCCGCATCACCGGGGTGGGGGCTACCGGCTGGGATCTTTGGCCGGCCCCGGCCCGCAGCGCCGACGGCGCCTATCTGATCGTCTGGCAGGGCGAGAGGGACTCGCAGGAGACCGGTCGAGACATCTACGGGAGGCCGGCGGCAGCCGGCCCTTAGGTCGGGTGCCGGCCGTACAATCGCCCCTCCTTCTCGAAGGAAAGGGTCGGCGATGCACACCAGGACCATCGGGACCATGCTGGCGCTGAGTCTGGCGCTCGCCGGGCTGCTCTCGGCCTGCGGCGGCGACGACGCCGCCCCCACCACCCAGCCCACCACCAGTAGCCCCACCCTCGACGGCGCCGTCCTGCTCGAAGCACGGTGCACCGAATGCCACAACCTCGACCGGGTGACCTCGGCCCGCCAGACCGCGGAGTGGTGGGCCGACACCGTGGACCGCATGATGGTGAAGGGGACGCAGCTGAGCGAGGCCGAGAAGGCCGTGCTCGTCGCCTACCTGGCGGAGACCTACGGGCCGTAGCGAGCGCCGGCCCGGCCCGTCCTCGGCAAACCGGTCCGTCAAGTGAGGCGAGGCATGAGCGAACCCGAGCGCGTCGACGACGATCTCCGGCAGGGAACCCGCCGCAGCGCGGCCGCCCTCACCCTGGCCGGGTTCGCCGCGGCGACTTTCGCCGTAGCCTTCATCGTGGTGGTCGGGCTTAGCCCCGGCCTCACCTTCGCCCTGCTGGCGGCGCTGCTGGTGCTTGCCGCCCTGGGCTACCGGGTGCTTTTCGGCCCGCCGCGCCGGGTCGGTGGCATCACCGTCGGGCGGACGGCCATGGCCGGAGCGCTGGCGACACTCGTGGTGTTCGGCGCCATCCAGGCCGTTCCCTACGGGCGCGACCACACCAACCCGCCCGTCGTCTCCGAACCGGCCTGGGACTCCCCCCGCACCCGCGAACTCGCTGCCGCCGCCTGCTTCCTCTGTCACAGCAACGAGACACAATGGCCCGGGTACACCAACATCGCCCCAGTCTCCTGGGCGCTGACCGACCACGTGCTCACCGCCCGGGACACATTCAACTTCTCCGATTGGGAGGACTACCCCACCAGCGCCCGGCTCATCGAGGCGGCGATTCGCGACGGCCGGATGCCCCCGTGGAACTTCCGTCTCCTCCATCCCGAAGCCCGGCTCACCGCGTCTGAGAGGGAAGAACTGATCGCCGGCATCCGGGCCACACTCGGAGGCTGAGCCGACGTCGTCGAGTGGGGGCGCGCCCCCACCAACACGATCCGCTCGCCCCAGGGGCGCTCTTCGTTCCCAGCCTCCCCGGCAAGGGCCCCCACCACCGCGTGAGGTAGATTCCCTGAAAACGTCGCATGGGCCGGCCCGCAGCCCGAGGGGGAGCCGTGCTGAAGAAGGTCTTCCTGCTCGTCTTGGTGGTCTGGGTCGTCGTCGGCTGCGGGGATGACGCCGCAGACCAGACCACCACAACCAGCCCGGGCCTGGTGTGCCCGGATCCGGCCGAGGTCGCCTCGCAGGACGAGCTCCTGACCCTCCTGGCGTCGACCTTGTGGGCGGAGGGATGGGAAGGCACCGCGCATCTCGTGGTCGAGGGAACCATCACCCTCGACAGCGCCGCGGTGCCCCTGCACGAGGACTGCCTCTCCCGGACCGACTGCCGCCACGAAGCCGCCCTGTACGTGTCCGATCCGGTGCCGGGAGTGACCATCGCGGGGCCGGGGCTCGAGGACTACAACGCCTTCACCGACAGCCGCAGACTGGTGTTCACCGACACTGCCGTGCGGATCGTCGCCGCCATGCGCGACACCCATCCCGGGCCGTACAACTACGTGCCGACGCTCACCGTGCACCCCCCTTGCGGGACACCCTGCGCCGCGGGCCTGCTGATGTGCCCCGCCAACGGCCTCTGCTACGACTTCGCCGGCTACTACCTGGGCTGGTGCCTGGGATGTGAGGGCCGCGACGTCCGGGAGTGCGCCTGCCGGAACGCCGAGGGCCCCCTCCCCGACGGGGCCCGCTGCTACTTCGCCGCCTCCGGCGACGTGCGGTGCAGCGGTACCTGTCGTGACGGGGTGTGCGTCAGCAGCGACGGAGCGGGCTGCTGAAGATCTGCCGGCGCCGGGCCCCTACCTCGGCCGGTCCACCATCCAGTGGTGGTTGCACAGCTCGCAGATGTACTCGTTGCGGCGCACGGAGTAGCGGCGGCGGGTGAACAGCCGCCAGACCAGGTATCCCGGGATCACCACCACGTAGTAGGCCGTGTACAGGATCCCCGCTCCGAACATGGCCAGGGACAGGAACAGGGTGTCGAAGCGGAAGCCGAGGAACCGGCTCACGTACTTCCCGGTGGCCGGGTTCACCCACCCGTACATCTCCCGGGTGATGATCCCCCCGCCGCACTGCGGGCACCGCATGACTTCCACGAGGCTCCCCCGGCCGCTCGACTGCCGGCCCGCCATGCTAAACCGCCGGAGCCGCCCCCCTCAGCTGGCAAAGGTCAGGGCCTGCGGGTGGGCCCAGCGCATCGCCACCCGCCGGTAGTGCTCACCGGCCGCGTCGAGGTCCTCCCGCTGCAACGCCCGCAGGCTGGCGGCTACATCCGCGGCCGTCTCGTCGGTAGCCAGTTCGCCGTCGGAGAACAGGGGTGCCGCCCCGCCGTAGTCCAACTCGACCAGCGACTCGGAGGGGAAGGCACGCAGCCAGTCGATGAGGTCCCGCACCTGCTCCACGGTCTCCTCGTCGAAGCCGGCGCGCTCGAGGATGCGCGCCGCCCGCTGCAGGCGGCGCAGGGCGGCGCTGCGGGTGGTGCGGTAGCGAATGCTCAGCCCGCCGGGACCGGAGACCAGTTCACGTTCTTTGGGGTTGAAGGCGGCGAACCAGCGCGGCGGGATGTGGAAGGGGGAGGTCAGGATGTGGGAGCGCACCCCGGGCTGGCGAGCGTGGATGCGGTCCAGTTCCACCGCCGCCCGCCGGGCCAGCGACTCCGGCACCAGCGACGAAGACACCGGCGCCGGGTAGGCGTTGCGGAAGGCGAGGAGGCCTTCGAGCATCCGCAGCCGGGGATGGCGGGGGCACACGTAGAGACGCCCCTCGCGCTCGATGACGAACGCGTCCTCGCGCGCCGGCTCGAACCAGACGCCGTAGGCGCCGCGCCACAACACCCGGGCTCGGGGCGGGGGCACGTGCTCCACTATGTGCCGGCCATCACCCGGTACGTACACGCGCAAGTAGGCGGCAAAGATCATGGGGCCGGAATCCTACCGGTGCCAGGGTCCGAGGCCCCGGGTGGACCGCTCACCCTTTTGGTAGGGTGGCGGCACGGTTGGCTCCCGCCAGGTGAAAGGAGCACGGCGTTGGGGGTATTCGACGCAATAGGTAGCCGGGGCCACGAGGAACTGGTCTTCGGCTACGACCCCGCCTCGGGGCTCAAGTCCATCATCGCCATTCACTCCACGGCTCTCGGTCCCGCCCTCGGCGGGACTCGCTTTTTCCCCTACGGCACCGAGGCCGAAGCCCTCGAGGACGTGCTGCGGCTCTCCCAGGGGATGACCCTGAAGGCTGCCGCGGCCGGCCTCGACCTCGGAGGGGGCAAGGCGGTGCTCATCGGCGATCCCCGCAAAGGGAAGTCGGAGCGGTTGTGGCGGGCCTACGGGCGGGTGGTCGACTCGCTCCAAGGGCGCTACATCACGGCCGAAGACGTGGGCACCGACGCCCAGGACATGGACATGATCCGGCGCGAGACGCGCTGGGTGGTGGGCGTGCCCGTCGAGGAGGGCGGCTCGGGCGACCCATCTCCCAAGACGGCGCTGGGTATCAGGGCCGCCATGCGCGCCGTTTCCCGCTTCCTGTGGGAGACCGACGAGCTCAGCGGCCGCACCATCGCGGTGATGGGCGTGGGCAAGGTAGGCACCGCCCTGGTCGACCTGCTGACGGAGGCCGGCTGCAAGTGCATAGTGGCCGACACCTTCCCGCCCGCCCTCAAGACGATCGCGGCCAAGCACCCCGAGGTGGAGGTGGTCGGAGTCGATGAGCTCTACGGGGTGGAGTGCGACATCTTCTCCCCCAACTCGCTGGGCGGAGCGCTCAACGAGCAGACCGTCGGCCGGTTGCGGTGCAGCGCGGTCTGTGGAGCGGCCAACAACCAGCTGGCCACCGATGAAGACGCCAAGCGGCTGCTGGGTCGCGGCATCCTGTACGCCCCCGACTTCGTGGTCAACGCCGGCGGTCTCATCAACGTGAGCGAGGAGATCCGCGGCTACAACGAGCAGAAGGCCAATGCTCACATCGAGCGCGTCTACGACAACACCCTCCAGGTACTGCACACCGCTCACGAGCAGGGCATGTCACCCCACCACACCGCGGTCGAACTCGCCATGGAGCGGGTACAGAAGATCGCCAACCTGCGCCTGTTCCGGCGTAGCGGTGAGGACCGGGCCTAACCTGCGGTATCAGTGATGTCCACCCGGCTCCGCCCGCGGGGCCGGGTGCGTCACGTCGCAGCGGGAGGGACCACGTGGCCATCGGCATCGACCCGGTAGAGAATCATCTGGCGCTCGGACTCACCGACGAAGCGGTGCGCGACATGTACCGCCTCATGGTGCTGGCGCGGCACCTCGACGACCGTATGTGGGCGCTGAACCGCCAGGGGCGGGTTCCCTTCGTGGTCTCGTCCTCCGGCCACGAGGCCGCCCAGGTCGGCGCCGCCCTAGCGCTGGACCGGGAAGTGGACTGGTCGGTGCCCTACTACCGGGACGTGGCCTTCATGGTCGCCCTCGGCATGACTCCCGAGGAGTTGTTCTTGGGCCTCTTCGCCAAGGAGGCGGATCCCAGCAGCGGCGGCCGGCAGATGTCCAACCACTGGTCGCTCCCCCGGCTGCAAGTCTTCAGCCACTCCTCGGTCATCGGCACCCAGTTCCCCCACGCCGCCGGCATCGCCCAGGAACTGGGCCGCAGCGGCCGCCCCGGGGTGGTGCTGGTCACCGGCGGCGAAGGCGCCACCTCCCAGGGCGACTTCCACGAAGCGCTCAACTACGCCGCTCTGCACCGGCTCGGAGTGATCTTCCTGATCCAAAACAACCAGTACGCCATCTCGGTGCCGGCGGCCGACGCCGTGGCCGGCAGCCTGGCCGACCGAGCCCGGGCCTACGGCATGGAGGCGGTCAGCATCGACGGGAACCAGGTGCTGGACGTGTACGCCGCCGTCTCCCGGGCGGCGGAACGGGCCCGGGCCGGAGAAGGGCCCACCTTCATCGAGGCCCTCACCTACCGCTACTACGCCCACACCTCCGACGACGACGACCGCCTGTATCGCACTGCCGAGGAAGTCGAGGAGTGGCGCCGCCGCGACCCCATCGCCCAACTGCGCCAGTACCTGGTGGAGAGCCGACTGCTCACCACGGCCGAGGAAGAGGCCATCGAGGAGGAGGCGAGCGCGGCCGTCGCCGCCGCGGTGGCCGCCGCCGACCCGGCCCCCGACCCCAGCGACGCCCTCTCTCTGGTGTACGCCCGCCCGCTGCGCAACCTGCAGCCTGCCGAGGCGTTGGAAGCCCCGCCCGCCGGCCCCGAGGTGAACCTGGTCACCGCGATCAACAAAGCACTGCACGAGATCCTGGCCGACCATCCCGAGGCCCTAGTCTTCGGGGAGGACGTCGCCGACCCCAAGGGCGGGGTCTTCAAGGCCACGGTGGGCCTGAGCGACGCCTACGGGGTCGAACGCTGTTTCAACACCCCCCTGGCGGAGTCGCTGATCGTGGGCACCGCCATCGGCATGGCGGCGGTCGGGGCCCGACCCATCGCCGAGATCCAGTTCGCCGACTTCATCCATCCCGCCTTCAACCAGATCGTCTCCGAGGCGGCCCGCCTGCACTACCGCTCCGGCGGCGGCTGGTCGTGCCCGCTGGTGATCCGGGCGCCTTACGGCGGAGGCATCCACGGGGCGCTCTATCACAGCCAGTCCATCGAAGGCTTCTACGCCCACGTGCCCGGCCTCAAGGTGGTGATCCCCTCCACCCCGGCCGACGCCAAGGGGCTGCTGCGAGCGGCGGTAGAGGATCCCGACCCGGTCCTCTTCTTGGAGCCCAAGAAGCTCTACCGCCTGGCCAAGGGGCCGGTCCCCGCCGGGCCCCATCGCGTGGCGCTGGGGCGGGCGGCGCTGCGCCGTACCGGCGATCACCTGACGATCATCGCCTACGGCACCATGGCGCATTACGCCGTGGAGGCCGCCGATCTGCTCGCCGCCGAAGGCATCGAGGCCGAGGTGCTCGACCTCCGCACCATCCGGCCCCTCGACTGGGTATCGGTGGAGGCGGCGGTGAAGCGCACCGGCAAGGTCCTCATCGTCCACGAGGACAACGAGTTCGCCGGCTTCGGCGCCGAGGTGGCCGCCCAGATCGGGGAGAAGGCCTTCGAGTGGCTTGACGCCCCGGTGCGGCGCTACGCCACTCCCGACGTGCCGGCGTTCCCTTACGCCGCTTCCTTGGAGGCGCAGGTGATGCCCTCCGTCGAGGGCATCGTGGAGCGGGCGCGCGACCTGGCGGAGTTCTAGGCGCGGCTTTGCCTCTCCCGCGAATGCGGGAGAGGCGCGAGCCGACGGAGTCGGCGAGCGGTGAGGGCAAACAGCTTGGCCTCTCCCGCGTAAGCGGGAGAGGCGCGCTCGCCGGAGGCGAGCGCGGTGAGGGCAAGAGACAACCGGCCCTCTCTCGCGCCCTCGCCCTCACCCCGACCCTCTCCCGCTTCGCGGGAGAGGGAGCAGTCCCAGCCCCCTATCCTCCCCCACCGTGAAACCCGTCCTGCGCCCGGCCCGGCCCGAAGACAAGGGGGCCATCGCCGCCTTCACCGCGGCCACC
>Ga0209164_1002581_pt1 | contig 18937 bp, 16 predicted proteins | sample MTBNYHSulfiMetaG_FD_187458 | JGI IMG/M metagenome (GOLD analysis project Ga0209164, IMG submission 187458) | Enrichment culture microbial communities from rom New York Harbor, USA that are MTBE-degrading - MTBE-NYH (New York Harbor Sulfidogenic)... | ecosystem: Environmental > Aquatic > Marine >...
GACAAAAATGGCGAGGACTTCAACAACTTCTACAATGGTGAAATCTCTTCCTCAATGACTATCCCTGTTTGGAAGGCCGTATCCGTGACACCGAAGATCGCTTACTCGTTCCCCTTGAGCAGTGACGCGAAAGAGGCGATAAAAAGCATCAGTGATGATGGTGACAAGGACATTTTCTACGGCGGCGTAAACCTGGCACTGAGCTTTTAACGGAGGTAAAGAATGAAGAATTTTGTTCTATTCACGATATTAGCGCTGACGCTTTTAAGCGGATGGGCTTTTGCTGAAGAGCAGGCTAACCCTCCTTCCCTTCCAGCAGCTGAGCAGGCTTTGCCTGCTCAGCCAGCCCCTATGGAGGAAGCGGTTCCGGCAGTTTCGGAGGCCCCTGCTCCCACACTGGACACGGGCGATACCGCCTGGATGATTGTCGCTACCGCGCTCGTAATGCTGATGACACTTCCGGGGCTCGCGCTGTTTTACGGCGGTCTCGCGAAAAGGAAAGACACCCTTAATACCATGGCTATGTCTTTTGTAACGTATTGCATCGTAAGTTTCCTGTGGATTGTCTACGGGTATACATTCACTTTCGGTTCGGACATCGGTGGATTTATCGGGAGCGCTGAAAAGCTCTTCCTTTCCGGGGTGACCGTTGAAAGCCTGTCGATGACCATCCCTGAATTCATTTTTATAGTATTTCAGATGACATTCGCTGCGATCACGGTAGCGCTTGCAAGCGGCGCATTCATTGAGAGGATGAAATTCTCCGCCTGGATACTCTTCTCAATACTCTGGATGACACTGGTATATGTTCCCGTAGCCCATTGGGTATGGGGCGGCGGGTTTCTTGCGCAGCTTGGAGCACTCGACTTCGCTGGCGGCACAGTGGTACATGTAAACGCAGGGATTGCAGCGCTCGTGGGCGCCCTGGTCCTCGGCAAGAGACGCGAAGCCTCACTCAAGCCGAGCAACCTGACCCTTGTGGTTACCGGCGCCGGGCTTCTGTGGTTCGGGTGGTTCGGGTTTAATGCCGGCTCTGCGGTTGCAGCGAACGGACTTGCCGGGGTGGCTTTCATCAATACCAACACCGCAACTGCGCTCGCAGCAATGTCATGGATGTTCACGGAATGGATGCATACGAAGAAGCCCACGGTGCTTGGTCTTGCTTCCGGTGCGATCGCAGGTCTTGTTGCAATAACCCCTGCGGCAGGGTTTGTGAATATTCAAGGCGCGATAATCATCGGCATCCTCGCGGGTATCGTGCCCTATTTTGCAGTTGCGAGCATCAAGCCGAAGCTCGGATATGACGACGCTCTCGACGCCTTTGGCATCCATGGTGTCGGCGGTATACTCGGCGCCATACTGACCGGTGTGTTTGCAGACCCTGCAGTCAACTCAGCCGGCACCGGTCTCCTCTACGGGAACCCGGGTCAGTTGATCACTCAGCTGATCGCAGTGGGTGTAACAATCGTTTACAGCGGGGTGATGACGCTGATTATCTTCGCGATCGCCCGGGCGGCGCTCGGAGTGAGAGTTGAATCTGAACATGAGATCACCGGGCTTGACGAAAGCCAGCATGGTGAAAAAGCCTACAGTCTGTAAAAAAACAGTCATTAGTCATTAAGTCATTAGTCATTGACCAGTGACTATTGACTAATGACTTTATAAGGAGGAAGCATGAAAAAAGTTGAAGCAATCATAAAACCCTTCAAGCTCGATGAGGTCAAGGATGCCCTGAACAGCATCGGGATTCACGGCATGACCGTTAGTGAGGTCAAGGGGTTCGGAAGACAGAAAGGACACGTGGAAGTCTACCGAGGGACAGAGTATGAGGTGAATTTTCTTCCGAAGATCAAGCTGGAGGTGGTAATCCCCGATGCAATGAAGGACAAAGTCATCTCGACAATCATTGAGAAGGCGAATACCGGGAATATCGGCGACGGAAAGATTTTCCTTTACTCGCTCGAAGACGTGATCAGGATAAGGACAGGCGAAAAAGGGGAAGAAGCGATTTAACCCGGGGGTTTCACATAAGGGGATATGGCTCAATAAATTGAGCCATATCCCCTGCTCTTATGCAGACCTCATCTGTTATTTGAGAAAGACTTGATTGATAGTAATTGATTGTCCTACAAATTTGTTGTTCCTACAAATTTGTAGAAATGCTCTTTGACATGCCCTGATCCGCGCCGGATGTTGAAAAATAAGGGAAAATACCTATGCCGCTCTCCGGACTCCCGATATTGTACCTACAATATTGTAGGACATTCAAGGGCGAAAACCAGTATGTGCTTATTAATCAACAAGTTCCCTGCCTGGCATGATTCATGGATAGAGAAGCACCATGAGGAAAATACCGCCTACATTGCAGGGAGGACCTATGAAAGGACTTGTTGGTATTCTTTTGATACTCATCATGCTGGGCGCAGCCGGAAGCGTATTCGGTGAAGATCAGCTTTTCCAGCCCGGACCGGAAACAACCGCGGCACCGAAGATTGATTCAGGAGACACCGCATGGATACTGGTATCCACCGCGCTCGTCATGCTGATGACCCCCGGGCTTGCACTGTTCTACGGAGGGATGGTCAGGGGGAAAAATGTGCTTGGCACGATCATGCAGAGTTTCGTCGCGATTGCGATTATCAGTGTGCAGTGGATCCTTATCGGCTACAGCCTTGCCTTTGGCCCTGATATACACGGACTCATCGGAGGCCTCGACTGGATAGGACTGAACGGCGTCGGAGTTGACCCCAACCCTGATTACGCCCCGACCGTACCGCATATCGCGTTTATGATGTACCAGGCAATGTTTGCGGTCATCACACCGGCGCTTATCACCGGCGCCTTTGCGGAACGGATGAAATTTTCCGCATTCTTTGTTTTTACCCTCCTGTGGTCAACGCTCGTATATGACCCGGTAGCACACTGGGTATGGGGTACAGGAGGATGGCTGAAGGAAATGGGTGCGCTGGATTTCGCAGGAGGTATCGTAGTGCATCTGATATCCGGCATCTCGGCCCTTGCAGCAGCATTGATTATCGGGAAGAGAAAGGGGTATTTGCAGGAAGCGATGTATCCCCATAACCTCCCCATGACAGTGCTGGGGACAGGGCTCCTCTGGTTCGGATGGTTCGGATTCAACGCCGGGAGCGCGCTGTCTGCAGGGACATTAAGCACAATGGCCTTTGTCGCAACCCATACGTCCGCGGTTGCCGCTACACTGGCATGGGTATGCATCGAATGGCTGCACAGGGGGAAGCCAACCACCTTCGGCGCAGCCACCGGCTCGATTGCCGGACTTGCAACGATCACTCCTGCCGCGGGTTTTGTGAGCCCCATGTCATCATTGGTCATCGGACTGGTAGCGGGAGCGGTGTGTTATGCGTCCCTGAATATAAAAGGCAGGCTTGGCTATGACGATTCACTCGACGCGTTCGGCGTTCACGGAGTAGGCGGGGTGCTCGGCAGTTTCGCGACCGGCCTCTTCGCACAGAGTATTATCAACCCGGCAGGAGGCAACGGGTTATTTTTCGGCAGTTTTGCGCTGCTTAATACGCAGTTGATTGCCATACTTGTGACCGCGGTTTATTCGTTTGTGATTACCGTTGTCCTGCTGAAAGTCATTGATAAACTGATCGGCCTGCGCGTTAACGAAGAAGCCGAGGTGACCGGGCTTGATATATCGCAGCATGGGGAAAGCGGATATTCATTATAATACCGGAGGTGAAGGAGTAACGTATGCACCCCGGTAAAAAAAGGAGACGGAGACAGATAACGTAATTGTCTGAGACTGACAAGCTTATTTTTTCTATCACACAGAATAAAAGGAGGCAGCACAATGAAACCAAAGGAAGTAATGGAATTTGCCAAGAAGAACAAAGCCGTGATGATCGATCTGAAGTTTATGGATTTTCCGGGACTCTGGCAGCACTTCTCCGTTCCGGCCAAAGAACTCTCGGAGGGCCTGTTCGAAGACGGACTGGGCTTCGACGGGTCTTCTATCCGGGGATGGCAGGCTATTCATATGAGCGATATGCTTGTAATACCCGATCCGTCTACCGCAGTGATGGACCCCTTCACCCAGCACCCTACCCTCAGTCTGATCTGCAATATTGTCGATCCGATCACAAAAGAACCGTATTCGAGAGACCCGCGCTACATAACACAGAAGGCTGAAGCATACATGAAATCAACCAAGGTTGCGGATACCGCGTTCTTCGGCCCGGAGGCAGAGTTTTTCATCTTCGATGATGTGCGGTTTGATTATACCGCAAACAGCGGGTATCACTTCGTAGATTCTGTCGAAGGCATATGGAATTCGGGGAGAGAAGAGAGTCCGAACCTCGGGTACAAGCCGAGGCACAAAGAAGGGTATTTCCCTGTCCCGCCGATGGATAAGCAGCAGGATATCCGTACCGAGATGGTCCTTGAACTGGAAAAGGCAGGGATAGAGGTGGAAGCGCAGCACCACGAAGTCGCTACGGGCGGACAGGCGGAGATAGACATGAGATTCTCTCCCATTGTGAATATGGCTGACAAGCTGATGATGTACAAATATATCATCAAGAATGTTGCACTGAGGCACGGGAAAACCGTAACAATGATGCCTAAGCCCCTCTTTGCAGACAACGGCTCAGGCATGCATACACACCAGAGCCTCTGGAAAAACGGGAAGCCCCTGTTTGCGGGGAACGGCTACGCAGGCATCTCAGACCTTGCGCTCTACTATATCGGCGGAATTCTGAAGCATGCCGCTGCCCTCGCTGCGTTCGTCGCACCGACAACAAATTCCTACAAGAGGCTCGTGCCCGGGTATGAGGCTCCGATCAATCTCGCATACTCAAGCAGGAACAGGTCTGCTGCGATCAGGATCCCCATGTACTCTCCGAGTCCGAAGGCGAAGAGGGTTGAGGTAAGGTTCCCCGATCCGTCATGCAACCCGTACCTCGCGTTCTCCGCGATGCTCATGGCGGGTCTCGACGGCATCGAGAACAAAATCGATCCGGGAGAACCGCTCGACAAGGACATCTATGACCTCGCTCCCGAGGAACTCGCAAAGGTGCCGAGCCTTCCCGGCTCGCTCGAAGATGCGCTTGACTGCCTTGAGAAAGACCACAGTTTCCTCAAGAAAGGCGACGTATTCACCGAGGATGTTATCGAGATGTGGCTGCGCTACAAGAGGACAAGAGAAGTCGACGCCCTGCGGCTCAGACCGCACCCGTATGAGTTCTTCCTGTATTACGATATCTAAAAGCGAAAAACGCTGAAGAATAAGATTCAATAAAAAAGCCCCCGCACCACGGGGGCTTTTTTATTGCAGTCACTTTTCTTAGCCCATAGTATTCATAAACAGATTTTACAATACGACGGATGCAGTATTTTTGCGGATTTATCCCGATTCTTATCGGGGTCCCTCGGAGGGCGATAGCCCGAGAATGAGCAAAAATACTGCATCCGTCGTATTCACCCGAAAATTTATGCATACTATGGGTTAGTCAATAAAATTGCCGGCTGGTTTACAGTACAATAAAATTGTTTTTAAAAGGGCAGATAATTTATTGCGGCATCACTAACCGGAACACAAGGCAAAGAACAATTCGCAAGAGCCAGGTATGGGAAAAGTTCTCCGCTCGGTCCGTCACTCGTCTTTTATACTGTCTTCTTCCGCTGGCGGGGCTTCTGCTGTTTCGGGCTGATTTTCCTCTTCGTCTTTTTCCTGGCCCTTCTGAATCCGTTTCATCCTTTTCTCTTCCTGCTGCTTCTTCCGCTGTACTTCTTTTTTCCGCTTTTCACTTTTATATGCACCTGCACGTTTCATTGTTTTCCCCTTTTACGATAAGAAGTGCTTTCTCAGGGTCTCCGGTTCTGGGCGCTGCGCCGGGCACTCTTGGCTTTCCTCTTCTGCGCCTCCCTTTTTTTGTTCTTGAGACGGGTCGAGGGTTTATCATAATACCGGCGCCTCTTTAACTCTCCCATGAGACCATCCCTCTGCAGATTCTTTTTAAGGATCCTTAATGCCTTTTCAAGGCCGTTGTCGCTTACCTTTACCTCCAACGATCCGAGCCCTTTCCTCCTCTGTCAAAGGACCGCCCCTGTTTCCGCCCCATGTCGGTCTTTCCTCTCGCTTCCTGTGGCCGCGCCTCGCTTATAGTAAGGGTCCTCTCCATAAGTACCGCCCCGGTGAGCTCCTGAATTGCCCTGTCTGTGTCCCCGTCCGAAGCCATCTCTACAAACCCGAACCCGCGTGAACGTCCCGTGGCTGAATCGGTAAGAATCCGTACCGACTGAACCTCTCCGACCTTTTCAAATACCTCCCTGATGTCTTCCTCTTTTGCAGAATAAGGCAGGTTCCCCACATAGATCTTCCTCGACGACATTGCTTGTTCTCCTCCTTAGGATACTGCTGTCTAGAGACTGTTCTCCCTGTTTCTTCATACTAAGGATACCACAGCATCCCTCCTGGAAACAAGCCCAGGAAGGAACCGGCGATCAGTCATTGAATGGACTAAACTATAGGAAATTTCAGGCGGGCTCAGGCGGTGCTCATTTATTTTTGAGTCTCTCTAATTCTGTCTGCAGTTCTTTGATCTCCCCCTTGAGTTCCTTCATTCTTAACTCCCTGCTGACTGCCATCTGATAAAAATTCTCAAGGTCCTTTATCCTTTTTCCCAGTTCCTTTTCTTTTTTTGTGAGCTGTTCTTCGGCTATTTTCAGGTCATGGATATCAGACCCGATTGCCTGGATTATCGCCACCTCATTGTTTCCATCAAGTATGGCGGTAAATGTCCATTTCTGCCAGCGCATTTCACCGAACGGGCCTTTGACGCGATACTCGAGCCTGATTACAGGATTATCCGGATCAAGGGAAGCTATTGCCCCTATGATTTTATCCCTGTCTTCTTCACACAGGAAGGACAGATAGGTGCCCCCGACGATGTCCTGCTTCCTCTTCGCGAAGTAACGGGAGAATGCGTGATTCACAAAATTCAGGGTCCCGTCAGGCAAAAAACGACAGATCATCTCACTCTGAAAATTCTCGACTATTGACCGGTAAATTGCTTCTGAATCGCGCAGTTTCCGCATTTCTACTGCGCGGGAAATCTTCGTCCTCAGCATTTTGAAGTCGAACGGTTTCAGGACAAAATCAAAGGCTCCGGCGCTCATCGCGTCAACAGCCTTCTGGACAGTCCCGTAGGCAGTGATTATGATACATATGAGATCTTTGTCCCGCGCACAGGCTGTCCTGAGAAGTTCGATACCGTTCATCTCAGGCATTGACAGGTCACTCACTAACAAATCAACTTCCTCTCTCTCCAAAATCTCCAGCGCATCTTGCCCCGATGCGGCATGCAGGACTTCATATCCCCATTCTGCAACAATCTCGCAGAGAGGTCTCAGGGTATCGATTTCGTCATCAACGATCAGGAGGCGTCCTCGTGACATGCACGTGTTGCCTGCTTCGCCTTGCCCACGGTTGAGTAGTTCCATCATACGGCTTCCCCCCTTTCATCCCTCTCTTTTGCCCAATAGTTTCACTATACACCTTCTGGAGAAATAGTCAACCCTACCGGAGTAGGGGATTGTATTTTTTCCTGTTGCCCAAGCTGCGGCAGCCCCGGTATAATGGTATCCATCCGGGAGGCTTTGTGGATTTTGATCTTACAGGGAAAATCGTGGTCGTAGAGGCAGAGGACGGCATCACTTACACCGGCAAACTCATCGAAGTCGGGGAAGAAGAGGTATACCTCGAGGGAGAAATGGGCTGGATAATGATACCAATCGAAAGAATTGCCGATATCAGGGAGGCAGACGCATAAACCTGAGGATGCGTCACCATTTGGCGGACCGGTTTAGTCCATTCCTCCGAACTGAAATTGTACTATCGAGAGTGCAGCAAGCGCTGCGGTCTCAGCCCTGAGGGTCCTTTTCCCGAGACTGGCAAGGACGGCTCCCTGTGCTTGCGCAAGCGTAATTTCTTCCCGTGTGAAACCGCCTTCAGGGCCGACCATGATGAAGAGAGATGAAGGACGGCGGGGAAGGGAAGCGACTGCTTCTGATAGTTTAGTCCCTTCGCCTTCATAAAACAGAAACCCCTGCCCCTGAAGCCTTGCCCCCCGACCCGTCAAAAGGTCGATAAACTGCACTGTTTCACGCACCTCAGGAACGATGCTCCTCCCTGATTGTCGCGACGCTTCTTCCGCTATTTTCCTCCACCGGGAAATTTTTCTCGTCTCCCTGACCTGGCTTCTCTCATTCACAACGGGAATGATCTCATGCACGCCGAGTTCCGTGGCTTTCTGTATCACCATATCCATCTTCTCGCCTTTCAGGAGACCTAAAACAAGAGTAATACGGACCCTCGGTTCGTTCCCGCACGGGAACTGTTTACTCACTTCTGCGCGAACTTCTTTTCTCTCGATCCCCGCTATCCGCGTCTTATAACAGTGCCCCAACCCGTCAAAAATAATGAGTTCATCTCCCTTCCGGCATCTCAGCACGGAAATAAGATAATGCGCTTTCTCGCCGGTGATCGTAATGGTATGATCTTCCCTGTTCTTCACCGGGAGATAGATCCTCGGCATATCCGTTACCCCTTCCCTCCCATTTTTCCTGTTTCATCCCCTGCGCGCGGGGCTCTTCCGCATTTCACAGAGTCTGTGCACATTATAACCCACTTTTTTTATAAAGTTTCGCATGTAAATCCCGGATTATTCATGCACTGAGCATATAATACGGCGGATGCGATATTTTTGCGGATTTATCCCGGTTCTTATCGGGGCAAGAATGAGCAAAAATACTGCGTTCTGCTGTATTCACCCGGGAATTTATGATTAATAAGGGCTGGCTATTTCTCTGCGCCGGTGAAGAGGTCTTTGATCTTCTCTTTAAAAGACTTGCTAACCTCGTCCCCGCTTATTTGAGCAAACTCCTCAAGGAGTTCCTTCTGTCTCGGCGTAAGTTTTTTGGGCACATCTATATAGATTCTCACAATTTGGTCGCCCTTGCCATGAGCGCCGAGTCTCTGTATTCCCTTCCCTTTCAGATGGAACATCCTTCCTGAAGGGGTGCTCGGCGATATTTTAATCTTCGCTGTCCCGTTTAGAGTAGGCACCTCGATCTCTGCTCCAAGCACAGCCTGAGGGAACGATATCGGCACCTCACAGAACAGATCATTGCCGTCCCGCTTAAAGAATGAATGTTCTTCGACATTGAGGATAATGTAGAGATCTCCCCGCGGACCTCCATAGAGCCCCATCTCCCCTTCATTGGACATTCTCAGCCGTGAACCGGTATCAACCCCCGCCGGAAGTTTTACGCTGATGCTCTTGTACTTCCTCACTCTGCCCTGGCCGTTGCACTCTTTGCAGGGGTCGGTGATAACCTTCCCTGCCCCGCCACATTTTTCGCACGTCCTCGATATGGTGAAGAAACCCTGCTGCATCCGCACCTGTCCGGCGCCCTTGCAATTCTGACAGGCAACCGGTGACTTGCCCGGCGCTGAACCGGAGCCCCTGCACTCAAAACAGTCTTCCCACCGTGGTATATCCAGGGTCTTCTCAGTGCCAAGGGCAGCCTCCATCAGCGTGATATCGAGGTCATATCGCAGATCATTTCCCTTGGCCGGCCTTGGCCTCCGGTTCCCGGTGAAGGTCCCGAAAAAGTCGCCGAAGATGTCTTCGAACACATCCCCGAATCCTGCTCCAAACGGGCTATGACCGGCGCCCATGCCTTCCGCCGTACCGAATCTGTCGTAGTTCGCTCTTTTTTCAGGATCGATCAGGCAGGAATATGCTTCATTTATTTCCTTGAACTTTTCCTCGGACTCCTTATTGTCCGGATTTCTGTCAGGATGGTATTTCATGGCGAGCTGTCTGAACGCTTTTTTGATATCAACTTCTGACGCGTCGCGGGCCACCCCAATTGTTTCGTAATAGTCTTTCATGCTCTCCCTATTATATAAAAGTTGAGAAATTTGTCTCCCGGCGGAAAAGTCTTTTCACCAGAATCATCTGCTTCTCGTAAAAAGTCCCCCTCATTTCGAGGAGGACTTTTCAGGTGCGATCTTTCAAGCACTGATGCTATATCATACCGCGAAAGTGTTTTTTATTTCTTGTCCTTGTCAACATCTTCAAATTCTGCCTCGACAACCTCTTCTTCAGGTCCCTTCGCGCCTTCCTGCTCCTGTCCTTCGGCTGATGGACCTGCAGGACCCTCGCCTGCCTGTGCCCCGGCACCTTTGTAGAGATGTTCTGCGAGCTTGTGGGATTTTGCCATAAGAGCTTCTGTAGCGGATTTGATCTCGGAAGCGTCAGTGGCCGTGTCTTTTGCCTTCCGGCATCTCTCAAGAGCCTCTTCGATCTCTTTCTTCTCGCCTTCGCTCACTTTGTCGCCGTATTCCTTAAGGGATTTTTCGACGGTATAGACGAGGTTGTCCGCTTCGTTCCGCACCTCGGCAAGTTGTTTCTTTGTCTTGTCGTCTTCGCCATGGGCTTCTGCGTCCCGCACCATATTCTTGATCTCATCTTCCGACAGACCGCTTGAGGCGGTTATCCTGATAGACTGTTCTTTCCCCGTACCCAGGTCTTTTGCAGAAACATGGAGAATGCCGTTCGCATCGATATCGAACGTCACTTCGACCTGGGGCACTCCTCTCGGCGCCGGTGGAATCCCGATGAGTTCAAAATTGCCGAGGATCTTGTTATCTGCCGCCATCTCCCGTTCGCCCTGGAACACTTTGATGGATACGGCAGGCTGGTTGTCTGTGGCCGTCGAGAATATCTGACTCTTCTTGGTCGGGATGGTAGTATTTCTCTCGATGATCTTGGTAAATATTCCTCCGAGTGTCTCGATACCCAGCGAAAGCGGAGTAACGTCCAGCAGGAGGACCTCTTTCACATCACCCTTGAGGACCGCCGCCTGGATAGCAGCGCCTACAGCGACTACCTCGTCGGGGTTCACCGTTTTATTCGGCTCCCTTCCGAAAAAGTTCTGCACCACCTGCTGAACCTTTGGCGTGCGTGTCTGCCCGCCAACGAGGAGGATTTCATCTATGTTCGAGGCTGAAAGTCCTGCATCGGTCAATGCGTTTTTGCACGGTCCGATGGTGCCCTCAACCAGGTCTCCCACGAGTTGCTCCATTTTTGATCTCGCAAGTTTCATGAGAAGATGTTTGGGGCCTGTTGCATCGGCCGTTACAAAGGGGAGGTTTATCTCGGTTTCCGTTGCGGTCGAAAGCTCCACTTTTGCCTTTTCCGCAGCTTCCTTCAGCCTTTGCAATGCCATTTTGTCGTTCTTGAGGTCTATGCCCTGGTCTTTCTTGAATTCCTCTACCATCCAGTCCATGATCCTCAGGTCAAAATCGTCGCCGCCCAGATAGGTATTCCCGTTTGTCGACCTGACCTCGATGACGCCTTCTCCAATCTCAAGGATCGAGATATCAAACGTGCCCCCGCCGAGATCATATACGCCGATTTTTTCTTCCTTTTTCTTGTCCATACCATAGGCAAGCGCAGCCGCAGTCGGCTCGTTGATAATCCTCAGGACATTCAGCCCGGCGATTCTGCCAGCGTCTTTCGTGGCCTGTCTCTGGCTGTCGTCAAAATATGCGGGGACCGTGATGACGGCCTCTGTTACCGGTTCGCCAAGGTAGTCCTCTGCCGCCTGTTTCAGTTTCTGCAGGATCATTGCAGATATCTCAGGGGGCGAGTAGCGCTTGCCCCGTATCTCCACATGTGCATCGGCATTCGGGGCATCGAGAATCTTGTAGGGAAGTCTCTTCATCGCATGCTCCACTTCCGGCGCACTGAACTTCCTTCCCATCAGCCTCTTTATGGAAAATATCGTATTTTCAGGGTTTGTGATCGCCTGTCTCTTTGCTATCTGTCCAACCAGTCTTTCCCCTTTTTCAGTGATTGCAACAACAGATGGCGTTGTCCTGGATCCTTCCTGATTCGGGATAACGACGGGATCCCCGCCCTGAACTACGGCAACTACAGAATTCGTAGTTCCAAGATCTATACCAACTGCTTTCCCCATTTTATGATTCCTCCTCTGTCATAGTGTTTCTCTTATCCGCCTCGTCTGCCTGTTTCGGTCCTTCGTGCTTTTTCGAAACTGCAACGAGAGATGCGCGCAAAACCTTATCCTTGAACATATATCCTTTCCTGTACTCCTCTACCACAATATTTTCCTCAACATCATCCCGCTCAAGATGCGCCATCGCATGATGCACCGCGGGATCAAAGGGTTTCCCCTCTGCTTCAATCGGGACGAGGCCGTATTTCTCGAGTGATTTCCTCATCTCCTTGAGCGTTAACTCTACGCCCTGCACCAGACCTGATGATACATCGTCCGCTGCATGCTGCAGGGCCATCTCCAGACTGTCGACCACGGGCAGGAGGTCATAGAGAAGACTCTCATTTCCGTATTTGATAAGTTCTTCTTTGTCCTTCATAACCCGCTTTTTATAGTTGTCGAATTCGGCATAGAGCCGCAGGTATTTATTGTTCATGTCTTGTAGTTCGGCGGCACTGCGGTCCCGCTCATCTCCCCCGTATTCAGGGGACATCTCTCCGGGAGCAGGTTCTGCTGCCTCCTGTATCTCTCTTTCCCGGGTTTCGTCTGTTTCGTGTTCCTGCAAAGGGATTACCTTCCTTCAAGCATTTGCGTGATGAATTTTGCAGTGTTTTCCACAATATATATTGCCCTCGCATAATTCATCCTTGTCGGACCGATAATGCCGACGACACCGATCGGCCGGTCACCTTGCCGGCATGCAGACGCAACAACACTGAACCGCTTCATCTCGTCCGAGGCATTCTCAGACCCTATAATGACCTGCACCCCTTCGGATTCGGACAACTCATCGAGTAGTTTTATAATCATGTGTTTGTCCTCGATGGCCCGTGATAATTCCCTGATTTTTTTTAAGTCATGAAAATCGGGAAGATCGAGCACCCCGGAAAGCCCCGACACAAAGAGATCGCCATAGGGGAATGAGAGGGCGTCCCGGCATATCTGCATCGCCCTGGAGAGGAGATGGTCGCATCTCACCTTTTCTCTTGACATCTGCCTCAGCACCTTCATGCGTATCTCATCCAGGGAATATCCGGCAAATTCGGAATTCAGGTATCCGGCAATCCTGGCAAGGTCTTTCTGGGAGAGGTCCGCGTCTATCGTGATTACCCTGTTCTTGATCAGGCCTTCATCGGTAAAGAGCACGGCGGCTATTTTCCCCGCGGTATATTTCAGGAGGTCAATTTTTTTCAGCGTGGTAAGATCAGAGGCCGGAGACATGGCTACGCCAAGGTAATGGGACAACATCGACATGCTTTTTGTGGCCTCGCCAAGAAACATATCGATATTATTCCTCAGGGCTTCGAGTTTTCTGTACAGGTCATGGAGGACCTCCATATTTGACTGATGGACGCTTTCGTCCTCGAGAGAATCGACGTAGAACCGGTATCCGAGGTCGGTGGGGACCCTTCCCGCTGAAGTATGGGGCTGTATGAGAAAGCCCATTTCTTCGAGATCAGCCATGATGTTCCGGATGGTGGCCGGAGAGAAGCCCAGTGAATAGCGCTTGGTTACAACCCTCGACCCCACGGGGTCGGGATTATTTATATAGCTCTGGACGATTGCATAGAGGATTTTTTTATTGCGTTCGCTTAAATTCTGCATAGTTAGCACTCTCAATGGTCAAGTGCTAATAATTTAACAATTAACTCATCGGCGTGTCAAGCATGACTGATCATACGCCGAACTTCTGAAGCTCGGCAAGGAGAGTCCTCGCATCCTTACTGAGTGAACTGATGCTTCTGTCCATCTCTGAGGCCGAATGAATAAGGTCTGAGGTCGTCTTTCGTATCTTTTCCATATTCATCACAATCTCGCTGCTCTTCTGCTTCTGGTTGTTTATGGATGAAGTGATCTGTTCCGTCTGCTCCGAAACATTTTCGTACACTGACAGCATCTGTTTGTTGCTCTGGAACTGCTCCTCTGCAGACCTCTTGATCTGCTCAGCGCCTGATGCAACATTTTCTGCTGCCTCGACAATAAAATCGGCGCCTCTGCTCTGTTCCTTTGTGGCCCTTGATATCTGCCCTATCTGCTCAGAGATCTGTCTGATGGAATCTGTAATCTGCATGATCACCTTCACTTCTTCAGAAGTTGCCTGCTGTATGGACTTGGACATATCGGTCGCGACATTCGCGCTTTTAAAAATACTGTGAAAGGCCTCTCTCACTTTACTGACAAGCTGGACGCCGGCGTCAACTGTTTTGATGCCCTTTGAAGCCATCTCGACGCTGGCCCTCGCTTCTTCCTGCACCGCGGAGATGAGCTCTGCGATCTCCCTCGTTGATGACGATGTCCTGTCCGCAAGCATCTTGTTCTCGTCAGCGATTACCGCAAACGCCCTTCCGTGTTCTCCGGCCTGAGCTGCGAGAATGGAAGCATTCAGTGCGAGCAGGTTTGTCTGCTGTGAAAGATCGTCTATAACATTCACAATGCTTCCGATCTCCTCTGACCTTTTGCCGAGAAGGTTTATCTTTTCTGAAATGGCATTGACACTCTCTCTGATATCTTCCATCCCTGTGATTGCCATGTTCACTGTGGTCAACCCTTGCTCTGAAGCCTCAAGGGATACCTTCTCCGCAAGCACAACAGATTTTTCCGCGCTTGCCTGTATCTCCTTGACGGTAGCATTTACCTGATCAAGCGCGGAAGCGCTTTCTTCTGACGAGGCGGACAAAAGCTCGACGCTTCTGGCTGTGTTTTTGAGAGAAGATATCATTTCATCTACAGATGACGCAGTTTTATGCGATGCATCATTGAACGATCTTGCGCTTTCAGAGACCGCTGATATTGACGCCGTCATTTCCTCAACGGCGCTTGCAGCTTTTTCCACAGATTCATAGAGACTTTCGGAACTCAGGGCAATGGAGGAAACAGATACATTCAACTCTTCGATAGAAACGGCATTCTGCTCGATAGCGGTCTTCTGGAGTTCACCGACCCTGAGGACGCTTGCCGGCGACTCTGTAATGGTAGCGGTAACCGAGGAAACGTTTTCTGCAAGGTTTTTAATCTTGAAAAGCATATCTCTTAAATTCAATCCCATACTGTTGATCGCTTCAGCGAGAGAGGCAATCTCGTCTTTTCCCACCTTCTTCACCGTCTGCGTCAAATCCCCGGCAGAGATCCTTGACGCAACTTTTTCCATATTCATAATAGGCCCTGTGATAAACTTCGACACGGAAAAATGAATGACCGCGGAAAACAGCAGAAAACTCAGCGCAGAGAGGATGGCAGCCCAGAAAATAAGCGTATAGAGTTCTTTCTGAATGACCCCCGATTTCACCCCGATCCTCAGGATACCGACATTTTTTTCCTCCGCGTCCTGAAGCGGGATTGCGATATCGTAGAAGTCTCCCCATTTCTGTACAAGATTTCCGCCTGCACTCAATGCATTCAGTGTCCCGGGGTCCTTGAACACTTTCCCGATATCCCCTTCATCACTATTGAAAAGTATCCTCCCTTTCATATTAAGGACCATCGCATAATCGACCGTGCTGTCCAGTACGGCTCGTTTCATTTTTTCATTCAGGCCCTCCATATTCTCAAGCGAGAGACCGAGAGAGAGGACTTTGGCAATCTCTTCTTTCATGGCCTCGCCGGCAGAGCCGACTTTTGAAAGAATTGCCTGTTTGTACCGGTTATGCGCTATATACGTCAGGATTGCGGTATTCAGGCTGATCGCAAGCAACAATATCCATGCGATCAGGAGCACCGATCTTGTCTGGAGATTCAGTTTCATTTGATAACCCTCGTTGCTGCACTCAGAATGTCAAAAGGTATCTTAAGTCCGAGTGAAGTCGCTTCCTTAAGATTTATTGTCATCTGGATCTTCCTGGGGTTTGCGATTGCCATGGATAAGGGATTTCCCCCTCTGAGGATGCTTGCCACCCTGTCCGCAGCTTCTTTACCCTGCTCTGTGCAGTCTGCAGCCAGGGTGAGTATTATACCCCTGTCCTCACCTCCTGCCATCAGCGCTGCGGTCGGGATATTCTGCTTCCTCGCCACACTGACGATATCGTCGACATACAGCATTGCTGCGCAGCTTGTCGTGACCAGTAGCGCATCAACATCTCTGATGCGCGCAATGCTGTCCCGACTCCTGACATTCACCTTGACCGTCTTGAACGATAGCTGCCCGCCCAATCGTTCAACCTCATTCGCCTCACCGACTGTCTCTTTCTCGGCGCTGTTGTAAAGAACACCCAGGGTTGAAATATCCTTGACCGCTTTCAGGTTTTTCAGGAGGCCTGCAAGAGAGACCTTCGAATTAATCCCTGTGACTTTCCTGCCTTTCACGCCCAGTCCCTGAGAATCATACACACCGGCAAATACAACCGGTATTGCAGAATTCTCATCGAGCACAGCCTGTGTAACGGGACTCCCATAGGTCACGATGAGGTCTGTTCCTATGGCGGTAAATTTTCTTGCGGCATTCATCCATGCTCCCGTTTCAGGCGCCGGCGTCTGGACGATGATATCAGCCTTGATTCCATTCGCGGAAAGCTCGGAGGCGAATGTCCTGTGGATTGACTTGTAATAAGGGGTATCACTGCAGAGGATGACGCCGATCTGCGCGGCGAAACCGGTCGAAACAAAGCCGGCGAGGACAATCACCGCAACGAGAGTTCTTAAGCATTTCCTCCTGTTCATTATCTCCACCTCTTTGTCACGTTCAGCAGCACGATATGGGCATCTCCATCCCGGGAGGGGTTCAGCGCGCTTTCGGCGCGCTCGTCGTATTTGCTGTAGAAATATCTCATGCCGACTTCCCATCCGTCTTTCAGATCATAGTTGCCGGAGAGGTTGTATTCAGTATGCCGGATCCTTGTCTCAGAAAAATCGGCAATCGACACGGGATTGACAGCGTCATACGCAGAGGGAGAGAAACTCGCCTTGCTGTCAGTGAAAGAAACTCCGGCGCCAAGTTCAAGAGGGTTCTTCGGCCGGTAATTGAGGTTCGCTGCTATTGTGTGCGCTTCTTCCCGGTACCGGACATTTTCGTCGATAATCGCCTGAGGTTCACTGTCCTGCCCGTAAACCAGGGTATGTCTCGTCTTGTCCCTTAGATAGGCATAACTTGTGCTGAGCGAGAGATTTTCAGCAAGGGTAAAGCCGAGCATTCCCAGCAGCCTGTCCCCATGCACCGTTCTTCCGTCAACGGTGATCTGCTGGTCGCTGACCGTATAGAAAAGATTATCGCGGCTTCCTGAGGATATGTCATAACTGAGGTAAGTGAACAGGAAAGGCAGCGGGGTCCATGAAACAGAAACAGTGCCTTTGTCTTTTGAATCCAGCTCGCTGTTATATGCCGGCTCATCTGTCTGTTCGTGAACATACTTTGACCGCACCGTCAGGTTTCTGGCAATCCTTGCACTCACGGAAACTGATACCGTGTCTTTCACTGTTGTTTCCGGAAGCCCCCATTCCTCCGCATGCTGTCTTTCAGTGCTTTTATGGGTGATTCCTGCATTCACCGTTATCCCCTTCGAAACCCTGAACCTTGCCGTTCCGGCAAGGCTGTCGGTATCTGAAGATATGGACTGCCTTACCATGTATGTATAAGTATTGGACGGGTTCAGGAGGTCTGAAACCGTCGTAACCTCCGGGTTGTCCACATCAGTCTCTTTATGCCTGTACTTGAAAAAAAATGTCAGGCGGGGTATCGGCATCCACGTAACATCAGTGCTTCCGAAGAAATAGTCGGCGCTGCATCCTGAATATTCATTCTCCCTGCTGTATTGTGAGAGCGTCAGGGAGGCCACAAGTTTTCCGGTGTAGGATGTATGGAGTTTCAGGGTATCGGAGGACCCTTTGAGGTCCGGAATGATATTGTGGGGATACATACCCTCCGCCCGGCTGCCCGCAGCGCCATACAGGTCATAAAACACGCGGTCTCCGCCTGAGTCGAGTCTTTTTTCACCGTGCGAAATGTCAATCTCGACAGGTCCCATATGAGCATTGACCCCTACATTGATGTTTTTTGTTTCCAGATCGACCTCTCTTTTCCTGGAAACTCTCATTAAATCATTAAAATACCCGGAACCCCCGAGGAATCTCTGCTGTCTTTTCCCTTCCTTATCGATAAACTGACCGTCTATGTAGACATGGAGCGGAAAATCGGGCATCTTCAGCCTGAGGAACAGAACATTCATCCCGGAAACGATTCCGTATTTCTCTGAAGGGCTGTTCTGTACGGTAAATCTTTCATCCGGGCCAAGGTCTGCAAGTCTTATGTCCTCGAGATTATGAAACATCGTTTTGTTGATCCACCTCGAAAGCACAAGGTCCTTATATGCGTAACTCGCGTCCCAGAAATAGTCCTTTCTGTCAAAAAGGTCCATCTCAAGGTGGATTCTGTGCGGGAAGGGCAGCGTCCTGAATTCGCCAAGGAGCATCAGCGAGTCAGAAGGGTATTCATACTCAGCCGCCCTCTCAGAACCGCTCATATCTATGATCCTGTACCCGCCGGTAAGCGTGAGAAACGGTTTTATTTCAGGGAATATATATACAGGGTGCTCTTCTTCACCAACAACATCTCCCCTATCATCTTCGGAAGACAGAATCTCTTCGGTTTCAGTTGTCTTCTGCTCTTCTGTCATGGAACTTGCCGAAGCTGCGTCATGACCTATAGATATGAGAGATAACAGACAGAATACAATCAGAATTTTCTTCATTATCCCTCCTATTGGATGAACCTTCCCCTCCCGGTTGGCGAGGGGATATCTGTTCCGTGAATATTCGAGTGGCAGTCCGTGCATCTCGTATAGAATGCTCCCTTTGATTCAGCTGAAGAGATGATGCCCGCCGTCCTGACCCTGTGTCCCTCGTGACACTGCAGGCAGAGGAACGGCTCTCCTATTTT
>Ga0209164_1002584_pt1 | contig 18926 bp, 15 predicted proteins | sample MTBNYHSulfiMetaG_FD_187458 | JGI IMG/M metagenome (GOLD analysis project Ga0209164, IMG submission 187458) | Enrichment culture microbial communities from rom New York Harbor, USA that are MTBE-degrading - MTBE-NYH (New York Harbor Sulfidogenic)... | ecosystem: Environmental > Aquatic > Marine >...
GTGCGAGGTGCGAGGTTTTGAGTTTGGAGCTTTCAGCTCAAGGAGATTCTCCCTGACAGCCTGCCGACTGCCAACTGCCTGCTGCAAACTCACAGCAAAGCTGTGCATGCTATGTGCTTAAAATGTAAATACTAATACAAAGAAGAGTCAAGAGCAGACTTGACCCCCTTATGTTTTTTTAGGGTGGATATTTCAGCCATTGAGGGAGTAAGTGAGGGAGTAAGTGAGGGAGTAAGTGAGGGAGTAAGTGAGGGAGTAAATCAAGGGGTAGAATCCTTGTTTGAAATGATCCGGGTAAATCCTGGCAAGAGGGTACCTTTTTTCGCACAACAGTTGGAAACTTCAACAAAAAATATTGAACGCTGGCTCAAGCAACTCAGGGAAGAGGGAAAGATCGAATTCCGCGGCGCCCCCAAAACCGGCGGCTACTTTTTAAAAAATAACAAAAAACTATGACAAAAAGTCGGCAGTCATCTGTCATCTGTTGGCTGTCTGCCAAACTCCTGGCAAAGTCAGGTAAGAAGATGAATGTATCCACAGATTACGCAGATTGCGCAGATTTTTTTTTGTGTTTGCCACTGAGGTCTTGCGTTTGGCGCCTTTGGGTCACGGAATAGTACAACACCCTTCTCCTCGGGGAGAAGGTGCCCGAAGGGCGGATGAGGGGAACCAACCCCTAATCCGTGAAATCTGTGTAATCTGCGGATAAATATATCCAGAAGTCTGGAAAAAAGAAAAATGAAACTGAAAACCTGCATGGAATGTGAATTCGGGGTGGAAAAGGAAGGCAACAGCTTCTGCCGGAGCGAATCCTGCTACAGCCACCTGACTAACTGTATTCAGAAAAAGGCCCTGTCACTCTTCCTGGAAGGTGACAAAGTTGTCCGCAGGCAAATCGATTGCCGGGGTGGGGAGAACCGTGTGCTGCAGTGAGTAAGAAGGTACAGGCCAAACGCTTCTATCCACAGATTACGCGGATTACGCAGATTTTTTTTGTGAGTACTGCTGAAGATCTTTGAGGTGCGAGGTTCGGGGTGCGAGGTGCGAGGTATTAAGCTTGGAGCCTTCGGCTCACTGCCGACTGCCAACTCCCGGGCGAAGCCTGGGTCGGGCAGAGCCGGTCAAAAGGATAGTAACTATTTGAAATTAAAATTAATACAAAACAAGAGTCAAGCAAAGACTTGCCCCCTTTTTCAACACCCTTCTCCTTGGGGAGAAGGTGCCCGAAGGGCGGATGAGGGCAATTCTCTGTGTATGCTATGTACTTAAAATGTAAATACTAATACAAAGAAGAGTCAAGAGCAGACTTGACCCCTTCAACATGACCTAAATGGAGTTATTTTGAGCGATAACAACATTTTAACCGACGCCTTTTCTTTTTTAAAGACTATTCTCATGAATAATGCGGGTTAGGTGAGTTGGAAAAGAAACTCACAGAGCATGATGAACAGTTTGCCCTCGTTTTTGATGCGATCCGACAATTACTGGCACCAGAAGATAAACCACCTCGTAAGATTGGATTTTGACAGGTAAATATTTAACTGATTACCTGCAATGCTCAAAAAATTTTTTGTTCGTGCCAGGAAAAACGCTGTCATTTCGACCGGAGGGAGAAATCTCACGTCCTTGGAGCAGGGAGATTTCTCCCTCCGGTCGAATATAAACAAGAGTCAAGCAAAGACTTGATCCCTTTTAACAAACAAATTAAACGCTAACATAAAGTTTCAGTCATGATCTCTCATAAATATAAAGCCATATTTATTCATATTCCTAAATGTGCAGGTACAAGTATCGAAAAGTGTCTGGGCCATTTTGATGATTATTCGGGGATAAGCCGTCAAGACCATAGAAGCATTCGGATGATAGAACCTATCAACGTGCAGGCTTTCTCTTCAATTGAGAATATAAAAGAACTAATAAAAAGATTATTATTGCGGATCAATCCCCCGCCAAACCCCCGTAGTGCAATAAATGTTACTAGAGAACAATACCAAAATTATTTTAAATTCACTATTGTGCGTAACCCATGGTCTCGAGCATATTCATGGTATAGAAGCAACATTATAAATGAGGCATGGAGAAAAAGGCATAATTTATCTAAAGATATAACTTTTCCTGAGTTCTTAGAGCTGCATTTAGGTAAAAAATCACTGAGACCTCAAACATTTTGGCTTATAAATTTTTGCAATAAAATTCCGCTTAATTATATTGGAAGATTTGAAAATATTAATGAAGATTTTAATGAAATATGTAGGCTTATGAATGTCTGTCATATTAAATTACCTCATGAGCTCAATCGTGGTTTTAATGATTATAAAGATGTTTATGATGAAAATTCAAAAAACTTGATAAAAGAAATATATAGGGAAGAAATTCAATTATTTAACTATACATTTGATTCGTGATATTTTCTTTAATGCTATCTTTTTTCAAACGCAAATACACGAACCTTGTCTCGGATGCCCGGTTTTCAGAGATACTGATTGGCTCAATCTGGGCACTTTCCGCACGCGTAGTGTCTATGGGATTGGGCCTTGTGTTCAGCGTTCTTGTTGCACGGCTTTACGGGGCTGGGGTTGTAGGGATTGTGGCGGTAATCTATTCCTTTCTTATGCTTGCCACTATATTTACAGTTCTTGGAACCAATACTTCAATCCTACGCTTGATCCCAGAGCATCTGGCGAAATATTCACCCACATCCGCTTTTAAAGTTTACCGCAAGACACAGTATATGGTTATCGGCATTTCATTGGTAACAGGTGCCCTGTACTTCTTTGGTGCAAATTTTATTGCAGCCAAAGTTTTTTCCAAGCCTCATCTGTCATTTTATTTTGCTCTGGCATCCTGTTTCGTGGTTTTTCATTCCATGGCGCAGTTAAATACAGAGGCTGTTCGTGGGTTAAGGCTTATTCGCTTATTTGCTGTTTTGTTACTGTTGCCCCAGAGTTTTAATCTAATTTTACTGGTTGGCATCGGTCTTTTTTTACCGTCAAAGGATGTGCCGATTTATGCTGTTTTAGGCGGGTTTGCTTTGGCGGGGGTTACCGGCTGGTTCATCATGGAATATGCTTTTAAAAAAAGGGTAGCCCCCACTGATATTGTCCATACCATATCACGTCGCAGCATTCTATCCATCTCCTTGCCAATGCTGATGACAGGAACGATGATGTTTCTCATTGCACAGACAGGAGTTCTCATGCTAGGCATGTATCGCAGTGAGGCTGAGGTAGGCTATTATGCCATTGCAGTAAAACTTGCAACCCTCACAGTTTTTGTACTCCAGGCAGTTAACTCTATAGCAGGCCCTAAATTCTCCGAGTTGTACCATTCTGATAGACTTGATGAACTTTTCCATGTTGCCAAAAAATCTGCAAAGCTGATTTTTTACACAACAATACCTCTGCTTATCGGATTAATTGTGTTTGGTAAATTTATCTTGGATATGGTTTTTGGTACAGAATTTCTTTGCGCCTACCCGGCTTTGGTTTTGCTTGCGTTGGGGCAGTTTGTCAACGCAATTTCTGGTTCTAGCGGGATGTTTTTGAATATGACAGGAAATCAGAATGTTTTTAGAAATATTATGGTTTTCGCTGCAGTTCTGAATGTTACTCTTAACATGTTGCTGATCCCTAATCTGGGCATCAATGGCGCGGCCATTGCCTCCATGGTAAGCCTCAGCTTCTGGAACATAGCAACTCTGGTATACATTCAAATTAAATATGGAAAGACAACGGGATATTTTCCAATTTTATGAAAATTTCACAGCTAAACAGGAAAAAATTTTCAAAAACGTATAAAATTTAGGTATAAATGTACTGTTTTTTCATAAAAAATACTTACAGTGATTAAATAATAATGCTACCAAATTTTTTTGTTGCAGGTTGCCAAAAGTGCGCAACTACATCATTACACTATTATCTTGTTCAGCATCCAGATATTTATTTGCCATCACAAAAAGAATCAAAACATTTCGTGATAAATGATCGCTTCTCTAAAGGATTATCCTATTACGAAAAATATTATTTTGGTGCGGTGAACAGAGAGAGAGCAATCGGAGAGGTTGATCCAGATTATATATATTTCGAGGAGGCATTAAATAGAATAAAATTAAATTATAAAATAGATAAATTAAAATTCATTTTTATTTTTCGCAATCCGGTTGACCGCGCATTTTCTCATTATTTAATGACATATAGACGAGGTATTGAAACCAAATCGTTTATAAATGCTATTACTTGTGAAAGGGAACGAATTGAGTCAGGTTTTAATTCAAAAATGCATTTCAGTTATATTGATCGAGGTTTTTACTACAGTCAACTCTCACCTTTTATTGAAGTTTTGAGACCTGAACAAGTTCTTTATTTGCTAACCGATGACTTAAAACATGATACAAACTCCACTCTCAAGAAATGTTTCGAATTTCTTGGTGTTGACAACAACTTCACTCCTTTGAGAAGCAATATCAAATATCATCGTGCAACAATTCCAAGGAGTAACTTATTGTTAAATGAGATTGTCGGGAAAAAAGATACATTACCGAAAAAAATCCTTCGTCTACTTATCCCTAATCAGAATTTGAGACACAAAATACGTAAAAAAATTTTGTATCTCAACCAAACATCAAATCTAAAAAGAATCTGTCTGCAAGCTAGTGAACGTATTCAGCTGATTGAAATATATCGAAATGAAAACCATAAATTAGGGCAGCTCATTGAAAGAGATCTAACCCATTGGAATAAAGTAAGTTGATCAGCATGCATTTAATTTTATTGAATCGATCACTTAAATCACACCTTGCATTACTTGCAAAATAAAATGTTTTTCCTGGAAAAAACAAAATCCAATCTTTTTGCATTAATTTTTGCAATTTTATTCGGACTTTTTATCGGCTTAGCTTTGGTCACAGAGAACAAGCTTTTATGGGCACCACTTTTAATCATTTTAACTTGGGCCTGGGTTCGTTTTGCTACGAAATTTCCCGCTGAATCTCTTATTCTTATCATTTTCTTGGTAGAAGATTGTTTTGATATTGTTTCATTCGGACTACGCCAACGTTTCCTGTCTGATATCGGGATTGCACTGATGCTCCCTCTCATAGCTCTGAACATGAGTCGCGTTCTGAAACATATCTTTAAAGTACGTTCTGCATATGCAAAGGCCATTCTTTTGTTTTTTGCAGCTATATGTATTTCGCTCTATTTTGGTTCTACGATGAAATTTGGGCAACCTTTCGATGTAGGCTTGGTAGTGGCTAGGAAATTTTTATTAGTTCTTAGTTATTTTTTTCTTGTGGCTGTTTCGGCGAGTCAGGAGAACTGTTATCGCTTTCTAAAGTATCTTGCCTGGCTGGGGGCATTATTAGCAATCCTTACTGTTGCTGAAGCTGCTCTTGGCGGCGGTGTTATTTTTTCACACTATTATGCCATTGGGCAGGAACGCGCCGGTTTTTTGCGCATTCATGTGGGCACATTCTTAATTGTTTTTTCTGTTATATATTCATTTCTTAAGGCTTTATATTTAGAAAGAACAGACATTGTCCGAATTATTTATTTACTAATTGCTCTGCTTGGCTTGGCAACATTAGTATTCATTACTATGACAAGGGCAGTCCTGTTGGGCATACTCATTACATTCCTCTTTTGGATTTCATACAAAGTTAATAGTCGAAAAATTATGCTATTGTGTTTTACCGCTTCTCTGCTGGCTTTCTTTGTTTTGTCTGGCCTTTTTGATGAAATACTCTCAAAGAGTTTTGTGGGAAAAATCATGGAAATGACAAAATCAGAAGTTTTTTCTTATACCGGGAATATCTCTGTCAGAATCAATGGCGCGAAATATTACCTCGAATTGATGCTGAAAAACGTTCCTTTCACTGGTATCGGTATATTCAGTTCAACAAACTATCCGAATAATCCCGTGACCATTGCCGCCGAAAGATATCATTATTTTCCTATTGATATTAATGCTCTTACTACATTGATTTACTTCGGACTCCAGGGTTTGATCCTGTTGCTTTATTTCACAACTAAAAGTATTCGTGACTCTTACATAACCATGAAGCGGTATGCTTATCCTGATAAATTTAATTTCGAGATTCTGTTGTTGATTTTCGTGTACACATTAGCAACACCAACACTAAATAATATTATTGTTGAAAAAATGTTAATTTATTCAGGTTCGTTCTTTTATCTACTGTGGCTTGCTGCAACTCGCCTGCCTACATATAAAGCATATAAATCATGAAGAGTGTGCGTGCAATATCAGCTATAATCGTTTTGTATCATTCAAAACATTTAGTTGAAAAGATAGTTGATAACATTATTTCGAAAATTACAGGGCTTAATGAGATAATATTAATCGATAATTCTAATGAAGATTTGTCCGAATTTGATAATAATCTTGTAAAAGTTATTCACTCCCAGAAAAATATTGGTTATGGAGCAGCTATCAACCTAGGGGTCAGAGCAGCAAAAAATAATATTATCGTAGCGTTAAATCCAGACATTGAAATTACAAACTGGGAGTTGCCAGCCGAGTTGACCGAGGAAAGTCTAATGCTTATTTCCGGTAAACCACATGAATGGTCGTCAATTAGGAAGTTTCCGACATTAACATACGACATCCTACGTCTTTCTTTAAAAAACCTTTCTCGACCATTTCGTATGGTAGAAAAAATTTCCGGCAATTTATGTCTTGAAAATTTAATACAGCCTGCAAAGGTCGATTGGATCAGTGGATCTTTGATAATTACCAGCAAAAGGACAATGTTTGAACTTGGAGGTTTCGATGAAAAATATTTCCTTTTTTACGAAGAGTTGGATTTGTGCAAACGAGCTATGAAAAAAAACATTCCCTGTTACATATTCCCTTGCATTCAATTCTATCTTAATCAGGGAAATTCATCTGCAAATGATGTTTCTTTCATTAAAATTAATTCTGAAATAAACTCAGCTCAAATATATCATACCAAGTATTCTGGAAAAATATCAACACGTATTACTTTTGTTATATTTAAGATTTATTGTTATTTTATTTGGCGATTAATGTGGATCATCTCTGTATTTATCCATCATCATAAATTAGAAAATAAAATTAAGCAATTTAGAATATACTCAGATGTTGCATAGCTACTTTCATATTAATTTTTTTAATATAAATTCGCTTCATATTTTTATGAAATGCAATTGGTGCGCAGAAGGTTGTATATCTCTTTGTATGCTTAGCTACTCGCTGGCGCAACAATGCCATCCGCATTTTTATTCTCACGCTGATAAAAATATATCTGTATGATTAAGATTGTTATTTATATTCCTTCCCTTAGCGGAGGTGGAGCAGAGCGAGTCGCTGTGCTAATTGCAAGACAATGTGTACTTAGGGGACATCGCGTCGCAATCGTAGTCGATAGTTTTGATGGTCCAAATCGCGAATTGGTTCCACAAAATGTTGTGGTCAGGGAACTTGGCCCTGGTTCACATTTCGCCACCCTTCCCCGTCTCCGAAGTTTCATCAGAGATTTCGCTCCTGATATTGTATACGCCCAGCTTGGACTCCAACCGTTAAAAATACTGTTTGCAACTATTGGCATACTTTCCTGGCAAAAAGTGGTGATATCCTATCACAGTTCGTATGATCCTAAAGCTAGGTTGGGTGGTAGGTTAACTTATCGAATGGCGGCTCTACTGACAAGGTCGACAGGTGCGACTATTGCAGTGTCGAACGATATCCGGGATGAATTGGTAAGCCGGTTCAAGGCAAGTAAAAAACGTATTCAAGTTGTTCATAATCCTGTAGATCTCGAATGGATTAGAAAACAGTCTACAGAATCCTTACCCTTATGGCTTGAAGGCCGGCGCTATATTCTCTCTGTCGGACGAATGGTACATCAAAAAGACTATCCATCCTTACTTCGAGCCTTCGCCCGGATTCAAGGAGACATCCCCCATGACCTGATCATCTTGGGAGAAGGCCCATTAAGGAAGAATCTGGAAATCCTTATTGACGAATGCGGCCTGAAAGAACGGGTTCATATGCCCGGCTATCTGCCGAATCCCTTTCCGGTTTATCGAGAGGCTGACCTTTTTGTCCTCGCCTCGTCTTTTGAAGGCTTCGGCAATGTCTTGGTAGAAGCAATGGCTCTGGGTGTGCCAGTGGTCGCCACCAGTTGCCCCGGTGGTCCGAAAGAAATACTGGCGGAAGGCAAATACGGCAAACTCGTTCCAGTCGGGGATCCTGAAGCTTTAGCGCGTGCCATGCTCTCCACCCTGTCAGCCCCCCCCAATCCTGAACTTTTGAAAGCTAGGGCTTTGAACTTCAGCCTGGAAAAAGTGGCGGATGCATATTTAGAATTTTTTAGTGGGAACCACATGTGTATTAACTTTTTTGAGAGAATAAAATCCATTTTAAAATGACAAACAATTTTTTCCATATGACGCCCATCGACGGAAAAAAATTGTTCTGAGCATCAAAGGGGATTCTATTCTGTCATTAGAAACAGAGAATTTCTGCCTTTTAAAAATTGATACAAATTTTGAATAATAATGGCCAATACAGATCTAAAAAACAATTGGAAATATTTCTTGCAATATGTCGTGGAGACGATATTTGCTAATTTGAGGGCTCATTTTGAGGCAATAAGTCGGACGTGACTTTTATATACTGTTTCTATAGTTTCAAGCAAAACTATATATATGCAAGTTAATATAATGGAGTTTAATAATCACTATGGAAGAATTCTAGTTGTCACCCCCTATTTGCAGGGATTTGGTGGTGTAGCGAATTTTTATAAAGCAGTTTTCCCTCTTCTTAAAGAAGGTCATTTTTCAATTGACTCTTTTGTAGTAGGCTCTGCCAATAGCAAAATCAAATTATTCCACCCTTTAGCTAATCAGTTCAACTTTCATAAAAAAATACAGAGTGGTTATGCATTGGTTCATTTAAATCCGTCATTAAACATTAAGAGCTTTATCCGTGATGGCGTATTGATACAGCAGGCAAAAAACCAGGGCATACCTGTTATCGTTTTCTTTCATGGCTGGGATAAAAATTTTGCTCAGCGTGTTGAATCATTTTTATTACCCTTGTTTCGCGCCGTCTATGGGAAATCTGATGCCTTTATTGTCCTGGCTTCCGAGTTTAAAAACAAACTTCGCTCATGGGGGATAAAATCCCCTATATATCTTCAGACCACAACAGTTGATCACGGTTTATTTGGTGGATTTGAGGTAGAGCAAAAAATCCAAAATATGTTTGAAAGAAAAAACTTACGGCTATTGTACCTGGCCCGACTTGAGAGAGACAAGGGGATATTTGAAACGATTGATGCTGTAAGAATTTTGCGGGAAAGGCAAATTAATGTCGATCTCTCGATTGCCGGTGATGGACCGGCACGTCAGCAGGCAGAGGAGTATGTTCAGGGTATAGATTCGTTAAGTGAATCCGTTAATTTTCTTGGGTATATACGAGGGCAGAGTAAAGCGAACGCCTTTGCAAATCATGATATTTATTGCTTTCCTTCATACTTTGGAGAGGGGATGCCCACATCGGTTCTGGAAGCGCTTGCTTTTGGCATGCCTGTTATAACCTGTTCTGTTGGCGGGCTGGCAGATATATTTCATGATGGAACAATGGGGACATTTGTTCCTCCCCGCGATCCCGAAGCAATTGCCGATACAATTGAAAAATACAATCTGAATCGCGAAGAATTAGCGCACATTGCACGGTATAATTTTCAATATGCAAAGAAATTCTTAGCTCCTAATGTAGCTGATAATTTATTGAATATTTACGCTGAAACGCTCAATCTCAGTAAAAAGGAAACTGTTAACCAATGATTATTCTTCGAAAACTTGAATGGCCAAAATTTGGAAGGGTTGGATGAAGACTCTAATAATCGGCATGGATGGTGTTCAAACGGAGACATTTCAAAGAGGGTGGACACCATACATTTCCTCCCTTATTGAGCAAGGGGCACAACTCCCGCTGAAAGAGGACCTTATCAGCCGCGGTTGGGATGAAATTCTGACCGGCCAACATGCAATCACAACAGGCGCGCTATATGATCGTGCCGCGTTAAACGGGACCCATGAATGGAGTACCAAATTTAAGGTGAAAGATATCCCTGGATTGGGAACAGCAGTCAAACCGATATGGCAGGTGCTGAACGAGCGGGGGTACCGTGTCGGCATCATGAACGTGCCGACAACTTCCCCTGCCCCTGAGGTGGACGGGTTTTTTGTGTCAGGCGGAGGCGGTGGGACCGCAGTCATGCAAGAGGTAGCTGCAGAGCAGTGCCATCCGGAAGGCATTATGCCTGTACTTAATGATCTGGGGTATATCCCCGATGAAAGGCCCCCAAGCCTGTTTGGTGAGAAAAAATTATACCAACCGGATGATCTTTTTTCCCGCCTTGAACAGATGGTTGAAAAAAGGACCCAGGCGTTCATAAAACTGGCAAAAGACCATGAGGTAGACTTTGGTTTTATCGTATATAAATCCGAAACTATAATGACTGAAATTTTTTGTCTGCCGGAATGGGAGCAGTATCTGAAAGGCACTAAGGGCGTCAACCAGGAACTATTGGATGCAATTAAGCATTTTTATCAACTTCTCGACGGGCAGGTCAGGTTGCTGGTGGAATCTTTTTCCGATCCAGAGATTGTTCTGGTTTCAGATCATGCGATGACTGTGACCAGATGGCATGTCAATATCAATACGTTTCTCCGTGAACAGGGGTTTCAAAAGACATCCTCCAAAAGCAAAGGGGTGTACAAGTTGGTAAATTACCTGAAATTCATCACCCCGGTTTCTCTTAGAGCCAAACTTGGGAAAATGTCCAAGGTGAGAAAAGCCTATGTAGGTGTACAACCTTTTGACGCGAAAAGTTCGACGGCATTTTGCATGGTGATGGGCGACTGGGTGCACGGCATATTTATTAATGACAGGGAGAGGTTCGGAGGGCCGGTGCCGGAAAGCGAGATCCCTGAATTAAGTGAAAAGATTGCCCAGGCCTTTAACTCAGAGCCCGCATCAATTGAACACGGATTGTCTGCCCGGGTCAAACCGAATGTCAAAACAGCTTTGTCCAGGTATTTCCCGGATATCATCCTCGATCTGCCGGATGGATATTTGACTACAAATGCGTCTCAGCCTTTTGTTGCAGAGTTTAGGTTGCCGAAAGGGCCTCAGGATATTGCCTCTATCGTGCGGGGACCGTCTTTATGTTCAAAGGCGCGTACACCTTTATCCGTAACTGTTAGCAAGAGCTGGAAGGTAGAGCCAACCCCGGAAAGACAGGATTTGAGATTGATTTACGATCATGTCCTTGCCGTATTCAATGAGCAATGATTCGGACATCTATTTTAAGCAGCAGAGATGACGAAAAACATTTTAATTGTTCAAAACTACAATGCGAACAAAGGGGACAGCTCTGTGGTTTCTGCCATGCTCAGCTCCTTACGCAGCCGGCAGGGCGTAGATTTGTCGTATAGCGTGACCAGCTACGACCCACTGAAAGCTACTGCTGAGTATGGTATCCCCGCATCTGAGTTTGCGTTCAATTTAAGGGAAATGAAGTTGAGAAGAGGCGTTTCACGGTTATGGGCTTTTATCCGTGAGGGTCTCTGGGTCGTTTATGGTTTCATTTGGGCGATATTCAGGCGTTTCTTGAAAGTCAACCTGCCTGTTCCCTCTTTTAAGAAAAAGACGATGCAGTTATATGAACAGGCAGATGTCGTTGTGTTGCCGGGAGGGCATTTCCTTACAAATTTTAATGGGTTGGGAATGACGTTTTCCCATTTTTTTGCAATGATGCTGGCCTTTGCCATGGGAAAACCAACCATGGTTTATGCTCAAACAGTCGGCCCTTTTTTTGGAAAGTTTAAAATACCTGTGCGGGTAATGGCAAATTTTATTCTTCAACATGTGGATGCAATAACCTTAAGAGAAAAAGGAGGGGTTAGATACTGTAAAAATGCACGGAACGTACAGCTTACAGCTGAGACCGTCTTTGCCCTCGATACGGATAAACACTTGGTAAAAAATGTTAAAGAATTCGATTCGATACGCAAAAAAAATAAACTCCTGGTCGGATTGACCATTCATCATATTTATTACAGGCATTATTTTTCCAGGCAAAAATACATAGCAGTAATGTCTGATATTATGAAGCAGATAACAACAGATTTTAATGCGTTTATTGTCATAATTCCCATGGAAGAGGCTGTTCATAACGGCGGAGACAGGCCTTTAGCACAGGAAATGATAGAAAAATCAGGTCAATCCGAAAATATATACATTTTACAAGAGGAGCTTGCCTCAAATCTAACTGCTGCCGTAATCGCCAATACAGATATTTTTATCGGAACTAAGACCCACTCTATTGTTTACGGTTTAAAGGGACTCGTTCCCACCATTTCCATTTCCTATCAGGATAAATCCAATCAATTCATGCACATGTTCAACGTATCAGAAAATGCAATTGATATGAAAGATTTAAATGGTGTCGATTTCATGAAAATATTTGGGAGGGTATACGATTCGATGGACCTATATCGAACGAAACAGGCTGAAGCGCTGCCCAAGGTTAAGCGGCTTGCGGAAATGAACAATGACATGCTTCTCGGTTTGATAGAAAAATGCTGAAAAAAATCCATTGGATTATTCATCGGGCGTCTGTAATGCCTTTTGAAGAATATGGATACCGTTTTAAAAATCTCATTTCGGATATATTTGATTTTTTTATATTAAAGTGCGGTAAAAAATTCCACCTTGAAACCTGTCTTCCCAAAAAACGCGACTTAAACAAATCATTTTTTTCTGATGTTTTTGGAAATGATATCAATAAAATACTGCCGGTTGAATGTAGAGGTCAATGTATTTTGGAGGCAGACCAAATCCTTCATAATAAATATTCTTTTTTCGCTTTGGAAAATGAATATCTTGGCGACAGTATAAACTGGAATTTTGATTATAAAAATAAACTAACGTTCCCGTTACGATACCCTTTTTTCGGCTCTCGTTCGTTTAGAAAAGCGGGAGATATAAAATATGCATTTGAAATCAATAAGCACCAGGAATTAGTGCGATTATCTGAAGCATATATTCTGACCGGGGATAAGTCTTATACAGATAAACTTGTGCAAAATGTTAACTCCTGGATGCAACAATGCCCTTATATGTATAGTGTTAACTGGGCATCGCCTACTGTTATGGCTTACCGCCTTGTCAGTTGGACCCTTTCTTTTGAGATGCTGAGATCGCATTACACATTTCCTGATGATTTTTTACATAAATGGGCTCAATCGGTTTATCAACATATAGTTGTAATAAGAAAAAATTACTCCAAGTTCAGTTCAGCAGGTAATCATCTTATTTCTGAGGCCGCCGGCGTCTTTGTTGCCTGTTTGCGCTGGAGGATATTTTTTCAAGGACAGGAACTGTCTTTTTTGGACGTTGCGCAAAAAGAAGCATATTCAATATTGCTGAATGAAGTCGAATCCCAGGTGTTCCCTGATGGAGTGAACCATGAGCAGGCCGTATCCTATCAGGCCTTTGCCGCCAACCAGTTTTTCCTTGCCTTGTTCTTCGGTATCAACTCTGGAGTCTTGTTTCCGGAGGGGTACCATAAAAGGCTTCATGAGTGCGCGAAATTTTTGTCCAGTATCTTGAACAAAGAGGGAAATCCTCCAAACTCCGGCGATGAAGACAGCGCCTGGGCGTTTCGTCTCTGCGATAGAACAAGGAACAAGTTTTTGGATCAACTTGGGGTCTTTGCGGTATATTTTAATGATTATTCTTTGCTTCCCGTACCCCACCTATCTGAGACCGCCTACTGGTTGTTTGGTTCTCGGGCCGCCCAAGTCGAAAAGTTTAGAGCGAAAAGAATGGCTTCAAGTGAGCAACACGGACTGGAGGAAAAGGTTTTTACACATGGCGGTTATTATGTTGCGGCTTCCAATCGGTACAATGAAAAGGAGGTTTTGACTTTTTTTGACTTTGGCCCATTGGGAACCCGGTCAACAGGCGCCCATGGACATGCCGATGCCTTGAGCGTGTGCTTAAGTGTTGGCGGTGAATGGGTTTTTATTGATCCAGGTACATACCATTATAAAAATTCGATAGAACGTAAATCACTCCGTGTCACATCGGCGCACAATACGTTGAATTTTGGAGTGTTATCAAGCCAGGATCAATATTTGGGGCCATTTCTATGGGGAAAGCGGCATACATCTTCAGGAATGTCTTTGGGGTGTGGACAATTTAGAGGATGTGTAACCTGGCACAGCGGTGAAACACACACTCGGGAACTAAGCGTATCTGAAAACAGGTTGTTGATTTCAGATTCCTGGAACGGCAAGATTAATCCGGCTATTGTCTTTACTCTTTCTCAAAACTTGTGTCGGTCCGTCTCATTAGGTGAAGATGGTGCCGTCTTTATCCATGGTAAAAATTTTAAATGTCACTTACAAGCTGTTGGCTGCCCAGCAGAGATTGAAGACGTAAAAATCTCGCCCGATTTTTATCACCTGGTTGATTCCAAAAAAATTGTTATCTATCCTGAAAAAGACTCCGGAGAGCAGATCGTTGAGATCGGCTGGGAGTTTTATTGAATATGTGCGGTATCTTAGGGGCAGTAAATGTCGAAGTTGAGCATTCCATTCTTAATCTGCTCGAAAGGCGTGGTCCGGATGACAGTGGATTGGATACGTTTTCTGCCCATGGGCATCAAGTGACTCTTGGACACCGCCGGCTTTCAATTGTTGACCTGAGTCCTGCGGGTCATCAACCGATGACGACAGAACAAGGTAGATATACAATTGTTTTTAATGGCGAAATATATAATCACACGCAAATACGTGAGAAATTAGAACAGTCTGCTTTTCGAGGCCATTCAGACACGGAAACCATTCTTTATGCTCTTTCTGAGCTGGGAATAGATGCGGTAAAGTCCTTTAATGGTATTTTTGGATTCTGTCTGTTTGATCATATTGCCGGAAAACTATACCTCGCAAGGGATCCGTTTGGCGTAAAGCCTGTCTATTATTATATAACTGAAAAAAAATTTTGTTTTTCTTCTGAAATCCGTCCCATTAAAGCCTTAATCAATGACGATGTTTCAATTGATAACCTGGCAACTCTCCTGCGTCTGAGATACCTTCCCTCTCCTCTCACCATCTATAAAAATATCAGGAAATTGAGACCGGGGCATTTTCTTGAGATCAGTTTGGAAAAAGAACGGATTGCATACCGGGAATTACCTTATATTGGGAACTCTCACGAACAAAGAAGTCTAAGTTTTTCCCAAGCCTCGGAAGAATACCATGAGCGTTTCAATGCTGCCGTCAAGCGTCAATTAATGGCAGACGTTGAAGTGGGAGTGATGCTCAGCGGTGGGGTCGACTCCGCACTTGTTGCTGCACGGGCGCAGTCTTTCTCCAAGGAGCCGCTGAAGGCATTCACGGTCGGGTTTGCCGAGCAAGTATCAGAAGATGAAATTGCAGATGCGGCTGAGACAGCCGCGCTGTTAGGCATGGAACATCATGTGGTCCGTATATCAGATGAGGATTTTTTTTCGACATTGGAACATTGTGTCGGAATTGTCGAAGAGCCGATAGCGACTACCTCTTTGATCCCCATGTATTTTTTGTCAAAGCTGGCGGCATCCCATGTGAAAGTTGTTTTGACCGGCCAGGGAGCTGATGAGCCTTTGGGCGGATACAGGCGCTACCAGGGCGAACTTCTCTCACCGTATCTACCAAATTTTCTCGCCCGGTTGGCTGGTAAATTTTTCAAACTTTCGGGGATTAAGAGTCAATCTTTTCTTCGAGGGGCCTCATCGTTAAGTGAACCTGATGATATTTCACGATTTTTGTTGGCTTACGAAGTTTTTTCCGCATCTGAGATTAAGCGTCTTATTGGGACGGAAGAGACCCAGGCTGCCGGCTCTTGCAGGTATTTATACAATCTTTTGAAATGCGGTGAAAAACAAAACCCCGCAGAACGGATGATGATGCTTGATGCTCGTATGAATTTGGCAGATGATTTGCTATTGTATACAGATAAAATAACTATGTGGCATTCTTTGGAGTGTAGAGTCCCTGTTCTTGATCTGGACTTGGTTCGTTTTATCGAATCATTACCTTTGGCGTATAAAACAAAATTCTTTCGCGGCAAAATAATCCATAAAAAATATGCACAAAAATCATTGCCCACTCACATAGTACATAGAAAAAAGAAAGCATTTCAATCCCCAACAAAAAAATGGTTTGGTAGTGATAAAATGTTACGGGAACGATTGCTGGACTCTCCAGGTAAGTTTTCAAGTTATTTTGACTTAAAAGAGGTTGAATCGGTTATTGATCAGCATCAAAACGGTTATAACAAGGAAAGAAATATTTTTTTATTGTTGGCGGTAAAAGCTGTTTTGGAAGCAAGTTAAAGAAGTTCAAGAAGATTGATTATGAAGCGGATTAATTTTTTTGGAATAGAAATGGATTCATTATCCATGGATGAAACTGTGGATTTAATTGACAAACGAATTGCCGCAGGACATTTCACACAGCATGTCGTTGTTAATGTGGCAAAAATGATCAATATGAGGCGTGATCCCGAACTGCGATCTTCTGTTCAGTTTTGTGACATAATCAATATTGATGGGATGGGAGTAGTTTGGGGAGCCAGATGGCTGGGTCATGAGGTGCCGGAAAGAGTATCGGGCGTCGATCTTTTTCATAGGCTTTTGTCTTTGTCTGCACAGAGAAACTATCCAGTATTCCTGCTTGGAGCAAAACCGGAAATTGTGAAAAAAGTTGCAGATAAGGTCACGGTGCAATACCCGAAACTGAATATTGCCGGTTATCATCACGGGTATTTCTGGGATGACGAGAAAGCTATCGTCGAGAAAATAAAAAGATCCGGAGCAAGATTGCTTTTTGTGGCTATCAGTTCACCCAAAAAGGAAAATTTTATCAACCGCTGGAAAGATCAGCTTGGGGTTGATTTTGTCATGGGGGTCGGCGGCACCTTTGACGTCGTTGCGGGCAAAGTCAAACGGGCGCCCGTGTGGATGCAAAAGACAGGCTTGGAATGGTTATATAGAGTAATCCAGGAGCCACGCCGAATGTGGAAACGCTACCTTGTGACCAACTCCAAATTCGCCTGGCTCCTGCTGAAAGAAAAATTCAACAACTGAAAAGTAAACAATGAAAATACTACTTGTAGCGGGAGCACGTCCAAATTTTATGAAAATTGCCCCGATCATACGTGCTCTCAAAGTACATAAGAATGGCAATGTACAATGGAAACTGGTTCATACCGGGCAACACTATGATTACGCGATGTCGCAATCATTTTTTGAGGATCTGGAAATACCTGAACCGGATTTTTTTCTGGATGCCGGTTCAGGCAGCCATGCAGTCCAGACCGCCAAAATCATGGTGGCCTTTGAGTCGGTCTGCAAACAGGAGCAGCCTGATGTCGTGCTGGTGGTTGGAGATGTCAACTCGACCTTGGCCTGCAGTGTAGTTGCCAAAAAGTTACTTGCCGATGTTGCTCATGTTGAAGCAGGTTTGAGGAGCTTTGATCTGGCCATGCCGGAGGAGATAAACCGGATGGTTACGGATGCGATCACCGATTATTTTTTTGTGACGGAAAAAAGTGGTGCGGAAAACCTTATCAAAGAAGGAAAATCCCCGGAAAAGATTCATTTTGTCGGGCACGTGATGATAGACAACCTCTATTATCAACTTGGCAAATTGGAACAAGAAGCAGATTCTTCTTTTTCGGTGGCTGGGCTGAAAAAAAATCTTGGACACTACGGCTTTCTGACTTTGCATCGGCCCTCCAATGTTGATGAGAAGGTAACTTTGACCGGTATTGTTGAAGGGATAAACAAAATCGGCAATACAACACCCATAATTTTTCCAGTTCATCCGAGAACGAAAAAAATGCTTGAATCGTTCGATTTGAGTTTTTCTGAAAACATACATCTCCTCCCGCCCCTTGGATTTCGTGAAGCGCTTTATCTCTGGAAAGATGCGGATTTTGTTTTTACCGACAGCGGCGGACTGCAGGAAGAAACAACAGGACTTGGAATTCCATGCTTTACGATCCGCGAAAACACAGAAAGGCCCGTGACTATAGAGGAAGGAACGAACACCCTTGTTGGTTGTAATAAAGATAACATTCTCAACGCATTCGCGGAATTCAAGTCTGGAAGAATCAAACAAGGCAGGATCCCCGAATTATGGGATGGGAAAGCCGCGGAAAGAATTGTCGACCATTTACTGAAACCTTGATTTAATATGAGAGAGGTTTCGTCGTGTTGCAGGTGTCTGATTAGGCCGGTTGTGTCCCTGTTAACAAAAGAAAGGGGTCAAGTCTTTGCTTGACTCATCTCTGGTCCGTGCAGAGATTACGAGGATTTTTTATCCACAGATTACGCAGATTACGCAGATTTTTTTTGGTTTTTTTGGGGGAGATTATCCGCAGATTACACAGAGTTTTTTATCCACAGATTACGCAGATTAACGCGGATTTTTTTTTGGTTTTTTTTTCGGGAGGGGGGTGTCTGAGTGGGGCGTATCGTTTGCTATGGCGGTAGTCAGATATGCAGCCAAATAACCAATCTGTGTAATCTGCGTAATCTGTGGATAATATCAACCAAAACAACCCATCTGCGGAAATCTGTGTAATCTGTGGATAAAGGTTCGGGGTTCGAGCTGTGCAGCGCCCGGCGGTGGGTCGGGTTATTGATTCTTTTCCTCCCTGGTGATCAGTTTGAAGGTCTCTTCGTAGATATGCTGTCTTGGACCGATGGCGATAATCTCCAGGTATTTTTTATCGGAGACTATCCGATAAATAATTCTATATCTTTTCACTCTGAGGCTCCTCAGCCCGTGCAGCTCGCCTTGAAGGGCCTTGCCGAGGGC
>Ga0209164_1002587_pt1 | contig 18896 bp, 15 predicted proteins | sample MTBNYHSulfiMetaG_FD_187458 | JGI IMG/M metagenome (GOLD analysis project Ga0209164, IMG submission 187458) | Enrichment culture microbial communities from rom New York Harbor, USA that are MTBE-degrading - MTBE-NYH (New York Harbor Sulfidogenic)... | ecosystem: Environmental > Aquatic > Marine >...
GGGGGACGATGGGGTGGGGCCTCTGCTGGTCGACAGGCTCCAGGGCGTGCCCGGTCTGATCTGCATCGACGCCGGCAACGCGCTGGAGAACCACCTTGGCACGGTCATTCGCCAGCGCCCGGACACGGTGTTGGTGGTCGATGCCGTGCACCTGAGTCTGACCCCTGGGGAATACGAGCTCCTGGAGCCCGGCCGGATCCAGGACCAGGGGCTGTCGACCCACGACGTGTCCTTGAAGCTCAGCCTGGAGGTCCTGGCCCAGGGCATCGACGGGAAGGTCTTTCTCCTGGGGGTGCAGCCCCGGTCCGTGAGTCTTGGCAGCGGGGTATCGGGTGCGATCCGCAGGGCTCTTGGGGTCCTGGAGCACGAGATCATCGAAGCAATCGTCGCGGGAGCAAGAAAACCGCAAAGGATGGAGTAGAGAAGTGGACGTCGCGCGCTACCTTTTCGCCTTTCTCATTTTCCCGGGCTTCGTGTTCACCGGTGTGGTTGGCCTGCTGTCCACCTGGGTCGACCGCAAGGTCACAGCCCGGGTCCAGTGGCGGGTGGGACCGCCGCTGCTGCAGCCGATCTACGACTTCGTGAAGCTCCTGGGCAAGGAGACCTTGATTCCATCCACCGCCAGCCGGGCGGTCTTTATGGCCGCCCCCGTGGCCGGTCTGGCCGCGGTGACCCTCGTGTCGACGATCCTCTGGCTGGCGAATCTGACGGGGCTCTCGTTCGTGGGGGATCTGATCGTGGTGGTGTATCTGTTGGTCGTCCCGTCCCTGGCCATCATGATCGGGGGGATGGCCTCCGGAAACCCCTTGGCCAGCACCGGGGCGAGCCGGGAGATGAAGCTGATCCTGTCCTACGAGCTGCCCTTCCTGATCTGTCTGGCCACCGTGATTCTCAAGAACGGCTTCAGCCTCCGCCTGGCGGAGTTGGCTGAGCCAGGCAGGGTGGCTCCCATCGCAAGCATCTCCGGTTCCGTGGCCGCGGTGATTACCCTGCTTTGCGTCCAGGCCAAGCTGGGATTCACCCCCTTCGATGTGGCCGAGGCGGAGACCGAGATCATGAGCGGACCCTACATCGAGTACTCCGGCGTATCCTTGGGAGTATTCAAGCTGACCCAGGCCATGATGCTCTTCGCCCTCCCGGTGTTCCTGATCACCGTGTTCCTCGGGGGCATCCACCTGAGCGGCTGGGGAATTCTCTGGGCGATCCTCAAGTATGTGGCCATCCTGGTCCTGATCATCGTGATCAAGAACACCAATCCCCGGGTGCGGATCGACCAGGCGGTGAGCTTTTTCTGGGTATACCTGGCCCCCATGGCCGTAGGGGCCTTCGTACTGGCGGTGCTGGGCCGGGTCCTGGGAATCCCCTGGCTGTGAGCGTGGCGCAAGGAGAGATGATGATGAATCCGAACATCCTGCTCGTTCCGGTCCTGCTGCCGATGGCCGTCGGCCTGGTGACCTTTCTCCTGCCCAGGAAAGACCGGTGGGTCCGAGGAATCCTCGCTCTCCTGACGGCGGCGGTTGCCTTTGCCGCCGCGGTGTGGATCTTCGTCGGGAAGGGCGGCGAGTTCCGCTTCCCCCTGTTCGAGATCGGCAGGTTTGCGCTGGCTTTCGATCTCCAGCCGACCCCTCTGTCCTCGTTTATCCTCCTCTTTGCGGTGGGCTTCGCCCTGCTCGCCGCCCTGTACTCTCTGGTATATATGGCCGGCAGGAACCGGTACAGGGAGTACTACGCCCTGTTCCTCTTCGCCCTGGGCGGCACGGCCGGAGTGCTGCTGGCCGATCACCTCCTCGTCTTCCTGATCTTCTGGGAGGTCGTTACCGCCTCGCTGTACTTCCTGATCACTACCGGAGGGGTCGAGAGCAAGGCCGGGGCAACGAAGACCTTCGCCGTGCTCGGGGGAGCCGACGGCTGCCTGCTGCTCGGGATCGGCATCCTGTGGTTCATGACCCGTTCCTTTAGCATCAGCACCCTGAAGGTGCCGGTGGTGAGCGCCCTGCCGGCGTTGGCCTTCATCTTGATGATGGTCGGAGCCATCACCAAAGCGGGGTCCATGCCCTTTCATTCCTGGATACCGGCGGCCAGCGAGGGGGCGCCGGCGTCGGTGATGGCCTTACTGCCTGCTTCTTTGGACAAACTCCTGGGCATCTACCTGCTCACCCTGCTGGCCACCCGCATCTTCGTTCTGGGCGCCGGGCTGGGCCTGCTGCTGATGATCATCGGGACCGTGACCATCGTGGCGGCGGTCATGGTGGCCATGGTGCAGCATGACCTGCCGCGGCTTCTGGCCTACCATGCCGTGAGTCAGGTGGGCTACATGCTCCTGGGGATCGGCACCTTGAACCCCGTGGGTATCGCCGGGGGCGTGTTCCACATGCTGAACAACTCGATCTACAAGAACTGCCTGTTCCTCTGTGCGGGGGCAGTGGAAAAGAAGACAGGTACCACCGATCTGGCGGCCCTCGGCGGCCTAGCCAGGATCATGCCCCTGACCTTTGCCGGCTCTCTGGTCTCCGCTCTGGCCATCTCCGGGGTTCCCCCGTTCAACGGGTTCGTCTCCAAGTGGCTCGTGTACCAGGGAGTTCTGGAGACGGGGAGGGCGACCTCGTTTATCTTCCTCGTGGCGGCCATGTTCGGAAGCGCCCTGACCCTGGCCTCCTTCATCAAGGTGATATACTCCGTGTTCCTGGGCACCAAATCGGAGGCGTCGGCGAAGGTCAAAAAGGAAGTCGGCTTTGCCATGGCGCTCCCCATCGTCGTCCTGGCCTTGCTCAGCCTGGCCTTCGGGATCGCCTACCGCTTCCCCTTGGCCCGGTTCATCTATCCGGGTATCGGGGTACAGGCCGCCCCGGCCGGGGTGTGGGACTCCACCTGGGCGACCGGCCTGATCGTCCTGGGACTCGCGGTCGGTCTGCTCCTCTACGTGCTGGGCCGCTACAGACGCTCCGCCCGGGTGGTCGCCCCCTTTACCGGCGGCGAGGAACTGGAGGCACGAACCGGGAGGGTCATCGGCACCCATTTCTACGACACCATCAGGGAGCTGCCGCTGCTAAAGGGAATCTACGCCGGACAGGAGAAGGGGCGCCTGGACCCCTTCACCTGGATCGGCGGCCTGGGGCTGGGAATCACGGGATTCTTGCGGCGCATTCACAACGGTCTTCTCTCCTGGTATCTCTCCTGGAGCGTTGCCGGGATCGTAATCCTGCTGGTTCTGTTTATTTTCCTGAAAGACTGAGGTGAGGGCATGGTAGTAGAGATATACCTGTTGATCCTGCTAGTGTTCATGATCGCCGGCGCGCTGATCGCCGTGGAGACCAAGAACCTCCTGTCCTCGGTGATTTCTCTCGGGGCAATCGGCTTCGGGATGAGCATCGCCTTTCTGTTCCTGCGCGCCCCGGACCTGGCGATTGTCCAGATCGCTGTGGAGGTGGTGCTGCTCGTATTCTTGATCCGCGCCACCATCGGGAGGGACGTCATTCCGGCTCACGGACACATCAACTGGGCGGGCCTGGCGGTGGTGTTGGTGCTGATGGCGGGGCTGGTCTTCTTTGGCGTCCGCGCCTTCGGCTCCTTGGGAGTGTTCGGGGAACCGGTGATTGCCTCGATCGCAGAGGCGCCGTCGAACGCGTACCTGGCCGGGGGTCTGGAACAAACCGGTTCGGCCAACATCGTGACTTCGGTGCTGCTGGACTACAGGGCCTACGACACCCTGGGGGAGGCCACCGTGCTGTTTGCATCGATCCTGGGGGCGTTGGCCGTCCTGCGCGGGAGGTCCTGGGCCAAGAAACGGGGGAAAGAGCAATGAAGGGAATGACGGTCATCGTGAAGACCGTGACCCGTTGGGTCAAGGTCTTCATCTTTCTCTTCGGGGCGTACATCGTAATTACCGGCCACCTCGGACCCGGTGGAGGGTTCGCTGGCGGGGTGATTATCGCCTGTTCGTACATCCTGCTTACCCTGGCTTTTGGCAAGGAGTTCGCGCTGCAGAGGCTCAAAGTAGGCGCCGCCCACGGTCTGGACAGCGCCGGCGGGCTGATCTTTCTCCTGATCGCCCTGTTCGGACTGGGCTTTGGGGGAACCTTTTTCGCCAATTTCCTCCAGAGCCGCTATCCGGGTCTGGAGTTCCACCTGCTCAGCTCCGGGACGATCCCGCTCTCCAATATCGCCGTGGGTCTGAAGGTGGCCTCATCTCTGTTCCTGGTCTTCATCATCTTTTCGGTCCTGAGGATTGTCGTAGCCCGAGACGGAAGCCGGAGCATGGTCCAGGAGGAAGAGGAGGAATAGAAGTGGTTTACGCGCTTTGTTTTGTCCTGTTTGTCGTCGGCCTGTACTGCGCTCTTACCAAGAAGAACGTGGTCAAGATCGTGATCGGGCTGGTTATCATGGAGTACGGAGTCAACCTCTTCCTCGTCCTCCTCGGCTACCGCAGGGAGGGGATCGCTCCGATCCTGGATGAAAAGATCGGCCCGCTGGAGTTCCTGGCTCGGGCAGTGGACCCCCTGCCCCAGGCCCTGGTGGTCACTTCCATCGTAATCGGCCTCGGGGTGACGACCCTGGCCATCGCCTTGTGCATTCGTTTGTACGAGAAGTATGGGACCTTCGACATCACCGAAATCAGGAGGCTAAAGGGATGAACGGGATCCTGTTCGAGCTCCTGCTTCCTCTTCTGATTGCGATCCCCCTGGGCGGTGCCTTCCTGATCGCGCTGATTGCCAGGAAGGTTCGGGTCCTGGCGGACATCTTCGGGAACCTGGCCACCCTGGCGATCCTGATCATCGCCGTGATGCTATTCCGGGAACGGGGGGTGTATAGCATCGGGGGGTGGGCCCCGCCGCTCGGAATCAGCTGGGTCCTGGACGGGCTGAGCAACCTCATGGTGGTGATCATCGCCCTGGTCAGTTTCACCGCCACAGTCTTTTCCACCCAGTACATGGAGCAGTATACGGCGAAGTACAAGTACTACTCGCTCTTTCTCCTGATGGTGGCGGGCATGAACGGCGTGGTCCTTACCGGGGACATGTTCAACCTGTTCGTGTTTCTCGAGGTCGCCTCGGTGGCTTCGTATGCCCTGGTGGCCTTCGGCGGACGGCACGAAGAGCTGGAGGCGGCCTTCAAGTACCTGGTTCTGGCCAGCATCGGCTCGACCCTGATTCTCTTTGGCATCGCCTTTCTATACGGCGCCACCGGATACCTGAACATGGGTGCTATCGCAGACGCGGTCTCCGGAGCAATTGCCTCGGGACAGCCCAGTCCCCTCCTCGTTTTGGCGGCGGTCTTCTTCGTGGTGGGTTTCGGCGTCAAGGCCGCGTTGGTGCCGTTCCATCCCTGGCTGCCTGACGCGCACCCCTCCGCCCCGGCACCGATCTCGGCCATGCTCTCCGGCGTGCTGATCAAGGCCCTCGGGATCTATGCCCTGGCCCGGGTGTTCTTCAACGTCCTGGGAATGACGCCGCTCCTGGGCTGGATCCTGATCGTGGTGGGCGCGCTGTCCATGGTGGTCGGAGTCTTCCTGGCGGTGGGGCAGTGGGACTTCAAGCGCCTCTTGGCCTATCACAGCATCAGCCAGATGGGCTACGTGATCCTGGGCATCGGGCTGGGCGGGTACGTCCTGGCCATTGGCGGCAACCGGCAGGCGGCGACCCTGGCCATCTTGGGAGGGGTCTTTCACCTGGCCAATCACTCCGTGTTCAAATCGCTGCTGTTCCTTTGCTCCGGTTCCATCGAGTACCGCACCGGAACCCGGCAGCTCAAGGAGATGGGGGGGCTTTTGGAAAAGATGCCCGTGACCCGGGCTACGTGTACGATCGCCTCCCTGTCGATCGCTGGCGTTCCCCCCTTCAACGGCTTCTGGAGCAAGCTGATCATCGTGATCGCAGCGTTCCAGGCCGGCTTTCCTTGGCTGGCGGCCATTACGATCCTGGTGAGCTTCGTTACCCTGCTGTCGTTCATCAAGGTGCTGCGCTACGCCTTCCTCGGGAAGCTGCCGGACGCGCTGAAACAGATCCGGGAATCCCCGGCGCTGATGGCCCTTTCCCTGGTGATCCTGGCGGTCTTCTGCACCGGCATGGGGTTGATCCTGGTTCCGGGATTCAGGCAGCTCATCCTGGATCCGGCGGTCGGCGCCCTGGCCCAGGGAGTCGAGTACGCCCGCGGCGCTTTGGCTATTGCGGGGGGACACTGACATGCGAAGGATTGCGTTGTTCCTCGTCTCACTGGCGATCTGGTACCTGCTCAGCTGGCCGTACAATTTTCGAGAACACACCATGGACTGGCAGATCTTCGTAGCCGGGATCGTGTTCGCGGTGTTGGTGAGCATCATCTTCGTTGAGGTGTTTACTAGATCGCCCCTCAAGTTCTTCAACCCGGTGCGCTACATCTGGGCGATCATCTACATTCCTGTGCTCTTCTACTACATGCTGGCGGCCAATCTGGACGTCGTGTACCGGGTGGTTCACCCCAAGATGCCCATCAAGCCCGGGATCGTGAAAGTCAAGACCCGCCTCAAGAGCGACTCGGCCCGGGCAGCGCTGGCCAACTCGATCACGCTGACCCCCGGGACCCTGTCCGTGGACATTACGGACGACGGCTACCTCTACGTTCACTGGATCAACGTCAAGGCCACGGACGTGGGGGATGCGACCCGGCACATCGTAGCGAAGTTCGAAGGCATTCTCGAGCGCATCTTCGACTAGGAGGAAAGGGACCTCTATGGAGACTGTGTTTCAGATATACATCGGCGTGCTTTTCCTTTGCTGCTTTATGTGTCTGTTCAGGATAGGCAGAGGCCCGACAGCTCCCGATCGCACCGTGGCCATCGACATCCTGGGGATCGTCGTGGTCGGCTTCTGCGCCCTCATGGCGGTGATCACCGGCAAGGACTTCTACATCAACATCGCCATCACCTGGGCGTTGCTGAGCTTCATCGGCACCATCGCCCTGGCCAAGTATCTGGAAGGGAGGGGCTTCGATGAATGAGACGATCGGGATCGTGTTCTTCGGGATCGGCATAGCCTTCAACTTCTTCGGCTGTCTGGGCCTGCTCAGATTGCCGGACATCTACAACCGACTGCAGGCCGGCACGAAGTGCGTGACCTTCGGGACGATCTTCATGCTGCTCGGGGTGCTCGTCTATGTCGGGTTCACCTCGATGGGCGTCAAGGCACTTCTCTGCCTGGCGTTTATCCTCGTAACCTCACCAACGGCGGCTCACGCCATTTCACGGGGCGCTCACCATTCTCGAGTCAAGCTTTGGAAGAAAAGCATCGTCGACATCTACGAAAAAGACAGAAGAGGCGAAGCCTCAAGAACTTGACGGGCAACGCTCGGGGGGGCAAGAGGGTCGTTTCCCGGCCAGTCAGTCTTCTGTGGCTGCTGCTGCTCGCCTGCTGGATCACGCTCCTGTTCTTCCTCTGCGGGTTTGTGCTGGCGGCGTACCTCCCGTGGTGGGCGAGGGGCGTGGTCCTGTTCGCCGGCGCTTTGGCCGGGGTCGCCACCGCAGCGGCGGTCTTTGCCAGCTCCCCCCAGATCAGGGCCTGCCGCCAGCAGGCCGACCAGCTGCATGCTTTCTGCAAGGCCATCCGACAGGCCGCCGGGACGCTCGAGCTGACCGAGATTCTCGAGTCGGCAGCTACGATCATCGTTGGGGTAGCCCACGTGCGCGGCTGCTCGATCAAGCTCCTGGATTCCAAGACCGGGAAAATGAAAGCCGGGACGATTGTCGGGCTGGACCGTGGCACTTCCAATGCGGCCCTCGACATCGTAGAGAACATCTACAGGCAGGGGATGATGGCCCGTCAGTCCATCATCGTGCGGGACATCTACATGCGGGATTTCCCCGCGGTAGACGAGGAGTTCGAGTCCCTGATCTGTGTTCCCCTGCATCTGGAAGAAAAGCTCCTGGGAGCGATCTGTATCTTCGGCGACCGTGGCCAGCGGCTGTCCCCGGAGATGATCTCGCTTCTGTCCAGCCTGGGGGACGTCGTCTCCTTGGCGATCGCCCACGCGCTGGTCTACGAGAACTTGAAGAATGTCGTGCAAGCGAAGACCCGGTTCATGTTCCAGGCTTCCCACGAGCTGCGTGCGCCCCTGAACACCATCCAGTCCATGGCCAGGACGCTCCTGGAAGGGCACCTTGGCAAGCTGTCCGAAAGGCAGCGGGACATGCTGGCCCGGATCGACCTGCGTTCTCAAACCCTCTCGGAGATTGTGGGCGACCTGCTGGTGCTCGCCGTGGGCAGGGCCGAGCTGACGACCCTCCAGCCCGAACCCGTGGATTTCCTGAAGCTCCTTCAGGAGAACGTCGGATTCTTCGAAACGAGGGCTCACGACAAGAACGTCATCGTCGAGTTGCATACCGCAGTGGCGGATGCCGCCGTGCTGGGGAGCCGGGAGGGGTTGGCTTCGGTGATCACCAACCTCCTCTCCAACGCCATCAAGTACACGCCTCCGGGCGGGCGGGTGAGCCTGCATCTGTTCGAAAGCAAGGAACAGCTGGTTTTCGAAGTCAGCGACTCGGGAATCGGGATCCCGCAGGAGGAACAGGCCAAGCTGTTTACCGAGTTCTTTCGGGCTTCCAACGCAAAGGCGGTTGCCGGCGCCGGCACTGGACTGGGGTTGGCAATCGTCAAGGCCACGGTGGAGCAGCATGGAGGTACGATCGACGTGGAGAGTGCCCAGGGTCAGGGCACCACCTTCCGCATCATTCTCAACAAGGCCGAGGCGGCTCCCGCCGTCGACGCGTGATCTCCTCCCTGGGCGAGCGATTGACAGCCATCCCGTGGCGCAGAATCCGCTGGCTGCTGGTGCTGCGCTGGGTAGCGGCTGCGTGCGTCTTGGTGGTCGTCACGGCCACTCGTTTGGTCCTGCTCCTGTCCCTGCCGCTCGTGGCCCTGTATCTCGGGATCGCATTTCTCCTGCTTTCGAACTCCCTCTATACGTCCTGGTTCAAGCGGCTGCAGTCCAGGTCGGGATGGAGGGACCAGGCGCGGCAGGTGGCCCTGTTGATCAACCTCCAGATTGCCGTCGACCTGGCCGTGCTGGCCTACCTGCTTCACTTCTCTGGAGGCATCGGAAACCCTTTTGTCTTCTTCTTCGTCTTCCACATGGTGATCGCCAGCATCCTGCTGTCCGGCGCCGAGGCGTATCTGCAGGCAAGCTGGGCCACGGTCCTGTTCGCCCTGCTGCTCCTGGGGGATGCTTTCCGGTTTCTGCCCTCCTACCGCGTGCCGTTCTTCGTCCCGCCGGAAGTCATCCTGGGCAGACCCACCTACATGCTCGGGTTGTTCGGTGCCTTCGCTTCCGCCGTGTTCGTTGCCGTCTATCTGACGACGAGCATAGCGAACACCTTGCGAGAGCGGGAAGCGGAGCTGCACAGAGCGGTCGGCGATCTGGTGGCAGCCAACACGAAGCTGGAAGAGAAGGACCGGGAGAAATCACTGTACGTGCAGAGGGTTTCTCACCACATCAAGGGTTCCCTGTCGGCGATCCAGAGCTGTCTGCGTGTGGTCCTGGATGGGCTTCTGGGCACCGTGGGGCAGAAGGCGGAGGAGATGATCGCCAGGGCCGAAAGGCGGAGCCTCTCTCTGCTTCGTTACGCGAACGAGTTGTTGTATCTTTCCTCCCTCCGGACCGAGGCCCGGCTGGTCGGCTCCGAGGTGCGGGTCGTGGAGGTTGCAGAGCGGGTGGCCAAGGAGCTCCGCGCGGCTTTTCAGGACAAGGAAATCGAGCTCGGGGTGGCAGACGAGTCGACCGGCAGAGCCGTGCGGGGGGACCCTGAGTTGTTCGCCGAGCTCATACGACAGTTGCTCCACAACGCGCTGAAATACACGCCGCGCAGGGGGAAGGTCCGGGTCCGCTTGAGCCTTCCGGAATCCGAACAAGGGCTCCAGCTTGCCGTGACCGACGACGGGATCGGGGTCCGGCCTCAAGACCTGCCCCACCTGTTCGAAGACTTCTTTGCGGCCGACGTGCCCGAAAACAGGGAGAGCACAGGCGCGGGACTGGGTCTATCGATTGTCCGCCAAATCGCGATGATGCACGGGGGGAGGGTCGGTGCCGAAAGCCGGCCGGGATCGGGAAGCACGATCTCGTGCGTGTTCCCGTCCTTCGATTCCGAAACACAAGGAGGATCGTGACATGGACTCAGAGGTCAGGATCTTGGTGGTCGAGGATGATCCGGACGCTGCCGAAGCGATGAAGGTCACCCTGGAAGCTCAGGGCTGGAAAGTGGATACCGCCATCGACCCGGAAAAGGGCCTGGAAAAGGCCAGAAAGAGCAAACCTCAGGTCATCATCCTGGACGTCATGTTCGGTGCGCGGGAGCAGACCAAGGGATTCGACTACGCGGTCAAGATCAGACAGGACAGAGAGTTGGCCTCCATTCCTATTCTCATGGTCACGGCGGTCAACGTCCGCCATCCGGGCTTCGGGTTCTGTCCGGAAAGCGACGAAGAGTATCTCCCGGTAGACGATTTCGTCGACAAGCCGGCTCAGCCCCGGGAGCTGACCGAAAAGGTCCGGCGGCTTCTGGCCCAAAAAACGAGCAACTGGAAGAACTGGCCGGAAAGATCCGAGTAACCCGTTCGACCGGCGGCAATTCTTCACACTCTCTGCAGATCTGCCAGAGTGCAAACAAACGGGATTTGGGTATAGTGTGCCCAAGGAGCCGATTGAATAATGCCCAGCCAAGAGAAGCGGTCGCGGGCCGTGGACCTGGAAGATCGGGAGAAACAACCGGCATCCCCCGCAGAGACGGACGAGATCGAGAGAGGAATTCTCCGCAAGTTCTTTGATACCTTTCCCCTGCTCGCCTACAGTGTGACACCCGACGGCAGAATACGGCTCTGCAACGAGGCGGCCCTGACTTTCCTTGGCTATGATGACCCGGAGGAGCTACTGGGCAAACCACTCGTCTCCACGGTGTATGCGCCCTCCTCGCGCCGGAAGGCCGGGGAACTGGTAGACAAATGGAGGCGGGACGGGCGGCTCCGTTTGGATACTCTGACAGGTTGCTCTCGGCGCACAAGCTCCCCGGCGAGGCGAAGCAGGAGATAGCGGAGATTGCCGCATCCGCCGAACGCGCCGCCTCGCTCGTCAATCAGCTGCTTGCCTTCAGCCGCAAACAGGTGCTTCATCCGAGATCCGTGGACCTCAACGACCTGGTCAAGGATCTGAGCAGGATGCTGGAAAGACTGATCCCCGCGAACATCCGGCTGATCACCGAGCTGGACAGGAAGATCGGATTGATCAAGGCCGACCCGGTGCAGCTCCAGCAGGTGATCATCAACCTCGCAGCCAACGCACGAGATTCGATGCCGGGAGGAGGAAGTGTGACGATCGCGACGCGAAGCGTCGTTCTTGATGCTATCTACGGCGAGACCCACCCTGAAGTCGTGCCGGGACCATATGTGCAGCTCACGGTCAGCGACAGCGGTCATGGGATGGATGAAGAGACCAAGGAGCATCTCTTCGAGCCGTTCTACACGACCAAGCAAGTGGGCCAGGGAACTGGATTGGGGCTGGCTTCCGTGTTCGGTACCGTCAAGCAGAGCAACGGCTACATCTGTGTGGACAGCGAACCGGGGCGGGGCAGCGCCATTACGATCTACCTGCCCGAGTTCCAGGGAACTCCGGAGGCGCCGACTCCGGGGCCGGCACCGAGACAGAAAAAAGGGAGCGGAGAAACGATCTTGCTGGTCGAAGACGACCCGGCTCGGCGTCAGATGACCTGCACGATCCTGACAAGGGCGGGCTACACGGTGCTCAGCGCCGCAAACGGCCGGGAAGCCCTGGCGCTCATCGGAGGCGCGCCTGACGCCGGCTTCCAGCTGCTGGTCACCGACGTGGTCATGCCCGAAATCGGAGGCACAGCGCTTGCGGCGCGCGCGCGAGAACGCTTCCCGCACCTGAAAGTGCTCTACATGTCCGGATACACACGGGAAGGCGGAGTGCGCCAGGCCATCCGCGACTCCGATGGCGCCTTCATCGAGAAGCCCTTCTTGCCCGGATCCCTGGTCGAACTGGTGGGGTAAGTGTTGAGCCGGCGATATCCCGGCGCCACCCTCCGCCCGCACGCCACCGCAACCGGAGGCCCCAAGACGGAGGCCCTCGAGCTTGCCAAGCCCGGGCGTACCCGCTATACTTGGGTGACAATCCCAACAACACCACAAAGGATGACATAATGGCACGAAAAATGGTCACGATCGACGGGAACACTGCTGCGGCGTACGTAGCCCACGCCACCAACGAGGTCATCGCGATCTACCCGATCACCCCTTCTTCCTCCATGGGGGAGCTGGCGGACGAGTACTCAGCGGAGGGGCGCAAGAACATCTGGGGCACGGTTCCCGTGGTCGTGGAGATGCAGTCCGAGGCGGGAGCGGCCGGGGCGGTCCACGGCTCCCTGACCAGCGGGGCCCTGACCACGACCTTCACGGCCTCCCAGGGGCTTCTGCTGATGATCCCGAACATGTTCAAGATCGCCGGGGAGCTCCTGCCCACGGTGTTCCACATCGCCGCCCGGGCGGTGGCTGCCCAGGCCCTTTCGATCTTCGGGGACCACAGCGACGTGATGGCCGCCCGCTCCACGGGCTGGGGCATGCTGGCCTCCGGATGCGGGCAGGAGATCATGGACTTCGCCCTGATCGCCCAGGCGGCGACCCTGGAGTCCCGGGTGCCCTTCCTGCACTTCTTCGACGGCTTCCGCAGCTCCAGCGAGGTCACCAAGGTCGAGGAGCTGACCTATGAGGACATGCAGTCCATGATCGACAACGACCTGGTACGGGCCCACAAGGCTCGCGGCATGACCCCCGACCGGCCGGTCCTGCGGGGGACCTCCCAGAACCCGGACGTCTTTTTCGCCGCCCGGGAAGGGGTCAACAGGTACTACCTGGCGACCCCCGGGATCGTACAGAAGGCCATGGACCGCTTCGCCAAGCTCGTGGGGCGGCAGTATCGCCTGTTCGACTACGTGGGCGACAAGGACGCCGAGCGGGTGGTGGTGATGATGGGCTCCGGGGCCGAGGCCATGGACGAGGTGGTGAGCCACCTCGCGGCCAAGGGTGAGAAAGTCGGGCTGGTCAAGGTCCGGCTGTTCCGGCCCTTCAGCGCCGAGGCCCTGATGAAGGCTCTGCCGCCTTCGGTCAAGGCCATCGCGGTACTGGACCGCACCAAGGAGCCCGGCGCTCTGGGCGAGCCCCTGTACGAGGACGTGCGCACCGCGATCGGGGAGGCCATGTCCGGGAACGGCGGCAAGCTCAAGGTGTATCCCAAGATCGTCGGGGGACGCTACGGGCTGGGCAGCCACGAGTTCAACCCAGGGATGGCCAGGGCGGTCCTGGACAATCTGTCGAACGAGACCCCGAAGAACCATTTCACCGTCGGCATCACAGACGACGTCACCAACACGAGCCTGGACTGGGACGACGACTTCACCACGGAAACCGAGGGGACCCATCGAGCCCTGTTCTTCGGCCTCGGGGCCGACGGCACCGTGGGGGCCAACAAGAACTCGATCAAGATCATCGGCAAGGCCACGGAAAACTACGCGCAAGGGTACTTCGTCTACGACTCCAAGAAGTCCGGCGCCCGCACGGTCAGCCACCTGCGCTTCGGCAAAGAGCCGATCCGCAGCACGTACCTGATCCAGAAGGCCAACTTCGTGGCCTGCCACAAGTTCAGCTTCCTGGAGAAGTTCGACATGCTCTCGCCTCTCGAGAAGGGAGGCACCTTCCTGCTGGCCTCCCCGTACGACAAGGACGAGGTCTGGGAGCAGCTTCCGGTGGAGGTCCAGCAGCAGATCATCGACAAACAGGCCAGGTTCTACGTGATCGACGCCCTCAAGCTCGCCGAGCAGGTGGGCCTGGGCGGCAGGATCAACACGATCATGCAGACCGCCTTCTTCCACATCTCCGGGGTGCTGCCGGAGGCCAAAGCCCTGGAGCTGATCAAGCACGCCGTGGAGGACACCTACGGCAACAAGGGCCAGGACATCGTGGACATGAACATGAAGGGGGTGGAAGCCGCCCGCCAGGCCATCGAGCGGGTCGACTATCCCAGGGAGACCCGGGGGAACCTCCACATGCTGCCCCCGGCCCCGGAGGACGCCCCGCCGTTCGTCCGGGAGGTGATCGGCGAGATCATCGCCGGCCGGGGAGACAAGCTGCCTGTGTCCAAGCTCCCGGACGACGGCACCTACCCGACCGCCACGACCCAGTACGAGAAGCGCAACATCGCCGAAGAGATCCCGGTCTGGGAGCCCGAGGTCTGCATCCAGTGCGGCGAGTGCTCCCTGATCTGCCCCCACGCGGTAATCCGCATCAAGGCCTACGAGGCGGGTGCGCTCAAGAAGGCGCCTTCGACCTTCAAGAGCGCCGATGCCAAGGGCAAGGAGCTGGAGGGCATGAAGCTCACGGTCCAGGTCGCCCCGGAGGACTGCACGGGCTGCGGGCTCTGCGTGGAGCTCTGCCCCGCCCAGGAGAAGAAGGACGGGGAGAAGACCGGGCGCAAGGCCATCAACATGGCCCCCCAGCTGCCCTTGCGGGACCAGGAGAAGGAAAACTGGGAGTTCTTCCTCGACCTGCCCGAGGTGGACGAGAAGCTGATCAAGCGCAGCACGATCAAGGGCTCCCAGTTCGTCAAGCCCCTCTTCGAGTTCTCCGGGGCCTGCTCCGGCTGCGGGGAGACGCCGTACGTCAAGCTGCTCAGCCAGCTGTTCGGGGACCGGATGGTCATCGCCAACGCCACGGGCTGCTCGTCGATCTACGGCGGCAACCTCCCCAACACCCCGTACACGGTGCGGGAGGACGGCCGGGGCCCCACCTGGAACAACTCCCTGTTCGAGGACGCCGCCGAGTTCGCCTTCGGCATGCGCCTGAATGTGGAGAAGATGGCCGGCTTCGCCCTCGAGCTCCTGGCCGGCGCGGTCCAGGCCAAGCTCGTGGACGCCAAGCTGGCCGAGGAGATCCGAAACGCCGACCAGTCGAGCCAGGAGGCCATCGAGGTTCAGAGGGCCCGGGTCGAACGCCTGCGGGCCGCTCTGGGCAAGTCGGACAGGGAAGAGGCCAGGCAGCTTCTCAGCGTGGCGGATTACCTGGTCAAGAAGTCCGTGTGGGCATTCGGCGGGGACGGCTGGGCCTACGACATCGGCTACGGCGGCCTGGACCACGTGATCGCCTCCGGCCGGGACGTCAACATCCTGGTCCTGGACACGGGGGTGTACTCCAACACCGGCGGGCAGATGTCCAAGGCCACTCCTCTCGGGGCCATCGCAAAGTTCGCCGCCGCGGGCAAGCCCCTGGCCAAGAAGGACCTTGGCATGATGGCCATGACCTACGGGAACGTCTACGTGGCCAGCGTGGCCATGGGGGCCAACCGTATTCAGACCATCCGGGCCTTCAACGAGGCGGAGAGCTACCCGGGGCCGTCGCTCCTGATCGCCTACTCCCACTGCATCGCCCACGGCTTCAACCTCCGCTACGGCATCCGGCAGCAGAAGCTGGCCGTGGACTCCGGGGCCTGGCTGCTGTACCGGTTCAACCCGGCGCTCAAGGCGGAGGGTAAGAACCCGCTGATCCTGGATTCCAAGGAGCCCTCGGCGGACATCGAGGAGTACATGTACCGGGAGATCCGCTTCCGCTCCCTCCGGGACGTGGCCCCGGAGCGGGCGGAGGGCTTCCTGGAGCAGGCCCGGGCGGACGCCCAGGAGAAGTACCGCTTCTACAAGTACTTAGCCGAGCGATAGCTCGGCCCCGGGCGATAGCTCGGCCCCGGCCGGGCGGTGGTGGCCTCATGCACCATCGAGGAGTATATGTTCCGGGAGTGCGCCGTTTGAGTCCGCTGACGAGGACCGGATCGACAGGTATCTGACCCTGTTGATGGCCATCCAGGCGGCGATCCTCTTGCTCAAAAAGGTGCTTCGCTCCGTCCGGGATCACCACGCGGTGGACCGGCCGTTCGGAACGCGGTGGACGAGCCGTTCAGAAGCGAGCGCCCGGCTCCGCCCCGCGTGCGGGCAGGCGGCCGATCTCCGAGGCCGTCCGAGGCCGGTAGACAAAAATCGGCGGGGCGCCTTGAGGCGACCCCGCCGGCAAAGGGAGGGGATCCCACTTGCGCGAACCCTACTGCTTGATCAGGATGAACTCGACTCGCCGGCTCTTCCAGCGGTTCTCCTCGTCGCTGTGGGGAACCACGGGCTGCGAGCCCCCGAAGCCCGCGGTGGTCATTCGCCCGGCGGCGATTCCGCGCTTGACCAGGGCGGCCTTGATCACCTCGGCCCTGCGCTGGGACAGCGGCAGGAGCACTTGCTCCTGCTCGATACTTGCTCTGGCGGGCTGGTCCCAGTAGATCATGACCGCATGACCTTCCAGACGGATACTGTAGTCGCCGTACCTCTTCAAGATCTCAGCCAGGCGGTCCAGGGTCCTGAGATTGCGAGCCACCTTGTCGGGTTCGATGGCGCTGGTGTCCGTGTAGTCCGCCGTGTAGGGCTTGAAGTAGATGCTGGAGATGATGATCTTGAGTCGGTCCCCGTCGCGCATGACCAGCACGTCCACGGGAATCGAGTCACGCAAGATCGCGGTATTCCACAGGTTGTCACGCACGGTTACCGTTACCGGATAGTCCTCGGCGGACTGCGCCAGCTCTCCCTGTTTGGATCGGCCTTTCCAGGTCACCGGCCTGGGGGCGCCTCTGCCTCCGAAGCTCGCAAACTCGTGCTCCATGGGATCCAGGATGCGGATCGACCAGTCCTCGATGGGGCTCGCATCCCGGGCATCGACTGCAATCGTGAGCACGTCGTCGACTCCATCGTCATCCGGGGAAAAGGGTCGGGGAGACATCCTGAGGCTGACCGCCGGGGGCGTCACGTCCAGGACGAAGATGCCGGTTGCCGACTGCGAAAGATTGCCCTTTTCGTACTCCACCGTGAGCCGGGCCTGGTAGGTGCCTTCGGTGACCGTGCCCCCCTCGTCCCGGCCATCCCAGGAAACACGGCTGGGCAGGGGGGCCCCCTCTTCGCCGGCGAATCTCCGCTTGACGCTGCCGTCGCGGTGGATGACCTCCAGCTTCCACGCTTCGATGTCCTCCGCCTGCTGGGCGCTCAGGGCGAATACCATGCTGTCCAGGACCCCGTCGCCGTTGGGTGAGAAGCCGCCGGACACCGCCGACACCGAGACGGGAGTCGGGCGGGTGTCGACCCGAATACCCTTGAGCTCGAAGCGCTCCGTGTTGTCTGCCTCATCGGTGGCGGTCACGCTGTAACCGTAGACGCCGTCCGGGACCACCTTGCCGGCGTCGTTGGTTCCGTCCCACTCGAACTCCGAGCGGGTGCCTTCCCAGCTCGCCGATTTGACCGTGCTTCCCGCGGGGTCGAGGATCGAGACCTGCCAGAGCTTTTCCACGCTCGTGAACTGCCGGATGGTCAGGGTGTCCCGCCGGCCGTCCCCGTCCGGGGAGAAGACCAGATAGCGGGCGCTAAGGGCGGCCCGGGGAGGGGTGGTATCGATCGTGAACTGCGGCGACGGGGCCTCCGGGTTGTCGCCGTTGGTGTAGAGAATGCTCACCACCGCGATGTAGGCTCCGTCCGGCAGGCGCTCGCCTCTCGGATTCTTGCCGTCGAACACGATCAGGCCCGGCGGAACGCCCTTTCCCGAAAAACCGCGGACGCTCTCGCCGGCTTCGTTGAAGATCGAAAGCTCCCAGCTCACCGCATCCTCCCGCCGCGAGAACTTGGGATACAGGCGCAGGAGGTCTTTTTTGCCGTCCGCGTTGGGGGAGAAGGAAGGCAGGTCGACGTCCACGGTCAGCGCCGCCGGCCGGGTGTCGATAGTCAGGCCTTCCAGGGAGTAGCTGCCCGTGTTGCCCGCCAGGTCGGTGCTGCGAACGGAGAAGGTGTACACTCCATCCGGGCTGAGCCTGCCGGTGTCGTCCTTTCCGTCCCACTCGTAGTCCTCCAGGCGCCCTTCCCAGGCGAGCCTCTTGACTACCGCCCCGCGGATGCCCTGGATCTCCGCCTCCCAGCGCTTCTCCTCCGTGGAGTTGCGCATGTTGATGGCGAGGGTGTCCAGGCGGCCGTCTGCATTCGGGGAAAAAACCGGGTAGGACGTCGACAGCTCCACGAACGGCGGCGTATCGTCTACCACGACGGCCAGCAGGGGACTGGTTCCCCGGTTGCCCCGCCTGTCCCAGGCCTCGACCTGATACTTGTACTCGCCGTCGGCCACGAGCTCACCGTTGTCGTCGCGGCCGTCCCAGAGCACCTCCTGCTCCAGCGGCTGACCGCGCTTGCCGGCGGCGAGGGTGCCCTCCACCGCGCGGATTTCCGAGAGGGCCGCATCCAGAACCGTGAGCCGGTAGCCCTGCACCGTTTGGTTTTTGACGGGCATCAATCCGGCCGGTACCACCAGGGAGTCCTGCACCCCGTCCGCGTTCTTCGGCGAGATGTAGGCGACCTCCGGGGTCTCCAGCCGGACCCCGACGTCCCCCACGGTGGCGCAGCCGGCCAGAACCGCAGCGGCGAGAATCACCGCAGCTGCCGCCATACAACGCTTGTGGCCCCGCTGTTTCGACCAACTGGCTGTGCTCATCGTACGACTCCTTCCTTGCTGCGCGTGTTCGTGACCTGGATCAGAACCGGTCACTTGGGAGTGTCAAACGGCCGTGCCCTGGCCTTCCGCGGCCAGGAAGCAGTCGACCGCCGAATGTCGTGTTGCCGCGAGCGCCCGACTGGCTTTGAGCATCTGCTCGAGGAACAGGTCATCGTGGTCCGGGTCGTGGTGAAAAAGGCAGAGTCGCTTCACCCTGGCCTGCACCGCCAGCTCGACGGCGGCGCCATACGTGCTGTGTCCCCACCCTTCCGTGCGCTCGTACTCTCGATCCGTGTACTGGGCGTCGTGGATGAGAAG
>Ga0209164_1002588_pt1 | contig 18886 bp, 10 predicted proteins | sample MTBNYHSulfiMetaG_FD_187458 | JGI IMG/M metagenome (GOLD analysis project Ga0209164, IMG submission 187458) | Enrichment culture microbial communities from rom New York Harbor, USA that are MTBE-degrading - MTBE-NYH (New York Harbor Sulfidogenic)... | ecosystem: Environmental > Aquatic > Marine >...
TGCCCGGCAGCGATCCCATCATCTTCCGGGTAATCGCGGCTTCCGTTCTGTCCGAACGTTTCAAGGGGAGTGGCGCCTCCTTTGATTTCGAGATCGGAATACTTACTTTGCCCCTGATCGATGTGTTCGATCATCTCGGTAATCTTGTCACCTACGCCGCAAAACTGACGTTGCTCGCCGACCCCGACAACATCCGGTTCCAGGTCACGGAAGCCGCTTTGGTCCCCTAACCGGAAGCGGTCTCCTGGGGGACCCTCTTCTTACAGGGCATTGTACACCAAGCGATGACGACATCAATCAACGGCATATTTCTTCTGCTTCAGGTAATCCACGACAACATACTGCGCCAGCGTTTCTGAAGCGGAAAAGAACGCTTTACCCTTGTTTATCCTTCCGATGGCGGCAACGAATTCCCGTAGATTCTCGTCCTCCGACAACATGAAGGTAGTGATCCTCACGTTATCTCTCGTGCATTTGGCTACTTCTCTCAATGTCTCGCTCATAATGAAAGGAAGCGTCCGGCCTTCCAGATAAACAAGGCCGTCTATTACGCACGCCGTGGGTTCGCCGTCGGTGATCAGAAAAATATGTTTTTCCGAGCCGGGTTCTCGTCTCAGAATATCATTGCTTACACGAAGGCCTTCCTGAATGTTGGTGAAGTCTGCGGGAAACCCAAATCCACCCTGTTCTTCTTTGAATTTTAATTCCCGGTAAGACATGGTTTTCGGATGGTTTTCCAACTGAAACGGCATGGTCTGTAAAGAGACGAGGTCCGCACCTCTGATGTCCTTCGCCAGTGTATAGAAACCTACAATATGCAATCGATCGCCCGGGAAGCAGCGAGAGATCAGTTCTTTCAAGCTCAGGGCTACTTTCTTGGCATAATAAAGCTTTTCGACCATGGAACTGCTCATGTCGATCAACAGAACAGTGCTGTTCCGCGCATTGTACTCGGGTTCGTAAACCTGGAAATCACGGGAAGATATGGACACGGGAATGCCGCCGGCAGGATTCCTTTTCATAGCGGACAAAACGGTCGAGGAGAGATCCAGATTCCACGGATCTCCGAACGCGTACTCCTTGACCGCTCCGGAAAGTGAGTTAAAAGCACGATTGGAACGCACGCTCCTTCTGGCCCATCCACGGAGATTCATTTGGGAGAAGGTGTCTTGAAGAGCCAGTTGCCCGATCTTTCGTAAGGCTTTGGCCGTAAGCATAAAACCGCCCGTCTGCTCTGTCAGATATCCGCTCCTCTCGAGCACTTCTATTATCTGAGCCAGCTTATCCAACGATGATTCGGCGAGTTCACCAAGCACCTCCCGAACCAGATCGGTATTGATCCGGGATAAATCCCCTTGGAGACTCGAGCTTCGGATACTCTTTTCCAGCTCTTCCAGCTTGAGGAGCTTCTTCGCAACGGTAAACGCCGCGTCCAGCGGGATCTCATGAGAACCGATAAAGGTATACGTTCTGGCTTTCGGAAGAGGCTCGTAAAGCTCTAATCGAGTCCATACGGTTTCGAGAGCGCTTTCGACCTCGCCAAGTCCCCATTCCTCCAGCGTAAATGCTTCCAAAGCCAGACGATCTCTGTACGGAAGGCAGGAAACCAGCAATCTTAATGCGGCACGGTTCCTTTGTACGGATTTCAGAAACGCATTTATACCGTCCTTCAAATCGAACATGTGACCGTATCGGCTGAAAAATGAAAGCACCTGTGATCTATCCGGATCACTTACAACCCGGATCAGGACTTCTAAAGCCTGTACGAGTTCCGCTGGAGCAATCAACAGTGCGTCGTTCACCAGAAATTGAAGTCCCGACATCTTTCCAATTATGTCCTGAACACGATCGGACAACCTTTTTCCGATTTCCGTGTCTCCGACTGAACCGCACAGAATCGTCCCCATCCGATTCGCTAAATCATTGGGATAATCGACGATGACCTTCTCGAGGGCTTCATAGGCCGCAATCTCCGGACCGACCGGAGTATCTTCGAACACACTTCCCGAGTCATCGAATACGCCGGGGTCAGGGGGTCTCACGAGTTGCAGCAAAGCGGCTTCAAGATCGTTTCGAAGAGGATGAAGGACCCCGTCCATACTGTATGTTTCCAACAGGGAGTTCCTAAACTCCTCTATCTGATTCAACATCTTGGAAAGGCCGTCCACCCTCTGCTCGTCGATGTCTATGAGCCCTTCCCATTTCAGGCGATCCATGGCTGAGGCAAGGTCATACTTGCGCAATAACCGCTCCGACAACGCCTTAAGCAGCGTGTCGGCCCGAATGGATGACGCTTTCTTGGAATCCGACTGGGGGCTGAAGTATCGAAAGACAGTCATTGGTTATTCGATCAGTTATTGGCGCTATTGGTCATGTATGGAAAATGCCGGTCTTACAGGGGTCGATTAAAGGACGTTCCAGAATCCGAGTCCGTTTGCCGGTCACGTCTCTCGGGCGCTCGAATCGGGCTCTTGGCATCCGGCATAGAAGAACGCGTTTTTCCTTTTCAGTATCGATGCCTGGAAGGCGGGTTCCACACTCGAAGAAGCCTTTCTCACCTTCAAGAATGCGTTTGAATGTAACCCGATCAAGATTTCGAATCTCAGGAAGGCGTTCCACGGTATCGTACGGCATTGTCCATCTTTTCTTTTTCCAGTTCTCCCCGGATCCTAAGACCCTCCAATATGAACTCAAGGCTCGAAGCTTTTCGCTCGGGAGTTCCGGCCTCTAATCTCGCGTATATCTCATCCAGACCCTCGAAGCGGACGCTCTGTCTTTCATATTCCGATCCGAGCATCATCTCCGAGACCACAACGCCTTTCGAGTCACGAAAGTTCCCTAAGAAGGGCCTGAAATCGTAACCGTTCCAATACGTTTCGAAAACATTCGCCACCGCTCGATCCACCAATTCCACGAGGAGCCTTTCTCCGAGGGCGTCACCGAATCCTTCGATCTCGATTTTCCCCATGGTCGAAGCGGAGATGAATTCGAGATCGGTAATTCGGGGCACGGCTGAGCGTTCTCCCAGCCGGAAGTATCTGCGCAGCGCGTTGGACAGAACGTTCTCCATGTTGTGAATGGACACCCTGACACTCACTCCCGAACGCTGATCGATTTCGCTGTGCATCCGGGCCTGCCGCGAGATCTCGGCTACGATTTCCTTCATGTACAAAGGGACGTCCATGTCGACTTCCTCGGGAAAAGAGCGACGCTCTTGTTCCATGATCGCCATCTCGTCTTCCCTGAAAAGCGGATAATGCGTCCTCACCTGAGATCCGAAACGATCTTTCAACGGTGTGATGATCCTACCCCGGTTCGTGTAGTCCTCCGGGTTGGCGCTCGCGATGAAATAGACGTCCAGAGGAAGTCTGAAAGAAAAACCGCGGATTTGTACATCCCGCTCTTCCAATACGTTGAACAATCCGACTTGGATCTTCTCCGCCAGATCCGGGAGTTCGTTGAGGGCGAAAATACCTCGATTCGAGCGGGGAATCAGGCCGAAATGGATGGCCCCTGAATCCGAAAGGTATCTTCCCTCGGCTATTTTGATAGGATCCACCTCCCCAATGAGGTCCGCGATGGTCACATCCGGTGTGGCCAATTTCTCGTTGTATCGATGTTCGCGGTGCACCCAGTCGATCGGTGTATCCGGTCCCATGTCCACCAGTGTTTTCCTGCATCGATCGCAGATTGGGGAAAACGGATCATCCCGGATCTCGCAGCCGGCGAGAACCGGTATATACTCGTCCAGCAACGTCACTAGGGCGCGCATTAACCGTGTTTTGGCCTGGCCCCGTTCTCCCAGGAGTACGATGTCCTGTCCTGACAGGATCGCGTTTTCAATTTGAGGAATGACCGTATCCTCGATCCCGATGATTCCGGGAAACAACCGCTCGCCGGAGCGGATCCCGGCAATCAGATTCTTTCGGATCTCGTTCTTGACCGTTCCGGTGCGAATGCCGCTGTCTTTGAGTTCGGATACCGTTTTGGGTCTTTCCATTCGATCTCCACCATTTGAACTTCCCGACGGTTTTCTGAAAAATCTACCAGAAGCGAAATCAAGCCTCTCCTATACGACGGCCCTCACATTTTGCGGTACGATTCGGTTGAAATCGATGATGACTGATTCTCCATCGGCATCAAGTACCACAGGAATGCCGCATATGTGGATTTCTTCATGTTCGGATAGCTTTCTCGAGATATCAAACCAACACTCTCTAATGATTCTCTTTATGGTTCCTATGGTTAAGTAATCAAATACATCATATAATAGTTCTATATTCACAGGTTTGACGGCAGGGAACACATATTTTTTGACAGCGTCGCCGCCTGAAAGCTCTCTGACTGCGGCAAGAAAATAGTAAATCGGGCTTATGGTATAATAACGGGGAATATGAAAAAGAGCGCGATTGGTCCGAATCGTATCATATAGGTTAATAGACTTTAGAACTTGCATAAAAAAAGTGTGGTAAAAGCGTAAGTTCGGATCGACAACCTGATAATTTGAAAACCACTCGATGGCTTCCGCGTTTTTTCCTTGTTCACTCAAAAGCTTCATGAGTTCTCTGTAGGGTCTGAAGTACCAAGGAAACGCTCTAATAAGATTCTTAAGCTTACTTTCCGCGGCCTGATAATCGTGTGATATCCATAGACGTTCCGCTTCCGACAAATCGCCGACGATCCGGTTAAAAGAGGGATCCTCCCGCACCGTATCTTCCTCGAGCCGATGGTGATAGTCCACGAAAGACATCAGGTTGAGAGCACTCATTTCCTCTCGAACAGTGGCGAATGCTTGGGGAAAATCCCATTCCGAATGCCGCTTCAAGAGGAGGAATATGCTATCACCGAGAGCTTTCATCTCGGGACGCGCCTCGGGCAGGCGGGTCCAGGTTTCCACAACGGCGCGTACGTCCCTCTCCGGGAAATGGCTGCGCAGGAACTCGAAAGGATCATGGTTCGGAAACTCGACAATCAGATCCCGCACCTTCGGATCGGCATAGCTGATGATTTGGGAGCCATTCAATGCGTATTCGGGATATTCTTTGGGCACGCGATAATTGTCCAGCATACGGAAGTGGCCTCGATCCCGGCCTTCTTCATTCCTCCAGTCATACTGCTGATTGGCGATATCCTCATTGGTGTATTTGTTGCCGATGTGCCCCATGATTCCGATTTCAATGGCCACATTGATTGGATAGGGGCATACCACATAGAAGATCAGGGATTCGATAAGCTGCGGAATGGTGGTGTAAGGGGTGGTTATGATCGTGTTGTTAAAGCAGAAAAAACCCATCCGCTTGGCGATACGGTTTAACGGAATCACATGGGAATCCAGCGTATAGCCTTTCTGATTCTCATCGATGGTGCTCTGAGAGAGGCCGTCCGAGCCCACGTCCAGAGATTGGAAGTTGGCAGTCTTCAACCACGACAGCACCTCGAGATCCACGGTCTCGCTTCCCCGGTAGAGCGTACGAACACTCGTTATGGCTGAAAAGGTATAGAATCGTTGAAGTCCCAGTTCGTCCACCAGCGCTGAAAACATTTTCACACGGTCTCTGTTGATCAGGAAATCGTCGTCTTCTATAACGATCATGATCTTATCGTCCAGTTCGGGAACCAGTGCCTTGTCGCCGGCTGCTTTGCTTCTCTTCAACAGGGCCGTCAATGCTTCCTTTGTGATCCCTTCCGGCCATTCCATGGCCAACCGCAGCAACAGGAATTCGATCATGGCCAAGGCTCCTCTGCGCGCGTCGGAGAGTTCGATCGGATCATTGTTCCAGGGAAGCGCCATTCGATAGCGCTTGCCGGACCATTTGTTGCAAAACCGGCAGTCATACGGGCAGCCACGGGAAGTCTGCCAATAGTAGATGGATTTCCTCTTATCCGGTATGGGAAGGTGATATTTTTGCGGAACGAGGGTGTGATCCAGGTAATGAACAATTCGGGTGTTCCCTCTTTGAATGAGCACCCCACCGAGCAAAGCTTTTATCGCATTGACCCGGCTTCTGGAAAGCCCCGCTCCTCTCGGGGAACGCCCCAGGGCTTCGGCAACCAGAGGCAGCGCTTCGTCCGCATCGCCCTTTATGAGAACGTCAAAATCTGGTACGAGGGCAGCGCACTGTTCGGGTGTCTGAGAACTGGATCCGCCAATTATGATGTGCGCTTCGGGAAACCTTTGCCGGAGGTGTGAAATGACGTAACAAGCCTCCTCGATCACCGCGTCCAGAACGGAGACGGCAAAAATGTGCGGCGGCTGCCCCGAAAATTCTCCGAGGGCCGCGAAAGTGTCCAAATAATCTTCCATGTAATTTATGGAGCGAACATACGCTGCGGCCGCTTCGAACCCCTCGTGTTGCATCCGATCACGCAGAATGGTCACCCCATAGTCCGAAGCGAGTCCCAGCGATATCACGAGTACGCGGGGTAACTCCGCGCCTGACGCTTCTTCCGCTTTGACGGCCTCTGTCTCATCACGGTCCGGTGTCGACGAAATCGGACCGTGTTCCACCAAGCCTCGAAGGCTTTCACGCTGTTTTTCGCGTTCCCAAACGAGTACCTCGTGCGTGGCATCCAGCCGCCATTTCAGGCCTTTGTCCGGACTTTCCAGGAGAGACAGCCGCATCGGCGTATCGGCGGGACCCTGATGAATGACCACGACACCGGCCGACTGCAATCGGGAAGCGTCGACGGGTCCGATCGGTTGAATCACGCCTTTTCGGATATTTTCGTCGGTCGCGGCCAATGATTTCAGAAGCCGAAAACAAGCGCCAGGAGGTACATATGTTTTTACACGGGCGCGAAACTCCCAACTACCCGGAAACCCCAGCGAGTCGACAAGGTAGCCGCCTTTTCCGTCCGGAACCACGGCTTTGGAAAGAAAACCCGCTTTACAGTAACGGTTGGCCTCCAGATCCTGCAGATCTCTGTTAATCCGCTCGGTACGGTCCCATTGTTGCTGAAGACCCTCATCCCAAGAGTCACTCCGGCCCAGGGAACGAAGGATCGTAAGCGCATCCTCGTATTTTCCGAGCCGGGTGTAGACATCGGCCAGGTGAACGGCGGCAGCGTGTTTTTGCTTTGAATCCGAGCACAGTATGTTCTGCAACGAACGGATGGCTGTGTGCAGTGGACCATGGACACTATGTTGAATGGCATTTTCGAGCATAAACGCATCCCGGGCAGTAAACGAGTGTAAACGAAATTAGTCCGGTTTATGCATGAAATCCCCCGCCAATTGCAATTAAGTCCACTAATTTCAAAGAATTAGACGAAATCGACTTTTGCTTGGAAATACGCCCCGCAACCGCGGAACGATGATCTGTTCGGCGAAGAACTTTATGAGCAATCCGGGTCAGGTTTATTCCGGACTCTATTGTCCGATAATATGCCTGTACAACGCAAGCAGTTGGCCGCGCCGCCCCGCCTTGCCGGTAAGGTCGGAAAATCCGAGAACACTCCTGACCGTTTTGTCTGGACGGAAAGGGCGTCAAACTACCCGGGGGGCCGCCGATTTTCCTGTAAGAGAATTTCGGCTTAAGACGACTTACCAGTGAGGAAAGTCACCTTAAGCCGCTTCGAATGTCCGGCTGGAGCAAAAGGCGCTCCAACCGGAATGAGAGGTTGATACAGCCGAAGCTGATGGGCTGTCCGATCTTCGGATTAGGGGTCCGGCTTCGTCCCTTTACCGATTATTTCTTTGTCCGCTTCGCAAAGGCTTCATCCGGCCAAGTGGGAGCGAAAGAGCGGTACGTGGGATCGCAAAGGCCCAGATCCATGATCGTCTTTCTTCCTTCTTCCGGGAGGTCTTCCCATTCCAGGAAACCGCAGCAGTTGGTGAGGAAGGTCCCCCAGATTTCGTTCATCGTCCGCCCTTCCACGTGAACTTCAATGAAGGCCGGTTTGGATTTGTCGCGCACGAAATCCAAGGCACGCTTCAGCGCGGGTTTATAATCGGCGTCTTTTTCAACAAATTCCGTGTGGCAGCCGAACTCCGCCATCATTTTGTCGTACCGGATTTTGGGAAGGGTGGAAAAGGAGTCCAGCATTTCATTACCGGTGGGGGAACAGGCCTTAGACCAGAAAAGCTTCCATCCCCCCGCCACCATGGTGTCATTGTTCTCATGGATGAAGACGCAGGGCATGTCCCATCGCGAGCAGGTCTCGATGTCCATTCCGCCGGCGCCCAATCCTCCGTCGCCGATGAGGCAGACAAGAGGAATAGACCTGTTGGTGGCCAGCGCACCCCCAATGGCCATTCCCGGGCCGTGTCCGATTCCGATGGTGTCGCTGGCGTCCAGCACCCGGCCGCCCGTTCTGCATCGGTTGTGGTCCGTGTAGTACGATGAAGCGGTGAAACCGTCAATGACGGAAATAACATCGTCGTTCAATTCCTCATGAATCACCTCATACGTCAAACGACCGATGAGGTCCGGATGCACCGGAGTGATACCCTTCATCTTTTCGATACGTTCGGCCACCTTTTTCTCGTAATACTCTTTGCTGTCTACAATGAATTTTCTCCACTCGTTCCATTTGTCCGGCGGACGCTTGATGCCCATGTCCTTTACGCACTCGATCATCTGTTGCAGCATAGCCTTGACGTTCCCGATGAGTTCGTAATCGGTGGCGAGCATGAGATCCACGTTTTCACGACACGTTTGCGCCTGGATGTAGCGGGTCGCCTCTCCCCAGAAGGGCGGGTATCCGTGCATTTCCAGGTAGCCCACGCGGAGCCCCAGAACCATGGCCCGGTCACTCGCGCGCAAAAAGCGTCCCCTGGCGCGACCGCCGCAGTTCAGAGGATTGTACTCGTCGATGGCGCCTCTGGCCATTCTCCTGGTATGGCAAGGTATTCCGGTCAGTTCAACGAATTCACGCAGTTCTTCCTGGGCGTCGTCATACCATACGCTCTCGCCGGCGATGATGCCGGGCTTCTCACCCTCGAGCAACCAGCGCACGGCCTGTTCCACCAACGCCGGATCTTCGTGCGTCATTTTGGGTTCGGTTCGTACCAGATTTCCGGGACCGTACAGATAAAAGGCCTCGACCAGGGGAACCCGGGACTTTTCAAAGCTGGTGTCCCATGGAATCGAGATGGCGGTGGGTCCCATGGGCGGCGTCATGGCCAGCCGGTACATGCGCTTGAATTCCGAGAGCATGGATCTGGGACTGGTAATCCGGGTCGTCTTCTTGGTGATACCCTGAAACACTTTTTCCGCCTGGACAAGCCCCTGGGCGAAGTACACATTGTCCGTCCAAGCCGGATGCTCGCCCCCGATGACGAGCACGGGAGACTGGGCCGCCATGGCCTGCGCCAGACCTGACGTGCAGTTGGTCAAGCCTGTGGAAGGCCCGATGACCGTAGGCGCCGTGCGCCGTGTCATCCGCCCATAGGCGTCCGCGGCAAAGGTCGCGGACATTTCATGGCGTACGTGCACGCGTTTGATGCCCGCCTTCATGAAGAGCCCTTCCATTGGAAATTCCGCGCCCGCCGTGATTCCGAAGATGTATTCCGTGCCTTCCTGTTTGGCCATCTCCGCCATCAACGAGATAACGTGTGTTTCCTTTAAATACTCCTCGGGCAGTTCCTCGCATTCAAATTCTGCGCCCGGCTTAAGCTGATCTACAATCATACAGTCTTTTTCCGGTCCGGATGGTTGCATCGTGTTGTCCCTCTCTTTTTGATAGATGAATCCTTTTCCCGGAGAATTCTCCGACGACGAAATCCGTCTTTATTTACGAATGTATGATACTCTGAACGCAGACCTCCTTTCTTCAATAATTTTGGAATCAAGAACCAACCATTTGCCTGTACATAAAGCATCGTGATACTGTTATTTCGTGCAAGTATTATTTAGGAGCCAGCCGCAAAGCACCGTCCAGGCGAAGCGTTGCTCCATTCAGCATAGGGTTCTCGATGATTTGCCGAGCCAGTTGGGCGAATTCCGATGGTTTTCCCATCCGCCGTGGAAACAGGCAGGTGGCGATAAGTGACTGTCGAACCGGATCCGGCATGCCGCCAAGCATGGGAGTATCGAACAGTCCCGGAGCAATGGTCACGTTGCGGATACCGTAATTCGCGAACTCCCGGGCAATGGGAAGCGTCATACCAACCACACCCGCCTTTGAAGCGCTATACGCAGCTTGACCGATTTGACCTTCGAAAGCCGCGCCCGATGCCGTATTTATAACGACACCCCTTTCTCCGTCTTCATTAGGATCGTTCTTCAACATCTGCTCGGCGGCCAGCCGTATAACGTTCATGGTGCCGATGAGGTTGATTCGCACCACCATTTCGAAGCCCTGAATACTGAGCGGCCCCTTCTTTCCGAGTACTTTTGCCGGTGACGCCACGCCGGCGCAGTTAACCGCTATGTGTAAGGCTCCGAAACGTCCTATCGTCTCGTTTATGGCGGCCTGGACCGACTCCTCACTGGTTACATCCGTTTTGCAGAAAATGCAGTTATCTCCGAATCCCGCTGCAAGCTCGGATCCCTTTTCCTCCGCCAGGTCGAGTATAACGGCCTTGGCGCCGGCTCCGACGAGGTTCCGCACACAGGCCTCACCCAGCCCGGACGCGCCTCCGGTAACAATGGCTACACACCCGTTGACTTCCATGACTCTCTTCTCCCCAGTACCGCTCAGACCAGTGTGCCTGGTAAGAGGGCGGTTATGCGACGGCCTGTTCCCGACCTTCGCCGTTCTTCCGTTTGCTCGTTCCGTTCTTTCAACGGGGCTGTCGAACTTAAACCTGCCATATCTCAGCCTCGGAAAACCGCTATTTCCCCACGAAAGTGGGTCGCCGTTTCTCGCTGAACGCACGAATTCCCTCTTTCGTGTCATCCGTATGAACGAACAGAAAAGCAATTCCATCGAGTTCCTGGGCCAGGCCTTCCGCAAGGTTTTCCTCTCCGGGCGCCCGCAGGCACCGCTTGATCCGCGCGATGGCCTGGGTGGCTCCCCGGGCCAGTTCCTCAGCCAGTTTGACGGCCTCGGGAAGAAGCTGGTCCTGGGGAAACACTTTATCCACCAGCCCGATGGACAAGGCCTCGGGCCCCTGCAAGGTGTTTCCGCGAAAAAGAAGCTCGGTAGCTTTGCTGCGCCCCACGAGGCGAGGTAGCCTATGCGTGCCGCCGGCGCCCGGCAGCAGCCCAAGAGTAACTTCCGGAACTCCGATCAAGGCCTTGGAATCCGCCATGTATCGGAAGTCACAGCTGAGGGCCAGTTCACATCCCCCACCGAGCGCGTGACCGCTCAGCACTGCTATGGTGGGCTTGGGCAATGTTTCTACGCGATTGTAGATTTTCTGAGCGTTCGAGATATATTCACGGAATCCCTGCTCTTTGAGACCCAACAAATACTTGAGATCCGCCCCCGCCATGAAGATCTTGGGCACGCTGCTTTTGATCAATACGGCCCGGCAATCCGCATCGTTTCCGACCGCCTGCACGGCCGCATCGAATTCCTGAAGCAGCTGCACACTCATGGCGTTGGCAGGCGGAGAGTTCAGGGAGATGTGGGCGACTCCGTTTTGTTTTTCCCACGTCACCAAATCAGACATGTTCGATCCTCCTCTCTAAAAGAACCGCAATCGCTTATGCTCGTTTTGGACCCAGTTTGGGGACAAATTCGGTAGAAATGAGAAAAATTCATATACCTTCTTTTTTTCTCGGAAGGGTCTTCCAGGCCTTCAGAGATTACATTCAAGAGGCGTGCCTATAGAATTAACCCATTGAATTTACGGCTAAAATGAACTGAAATCATTCTCGCAACCCCCAATTCGCGGGCTAAGCCCCAAAAGGTGGGCCAATTTGAACCAGTTTTGAACGTATCAGCGAAGGTAAAACGGCGCGGCGGGCATTCCGCCGCGAAAACAAGGGTGGGCCGTTTCGGCCCATGGGTTTGGTTCGGAATGACCCGGTTGAAAGGCCATGGTTCGATGGGGACTCCCGAGAGAAAAGACGGCTGTTTCGCCCCAATACAGAGCCGATTCTTTTCTGCTGACGGCAACAATTCACCTCAGGTTTTCGCGAGTTTCCGCCTGAGACGGTTTCGCGTAATGCCCAGACGACGACAGGCAAGACTCTTATTGCCTCCCGTGTATTCCAGCACCTTCCGGATATATACTGTCTCCAGTTGTTCCAGAGGCAGAATAGGTTCTACAGGCAGAGGGAATGGACGATCGCCCGCTTTCTCGGAATTCTTTACGGCTCCCCGTATTTCAGGCGGCAAGTCGGTAGCGAGAATCCATTGCCCTTCCGCCAGGATGATGGATCGTTCGATGACGTTTTTCAGTTCCCGAACGTTCCCCTTCCAAGTATAGTTTTCGAGGGCGTCCATGGCTTCCGGGGAAAATCCCTTCATATTCTTACCAAATTCACGGTTGAACGTTTCCATGATATGCTTTGCCAGGAGGGGAATGTCTTCCTTTCGTTCTCTCAAGGGCGGAATAAATATGGGGAAAACGTGCAGCCGATAGTATAGATCCTCCCTGAAGGTTCCGTTTTCGAGCCCTTTTTCGAGATTCCTGTTAGTGGCCGCCACCACGCGTACATTTACCCGTACAGGTTTGACGCCTCCCACCCGATAGAATTCCTGTTCCTGCAAGAATCTCAGGAGCTTAACCTGGGTTCCGGGACTGATGTCTCCAACCTCGTCCAGAAAAATGGTGCCGCCTTCCGCGGATTCTATAAAACCGATCTTGCGCCTGGTTGCACCGGTGAAAGCGCCCTTTTCATAACCGAAAAGTTCGCTTTCCAGTAGGCTTTCCGGCAATGAAGCACAATTCACCGGGACAAAAGGCATGTCACGTCTGGAGCTGTTGTAGTGAATAGCCCTGCACAACAATTCCTTTCCGGTTCCGCTCTCTCCCCGAACGATCACCGTCGAGTTCTCCGTCTGGGCCACTTTCAAGGCTTCCTCACAAGCCTTCTTCATGGCAATGCCCTGGGTTACGATCTTCCCGAATTCGTATTTTCTCGCGGTGCTGTCTTTGATGCTTCTCAATTCCTCTTTCAGGCGAAACAGTTCGGTGGTTTTCTGTACAGTGAAAGAAAGCTCCTCTATATCAAAAGGCTTGGTGATATAGTCCTGGGCCCCGCGCTTGATGGCTTCCACCGCGGATCGGATTCCCCCATAGGCAGTGATGAGAATCACCAACGCCTCCGGGTTGACTTCCCGGATCTCGTGCAATACGTCCAGGCCGTTACCATCGGGCAGACGTACGTCCAATAATACGAGTTCAGGGACATATTCCCTGTACGCCTCGATGGCCTTGCGGGCGCTCTCTGCGAGATATACCTGATACCCCTCCCGCTGAAAGTGCTTCTTCAGCGAATCCCGAAGGAGTTTCTCGTCGTCTACAATCAGCAGTTTCATGATTTCAACCGAACGAAGAAAACACTTCCTTGCCCGCATTCGGACTGGACAAAAATCTCGCCGTCATGCTCCTCGATGATCTTCTGGCAGATGGTCAGTCCAAGACCGGTGCCCCTATATTTGGTGGTGAAAAACGGATCGAAAATCTTGGAGAGATGCTGGGGCGATACCCCCGATCCGTGGTCCAGGACACGGATTTCCACCCCACTTCTCCCTTCCTGGGCCTTTCCGTTCATGGACTTCGCATGCAGCTCTATGGCTCCGCCGTCCGGAGTGGCTTGTACCGCGTTCAGTAACAGGTTCAAAAAAACCTGTCTCAATTTGTCCGGATCTGCGTGAACGGCCGGCAGCCTATGTTCGAAACGTTCCAGTATGGTAATATTCTTCTCTCTGATCGTCTCCTTCATAGGCGTAACCGAATTCCGCAACACTTCCTTCACGTCCACATTCACCATATTCAGATTGATGGGCTTTGACAGCTGAAGGATCTCATGGATCAAAGTCTCCATCCGATCCGCTTCCCCCAGCACCGCGTCCATGATGTCTCTCTGTTCATCCGTAAGCGATAATTCCTGAAGCAACGTCTGTATGGCGGCATAAATGCCGCTTAACGGATTTCTAAGCTCATGCGCTACGCCGGCCGCCATGGTTCCTATGGCGGCCGTTCTCTCCATGCGATTCAAAGAATCTCTCATTCTCTTTTTTTCTGTTATGTCGGAAATGAACGTAGTAACACCGCACAGTTTCTTTTCTTCATCGTATACTGCAAATGCGCTTATTTCCAACACCAGAGCCTCATTTTCCGCGTTATATGTAGCCTCGGTTTCAACATCTTTATTGGTATGAATGGTTTCATATATTACGTCGGATATAAATCTATTATCCTTATTAAATATACTTTCAACAGGTTGGTTTCCCAAATGTGATGATGTGATATTACATATCGCTCTCGCTCTTGGATTGATAGATCGTATCCTTCCTTCTGCATCTGTAATTAGAATCCCAACGGCGATACTGTTTCTCAGATTATCGGTAAACCTCTTCTCCAACAACAACGTGTTGTAAAGCGTCATATTCTCAATCAATTTACTTGCTTGAGAAGCGTATATCTTTAATACTTCCGTTGCAGTATCGTCAAACGTACCATGGTCGGAATGATCCAATTGAATGATCGCGGCGATGCTGTCTTTGTACACTATGGGCAAAAAAATGGCGGAACCCTTGGATTGAGAGATCGGAAGGGACACGCCGAACTCCTCCAGATCAGGAATACGGACAGCCTTTTGTTTCGTGAACAGCTCATCGAACGGATATGCTTCGAGGGAGGCCTGCAGGTTGTTCTCCAAGGAATTCGAGTATCCCCGGCTGCTGGAGGCTTCCATACGCAGAGACTCGGAATTGCGTTTCCATAGTATTCCACTCGTGGCTCCGCTGACGATGAGGGCTCCCTCGAGGATTTTCTCGATGAGGTGATCCATGTCCACCATGCTGTTCAGTTCATGGTGGATCTCCTGAAGTTTGGAAAGGTAATCGATCTTGCGCTGATTTTGTTCGTATAACCGGGCGTTTTCAATAGCAATACTGGCATGGTTCACAAACAACATGAGGACTTTGATGTTTTTTTCCGTTATTCGAAACTGGCCTGGGTATCGTTCAGCCCGGACGGGAAACCGTTCAATCCCGATGATTCCGAAGGTCTCGCCTTTGGACCTCAACGGAACGTACAGAACCGAGCCCCGACCACCGTGCTGGTGAGATATTTTCAGGTCGTGTCGGGTCAATTCCGGACCCTCGGAAGGATTTTCGACATACGTGTAAGTGGAGGATCGTGCGGCTCGAATTTCGATGCAATCATGACGATAGATATTGAGCGGTTTCGAACGGACGATGCGTTCGCTGGCCCCGCTCATCCCAGCGGTTCCGTAGCAACTCAGGTTCTCTTTTTTCTTGTCCCACAGGTACACGATTCCCCGATAGTACCCGAAACAGTTCACCACATTGTTCAGAATCGTACTCAACACTTTATCCAGGGTGATGCCTTCCAGGGGCAGGGGACTGACGTTGTTGAGGCTCGCAATGAGCTTGCTTCGCTCCATCACTTCGGACGCAAGCTCCCGGTTTTGCTGCTTCAGGCCCTCGATGAGCGCGTACACGTCTCCTTTGTCATCAGGCGGCCGGTCCAAACCCACAGCTGGAGCCTGTTCCGGCAGCTCATCCACGCGGTCGAATCCGAAAACCAGGGAGTTCAGATCCAGAATACACATCGCGGGCTCCTACGTTTGGGATTGGCAGTTTCGGGAACATAATGGCGGACTTCTTACCCCATCGTCAAGTACGACCAGTTTCAAGAACCGTACCATTCATGACGCTTCGCCCCGCCAATTTCATTTGCGGCCGTGTTGACCCATAAGAATCTTTTTCAGATCAGGCATGTATTTTGCTTAGATGCCTGACTGTCGGTCCAATGCGTGTCCTCGTCAAAGTCGATGAGATTTCACTCCGTGATCTGTGAATTCCATTTTTGGGCCACGAACCTCTTTCAGGGCCTGCCCGTTCACAGGACAAGCATCAGGTCCATCAATCGGATACGAGGAAAGGGAATGCATACTTTCAAACTTCCAAAGGGAGGCAATAATTATGCGCAGAAACATTGAATTCAAGACGGAAGACGGCGTCACGTTGCGTGGTTGGTTTTATCCCGGCGTCGGCGCAACCGGCGCGGCACCTGCCATTATTATGGCTCACGGGTTCTCCGCCACGAAGGAAATGTACCTGGACAAATTTGCGGAAGTCTTCTCGGAAGCCGGACTCAACGCCCTGGTATACGACAACCGCAACCTGGGAGAAAGCGACGGCGAGCCGAGACAGCACATCGACCCTTGGAAACAGATATCCGACTACCGGGACGCCATCACCTATGCCATCAGTCTCAAGGAAGTAGACGGAAGCAGGATCGGTGTCTGGGGATCGAGCTACAGCGGCGGACATACCATCGTTGTGGGAGCCATCGACCGACGGGTCAAGTGTGTGGTATCTCAGGTACCTTTAATCAGCGGTCTCAGAAATGTGAAAAGGCTCATTCGTTCCGATGTTTTCCCAGCGGTAAGAGCCAACTTCGATATGGATCGGGCTTCGCGATACGCTGGAAATCCCCCGGCCATTATACCGGTGGTCGGAGAAAATGTCGGTGACCCATGCGCCTTGCCCACGGATGACTCACGAAAATTCTTTCTCGAAACGTGTAAAACGCTGGCGCCTTCCTGGCGAAACGAAGTTACCCTGCATTCGGTGGAGCTGTTTACCGAGTACGAGCCGGGCTGGTACATCCGGAACATCTGCCCCACCCCGTTTATGCTGATAGTAGCTTTGGGAGACACGTTGGTTCCGTCGGAGATCGCGTGTGAAGCGTACGAGCAGGCCCTGGAACCCAAAAAACTCCTCCTCGTGCCGGGAGGTCATTTTGATGCTTACGTGAGCCCGGCGTTCGAGATTTCGAGTGTCGAGCAACGAGATTGGTTTGTGAAGCATCTGAAACCTTAGGCAGTGCTTGCTTATTTGTTGGAGTGACATCCTCAAACAATCGATGGTTCGTCACGGCTGATCCGTAATGCCGGTCTTTTCTTTACAAGTGACCGGACTTAATATTAAAGGGAGCCGGGTAGAACTCTTCCGTAAGCGTTCTACCTGAACCCCTTTTTCAAATGACTCGAATCCATATGGGCGCGCCGAGCTTCCTGCGGCTTGCGCCGCGCGTACCGAAACAGCGCGTTTCCGGCGCAGAAGCTTTTTTTTCGGGAACAAGTGCGACAGAGCAAACCGATTCGCTCCGTTTTTGAGTTTGTTCACGGGTAATCATCGAAAGCGCTTCTTTTCCCCGTCATTCCGGGGAAAGAGACTGCGTCGCAATTTCAGAAACGTCATTCCGGACGAACATAGTAAGATCCGGAATCTATACAAATACCTCAAGAAGAAAACATTCCGGATCCGTTCGTGCTCCTTTTACGGAGCTTGGCCGAGACGACGAAATCAGATAAGGAATCGGCACGCACAGGGGGATACTCACTGGAAAACGGCTAGCCCATAGTCGGGATTGAATTTTATCGACAAAGGTCTGCATAGCCCTCTGTGCAGGTGATTTTGGAGGATACCGGAGATCAACTGAGAATGTTATAATAGAAAATATTGAACACCATTATCAAGCTGATGGATAGACGCTCGATTCGGGTCTATTCTTTTCGACGAAGTTAATTCTACAGTGGGAGGAAATGGATGGCTGGTTGTTCCATGAACACGGAAAATGGCGCCCCTAACGAGCAAGCAGAAGTTTTGCTGACTTTGAAAAACAACGGCCTTAAGGATCGGGTCGCCATAATCGCTTCTCATCGTTCCGGCAAATGCATCCCGAGCGAATTGGCGCAGATACTCGTGGCAGAGGGAGCCATTGTTTACGCAGTGGATACGCATCAAAGAATAGTCGACATCGTAGCAAAAGAATCCGAAAAAGAGTTCGGCACACCCGTCAACACCAAAGCTTTGGACTTTTTTGATGCGGACCAGGTAGAAGGTTTCGTACAGGAAGTGAAAAAAAGGGAAGGACGCGTTGATATTCTCGCAACCGATTTCGGGTTGCTGGAATTCATGGATCACCTGAAACCGTTCTTCGAACAGGAAAGAGCGGAGTGGCGAACCCAGTATCGCAATATATTTGAAGTCACCCTCCTGTGGACAAGAGCCGTTATCCCGGTCATGATGGAAAAGAAGTTCGGACGCATCATTCACATGGTTTCGGATTCCGGCCGAATCGGGGTTCCCAGGATGTCCGTTTACGGCGCCCTCAAGGCTGCTGTGAGTTCCTTCTCCAGATCTCTGGCCCAAGAACTGGCTCGTTACAAGATTACGTGCAACTGCGTGTCCTTAGGTATACAGGAAATCGACGAACTTAAGAGATCCAGTAAAGAGGCGATCACCAAACTCGACAAGACACTGAAACTCGTTCCTTTGAGGCGATACAGTGAGCCCGAGGAATTGGCTTTGATGATCGCTTACCTGGCCTCGGATCTGGGCTCCTACATAACGGGGCAGACCATCAGCGTATCCGGTGGGCTGGTCATGACCTGATGCGCTGATGGAACGGCCGTAGGGCCCCGGAAGGCGCCCCTCGATCTTGGACATTTGAACAGGTTGATAAGGTTCTTCCTTATAGACCTGACTTCTTGCGGTATCCTTCTTTTGCCTTAAGAACACACGATCTTTTAAGCGTAAACATGACACTGAAAACGGCCAAGATCCGGGGGGTCAAAAAACGCCCGAAGGAAAAGGAGTGGTTATGCGACCTATGTTGAGTGTTTGCATGTGGTTCCTGTTGCTCACCTGTATCTGGACAGGCTCGGCGGGCGCGACCCAGACTCTGAAACTGGCGGTGGTGACCAAGCCCGGCAGCGCCCAGACTATCTGTGCGGAAAAATTCCTCGAACGGATATCCCTCGCATCCCAGGGCGAACTGCAGGTG
>Ga0209164_1002591_pt1 | contig 18865 bp, 17 predicted proteins | sample MTBNYHSulfiMetaG_FD_187458 | JGI IMG/M metagenome (GOLD analysis project Ga0209164, IMG submission 187458) | Enrichment culture microbial communities from rom New York Harbor, USA that are MTBE-degrading - MTBE-NYH (New York Harbor Sulfidogenic)... | ecosystem: Environmental > Aquatic > Marine >...
CGCAGCCGTTGGCCCCCAGGAGGCAGACCATCTCGCCCTTGGCCACCTGGAAGTCCAGGTTGCGAAAGACGGCCTTGGCCCCGTAGCTGAAGTCTCCCTGGCGGAGGCTCAAAAGGGGTTCCATCTATTGCCAGCCTCCCTTGGTCTTGCGGATCAGATAGGCGAAGAAAGGGGCCCCGATGAGGGCGGTCAGGATGCCCAGGGGCAGCTCGGCCAAGCTGACCGTGCGGGACAGGTTGTCCACCACCAGGACGTAGGAGGCGCCCAGAGAGAGGCAGGCCGGGAGGAGACGGCGGTGATCGGGCCCGACCAGCATCCGCCCGGCATGGGGGATGATCAGCCCGACCCAGCCGATGATCCCGGCCACGCAGACCGCCGAGGCGGTGACCACGGTGCAGCAGACGATGATCAGCGCCTTGAGGGCCTCGGTCCGGACCCCCAGGGACCGGGCCTCGTCGTCGCCCAGGGAGAGAATGTTGAGCCGCCAGCCGGCCAGGAGGAGGCCGCCGGCACCCAGGGCCATGGGCGGCAGGGCGGCCAGGACCTTGGCCGAGGTGGCGTTGCCCAGGGAGCCCATCAGCCAGAAGGTGATGGCCGGCAGCTTCTCGTAGGGATCGGCCAGGTACTTGGTCACCGAGATCAGGGCCGAGAAAAAGGAGCCGACCACCACCCCCGAGAGGACCAGAACCAGGGTCGGGGTGGTCTTGAAGACCCGGGAGAGGGAGTAGGTCAGCAGGACCCCGCCCAGCCCGAAGGCCAGGGCCGAGAGCTGGATGACCGACGGAGGGAGGGAAAGCAAGATGGCCACGGCCGCCCCGAACCCGGCGGCCGAGGAGACCCCCAGAATGCTGGGCCCGACCAGGGGGTTGTGAAACAGGCCCTGGAAGGAGGCCCCGCTGATGGACAGCCCCGCGCCCACGGTCATGGCCAGGATGATGCGGGGCAGGCGGACGTCGAGGACCACCGTCTCCAGGATGTCCGGCCAGGTGCGCTCCAGGGGGACGACCCGGGAGGCCAGGATCCGCAGGGCGGTCAGGGGATCAAGATCGAATCGGCCCACCAGGAGGGAGCCGAGGACCAGGCCCAGGGGCAGGAGGACCAGAAAAAGGATTTTAGGCCTGGACATGCCTGGCCGGTTGCGGCGTCCTTCGGTCGATGGCCTTAGGCATCGGCCGGCTCCTTGGACCACCACAGCAGGGCCCAGCGCATGGGGATCGGCTCGGCAGACCAGCCGCCCTGGTGGTCCGGTTTCAGAATCCGGGGCAGCGACGCGGCCAGGGTCTCCTCCTCCCGGGGGCTTAAGCCCCCCATCTTCAGCCGCCAGTGGGTCAGGGCGGTCTCCAGGTCCGGGTAGCGGACCTGGAGGACGTGGGAAAGGAACCCGACGTTGGCCTGAATACCAATTTGGTAAAGGATATTATAAAGATAGATATAACTTGGGTACTCCTGATAGGGCCGCCCCAAAAGCTCGCTGACCTGCCGGTCCAGGGGGCGGGGGCAGGCCCGCCAGGTGAGGTAAACCCGTCGCCGGGCCGCCCGGTCCATCTTGGCCAGGGCCCCTCGAGCGTCCTCCATGGTGAATGACCGGGAAGCGGCCACCACGTCGTGAAGCGGAACATCGCGGCCGATGACCGCCTCCTCCCAGGCCAGGTGGACCGTTTTGATGTTGGCCAGGCCGGCCAGGCGGGCCCGCTCGGCCAAGACCTCCAGGGCCCCGGAGGAGAGGTCCAGGGCGGTGACCCGCTGGAATCTGGCCGCGGCGGGCAGGGAGAAAGCGCCGGCCCCGGCCCCCACGTCCAGGACCGACCAGTCCGGCCGGGGGTTGATCAGGGCCAGGAGCCGGTCCATGTAGTCGTCGGGGCCGGTCCAGTGGCGGTGAATGCCGGCCGCCCCGGTCCATTGGGCCGGGGTGGTGAAGGCGGAGGTCGTCCGGGCCAGGGCCTCGGACCAGAGCCGGTTCCAGTCGATTCCCTCGATATCCATAGGAAGAGGCCTCGGCCATCCGCCGCCGGGACGGTCCTCCCCTCCCGGGATCCGGTCCTCGGCGGCAGAGGGTGATCGAACTTAAGATTTCGCAATCAAAGCAACACGGTGGCTTTGATTGCTGACGGCCGGCAAAAGCGTGGTTTTGCCGGCCTACGAGCTCTCTCGAGCTCGGCGCGCCCGCGTGGGCGCGCATACCAGTTGCCTTTCAAAGGCAACTGGTATCAGTAGACGTACTCCGGCGGCAGGTGCCAGTCCACGCCGTAGAACCGCTTGATGAAGCCTTCGATCTCCTTTTTCATGTCCACGTCCTTGAACCGCTCCGGGTAAAGGTTCTTGGCCAGGAGGAGGGTCCCCAGGCAGGAGGAGGGGTGACGCTTAATGCAGGCCGCGTGGGGCGGCGGCTCATAGTAGAGGCTCTTGGTCTCGACGGCCTTGACCTTCTGCCAGCGGGGGTCATTGAAAAAATCCTCCTTTTTAACCCCGTAGCCGTAGCCGATGACGATCAGGTCCGGGTTCCAGGCCAGGACCTGCTCCATGGTCACCGAGGCGTTCATCCCGCCGGGGGCGTCCTCGGAGACCAGGATGCCGCCGGCCCAGCGGGCGAAAAGGTGGCTGCCCACCTCCCGGCCCGAGGTCTTGAGCATCCCCGGTCCGCCGACGTGGTAGACCTTTTTGCGCTTATTCTCCGGGATGTCGGCCGTCCTGGACTGGACCAGGCGGATCATGCTCTCGTAGTAGAGAGCCAGCTCCTCGGCCTTGTCCTGGCGGTTGACGGCCTGGCCGATGAACCGGATCTTCTCCGGGATGGTGGTCTTGCCGGTCAGGGTAACCACAGGCACCTTGATGCTTTCCATCTGCTCGACCATGGGCCCCGGGGTGTGGATGACCAGGTCGGGCTTGAGCCCCAGGACCATCTCCTTGTTGAGCTCCTTAAGGTCGCCGACCACGGGCATGGTCTTGAGCCACTCCGGGAAGAGGTCATTGAAGCCCATGTCCTTCATGGCGTAGGTGCTCACCCCCACCACCAAGTCCCGGCCCCCCATGGCGCAGACCATGTTCAGGGCCCAGGGGAAGGGGACGATGATCCGCCGCACCTCGGCCGGGAGGGTCACCGACCGGCCGCTCTGGTCGACGATGGTCCGCTCGCCCCCGGCGGCGGAGACGGCGGACGCGATGAACAGGCACAGCAAGAACAGCAGCGCAAAAACCGAATTTGTTACTCGACGGCTCATGGGCCCGCACTCCTTTTTTTCCAGTCACGAAAGGCAACTTCGGGACGGCAGGTGAACCCATTATGTCACTACTGGCATAAAAGTAAACCGGGCATTTTTCAATGATCGAGGAGGTCTGCCAAGAGATCTTCTGGGGTGGAGAAAAACGGTCGGAGCTGCATCCCGAAGCCGTTTTCAATGCTCCAGGGACATCATCTAGTCGTCAAGGGCTCTGGAGGGCTGGAGGGAGAGGAGGGCGGCCGGGTATCTCCCTAGCCCTTTGGGCGGGCTCGGGAGATACCCGGGCCTGGTTTCAGTACTCCAGGTTGACGGTCACCGCCTTGCGCTGGGTGAAGCTGTCGATCATCCCCTCCAGGGAGAACTCCCGGCCGATGCCGCTCTGCTTGAACCCGCCGTAGGAGTGTCCCGGCCACTGGCCCAGGCCCTGGTTGACCTGGACGAAGCCGGCCTCGATGGCGTGGGCGGTCTTAAGCCCCTTGGTGATGTCCCGGGTGTAGACGTAGGCGGCCAGGCCGTAATGGCTGTCGTTGGCCATCCGGATGGCCTCGGCCTCCTCCCGCCAGGGAATGACCACCAAGACCGGCCCGAAGATCTCCTCCCGGCCGATGCGCCAGCCGTGTCCCATCCCGGCGAAGATAGTCGGCTCGAGATAGTAGCCCTGGCTGAGGGGACCCTCCCCGGGCGGCAGGCCGCCTAAAACCAGCCTGGCCCCGGCCTGGTCCAACCCCTCCCGGATGTAACCGCAGACCTTGTCGTACTGGGTCCGGTTGACTAGGGCCCCGGCGTCGCTGGCCTCGTCCAGGGGATCGCCGACCTTGAACTCCTTGAGCCTGGCGGCCAGCTTCTCCAGGAAGGAGTCGAAGATGGACTCGTGGAGGAAGAGCCTGGAGCCGGCGGTGCAGCTCTGCCCCTGCCGGGAGAAGCGCATCCCGTTGATGACCCCCTGGACGGTCCTCTCGTCGTCGGCGTCGGGAAAGACGATGACCGGGTTCTTGCCGCCCAGCTCCAGGGAGATGGGGACGATCTTCTCGGCCGCGGCATGAAAGACGGACCGGCCCACCTCGGTGGAGCCGGTGAAGGAGAGCTTGGCCAGTCCCGGATGATCGGCCAGATAGGCCCCGGCCTCGGAGCCCGGGCCGCTGACCAGGTTGAGGACCCCGGGGGGCAGGTGCTCGACGCAGGCCCTGACCAGCCTGGCCACCCCCAGGGGGGCCTCGGCCGAGCCCTTGAGGACCATGGTGTTACCGGCGGTGAGGGCCATGGCGATCTTCAGGGCGGCCAGGAGGACCGGCGAGTTCCAGGGCACGATGGCCCCCACCACCCCCAGGGGCTCCCGCCGGGTGTAGCTCAGGGCATGCTCGCCGAAGGGGATGGTCTCCCCCTTCAGCTCCCCGGAGAGACCGCCGTAGTAGGTGAATATCTCGGCGGTAATGGCCGCCTCGGGCCGGGACTGGGTCCGGAGGGCGTTGCCGTTCTCCAGGGCGATAAGCCGGCCGAGCTCCTCTACCTGGCCGGCCAGTTCGCGGCCGATCCGGCGCATGGCCCGGCCCCGCTCCTTGGCCGGCAGGGTCTTCCAGCCCGGGTAGGCCTGGGCCGCGGCCTGGACCGCCCGGTCAACGTCCTGGACCGTGGCCCGGGGAACCTCTCCGGCCAGGTTGCCCTTGAGGCCCGGATCCTCGACCTCGAGCCAGCGGCCGTCCGAGGACTCGACCCACTGGCCGTTGATGTGCATCGGCTGGCGGCCGACACCGGTATGATCTGACATTTCGCTAACCTCCTTAGTCATGATTCTTTAGAAAATGGCATCCAGGTCACCTCCGCCGCCGGCCGAGCCGTCGCCCGGCGGCATGGAGCCGTGCTGCTGGAGAAAGGCCTGGATGCGCTCGGACTCGGCCTTGGAGTAGAGGGGGTTCTCCTGGAACTCGAAGAGACCGGCCGGGAGCCGCCGGCCAGAGGCAAGGCCCCCTCGGCCCGCATCCCGGCCGGGCCGCGGAGGGAGAGGACGTTCATCTCTTGGTCGAAGAAGACCACCACCCTCCCCCCCTGGGGGACCCGCTCCAGGGAACCCTCCTCCAGGGGGAGGGCCTGCTCCGGCGGTCTGGGCGGGGCGGCGATGGCCAGGGGAAGGCGGCACTTCAGGCAGCGCCCGGTGATCGGGGTCCGGGTGATGCGCTCCTGGATCTGGGCGACCTGGCTCAGATCCGCCTTGCCCAAAGCCCTCAGCTCCACCTGATCCTCCCCTCGGGTCTCAGTCGAGCCTGATAATCCTGACGTTCTTGCCCACCCACTCCGGCGGCAGGTAGACCCGCCCGGAGGAGCCTGACGGCCTGACCACCTTCTGGATCATCTCCTCGCCATAGCTTTCGAACTTGATCTTGGCCCCGGGACCGGCCGCCCGCCCCTCGGGGTCGCGCCTTTCGGCCGGCTCGGGGCGAAGGGACTTTCCCCTCTGGCCCGGGGCCCGGTCCTGGCGGCGGTCGAATTTGAAACCCACGTGACCCACCCCACCGTTCGGGGAATGCCAAATGGCTACTTTATGACTACAATACAAGTACAAAATAGCTACTATATGACTTCAAGTAAGCTCCGAAAGGGATGTCAACCGGAAATATGGGGGGAAGGGGGCAGGCGGCCCGGGGGACGGGACATATTAAATTGAATCAAACCAGTTAGCTTAAAATATAGACCGGTCCTTGGGGTTGCCGGTCCGATCCGCCCCGGTTCCGCGGGGAAACCCTGGCCGCCGGTCCCCCTCCGGGCCTTCCCCTCCACCCCCGGGTTGTTTCCGGCCCCGGAAGGATCGCCCGGTTTACCGGGACGGCAACGGCGGAGGGAGCCTTGGTCTGGTGACTGGACCGGGCCCACCATCGACCCGCCGCCTGGTGTTTCACTTACGCCCAAGGATTGCCCGCCTCCCTTAAAGCTCGCTTTCCCACCACCGGGGCGGAGATCTATGTCATTTTTGACATATTATAAGGCATTATGTCAAAAATGACACAGTAAGACAAACAAATTCACCCTAGGATCGCCCTATTGCCCCAACGGATTAAAGATCAAATTAACTATAGGTTGTGGTGATGGTCAGGTTACCCGGTCGATCTTTCGGAGGACCCCGGCTGGCTGGCCGACATCTGGAGACCGGAACCGCAAAACCACAAGAGGCGCGACCGGTCCGGACGGGGGCCGGACAAAGGCAGGCCGCGACAAGGGGCTCGGGTTAGAGCTCAGGGCATCAGGCCGGGCGGTGGCCTGACCTGCTCAACTGTTGGGGCGACTGGAGCCCGGGGGCTCGGTCGGGTCCCAAGGGGGGCGCCCGGCACGGGGGGAGGCGGCCGGGCCGAAGCCGGGTGGTCTAGGGTTGGGGAGAAGCCGGGAGGTTGAACCTCCCAAAGGGGGTTTCATTCCCCGCGGCTTGCCGCGAGGCGCGGAAAACAGTTTCCGCTGTTCTACCCCGCTGCTTGCGGCGGGGTGGTTGAATCCCCTCGCCCAAGCGGAGAAGGGCGAAAGAAAAATAATAGCCAGCCAAATCGTTATGTTAGAGTGACCGAGGGCTGCTGGGGGGCAAAGCCCCGGACCTCAGGAGGCCAAGGGACAGAACCGCTCCAGACCCAGGACCGCGGCCGGGCCGGACACGGTGACCCCGTAAAAAATCATGGGCTTGCCCCGGGCCAGGGAGGTGACGCTGGCGTTGGAGAAGGTGGTCCCGGTGACCAGGGCCAGGTCGCACCAATCCAGGACCTGGGCGGTTTTTTCCGCTCCTTCCACGATCACCCCGTAGCGTTCCCGGCCCAGGTTGTCCCGGTCCAGGTCGGTTATCCGCAAGGGGAAGCGGGCGCTGAGGGCCTGGGCCATCCGGGGCTGCAAACCGATCAGGGCCACCCGGGGCGCGCCGAACCGCCGGGCCACCATCTCGGCCAGTTGGGCGGCGCAGCGGGGAGGGGCCTCGTCCTTGCAATGGACGGTCGTCTCCACCAGACCCCGGGCCCGCATGACCGCGTTCAGGGTGGCCAGGAAGACCGCCCGCCGGAAGTTGTTGGTCAGGTCCAGGACGGCCACATCCTCCAGGAAGCCCTGGAAATCGCCGAACCGGTCGGCGAAGGCCTGGCCTTGAAAGCCCCGAAACTCGGCGGCCATCATCCGTTCCCGGCCCTTTATCAGGGGGTAGTCGCGGTCCTCGGGGTCTCCGATGACCTCCCCGGGGGTGAGGGTCCGGACCTTGACCCGGACCTCCTCCCGGCCCCAGGCCTGAGACTCCAGGGTTTGAGTCAGACTTTGGCGCAGCTTCTCAAACGGGTCCATTTGCGAATCTCCTTGAGGGCCCTTTGCCCCAGCCGGGTTTCACTCGGGCCGGAGGCAATCCAAAGGGATAAAGCCGTGAGCCTCCGCCCCCACGGTCAGGGGCTCCCGCTCCCAGCGCCGCCGGCGGATCTCCACCCGGAGCTTTTGTCCATTGACCAGGCACTCCACCTTGGCCGCGTCGTGGTTGACCCTCACCGCGCAGACCCGTCCCAGGAAGCGATTCACCCGGGGCCCGGGGGGCGGTGTCCGGCCCAGAACGATGCTGCTGGGCTGGACCCGGAACCTGGCGCAGGGTCTCCCCCGGTCCAGGGCGAAGAGGCGCAACCCCTCCCACTCCAGCTCCAGGAGCCCCTCTTCCAAGACTCGCAACTGCCGGCAGATCAGGAGGTTGGGGACCTCCAGGAAGGCCTGGTCCCCGGTTTCGAGGACCTCCTCGGTGGTCAGGCGGCCGTCCTGGATGACCGCCAGGGCGTCGGCCAGCTCCCGGGCCTCCTCCAGGTTGTGGGTCACCATCAGGGTGGTCAGGCGCAGCTTTCGCTGCAGGATTTTCAGCTCCGCCCGGAGGTGGCGGGCGATCCGGAAGTCAAGCTGGTTGAAGGGCTCGTCCAGAAGCAGGAGGCGGGGTCCCGAGGCCAGGACCCGGGCCAGGGCGACCCGCTGCTTTTCTCCGCCGCTCAAGGTGACCGTGTCCCGGCCGGCCAGGTGGGCGATGCCCAGGAGGTCCATCAGCTCCTTCCGGCGCTCTCGCCGGCGGGCCTTGGACCAACCCAGCCGGGTCATGCCCAGGTCCAGGTTGGCCTCCAGGTCCAGGTGGGGGAAAAGAAACGGCTCCTGGCTCAGGTAGCCCACGGCCCGGCAGTGGGGGGGCAAGCGCCCTATCTCCTCTCCCCCCAGGAGGACCCTGCCCCGGAGAGGAGCCAACCCGGCCAGGATCCGCAAGAGGGTGGTCTTGCCGGCCCCGGAGGGCCCCAGCAAGACGAAAAGGGATCCGTCGGCCAGGGTGAGGTCCATCGGCTTCAGGAACCGGTTGCCGACCCCGATCAGGCGGAGCTCGGCCAAGGCAGGCTCCTTTTCTTGGCCCCCCGGCCGCCGGCCAGAAGCCGGAGGCAGACCAGAACCCCGAAGCAGACGGCCAAGAGCACCAGGGCGCAGGAGACGGCGATGCCCAGCTCGCCGCTGGCCAGGTTCAGGTAGACCGCTATGGGCAGGGTTTCGGTGCTGAGGCGGGTGGCCCCGGCCACCATCAAGGTCGCTCCGAACTCTCCCATGGTCCGGGCCCAGGCCAGGATCACCCCGGCGGCGATGCTGCGGCCGGCCAGGGGCAGGTTCACCTGGAAGAAAACCCGCCACGGGCTCAAGCCCAAGACCATGGCCGTCTCCTGAAAACCGGGATCCACCGACTCGAAGGCGGCCTTGGCGTTGCGGATGATGATGGGGGTGGCGATGAAGGCCTGGGCCGCCACCGCCCCCAGAGGGGTGAAGATAAGCCCCAGGCCCAGGCGGGCCAGGGGTTCGCCCAGAAGACCCCGGCCCAGGAGAAAGAGGAGGCCCACCCCGGCGATGAGGGGCGGCATGACCAGGGGCAGGTCCAGGAGGGCGTCCAGGAGGCGTTTGCCCGGGAAATCCCGGCGGGACATGAAGTAGGCCGAGGCTATCCCCAAGGGAATGGCCGCGCTCATGGCCCCCGCCGAGACCTCCAGGGAGAAGCGGAGGGCGAAGAGGGTCTCCTCGGCCCGCAGGGCGGACCACAGCTCCCCCGGATCGACCTGGACGACCAGGGCCAGAACGACCCCGGCCACCAGAAGACCGAACCCCAGGAGGGGGAGGGCCACAAGTCCGCCCATGAGACGCGGGACCGGTCTACTTGGCCGGAAGGAAGCCGTATCGACCGAAGGTCTCCACCGCCGGGGGCGAGGCCAGGAAACCGGCCAGCTTCTTGGCCCGCTCGACCTGCTTGGAACCGCTCAGGACGGCCACGGTGACGATCTCCGGCCGGTACCAGGATGGATCGATCTCCACCATGCCCAGCTGGTCCTGGTTCTGGAAGACATCGGCCCTGGCCACGATGGCCGCGTCCAAGTCACCCTTGAGAAGATAGAGGACCAGCTGCTTGACCGTGGCCGCCCGGACCACCGTGTTGGCCCGGATCCGGTCACCTAGGCCCGAGGCGGCCAGGATGTCCTCGGCGGTGCGCCCCAGGGCCATGGCCTTGGGATCACCCAGGCCCACCTTCAGCCCGGGCCGAGCCAGGTCGGCAAAGGAGCCGATCTTCTCCCGGCCCGACTTGGGAAAGCCCACCACCGGCACATGGAGGACCACCGGGCTGGCCCAGAGGACCTGGTCCTTTTCCTTGAGCTTGTCCACATAGAAGTGGGAGCCGGGCAGGAACACGTCCCCCTGGCCCGAGGCCAGGTAGCGGGTCATAAGCTGGCCGGAGCCGGCGAAGTTAATCCGGACCTTGAGGCCGCTCTCCTCCTGGAAGCGTTGGATCAGCTCCTCGACCGGCTGCCGGAGGCCGGCTCCACTGTAGAGAAGAAGGTCGTCCTCCCCGGCCAGGGCTGAAGAGAAGGACCCGGCGGCCGGGAACAGGACCAAGAGCAAGACCGCGATCAACCTGAAGCAGCGGGAATTGGGCATGACGGCTCCTTTCCGGGACGGAAGGGGGTATTATGTTTTTTCAAGCATAATGCCTCGGGGACCGAGCCCGGTCAAGCCCCAAAAGGCGGGGGAGGCGGAAGGCGGGATGGACCGGCCCGGTTTTTTCGCAGGACCGCCGGGGGACAGGGAAATGGAGAGATAATTATGGAACCTGGCTTGCCTTGGAGACGGTTCTGCCCGGTGGGGGTTTGTCACCTCGGCCGGGCGGGAGGAAGGCGGCCGACCCCGCCCGGGGGGCTGAACCGGTTTGGCCGCTTTGGTCGGCGATAGATCTGTGTTAACATCCTTTTTTCACTGGTAGGAATTGGCCTTGGAGCTGGAACCGGGGTCCCGGTCCGGCCGTACCTTCCCGGAGGTTCCCTTGGAGCTGGTGCTCCTGGGCGATATCGTTTTAATCCTGGGCCTGTCCATGGCCGTGGTTCTGGTCTGCCACCGGCTCCGGATACCCACCATCATCGGCTTCCTGCTCACCGGCGCGGTGGCCGGTCCCCACAGCCTGGGCTTGGTGGCCGACGCCCACCAGGTGGAGACCCTCTCCGAGCTGGGGGTGGTCCTGCTTCTGTTCACCATCGGTCTCGAATTCTCGGTGCGTGAGTTGAACCGGATGCGGACCCCTATCCTGGTGGGCGGGGCGGTGCAGGTTTTCGCCACCCTGACCGCGGTCTGGGCCGGGTCGAGGGTTATGGGACTGGCGTCCGGGCCGGCTTTGTTCATGGGGTTTTTGGGGGCGCTGTCCAGCACCGCCATCGTGCTCAAGGTGTTGCAGGAGAAGGCCGAGGTGGACAGCGCCCATGGAAGGGCTACCCTGGCCATCCTCATCTTCCAGGATTTGATCGCGGTGGTGATGCTCCTGGCCGCGCCACTGCTCACCGGGGCCGAAGGAAGGAGCGGGCTCGGTTGGGGCCCGGTTCTCAAGGGCTTGGTGGCCGTGGCGGCCCTGGCCGCGGCCTACCAGTGGATAGCCCCCCGCCTCCTCAACACGGTGGCCGGCACCAGAAGCCGGGAACTTTTCACCATCACCATCGCCGTAATCCTCCTGGGCGTGGCCTGGCTCACCGCCTGGGCCGGTCTCAGCCTGGCCCTGGGGGCCTTTGCTGCCGGGCTAATCGTGGCCGAGAGCCGTTACTCCCACCAGACCATCGGCAGTGTTCTACCCCTGCGCGACTTGTTCACCAGCCTCTTCTTCGTCTCCGTGGGCATGTTGCTGGACCTGGGTTTTCTAGTCCAGCACCCGGGCTGGGTGGCCGCCGGCGCCTTGGCGGTCATGGCGGGCAAGACCCTGCTTGCCGGGGCCGCGGCCCTGATCCTGCGCTACCCGGTCCGGGTTGCCCTGGCGGTGGGATTGATGCTCAGCCAGGTGGGCGAGTTCTCCTTTGTTTTGGCTCGGGCCGGCCTGGACCTGGAGCTGATCGGCCAGGAGACCTTTCAGCTTATGCTGGTCGTCTCGGTGGTGACCATGCTCCTCACCCCGTTGATGATGGCCCTGGGCTCCCGGGCCGCTCGGCAAGTTCCGCCCGGTTGGCTGGCCGGCCAGCCACGGGAGACGCCTGAGGTGACTGACGGGCATCTGGTGGTGATCGGTTACGGCATCAACGGCCGCAACGTGGCCCGGGCCGCCCAGGCGGCCGGCATCCCCTTCCTGGTGGTGGAGATGAACCCCGCCACGGTCAAGGGGGAGGAGGCCCGGGGGGTCCCGATCATCTGCGGCGACGCGGTAAACCGGGCCGTCCTGGAGCACTCCGGACTGGAGCGGGCCCGGGCCCTGGTTGTCACGGTGGCCGATCCGGTGGCCACCCGCCGGGTGGTGGCCACGGCCCGCAGCATCCACCCTGGCCTGTACATCATCGCCAGAACCAGGTTCCTGCAGGAGCTGGAGGTCCTGGCTGAACTGGGGGCCAACGAGGTGATCCCCGAGGAGTACGAGACCTCGGTGGAGATCTTCGCCCGGGTGCTGCGACGCTTTTTCGTTCCCCAGGAGGAGATCGAGGTCCTGGTGGCCCAGCTTCGCTCAGAAGGTTATGAGATGCTACGGCGGCCGTCCTCCAGCCAGGGCGGGGCGGACCTGTCCCCCTTTCTCAGCGACGTGTCCATCGCCACCGTGCGGGTCCATCCGGGCTCGGCCGCGGCCGGTGCGACCATCGGGGACTTGGGCCTTCGCCGGCGTCATGGTCTGACCGTGCTGGCCCTGCGCCGGGGCGAGCAAATCAGCTCCGATCCCGGCGCGGAGACAGGCCTGGAGCCGGGCGACCTGCTGGTGCTCATGGCCAAACCCGAGTGTCTGGCTCAGGGCCGGACCCTGTTTGGAGCCCCTTGATCCGGGACCGGAACGACCGGGTTTCTCGAAACTCCGGGCCGGATATTCCATGGATAAGTTCAAGCGCCGGCGTTGGCCCCCGGCACCCCGGGTCCTTCACCCGGCGGTAAGTTCCTGGGACCGGCTCAACCGGTCATGGACAGGGGAGCCGGGGCCAGGATCTCCTCCACCCGGGCCAGGATCCTCTCCGGCTTGGGGGCGACCTGGTGCTTCTCCAGGAGCTCCCTGGCCCGGGCGTTGCAGCGCCGGTAGGCGTCTCTGGCCCCCTCCTGGTCCCAGTTGGCGAAGCGCCGGCGGTCGATCAGGTCGGGCAGGAAATGGGCCGAACGGAAGTTCCTGAAGGTATGGGGATGGGTCAGGAAGATGGAGGACGGGTCGCCGCTCCGGGACACCCGGTCGATGACCTCCAGGGCCAGGGTCTCCCGGTTCACCGGGAGGCCCCGGGTGAAATGACGGCTCATGGACACCAGCTCATCGGCCAGGACCAGCAGCTCCAGGGAAGAGGTGGTCCCGAACTCCAGATAGCCCACGTCGTGGATAATGTTGCACCTGGAGAGCATGGCCGTGCTGATGGAGAACATGGCCTCGGCCCCGGCCTGGGCGTCGAGGGTCTTGGAGTCGGAGGAGCCGGCAAAGGCCCAGATGGGTATCCCGTAGATCTCGTCCCGCATCTGGGCCAGGGCGGCCTGGGTCAGGCTCCACTCCGGGCAGCCGTAGGAGACCACCGTGGTCCGCATGTCCAGGACGCTGACGTTGGGGGCGAAGAGAAAGGGGGCTCCGGGGTTGACCAACTGATGGATCACCAGGCCGACCAGGTTCTCGGCCAGCCCCAAGGCCAGGGCTCCGGCCAGGGTTACCGGCCCGCCGCTGCCGGCGTTGCAGCCCGAGGGGAGGCAGACCGGGATCCGTTTTTCGGCGCAGAAGACCAGCTTGTCCATCACCTTTCGGGGGTAGATCAAAGGGCTGATGGCCTCGGAGTAGTTGAGGATGAAGGGCTTATCGGCCAGCTCATCCTCGCCTCCGGCCACCAGGGAGGCGATCCGGTGGATCTTCTCGATGTCCCCGAGGCCGTCGGCGATGAAGATAATCGGCTTGTTGGTGTTGCTTACCATCTCCGCGAAGACGTGGACATAGATCTCGCCGATGGGCACGTCATCGGGGTTGCTCATGGACATGGCGAAGTCGATGTTCTCCAGGGCGTCCACCATCCGGGCGAAGTTGGCCGTGTCCCGGAGGCTGGTCCGGCGGCGTCGGCCGTCGTCCAGGTCCAGGGTGAAGAGGGTGTCCGAGCCGGTGCCGTAGAAGCAGTTCTCCCCGGCCACGGTCAGGGCCGCCTTCCCCTGCTGATCGTAGAGGTCGATGCTCCTGGGCGCGGTCTTGAGGGCCTCCTCGGCCAGGCGGGCGGGGAGGCAGATCCGCCCCCCGGCGGAGATGGAGCACCCCGCCTCCAGGAGCATCCGCCGAACCGCCCGGTGCTGCATCTCGAAGCCGGTCTTTTGGAGGATCTCCAGGGCGGCCTGGTGGATGGCCCACATCTGGTCCTTGCTTATGACCTCAAGCCTGGGCTTTAAGGTTTCATCCGGGGTAAAGGGCATAAGTGATCACCTTCCTGCTTCAAGGCTGGTCCGGGAGGGAGGGATTGACCTGACCGGCCGGCTAGCCGATCTCGGCCAGGCAGAGGTTGGGGTCGGCGTCCTTGAGCTTCCGGCCCACGATTCCGACGTAATAGAGTGGATCGCCGGACATGGAGACCCGGTGGCGGTACCTCCGGGACTGGAGGACCTTAAAGCTGTCCTCGCACAGGCCCTGGATGACCTCGCCATAGCCGGTCTCGTCATCCTCACCCAGAAAGCGGTCCTTGATGTTGAAGGCCACCAGGGCGCCGTCTTCCAGGAGGTTGAAGGTGTTGATGAAAGCGTCCACCGGGATGTCGCCGAAGCCCAGGGCGGCCACGGTTATCAAGAGATTGAAGTCAACGTCCACCTGCTCCAGCTTGCCCAGTCCCTCCTCGGTGGTCAGGTCGGCCACGCAGTAATGGTCGTAGACCCCGGGCCGGTCCCGCAAGGCGGCCATCTTGGCCTCGGGAAAGATATCCACCCCCACCAGGGTCTCGCAGTCCAACCGCTCCTTGAGCTCCTCGCCGACCATGCCGTTGCCGGCGCCCATGTCGATCACGTGGACCTGGTCTCGTTCCTCCAGCCAGCCGTCCAGCTCCCGGCCGAGCATGTCGCAGACGACCTGGGGAGACCGGCATTTGAGGTGGTCGGCGACCACCTTTTCATAGAGGCCGGGGTACTTGTAGACCTGGTCGTAGTCGTGGATGCGTAAGCGCTTGGCCCGGCCGTCGCTCTTGACCACGAACCACTCCTGGTCCTGGTCCAGGGCGGCCTTCTCACCCGGGAAGGTGACCTGGATCTGGGTTGAACTGCTCATCCGCTGGATCCTCCTTGAAGCTTGAGCTGGGTTGTTGCTTTTAACCTCGAGGCTCGACCTCCCGGTCCCGAGGGCTCCCTCCCGGGGGAGGGGGCCCGGTCCGGGTCGAGCCACCCCGAGGGCGGAGGCCGCCCGGGCCTCACCCCTACGGATCGGTCCGGCGGCCGGTTCGCCCCCGGGACCTCCGCGCCCCGGGAGCCGCCCGGCCAGGGTGGACCTCATCCCGCCGGAAGGAAAATCTTCAGACTCAAGGCGAGGTCAGGGGTCGGTGGACGGCCCAAGGGCCGGTTATTCCAGGTAGCAAGGTGCGGGCCAAAAATTTGATCTCTTGTAACCAGTTGAAATGGCTATTTTAATATTTTTAGTGAGCCGCGAACGGGTAATAACCCCGGGCCGGTCAGGCCGAAATGTAAAATATATGCACAAAATACCTTGAATGGGACCGGATTGTGCGCAGCCTCGGGTACCCCTCCCGCCCGGGACCGGCCCCGTGAAGGGGCCGCGATGGTTAACCTGCCTGCCGGATATGTATTTTTTTAAATACCAGATCATGATGAGGGGGGCCCCGGCCTACTTCCCCGGAGTGGTCGGCCAGCCGCGGCGGGGGGTTGTGGTTCTGATCAAACTAGTGTAAAAAATATTCACAAAGAGCCTGAAAAAGACAGCTTCCCCCGGGTTTTAGAACCAGGGCCGGAGAGGGGCGACCAGGGTGGGGAAGAGCCCGCTGAACATTCTCTGCGTGGAAAAAACCCCGGGCCTGGCCCGGAGAGTGCCGGGCATGTTCCCGGAAGGCTCGGTCCGGGTGACCACGGAGAAGAGCATCGACAAGGTGGTGGACCACTTTGAGCAGGAGGCCTTCGATGTCCTCATTCTCTCCAGCGCGGCCCAGGCCGGCGAAGACAAGGACCGGATCGAGCTCCTGGAGCTGATCACGGCCGGGAGCCCGGCCACCCAGATCCTGTTCCTGGTCAAGCCCAATCAGCTTCGCCTGGCCATGTCGGCCCTCAAGGCCGGCTCCTACCACTACGCCAAGCTGCCCATCGAAGACCAGGAGCTCAAGCTGCTCATTGAGACCGCCTTGGAGCAGCGGCCGGAGTACGCGCCCAACTTCCTGCTCAAAGAAGAGGTGGAGAAGACCAAGTTCGAGCAGATGGTGGGCGGTTCCACGGCCATGCACCAGGTCTACCGCCAGATCCGCCAGGCCGCGGCCACCGAGATCCCGGTCTACATCTCGGGGGAGACCGGCACCGGCAAGGACCTGGCCGCCCAGGCCATCCATCAGCTCAGCGCCCGCTCGGCAAGGCCGTACCTGCCGGTCCATCTGGGGGCCCTGCCCCCGGACCTGGTGGCCGGCGAGCTCTTCGGCCACGAAAAAGGGGCCTTCACCGGGGCAACGGCCCGCTACAAGGGCTCCTTTGAGCAGGCCAACAAGGGGACGGTCTTCCTGGACGAGATATCGACCATCTCGGAGAAGGTCCAGATCATCCTCCTCCGCCTCCTGGAGGCCAAGGAGTTCTACCGGATCGGGGGCAGAAAGAGAATCAGGAGCGACGTCCGGGTCATCGCCGCCTCCAACGAGGACCTCCAACAGGCCGTCAGCCAGGGGGCTTTCCGCAAGGATCTCTACTTCAGGCTGGAGGTCCTCCAGATCCACATGCCGCCGCTACGCCAAAGGCACGGCGACGTGCTCCTCCTCCTGGAGCACTTCATCACCAACTACAGCCGGGAGCACGGCAAGAACATCCTGGGGGTTTCGCCGGAGTGCCTGAGGCTTCTGTCCAACTACGAGTGGCCGGGCAACGTCCGGGAGCTGAAAAACGTGATCATGCGGGCGGTGGTCCTCTGCCAGGGGGATATAATCCTGCCCGAGCATCTCACCGACCGGATCCGCTACGGTCATCCCAAGGTCCCCCTGGTCACCCTGCCCATAGGCCAGCCCCTGGCCGCGGCGGAGCGGGAGATGATAATCCGGACCCTGGAGTACACCGGCCACAACAAGAAACGGACCGCCGAGATCCTGGGCATCAGCCGCCGGGCCTTGTACAACAAGATCGGCAAGCACGGCCTTTCGGTCTAGGCGTACCTCCCCAGCCCTGTTTTCGGATATCCGGCAATCCCGGCGCCTCCCACCAGGCGGATGAATTCCCTGAGAAAGACGGGCGTTGGAGCTGATTTCAGGAACATGGCCTGCCAGGTCAGAAACAGGCCTGGACGGGTGACAGAAACCGCCCGGAAGCGGCCGGACTCCACCTGGGAATGGATCGCCCACCTGGGAGTCATGGCCAGGCCGAATCCGGCGGCCACCATTTCCACCACGGCATAGGGGTCCTCCACGGTCATTAAGCGTCCGGGGTTGATCCCCCTGGGTTTTAAAAACTGTTGATGGAACCAGTTCATGGAGGCCGGCCGGGTGGATATATAGTTTTCATCCTGAAAATCGGCAAGCTCCAGGCGGGGTTTTCGGGCCAGGGGGTGGTCCGGGGGCAAGATGGCCACCATCTCATCCCGGAAAAGGGGAATCATCTCGACGTCATCCGCGGATTCGGTCTGGACCATGATCACCAGGTCATAGGCGTTTGTTGATAGTTCCAGGGCGGCATCGAAAGAACGACCGATCAATAGATCCACCTTGGGAAACTTTTCCTGGAAAGTCTTCATCACCCCCGGCAGCCACCGGTAACAAAAGATGCACTGCGTTCCCACCTTGAGTTCCCCGGCTTCCCCGTTGACAAGGCGGGTGATGTCCGCCTCCGTATCCTCCAGGGATTGGATGATCTCCTCTGCCGTATCCCTGATCTTTTTTCCCATGGGGGTAAGCAGCATTTGTTTCCGGGTCCGGTGGAACAACCGGGCCCCCAGCCTGGTTTCAATGTCCTTGAGCTGCTGGCTCAAGGCGGACTGGGAGAGGCACAGGGCCTGGGCCGCCCGAGTCATATTGCCCGTTTCCACAATAGCCTGCACCATTTTCAGGTGTTTTATCTCCAGAACTCCCATGGTGTTAATTCGCCTCAGCTAATGGATTCGATTAAAACAATTAATTTGACTTATATTTTGTTTTTTCCTAAAGGTCAAGGTCAGATACCAACCTGGTTAATAAAGGAGAAATCATGCCGAGGATAACACCGGTCTCCACGGAGGATGCCCAGGGTATCGTCAAAGAGGGATATGAGATTTTCCTGACCAATTATGGAACTATCCCCAAACCCATCCTGATGATCAGCGTCAGTCCGGATCTCTTTGATCTTCAGCTGAAGCGGAATCGCTATTTGGCCACCAAATCCAACCTGAGCTTCAGCCTCCTGGCCCATATCCGCTACCTGGCCGCCTGCCACCTGGATTACCGATTCTGCCAGGACTTCAACAGGGATCAGTTGAAAAGACAAGGGCTGACGGACGAGGATCTCCGCAAGCTGGAGGAAGATCCCTCCCAATCCCTGCTGGAGGAACATGAAGGGGCCATGCTGGCCTTTGTGATCAAGGCCTTGAAGGCACCGTCGTCCATAACAGATGAGGACATCAATACCCTGAGGACCTACAACTGGACGGACAGGGACATGGTGGACGCCATGAAACAGGGCGTCAGCATGATCGACCATGCCATCATGATGCAGGTCTTTGATATGGATCCCGATTGTTTGGCCGGATAACCGGCCGGGACCTTACGGCCCCGGCCGCATCCGTTACGGCCACCCCCCGGGTTCCCTTGGTCACCCCGCCCATCGGCCGGTCACTAACGGCCGTGGAAGGGGAGATGATCATCAGGACCCTGGAGTACACCGGCCAGAACAAGAAACGCACCACCGAGATCCTGGGGATCAGCCGTCGGGCTTTGTGCAACAAGATCAACAAGCCCGGACTGTCGGTCTAGCCGGAAGATGGCCGGGACCGTGTCCGGATCCGAACCACTCGACGAGCCCGGACAATAAATCAAGGGAAAGCCCGT
>Ga0209164_1002592_pt1 | contig 18853 bp, 14 predicted proteins | sample MTBNYHSulfiMetaG_FD_187458 | JGI IMG/M metagenome (GOLD analysis project Ga0209164, IMG submission 187458) | Enrichment culture microbial communities from rom New York Harbor, USA that are MTBE-degrading - MTBE-NYH (New York Harbor Sulfidogenic)... | ecosystem: Environmental > Aquatic > Marine >...
AATATCCGCTGCCCCACCAGTTCCGCCACCGTAAACTCGCACCGCCGCGGATCCCGGTAATCCCGAAAACAGGCCGCAAACCGCCGCATCAGTCCCAACCCCCGGTCCACTTCCCGCAACAGCAAGCCTCCGGCATCCGAGGTGATGGTCCCTCCGTCAAATTCCGCTTCCACTCGGCGTGATCCAAGGGGTGCAAATTGAAGAGCATTTGTGGTATACTATGTCTGCATCGGCGATCTCCTCTGTGTTTTGGTAAGTTCTTCTCAAAACTAACTTTAACACATGAGATCGCCCGATGCAATCCCCCCTTGGTGAGAAATCCGGGCTAGTCCCGGCAATGGCCTGCTTTTGGCCGTAGCATCGAGACATGTGATCGTCTAAAGGATGATCGCTTTTCAAGTGATGCATCGAAATAAAACTATCCCCACCCCCTTCTTGCGAATCGAAACGGCCATCAGGAAATTTGCTTGATTTTTCCGCATCAATGTTCTATTTTAGGTTATGTTGTTAAGATAAAATAAAAACGAATCTTGTTTTAGGTTCGGGGCCGGCCGGATGAAGCGAGAACTCCAGGGCAGATACGTGACCATATCGACGGTGGGTGAGAACGCCCGGGCCTTCGTGCCCGCGCCACTGCCACCGCGTCCGCCCATCGACTGGACCCCCGAGCTGCGCAGCAAGTTCGACCAGGCACTCCTCGCCCTCGGGCGGCTGGATAGCGTCTCGACCCTGCTGCCGGACACTTCGCTGTTCCTCTACATGTATGTCCGCAAGGAGGCCGTGCTCTCCTCCATGATCGAGGGGACACAGTCGTCCCTGTCCGACCTGCTGTTGTTCGAGTTGGATCAGGAACCCGGCGTGCCGCTGGATGACGTGCGGGAGGTCAGCCACTATGTCGCGGCCCTCGACCATGGCCTGCGCCGGCTGGCAGGAGGGCTGCCTCTTTCGCTGCGCTTGTTCCGCGAGATCCATGGTGTGCTGCTGACCAGGGGTCGGGGCAGCCATCAGACCCCGGGGGAATTTCGGCGCAGCCAGAACTGGATCGGCGGCACCCGGCCGGGCAATGCCACCTTCGTTCCGCCGCCCGCCGCAGAGGTGCCGGAGTGCATGAGCAAACTGGAGCTCTTCCTGCATGACCAGCCGGAACCTACGCCGGCGCTCCTCAAGGCGGCGCTGGCCCATGTGCAGTTCGAGACCATCCACCCGTTCCTGGATGGCAACGGCCGTCTGGGACGGCTGCTGATTACGCTGCTGTTGTGCGAGCAGAAAGTGCTGCGGGCGCCCATGCTCTATCTCAGCCTCTACTTCAAGACGTACCGTCAGTATTACTATGAGCTGCTCAACAATGTCCGCCTGACCGGCGACTGGGAAGCCTGGCTCGATTTCTTCGCCGAGGCGGTGATCGTCACCGCCACCCAGGCTGTGGAAACAGCGCAGCAGCTCCTCGACCGGTCCAACCGGGATCGTGACAGGATCAGCGGCCTAGGCCGGGCGGCGGCATCCGCCCGGCAGGTCCACCGGGCGCTGATGGAACAGCCTATCGCCACCTCCGGCTCGCTGGTGGAGAAAACCGCCCTCACCGCGGCCACGGTCAACAAGGCCCTCGGCCATCTGGAGCAGCTCGGCATTGTGACGGAACTGACCGCCCGGAAGCGCAACCGCCTGTTCAGCTACGCGGCCTATATCGGGATCATGAGCCGCGGCACGGAGCTGCCGGGCCGGTAGGTCCATTCGATTCCCGTACTCTGAATCGAGTCGGATTCATTGGCAGAACGTGCCGGGTATCCGCTTTGTTGCAGACCGAGCCTCCCCGTCCCTAATTTGGCAGGCGGGGGGAGAAAAAAGCGTTTCTGGGTGCCTGGCTGGCTTCGTCCTGTATTGATACGACCAGTTCCGCCCGCCAGGCTCGTAAAACTATACGCCGATCTATATCGTAAAACTAAATGCCGATTGACAACCATTACCAAGGACCGCATGGAGCCAAACGTCAAGGGGTATCCGCCCTTTCAAAAAACCACCCGGCCCACTCGCCTCCAGGCCAAAGTCTTCGAGTTGCTCGGCGTGAAGCTGGGCTGTGTCCAGTAGCCAACACGGCAAATCAATGCTAACAGAAGTGAACAACCCCCGAGCAAGCTCGGGGGCTTCGTCAGTCGAACAAGTTCGACTGATCGTTTGCATCCTTGTTCCGTTGCTCTTTGATATATCGTCGTATCATTTCTTCCGTGGTGCCCGTTCCCGAGCTCATTACGAAGTAGCCGCGTTCCCACAGCGCGCCGCCCCACAACTTCCTCTTCACACTCGGGTAGCGCTCAAATACTTTCCGGGCGGTAATGCTCTTCACCGTCTGCACAATCTTCGCCGGGGCCACATCGGGCGGCGCGCTCACAAACAGGTGCACATGATCCGGCATCACCGCCATCTCCTCCACCCGAAAATCACAGCGCGCGGCTATTTCGCGAATCACATGCGCCACATACTTTCCAATGTTCCCGCCCAATACCAACCGTCGATATTTCGGGCACCACACGAAATGATACTTCAAGTCGTACCGTGTATGCGCGCCAGTTTCCATCGTCATGGTTGTTGATTCGTCCTCAGGGGTATGGTATACCCCTTCGGACAAACCAGCAAACGATTATTAGGGGGCTCGCCGCCCCCTAAAAACCCCTGCTCTGTATGGATGCCCTTCATCCCACAAGCAAGCTTGTGGGTTTTCGGGCATGGTTATATAAATGGTTTAATTTTTGGTCGCGGCCCTTTTTGAGGTAGAAACGAGGCTGATGACGGGGAAACCTTTGTCGACGTAGAGGATTTGGGATAATTCCAGCCGGACCCGTCCGTGCCGGTGGTTTCTGGCCGGCCTTTCAGGCCTCTGGTCTCTTTCAGGGCTCACTTTCCGGGGGCTCGCTGCGCTTACCCCCGGCTATCGGACTAATCGGCCCTCCGGGCCTTTCCACTGTACTGTAAAAAGGGGTCGGACCAAGGCAGATTATTGATAATAAATGTTTTAACTTTTTATGGCTCAGAGTCGGTCCACAACAATTTGTTGATAATAAATGGTTTAATTTTTGGTCGCGGCCCTTTTTGAGGTAGAAACGAGGCTGATGACGGGGAAACCTTTGTCGACGTAGAGGATTTGGGATTATTCCAGCCGGACCCGTCCGTGCCGGTGGTTTCTGGCCGGCCTTTCAGGCCTCTGGTCTCTTTCAGGGCTCACTTTCCGGGGGCTCGCTGTGCTCACCCCCGGCTACCCTCGTGGCGGCTCTCCGGGCCTTTCCACTGGGTCGCCGGCAGGGCGGTGATGATACAGCGAAGAGCAAGGTCGGCTGACTGGCCGGCTGCCCATCGCTTCTCTTTGGCCGCGTGCAAGGCGGTGATGATACAGCGAAGGGCAGGGCCTACCGACCGGCCGCTCTTCTCTTTGGCCGCCGGCAGGGCGGCGATGTTACAGCGAAGGGCAAGGGCGGTCGCGCGTCCCTCGCGCAGCCGCCCGCCGCCCTGGAATCGTCGGGCCCCGTCCCATCAAGCCCTGCAGGGGCGTCATAACCCGTTGATTGCGAATTCATTGTACCATGATGGGTGCCGGTCGATGGTCACCATTTCTGGCCGGCCTTTCAGGCCTCTCCCATTTTTTCTGCATCCTTTCCGGGGGCTCGCTGCGCTCACCCCCGGCTACCGGACTGATCGGCCCGCCGGGCCTCCATCCTCTTTCAGGGGAGCTCTTCCCGTGGGCTCACTCCGTGCGCCCACGGCTACCCAACTTGTCGGCCTTTCAGGCCTTTTCCACTGGGCCGCCGGCGGCGGGCGGCCCCCATTCCGGGTTGTCCCTTCCCCGGGACGGGGGCGCAACGAGCGCCGGCAAACACCTCCCGTGGTACGCCCTCACTCCCGCCGCTAGAAGCTGTAGGTGCGGACCAGACGGAAGCCGATCCGCGGCATCGTCGTCGCCGGGTCGGCGGCATCCCGGCCGGGCGACACCAGCCGCCACGGCATGTCCGCATACGACCCGCCGCGGATGATCCGGACATCGCCCCCCGCCGGCCCCATGAAATCCGTCACCCGCACGTCGGTGGCAGCGCCCTTGTCGGCCGCCGCCCTGACGACGGCGGACGGATAGGGGCCGTACCAGTCCCAGCACCATTCGGCCACATTGCCGTGGCTGTCTCTGAGACCCCAGGGATTGGCGCGTTTCGTGCCCACCACCTGGGCATTCTTGATGACCAACGCGTTGGCGCAGAAGACGGCCGCATCCTCCAGGTTGGGCCACAAGCCAACCCAGCAAAAATCCGTATCGCAATTGGCGTCATGATAGTTGGGTTCGTCCACCCAGAAGGGACCGGTGGTGCCGGCGCGGCAGAAATACTCCCATTCCCCTTCGGTGGGCAGCCGGAAGCCGTCGGCGTCGAAGTCGCAGTAGACGTCGTCGGTCTGGTAATAGGCGGCGGTGAGGGGAGCGGTGAACATGGAATCGGCGTAGTAGCAGGGAGTCAATCCCTGTTGGACCGAGAGCAGATTGGCAAACAGGACAGCCTCGTACCACGAAATGTCGGCCACCGGTTCGCGATTGGCGAGGTCGGCGCCGCCGGCGGGATCGGGCGGCAGATCGGGCTGGAGGTCGCGCAGGGCGGTCCACATACCACGTGTCACCTCCGTCTCCATGACCACCAAGTCCCGGGTCAGCTCATGGACGAACGGGGGGCGATCGTCAGCCACTCCGGCACACGGCTCGAAGAACCACTGCCCCTGCAGGAAGGCGCCGGCCGGCACGGTCCACAGGTTGCCCACGATGGAATCGATGAGGGCCACCTTGCCCGTACCTTCGGGCCGGGGGCGGTCGCCATAGATCACCTGGCCATTGAAAAAGACGTGCCGGTCCTGAGCGTCGTTGCCGGTGATGGAGATGGGCGGCGGGATGGGCCCCACTTCGGAGCGGACCAGCAAGGTGTCGAAGTCATCGTACCCCAGGCCGCCGATGAGACCGTCGGACAGCCGGGCGTACTTGTTCCACGGCTCCAGCCATGTTTGGGCGCTGCCCTGCAGCACACCCTGCCGGTAGGCCTCGAATTCCACCCGTACCGGGTATCCCAGGGTATTGGTGACGGCCGCGGCGAACCATGAAAAATGGGGCTGCCGGGGATTGGTCAACACATACTCCCAGCCGGTGGAATCGGGCAGGAAAAACTCGGTGACGGAGGGGCTGTCGCCGTATTGATAGGATATCTTGGCCTGGAGGGTCGGTTCCGCCACGAGGATCCAGAACCAGCCTTCCACGGGATCGAGGATGATATCATCGGGTCCGGGGATGTATTTCACGTTGTTGTCCATCACCAGGCGGGTCGAGCTGTGGGCCGCGACCTCGTACCCCTCGAAACCGTGATAGGTGCCGTCGGCGCCATAGGTGTCCATGTAGAAATACTCTTTCCGGTCGCTGGTGTTGAATACGTCGATGAGGTTGCTCCAGGGGGCCTGGGCGGTGGAATGCACCCCGGTCAGGTCGCGCCAGCCGTGGTCGAAGGCCTCGTTGTCATACAGGGGCGGCATGGCATAGCCGGGATAGGTGGTACGCTGGAAGGACTGGCCGGTCAGGGTGTCGGTCACCACCAGCGTCGTCTTCACATTGGTCAGACCGGCGGCGAAAATCCAGAAATGATCGTTGACGTGACGCCCGTCCAGGACCTTGACCAGCATTTCGATGTTGTCTTCATTGAAAAACCAGAAGGCGCCGGACTGGTCGCCCGGCAAGGACACGGCACTGGCGACGCCGCTTTGGGTGGTGCCGTTGTCGTATTCCCATGCGGCCTCCACCCGGAAGCGGTTTTCGTCGAAGCAGAGCACCGAGGGAAGTTCCTGGCAGCTGGGCACCAGCTTCGCGCCGGCCCTGTGCCCGGTGGGGGGCAGAGACCCTTTGGCCCAGTTTGGCCCGTCGGGCGATCCCTCGCCGGCGTGCTGCGCCAGGGCCAGCATGCGCCGGAGGGCGTCTGCCTGCCGGGGGGAGGGCGGAGCGACGTCCGTCTTGATGGCGTCGGCAAAGGCGTTGGTGTCCAGGATGGGCATGGGAAAGCCGCCGCCGGAAGCGTAGGTGCGCAGGGCGCCGGTGTCCAGATCCTCCACCCGCAGCACGGGATCCATGTTGGTCATGAACGCGGCGAACAGCCAGAAATGGCCATTGACGGAGCGCCCGTCGAGAATTCTGACGATGCCTTCGACATTGTCTTCGCTGAAGAACCAGAACAGACCGGTGTCTTCCGACCTCTTCACAAACCGGGCGTCGCCGCTCTGGCCGACGCCGAACAGGCTGTATTCGTTTCCGGCGAAGTCGGTCCACGCCAGGGTGATCTCGAAACGGCCGTTCTGCAGGCAGAGGGTCGTTTCATCGGGAGTGCAGTCGGCCACGCCGGTGAGCGGCAGCAGCATCAGGCAAATACCCAGCACGAAAACAGACCGGCCGGCGCGGGCCCCCGGCCACACCGGCGGCGGCGCCGGGCGGATCCCTTCCTCCTTGTTCATGGTCGCTCCCTTCCGGCCGCGACAGCTCGCCGCTCCGCCGGGCATCCGTCTCCGGCCCATTCCCGCCCGGGGCCGGAAGGGTGAATACCCGTGCCGGCCGCTGGGGACAAGCCCGGTGCGGCCCATGGTGGCCCGATGGTGACAGGTGGCGTGTCGTGGCGTCATGAAATTTGCGCCTATTGTAATCCAGGAATGATGGGGAGACAAGGCGATGTCGTCGTTTTTTTTGAAGGCGGCTGGCCGGAAGAAAATCTCTCAGACATGGGGCAGATCACAGAAAAACGCGGATTGTGACAGATGATCCCGGATACATCCGAATCATTCAGCAAGCTTACAGCTGCCTTGTCATACGTATGCCTGACACGTGTATTCCCCAGAACATGACAAGGGCTTCACGTCTGAATTACCTATAATTCGGGAAGTATAGTGTCCTGATTACATATGAATTCGGTCATGAGAGGTCATTCAGCATATGCGGGTCATAGGTCACTCCATCCGATAGTCAATGTTTTGCGGCCCCTGATTACAGAAAATCCATAGAAAATAGACATCTTGAGTAATGATATAGACCAAAGGAAGGCCTCGCGCTTACTCCGCGTACTCGGCGCCTCGGCGGTGCTAATTCCCCGTTTAATTTCGCGCTGAGGTGAAACCTTTGTCCGCCGGGCGAGTATTACCATCCTGCTTGCAGCAGGGCGCCGCGCAGGCCGGCACACCCGCCGCGATGCCCATGGATGGATGTTTACCCCACGAGGAGGACGGATGATGGATGGTCTGAACACGCGGCGGAAGCTGTCGCGTCAACTGGCTGGAATGTGTGTGTTTTTGGTGTTTTTCGCCGGGCCGAGTGTCCGGGCGACGACAAACGCGACCGGTGCGCCGCCGGAGGATTCCACCGAGCGCGTCAACCCGAGGTCACCGGCACCTTCGGAAACCACCGGCGTGACCGATCCGGCCCCCTTCGCCCAGCAGACGGTGGCCATCCTCCAGGAGAAGATGCCCCACTGGCTGGCGGAGCAGGACGTCCCCGGCGCCGCCGTGGCGGTGGTCAACCCGTCAGGCGTGCTGTGGGAAAAGGCCTGGGGCCGGACCGCCCGCGGCGGCGACCGGGCGGTGACGCCACGGACCCTGTTCAGCATCCAGTCCATGACCAAGAGCTTCACCGCCCTGGCCGTGCTGCTGGCCGTCCAGGACGGGCTCCTGGACCTCGACCGGCCCATCACCGACTACCTGCCTGATTTCACGGTTCACAGCCGCTTCGAAGATCACCCCGAACGCAAGATGACCCTGCGGCTCCTGCTGGGCCATCGGGCCGGCTTCACCCACGAGGCGCCGGTGGGCGGCAACTTCGACAGCCGGCCCCACTCCTTCGCCGCCCACATCCGCAGCATTTCCGACACCTGGCTGCGCTACCCGGTGGGCTACCGCTTCAGCTATTCCAACCTGGGTATCGACCTGGCCGGCTACATCCTGGAGAAACAGAGCGGCATGCCGTTCGTCGAGTACGTGCGCCAGCGGATCTTCATCCCCCTCGGCATGACGGACTCCCTCATCGATCCCGCCGCCATCCGCGCCGCCGCGGACCGGGCCGTGGGCCACGTTGCCCCCGACCAGAACGTCCCCGGCGGCATCCCTGTGGACGTGCCCATGATCCCCGCCGGGGGCATCTACACCAACGTGCGGGATATGGGCCACTACCTGCGCTTTCTGCTCAACGGTGGGCGGGTGAACGGCCGCCCGCTCCTGCGCGCGGACCTCTTCGGCGAGCTGACGGCCGTGGCCTGCCCCGAACCCCACGAGCGCTTCGGCTACGGCCTCGGCCTGCTCTCCCTGGGCGCCGGACCCGTCCGGCTCCTCTGCCACGGCGGCGGCGGTTACGGCTTCATCTCCACCCTGACCGTCTTTCCGGAGCTCCAGCTCGGCATCGTCACCCTCACCAACAGCAACGAATCGCCCGTCAGCCTGCCGCGCATCCATGGCCCTCTTCTCGACGTCATCGAACAGCTGTACGGTCCCCGCCCCGCCGCGGCGGCGGCGACACCCTTCTTTTCCACTGACCGGCCGCTGCCCGGCGAGGATGAACGCCTCGTCCGGCGGATGGGCCTTTACACCGTCAACGTCCGCCTGACCCGTGAAGAGGACGGCCTGAACATCATCGTCAACGGCACGGCCTATCCCATCAAGTTTTATGACGACGACGGCGCCCCGGCGGGCCTGTTCGGCCAATACTCGGAAATCCGCTTCGCGCCCGACCTGGCCGGCCGGCCGGGCGCCATCATCCACCTGAACCGGCTGTACGGCACCATCCGCTATTACGACTGGCAGCAGCCCGCCGGCGACGCCGACCGCCCCGGACCCAACCGGCCGGAGTGGGCGGCCTGGGCGGGCACCTACCGCGCGCCCTTGTGGGGCCGGCTGGACACGGTTTCCTTCACCCTGGGGCTGGACAACGGCTGGCTGACGGTGGACGGCGCCCGCTGCGAAGAGCATCGGCCGGGCCTCTTTTTCACCCCCGACGGTGAGGCCCTCGACCTGCGCGGCACCGTCCCCATGTACCGCAACATCAGTCTGATACGGAACCCCGACTGCACCCTGGCGGCAACTGATTGATATTTATCCGAATCGGAACGACCACCCCGGTCATCTACTCTCTCAAAATAATTACAGGGAGGCAATCATGGCCGCGAAGTATGAATTGAAGAAATCCAAGTCCGACCAGTTCATGTTTAACCTGAAAGCCGCCAACGGCGAGATCATTCTCACCAGCGAGCTTTACACCACCAAGGCCGCCGCCATGAACGGCATCGAGTCGGTCCAGAAAAACTCGCCGCTGGACGAGCGGTACGAGCGCAAGCAGGCCAAGGACGGCCAGCATTTCTTCGTCCTCAAGGCCGCCAATCACCAGGTGATCGGCAAGAGCGAATACTACAAGAGCACATCCGGCATGGAGAACGGCATCGCGTCGGTGAAACGCAACGGTCCCGACGCCAAGGTGGACGACACCACCGCCTGATACGGAACCACCGGCCGCCGGACTCCAACCGGGCGGCCATGAACTGATCACGAATTCAGACGGCGTGGCCGGGCGCTTCCTCACGGGGTGGCCCGGCCCGCGTCGTTTATGTGCCACTGGCGTGCAGTCCCTACACCCCGCGCATCGTTCCCGTGCCTGTTTTCAGAACCATTTTTCCCGACAGTGTCACCTCATCCCGGCGGCGGCGTGCAATCGTCTCCCCACACCCGCCGCGTTTGTATCCTGCTCCATCAACGCCCGAAATCCGGTGAATCATCGGCGGGCCTTTGTGCGTACAAAGAACCATTCACCCGATGATGCCCGTCCGACGGTTGAAAGGATGCGTCCCATGAGAAAAACACTGTTCGGCATACTCATTTCGCTGCTGACCGTTGCCGCCTGGTGCGGTGACACGGTCATCGAACACTACCGGGATGCCGCCTCCCTGGCGCGGGCCGCCGTTGCGGCGCAGGATTATGCCACCGCCCTGGACCAGTACCGGCGCCTGCTGGCCATTGCGCCCTACGATCCGGATATCAGCCACGAGATCGCCCGGCTGCACGCCCTGCGTGGCGAAACGGCACCGGCGCTGGCCCGACTGGAAAAGGCGCTGGAGCTCGGCTTCGATCCCGGCCCGCGGCTGGATCCGGCCTTTGACGCCCTGCGGGAACAGCCCGGTTTCGCCGCCATCCGGCGCCGACTGGCGGATATCCGGCAACCTGTCAACAGCAGCCGGATCGCCTTCACCATCAGCACCCCCAACATGATCCCCGAGGGGATCGCCTGGGATCCGGTGGCGGACCGCTTTTACGTCGGCAGCATCTGGCAGTGCAAGATCCTCAAGGTGGACCGCCAGGGCCGATTCACCGACTTCACCACCCAAAAGCAGGATGGGTTGCGCCATGTGCTGGGGATGAAGGTGGACGCCGAACGACGCCACTTGTGGGTGGCCAGCGAAGTAGGGCGCATTGCCCGGCAGGGGATCGACCCGGCCGACGTGGGCTGGTCCGGGCTGCTCAAGTATGACCTGACGACGGGCCGGCTCATCAAAAAACACACATTGCAGGAAAACGGCGTCATCCACCTTTTCAACGACATCGCCCTTACCGCCCGGGGCGACGTCTTCGTCACGGACAGCGAGTACGGTGCCGTCTACACTGTGCCCGCGGCAACGGACACCCTCGAGCTGTTCATTCCCCCCGGCGAGCTCATCTACCCCAACGGCATCACCCGCGGCGCCAGCGACGATGTATTGTATGTCTCATCCAGCGGCAACACCGTGTACCGGGTGGATGTGAAGAGCCGACGGTACCGCCCGCTGGACCAGCCCGACGACATCAGCCTCTACGGCATCGACGGGATGGTCTTCCACGGGAACAGCCTGGTGTGTGTTCAAAACGGCCTGAACCGGATCAGCCGCTTCTTCCTGAATCCGGCCGGCGACGCCGTCACCCGCCTGCAGGTTATCGAGACGCGTCATCCCCGGTTCGACATCCCCACCACCGGGGTGATGGCGGGCGACACGTTTCACTACATCGCCAACGCGCAGTTGCGCCGCCTGCTGGCTGACGGTACCCTGGCTCCCGCCCCGGGCGGCGACGAGATCGTCATCCTGGCCGCGGACATGGGTCCGGCGAGTGAATAACCGCTTCGGCGGCGATCCCCGGCCAGACGTCAAGCCACCGTGCCCTGAATCGACGCCCACCGGAGGCGGTGCCGGCCGGTGCCGGCATCAGTGCTCGGCGTTGTCCAGCATCACCTGCAGGGCGGCCATGCCTACGGTGTCACAAATCTGTTCCACATAACGGGTAAAATCGTCGTTGTGGCTCAACAGGGCGTTCTCGATCATAAACGTCGTATATTCATGATTTTTGGCCCCGTGGTAGGTGGCCAGCACGCAGCCCACGGCGCTCAGCCCGCAGCAGAAGACGCTGTTGCAGTCCTTTTCCTTCAACAGCTTGTCGAGGTCCGTTTTCTTGAAGGCGTCACCATAGTTCTTGACGATCTGCGGATCGTCGTCCGTGGTGTTGATCTCCTTGGGAAAGGCGAATCCCTGGGAGCCGGGCGCCGGCCCGTACCTGGGATCGGTGTGATGGACGCGGATCACGGGGAAACCATGCTGCCGGAACAGCCAGATGGCGTAATTGATATACTCGATGGCGTGCTGCCGGTCCTTTTCGGCCATCATGGGCAGGTACTGGTTCTGCACGTCGATGACCAGCAGGGCCGGTTTCATGCGTTTGGGGGCCGGCTGTTCCGATTTCTCCTCGGCCAGCATGGTCCCCGCCCCAAGCAACAGGCAGCAAATGAGCAGGCAGCAGATGGATTTCATGGTCCCTCCTGAATATGTTTTGGATATGAAAAAGATCGAGAAAAGGTCATTTCGTTTGTCGGGCATTTACTCCTTGGCTGACGCGGAAGCCGACCGGCGATTACACCCGGCGAACCCGGCGCCTCCCCGGTCCCGGAACTTCAACCTTATACGTATATAGCGGGGAAAAGATGCGGAAATGTAACCGGCGGGCAGCCGGCCGGAACTCCGCGATGTGAAGTGAGTGATGGGGAAACCTTGTCAGGCTCTGGAAGGATTATGCGGACGGGGCAGTGACGGGGAATATCCAGCGCGGCGCCAGCAGCGACAGGCTCAGGCCGCGGGCGGCCATGAACAGCAGCATGGCCAGCCACAATGCGTCGTTGCCGAGAGAGGGCTCGGCCAGGTAATAGGCCGGCAGGAACACCAGCAGGGTGGCCACCAGCATCATGTTGCGCATGGGTCGGGTGGCGGTGGCACCGATGTAGACACCGTCCCACATGTAGGCCACGGCCCCGATGGGGGGCAGCCAGATCATCCAGTGGAGGTAGGGGGCGGCGGTGGCCAGTATGTCCGGCTGATCGGTGAAGACGCGCAGCAGTTCATCGCCGAAGAACAGGTAGGCCAGCGAAAAGATCGCCCCCACGCCCAGGCCCCAGCCGAAGAGGCGGCGCACCGCCCGGCGCAGCAGATCCGGCCGGCCGGCGCCGGTGAGCCGGCCCACCAGGCTCTCGGCGGCGAAGGCGAAGCCGTCGACGCCGTAGGCCATGAGCGACAGGTACTGCAGCAGGATCTGGTTGGCGGCGAGGATCAGGGAATCCATGGCCGCCGAGGCCGAGGTGAAGAAGGCGAAGGAAAAGATGAGGCAGATGGTGCGGATGAAGATGTCGATGTTCACCCGGAAAAAGGTCTGCAGGGCATCCAGGCGGAAGACCCGCTTCCAATCCAGCCGCCGCAACCAGGGACGGTAGCGGCGGACCAGCAAGGCGACGCCGGCCGCCAGCCCCAGGTACTGGGCGCAGACGGTGCCCAGGGCCACGCCGTCACTCTTCATGCCGAAGCCCAGCACGAACAGCACGTTGAAGCCGATATTGGCGCCGGTGGCCAACACGGTCAGGACCAGGGGATAGCGGGCGTTCTGCATCCCCAGAAACCAGCCGTGGATGGCGTACAGCAGCAGGGTGGCCGGTGCGGCATAGATGCGGATGTAAAAATAGCGTCGCGCCCACGACTCCACGTCGGCCTCGCCCGGGATGAGGGCGAAGGCCGCGGCGGCAATGGCCACCTGCAGCACGATGAGGAGAAGTCCGCCGACCACGGCCACGACCGCGCCGCGCCCCAGGATGGCGGCACACTCCCGCCGGTCGGAGCGGCCGAAGGCCTGGGCTGTCAGGCCGGTGGTGCCCATGCGCAGGAAGCCGAAGCCCCAGTAGACGAAGTTGAAGATGATGCTGCCCAGGGCCACGGCACCGATATAGATCTCGGAGTTGAGGTGGCCCATCATGGCCGTGTCCACCATGCCCAGCAGGGGGATGGCGATGTTGCTCAGGATGTTGGGCACGGCCAGCCGCAGGATTTCCCGGTTGAGATGGATGACGCGCATGTGGGTGCCGCCTGATGCAAACTCATGTCCCGGCGGACATCGGCGGCGGACCGCCGCCGAAGGATCGGCCCGTTCACGAAGGCTTGCCGCGCCGGTTCACCGGAACAAGGCTGTGTACCATTCCCCGCCCTCAATGTCAACGTTTTTGCCGGCGGCGGGGCACGGACACCCGGCCGGCGTCACCCATCCGGTCGGCCACGAATTCGAAACAGCCGGGCCCCGACGTCATCTAACCATACAACATTTGCCAAAAATGGCATACAGGAGCACACCATGAATCACGAAATGGTCCGGGACCTGGCGGCCTTTGTCGTGCGTCGGTCGTGGAACGACCTGGACGACGACATCCGCCGGGCCCTTAAATTACGAATCCTGGACTCCCTGGGCTGCGCCTTCGGCGCCCTGGGCGGCGAGCCGATCCGGCCGCTGCGGGAGCATGTAACGGAATTCGGCGGCGACGGTCCGTGCACTCTGCTGGGCGGCGGCCGCGCCGCGCCCGACCGGGCCGCCTTTTACAACGGCGCCCTGGTCCGCTATCTCGACTTCAACGACAGCTACCTGGCGGCCGGCGAAACCTGCCATCCCAGCGACAACCTGGGCGCCGTGCTGGCGGCGGCGGAATATGCCGACGCCACAGGCCAGGACCTGCTGACCGCCCTGGCCGTGGCCTACCAGGTGCAGTGCCGCCTCAGCGACGAGGCGCCGGTACGCCACAAGGGCTTCGACCACACCACCCAGGGAGCCTATGCCGCCGCGGCCGGCGCGGCCCGGGCCCTCGGCCTCGACGAGGAGCGTACCGCCCATGGCCTGGCCATCAGCGGCACGGCCCTCAACGCCCTGCGCGTGACCCGCACCGGCCGGCTGTCCCACTGGAAAGGGCTGGCCTATCCGCATACGGCCGGTGGCGCCACCCAGGCCGTCTTCCTGGCCCGGCGGGGGATCACCGGCCCGCTGGGCGTGTTCGAGGGGAACAAGGGCTTCATGGACACCATCGCCGGCCCCTTCCGGCTGGACTGGGCCCGGGAGGACCTCTCGCGGGTGACCCGCACCATCATCAAGCGCTTCAACGCCGAGATCCATTCCCAGTCGGCCACGGAAGCACTGCTGGATCTGAAGTCCCGGCAGGCCTTTGCCGCCGCCGACGTCCGCCGCATCGAGGTGGACATCTTCGACGTGGCCTACCACATCATCGGCGGCGGCGAGGAGGGCGGAAAACTGGACGTTCACACCAAGGAAGAGGCCGACCACAGCCTGCCCTACATCCTGGCCGTGGCCCTGCTGGACGGCCGGGTCATGCCGGAACAGTATCGGCCCGAACGGATCGGACAGGACGATGTCCATGAGCTGATGGCCATGATTGAAATCCGGCCGAATGATGAGTATTCGATGCGTTTTCCCCACGAGATGCCCTGCCGGGTGACGGTCCACCTGGCCGACGGGCGCCGGGTGGCCCTGGAGAAGGACGATTACCGGGGCTTCCACACCCAGCCGCTCCCCTGGGCCGATGCGGCCAGCAAGTTCCGCCAGGTCAGCCGGCCCCACCTGACCGAGGCACGCGCCGGTGAGATCATCGCCGCCGTGGACGATCTGCCGGCCATCCGTATCCGTGAGCTGACCCGGCTGCTGGGCGGCCAATCATCCGTCGGGACCGGATCCTGAACCAAAGAAAGGAACATCCACCCATGAACAATACACGAAACGAACCCTTGCCCGCTTTCCTGAACATGAACCGGCGGGACGACAAGCCGCGCCGCGTGGGCGTGACGGAGATCCGCGGCCCCTACTACGCCGTGATGGGCAAACGATATCTGGCCGATATCCTCGAGACCATGGGACCCTATGTGGACGCCCTGAAATTTTCGGGCGGCTCTTTCACCCTCATGCCGCCGGAGGCTCTGGGCGAGCTCATCGACCTGGCCCACACCCATGATGTGCTGGTCTCCACCGGCGGCTTCATGGAATACGTGCTGACCCAGGGACCGGCCGCCGTGGAACAATACATCAGGTACTGCCAGGAGGCCGGCTTCGACATCATGGAGGTCTCGGCCGGTTTCATCTCCCTGCCCGCCGACGACTGGCTGCGCCTGGTGGACCGGGTGCAAAAGGCGGGCCTGCGCGCCAAACCTGAGGTAGGGATCCAGTTCGGCGCCGGCGGCGACACGTCGGCCGCGGTGCTGGAGGCCGAGGGGACCCGGGCCGCCGAGTGGGCGGTGCGGCAGATCCGGCGCTTCATCGACGCCGGGGCGTACATGGTGATGGTGGAGTCCGAAGGGATCACCGAAAATGTGAGCCCCTGGCGAACGGACGTGGTATCGAAGATCGTCGACAGTGTGGGGCTGGAAAAGGTCATGTTCGAGGCGGCCGATCCGCCGGTTTTCGCCTGGTACATCAAGAATTACGGCCCCGACGTCAACCTGTTCGTCGACCACAGCCAGATCGTGCAGCTGGAGACCCTGCGCCGCGGCATTTGGGGCACCCAAAGCCTGTGGGGCCGGGTGCTGACCTACCGCGGCTGACGGGGACGAGACAGCGATGGGGCGAACGAGAGAAACGGTGAACAGAAGGTGAGAAGCACCACCTGTCGGATACTCCGGACAGGCAGAGACCGCCGAGAAAGCACGGAAAAATGAAGCGGCAGGAAATGGTCCCTTGGAGAGCCGGATCCGCGTCGTCCGAGATTCTATGGCGAGAATAACACCCAGCCATGTGGTTGTTGCATCACGTATGCGTGGCCGGCATTGACTTTCAGCACGGGTCGTTTAACGCTTCCCCTTCCAGCGCCGGCATTTTTGCCAGATGAAATACACGGGAATGCCCAGCAGGACGATGAGCAGGCCGGGCCACGTGAAATGGGGCTTTTCGATCAGCAGCGTGACGATGATGAACAGGGTGGCCAGGCCGTAGAGAAGCTGGACATAGGGGAAGCCGAACGCCCGGAACGCCCGGGGGGCGTCGGGGCGCCGGATGCGCAGGACAAACACGGCGGCGATGGTGAGGATGAAAAAGATCAGCACCGCCGTGATGACGTAGTCCAGAATCTGGCTGTAATTGCCCGACAGGCAGAGCAGGCACGACCAGATGCCCTGATAGACCAGGGCGTTGCCCGGCACCGATTGCCGGTTCAGGCGGCCGGCCCGCTGGAAGAACAGCCCGTCGCGGGCCATGGCGTAATAGACCCGGGCGCCCGAGAGGATGAGGCCGTTGTTGCAGCCGAAGGTCGCCACCACGATGAGCAGGGCCATGAGGACCACCGAGGAATCGCCGAAAATGCCGCTCAGGGAGGCGGTGCCGACGCGGTCCGACACGGCGAACTGGATCCCCCGCTCGAACACCGTCGCCCCGTGTTCGGTCCCGCGCAGCGGCAGGGTCATCAGGTAGACGGCGTTGACCAGGATGTAGATGGCCGTCGTCAGGAACGTGCCCAGGATCAGGCTCCGCGGAATGTTGCGCCGCGGGTCGATGGTCTCCCGGGAGGTGAAGGTGACGTTGTACCAGGCGTCGTACGTGAACAGGGAGCCCACCATGGACACACCCAGGGCGGCCATGAGGGCGAAGCCGGACAGGGGCACGATGCGCCCGCCTTCCAGGCGGACGGCGTCCCAGAACACGGCCAGGTTGGCCTGGATGACCTCCGCCCGGTGGGCGAAGAACAGGCCCGCCACGATGAAACCGAACAGCACCAGGGTCTTGGTGTAGGTGAAGAAGTTTTGAATGTACTTGCCGGTGCGGATGCCGCGGGTGTTGATCCAGGTCAGGAACAGGATGGAGGCGATGGCGGTCAGGTGGGCGGTATGAACAGCCAGCGGTCCCATCCGGAAGAGGACCTTCTCTTCGGAGATCCAGGGGACCATCACCCCCAGAAACTTGGCGAAGGCCATGGCCACGGCGGCGATGGATCCGGCCTGGATGACGGTGAAGGAGGTCCAGCCGTACAGGAAGCCGACCAGGGGATTGTAGGCCTCGCGCAGGTAGACGTATTGTCCGCCGGCGTCGGGCATCATGCTGGCCAGCTCGCCGTAACTGGCTGCCGCCATGACCGTCAGCAGGCCGGCGATGATCCAGGAAACCATCAGCCAGCCGGGCGAGCCCAGCTGGCGGGCGATATCGGCGCTGACGATGAAGATGCCCGATCCGATCATGGAGCCAACCACCAGGGCGGTGGCGTCCAGCAGGTTCAGACTCTTTTGCAGACCATTTTCATGGTTGGGCATGATGTTCAGCTTGAAGACGGCGATTCCGGACGTCGTGTACGCGCTGTTCCGGTGTCGTAGCCGCAAACAGCCTAGATTTTCCCGCTGCCGGAGACCGTAGTCAAGTGATTTTCAGGGGCGTGAGGCGGGGAAGACACCCGGGATGGCGTGGCATGAGATCAGGGCACCCGCGTGTTGGCCGGGCGATGCGGGCCGCCCGACGACACCCAACCGCGCCGGTTTACCGCCGATGCGCCGAGCCCACGGCGAACACGCGGCGAATGGATTGGGTTGTGGATTCGATGCCGGCGAGTGTCTCTGCTGTCGCTGTACTTCGGTGGAGGCAATAAGGGATGACATGCAAGGCAAGTGGCGATACATCGCCATTTCTATGGTTTACCGATGTTGTATACGGACTGCGGTCCCCGGATAGGCGGATGGTATTCCTGAAACCCGGTCCCAGGATGGTCAGCCAGACCCACCCCTCGGCATGTTTCCACTGGAACAGAACGGTGATTCTTGTTCCCTCTTGAATACCACGGAACTGCCAGGTGGACAGACACTCCCTGACCGTATCCAGACCGATCTTGTTGTCGATGATTCCAGTTACATGGTCAGGTTTACCGTCACCATCCAATTGAAAAGTATAAATAACAGAAAAATGACAAAATCCTTTCTTGAACGTCTCCGGAACCTCGAACTGGCAGAAGGTGATGTCATAGCGGATCCCGGCTGCTGATCCATTTATCGGCTGCGTTATCAACAATATAACACCTAAAAATGAAGTCATGGTGAGCACCTCGTGCAGAATATGGCTCGTTGACTACATTTGACACCGGTGAACGGGATATTCTCCATCCGTCAGCCATCGGCGTTTAACTTTTTCGTAATCTGCGGATTGCCGATGCCCTCTGAAACCGGATAGTTTCGCAACGTTTCTGATCCGCGGGAATCCGCTCCAATCGGCGTCCATCCGCGGTCGAAACAGAACGCCGTTCCAGCTTCGTCTGACGACTTTGCCGGGACAGGCGAGCCGTCGCACTCACAGCGCAGCTTCCTCCGTCGCGCCACCGATGGCGGAGCTATGGAGGACAGGCCCTCTGCGCACTCCTGTACATTATTAGAAGAGGTTGGGCACGGTCACCATGGACAACACCTGCGCACTCCCGGTTAGAAAAAACCCGCTTTGGACCAGTGTGTCCATGTCCGTGCCCGCCTGCTTCCTTGTC
>Ga0209164_1002594_pt1 | contig 18846 bp, 12 predicted proteins | sample MTBNYHSulfiMetaG_FD_187458 | JGI IMG/M metagenome (GOLD analysis project Ga0209164, IMG submission 187458) | Enrichment culture microbial communities from rom New York Harbor, USA that are MTBE-degrading - MTBE-NYH (New York Harbor Sulfidogenic)... | ecosystem: Environmental > Aquatic > Marine >...
ATGAAAACCTCTCGGCTAAGAAGCGGCAAAACCAATTGTAAACGGTCTTTGGAGAAACAGAAAAAAGGTTTGCGACGGTCTTCATCGCCTCACCGTCGGCAATCAAAAGAATCGTCTTAGTGATTTTGAATAGTCTCAAATTACTCAGGCTTTGGGCTGTGTTAAGCTCTTCACGTAAACGAACGATGGTCCTTTTTGTAAACCGAATTTGCATATCCTCAGGCTCCTTTCGCAGTAATCTGAGGATACTTCCCATATTCACTTAATTTTGTTCAGCTTTTAGTGACGTGTCTATGAAATTATTTTTCTGAAAAACTATACAAACCAATTCGTTAAGTCAATGACATTGAGGAAGGCCTTGAAAAACATCGCTGTATATGTCTTTTCGGGAGCGTTTGATCCTTGGTCATTAGACGAAGTTCACTTCCAAGAGCACGGAGTAGGGTGCCGTATATCCCATGTCCCGGATTCAAGGCGTAAAAGATAATGATAACAACTTGTTGGCCGTTGTTTTTCTGTGTCTACACGCCTTGGAGCACTCATTTTTGATGATTTATGGCAGTTTTGCCGCAGTGAAAGTTTCTCTACCAGGGCCTGTGGCCGGGGCAGCTTGACTGCCTTTTTGAACATGTAGCCGCTTCTGGAGTCCTCAAAAGTTGAAATATAAATGTCTTTGAATCGAGCATACAGCTACTTGGAGTTTAGATAGTGCCTGAACGAAAAGAATTGTCTGCGGTATTTCGCGAGGTTATCGATTCTTTATGTCGATGAAAAAGTCCCAATTTCGCATATCGTCAGTTGTCTTTTTTTTTCAATTTGAGGGGGAATGTGTTATTATCCATTTGATTTGTTTGGCAAAACTTTACTGATGAAGTGAACAATATCTCCTTTCAAAATTAGGCTCAAGGCAATTTTTGACGGAAAAACCATGCGAAAAGTAATCTACATGCAGATGAAGTTCGGCGAAGTAGGCATTGCAACAATCGATTTCGATCCGCGCTCTCGAGATGAGATCCGCAAGTTGCTAATGGGCCTTCAGGAGATATATTGCAATCGCAAAGTCCGGGACGCGGTCTTTACAGCCCAGCTCGATTTGATCCCTGAAGGTGTGGACGCAAATAATGGGCGTAGGGGTATGGATCTATGGAAGATCCTGATGTTAGGCAGGTTACGGATTTCCTGCAATTGGGATTACGACAAACCGATGGATATAGCAAATAACCACAAAACATTGCGGTTGATGCCTGGCCACAGTTCTGTCTTGGAGGACTATTATCCCTACAACGGTAGTTAGACATAATGGCTGTCGTGAAAAAATAGGTGACCTCCCCCTTGCAAACGTGGATTATATTGGTGGTAATAACCAAGAACCACACAGAGCCACAACCAAGGAGGCAGATCATGAAAAAGGATATCATTTTTGTCGGTCTTGATGTCCATAAAAATTCTATCAGTGTTGCTTTGGCCGATGCAGGCCGCGATGGCGAGATCCGCTATTACGGGGTCATCGATGGCGACCTTGAATCGGTTCACAAAGTTGCTCGCAAGCTTCAGAGTACGGGTGCGACGCTTCGGTTCGTCTATGAAGCTGGCCCGTGTGGTTACGTTCTGTACCGTTCTTTGACAAGCAAAGGGTTCGAGTGCATCGTCGCTGCTCCATCAAAAATTCCCCGGAAGAGTGGGGACCGGATCAAGAATGATCGCCGCGATGCACTGACCTTGGCCCGGTTGCACCGTGCGGGGGAGTTAACCCCGGTTTATGTGCCCACAGAGGAAGATGAAGCGATGCGTGATCTGACCCGCGGTCGTGAAGATGCGACTAAGGCATTGCGGGTTGCCAAGCAGCACCTTCTGGCCTTTTTGCTCCGATATGGTCACCGTTACAGCGGTAAGACCTATTGGAGTAAGGCCTTTTGGAATTGGATCGCGGACATCAAGATGCCCCATCGTGCCCAACAGATCATGCTTCAAGAGTATGTCCATGCGGTCCATGAGCAGTGTGAGCGGGTCCAACGGCTCACCGATCAGATCCGCGAGTTGGTCCCCCAGTGGCAACTGGCACCAATGGTCAAAGCTCTCCAGGCCCTTAGAGGCGTATCCCTGATCGTCGCTTGCACCACGCTTGACGAGCTGGGAGATCTGACCCGCTTTTCAAAACCCAAGCAGCTCATGGCCTATTTAGGACAGGTTCCCAGCGAATGGTCAAGTGGCGACAGTAACCACCGGGGAAGTATCACCAAGACCGGCAACAGTCATGTCCGCCGGGCATTGACCGAGGCCGCTCATGCTTACAGCTATCCAGCACGAGAAAGTCGTGCGTTGCTAAAAAGGCTCGAAGGGTTGCCTCAAACGATTCAACAGATTGCCTGGAAAGCCCAGGTTCGTCTCTGCGCCAGGTTCAGGCGCCTCATGGCAAGAGGGAAAACCCGAAACAACGTCGTCACCGCAACGGCCCGCGAGCTTTCCGCATTCATATGGGCTATCGCACAGGAGCTACAGACAAAGAGCCAGGCATAACGGCTTATCAAAGATCAAAAACAACATTTGCCAGCAAGGAGATTTACAAAGGTCGATTTCACAGCTATTCCAGGGCACAGCCAGAGACGCGATTACGTTCAGGAGAACTCTCGGCAAACCTATACGAATAAGGCCACGGCCGAACTTCCGACGTTAGAGCGAGGCAGCTCCGGGACGAAGCCAAGTCATGCGGTAACCAACCCGCGAATATCAGAGTGATCAAACGTCGCAACAAGATCCCGTCTCTGACTGTGCCCTGGAATAAAACACAAAAAACCACAACCCGTCAAACCAAAGGGGCAGGAAGAGGTTTTTCCTCTTGACCTCTGACAGCCATATCAGATTTTAAGTACCAATTTCTTATTGCGATGTGAAAGGTATGCTCGATGATTCCTTTCTTGGATCCACCTGACCACATCAAGTGAGGCCTGGATATCATAGGGCCTGAGAGGCAGGACAACTTGAATCAATATTCTAAGCTGCGACAGCGTAATAGCTGGTGCTTTTTTTGCTCAAGCTATACACAGCGTCATAAATCATTGCGCATAAAATTCAGCTGGGCGCTTTAAAATAAGGTATTTTGACAGTGCTAATGCGCATTTTCATTGGCCGCTGTGTATAAATCTGGCCTTACACGCATCGATATTTGTTTTGTATCACCAAACATGTCTCTAAAACAAGATACAATTATAGGTATAGCATGGAGTGTTAGTGCTCGGATTTTACTACAGGGAATGGGGTTCGTCATTTCTGTTATTCTTGCACGTTTGATCATTCCTGCGGAGTTTGGTCTAATTGCGATGATTGCTGTATTTGCTGGATTTGTTGGGTTATTTAGCCAACTTGGATTCGGAGCGGCGATCATCCAACGAAAAGAAATCGAAGACCGTCATTTATCATCAATTTTTTGGCTTAACATTTTATGCGGACTAATTTTAACAGGAGTCATGTTATCTATTGCACCGCTTATTGCAGCATTCTATGGCGAACCAAGACTAAAACTCCTTGTCATGTTTATTTCCGTAAATTTTTTCATAGGGTCTTTCGGTACAGTCCAAGATGCTATTTTGAAACGCTCTATGGCTTTTCGGAAACTGGCAATTATTGGTACGGGCTCAACTCTTATTTCGGGAAGTTGCGCCATCACATTAGCCTTTTTGGACTTTGGTGCGTGGAGCCTGGCATGGCAAACAATTGTTTCAACAATCGTTAGCGTCGTCCTAATGTGGCAAGCTGCTAATTGGAAGCCCAGTTTTTATTTTGATAAGAATGCAGTGAAGGATTTGATTAAATACAGCAGTAACCTTCTCGGTTTCGATGTTTTTAACTATTGGGTAAGAAACAGTGACAACCTTTTAATAGGGAAATTCATTGGATCAACTGGTTTAGCTATTTATGCACGCGCGTACACTATTATGTTAATGCCTCTCACCCATATTTCTGGTACAGTTGGTCAGGTTATGTTCCCATCGCTATCAAAAATTCAAGATGATAAAATACGTGTGAAGCAAATTTACTTACGATCGATCGCCATGATTGCGGTTATAACATTCCCTATGATGACAGGATTGTTGGTCGTTGCTGAGTCGTTTGTATTGGCTTTGTTTGGTTTACAATGGGCTAATGTAGTACCGCTTCTTAAAATATTTTGTTTGTTAGGTGCAATAGAATCGATTTCTACCACGATTGGATTGATATTCAACTCTCAAGGTCGAACTGACTTGCAGTTCATTTGGGGTATTGGAGCTGGCGTCTTATTGATAGGAAGCATTATTTTCGGGATATGGTTTGGAACTGTTCAATCTGTTGCTATCTGTTATGCCGTTACAGAAGGGATTGTTTTGCTGTATCCTGCTTTTGTAATTCCAGGGAAGCTTATAAATATGACTTTTGGCGATGTTGTTCGCAGTGTCTCTGGCGCATTTAGTTGTGCTGCCTTGATGGCGGCTGGTGTCTATCTGTTTGGAATGTTTTTACCTTCAGGATTACCTCATTGGGCAAGGCTTATGGTCCAAGTACCTCTTGGCGTTGGTATCTATTTGGTATCTATACATATATTCAGTCTGAAAGCCTATGTTGATATCAGGCAATTGTTGCGTGAACAAATCACTATAAAATTTTCTGGTAGCTAAACGCTAATGCACAAATATTTCGACAGGAATCATTTGTCCTTGATAAAGTGGGTCACATGACAAAACCCGTAGTCGCGCATTTTCTTTATTCCTATCTGCCTTTATCAGAGACTTTCATTTACACGTACCTTATTAATTCAATTAGGATAAAACCGATTGTGTTAGCCGCAAAGTTGGAAAATTTGGATTCATTCCCTTTACAGTCAAGCTTGTATGATTGTTCTTATCATTCCTATACCCTTAGATGGATTGTAAATGGTCTTTCCAAGCGATTGACCGGAGACTATGACCTTTACAGACGCATAATTCTCAAACTGCATAGAGCAAAGCTTCTCCATGCACACTTCGGTCCAATCGGTTATAGCCTTCTGGAGTTGAAACAAAAGATGAGGCTTCCACTAATTACAACTTTCTATGGTTTTGACATGTCACTATTACCACGCATAAAAGAATGGAAAGATAAATATAAACAACTTTTTGCAGAAGGGGATTTATTCTTGGCTGAAGGCAGCAATATGAAAAGCGAACTCATTCAATTGGGTTGTCCTCACCATAAAATCAAAATTCAGCATATTGCAATTGATACAGAGAAATTCGAATTCCGAAAAAGACTTTCGAAGGCCGGTCGGAAAGTAATATTGCTATTTTGCGGCAGGTTTATGGAAAAAAAGGGATTAATTTATTCTCTTATGGCATTTAGAGAGGTTCTTTCAAAATATCCCAATATTGAGTTCAGGATAATTGGTGATGGAGATCTCCGAACAGAAATTGAAGATTATATTGATCATGCCAAACTGCGAAATAAGGTGACAATTCTTGGCATGCAATCCCATGCTGTTGTAGAAACCGAGATGCAAAATTCTGACATCTTCCTACACCCGAGTGTTACTGCTGCGAATGGTGATAGTGAAGGTGGAGCTCCGACTATTCTTTTGGAGGCACAAGCCACGGGAATGCCTGTTTTATCAACATATCACGCTGACATCCCGGAAGTTGTAGTCCCAGGGAAAAGCGCTCTTCTGTCAAACGAGAGGGACTGGAGATCCTTGGCTGCAAATCTGCTATTTCTGCTGAAGAATCAGGATGCTTGGTGCTCAATGGGAGAGGCTGGAAGAAGGCATGTTGAAAGCCGTCATGATATCCAAAAACAATCAAAAAAGCTGGAAGAAATTTATTTTCAGCTTATTAAGAATACATGCAGATAACTTACATTACGCTATTCCTTTTCTATAAATGGCCCCCTAAATTGGGGCTTTTTTAAAAAACGACAAGATGAATACTATTTTGATTCTTTCAGGCTCACTTCTTCCAACGCAAGCTGGTTCTGCTCATTCCACACTTGATTTTTCGAATTATTTAGCAACCATCGATGGCCTGAATGTTGATTTATATACTTCGGAAGTCGATTTAAATATGGTTAACTCAAGGTTGAAGGTTGTAAAATACATGCCTTTTGGCAGTTTGCCTTTCTTTTGGAGGTTTGATGGCTTCTCAAGGTACATGGTTGCGCTAAAGGAATTCAAGAAGTACGATTTCTCGGATATCCATTTATGCTATACAAGGAGCAATATATTCGCACTGGCGTTCAGACGGCTTTATCCCCGAATCCCCATTGTTTCGCACTATGGTTGGATCACATCGTCCCGTGAATATCAAGAAGAAAATCTTGAAATATCTAATTGGTATAAAAAGGCAAACTCCTGGCTTTATGATTGGTTTGAGGCCCGATCGTACACCATGAGCAATTGGGTACATATTGTCTCAACGCCGCTGGTGGCAGAAGAGAGGACAGTTCATTTTAAACTACCCGCTAACTTTTTCAATATCTGCCCTCTCGCCGTCGATGTTGAGAGATTCGTACCAATGCCAAGCGATGACATAGTTCGAGAAAGACTAATGATAGATAACAAAAACGTAATATTACTCGCTGTTTGTAGGCTTGTCAAATGGAAGAATCTAAATATGGTCCTGAGAGTTTTGAAGAGGTTGGAAAGGCCAGATGTCTTTTTTGTGATTGTTGGCAAGGGTGAGGAAAAAAAAGGCCTTCAGCGCGAGTCAATCGAATTGGGTATTTCCTCCCAACTCCGCTTCATTGGGCATGTTGATGATCCCAGGCCCTATTATTCTATCAGCGATATATTCGTCCTGCCCAGTTCAATTGAGACCTTCGGCATTGCTTATGCCGAGGCCATGGCAATGGGACTTCCTTGTATCGGCCTAAAATACAATCCGCCAAAGGTTCTGAGTTCTGCAATGGACGTCATACCAGATGGAAAGGCCGGATTCTGTGTGTCAAACGAGGCTCAATTACTTGATAGCCTCAACTTCTTGATAAACGATACTGAGTTGCGAAAGCGAATGGGAACTTATGCACGCAATCTTGCACGTAGCAAATATTGTTGGGAGCATTATACCAATAATTTCATTTCACTTATCAAAAAGCATTTTGGTATCACAGTTTAGATAGACCGGGACTCCGGTCACCGTCCAATGGCAAAACTCATATTTTCACTGTTAACCTTTTTTAAGCAGGGATAAGATTTCTGATATGTGTGGAATATTAGCCTTTATAGATTTCACAAATATGGAGCTTGACGAGAATCTTTTGATCCGAATGCGAGACACAATGTATCATCGCGGTCCGGATGACGATGGCATCTATCTTCATAGATCGGTAGGTCTCGCTCACAGAAGATTATCGATTATTGACCTGTCCGAAGCTGGCAGGCAGCCAATGACAAATGAAGATAGCACCATATTTCTTGTTTGTAACGGCGAAATTTATAATTACTTGGAGCTTAAGGAAGACCTGATAAAGAAAGGGCACAAGTTTCTTTCCGAGTCAGACAGTGAGGTGATTATACATCAATATGAGGAAATTGGAGAACATTGTTTAGATACCTTTAATGGAATGTTCGCATTTCTATTGTGGGATATTGGGAAACAAAGGCTTTTTGGTGCAAGGGATCGTTTGGGTATAAAACCATTGTACTATTTTGTTGACGAAAAGAAGATTATTTTAGCATCAGAAATAAAGGCTATAATTGAAAATCCGAATGTACCACGCAAACCAGACTACAAAGCCATTTCTGACTATCTTTTTGCCGGCAGGGCTTTAGGTAACAAAAGCATGTTCGAAGGTATCAAGGAACTTGAGCCTGGTCACATGCTTAGCGTAGACAAAGCCACTGAAGACGTTCAAATCAAGAAATACTGGGATGTCAGCTATAATTATAATTTTAATAGATCAGACATCTCCTTGATTGACGAACTCTCTTGGCTTCTTGATGACGCGGTAAGGATTCGCTGTCGGAGTGACGCATTGTTGGGCTGCCATTTGAGCGGGGGTTTAGACTCAAGTACCGTAGTAGCTATGGCCAGCAAATATCGAAAACCGCTGAAGGCCTTTTCCATAAAATTCTCAGAAGATGATCGAGTAGATGAATCAGAATATGCTAAAGCTGTCGCTGACCATGTTGGAGCTGAGTATTATGAATACTCTCCAACGGCTACCGATCTTCAGACATTATTTGCTTTCTTACTTTGGCACATGGATGTTCCAATGGCAAATGTGGGAGGATTCTCTTATTATGCCGTTTCTCACCTTGCCCGGCAGTATGCCAAGGTTTCTTTAACCGGACACGGGGGTGATGAATTGTTCGCTGGATATCCTGCCCAATTTATGGCATCGTACAATACTACGGACATGTTCACACTTCATGAGGATTCATATGTGACCGGTAAACGCTCTCTACTGGCAAGAATCGGTGAAAAGCTCATTTATGATGGACCAAAAGGGTTTTGCAGTTCAATCAAAAATCGTTTTAGCAAATCGGTTCCGTCCTTTGAAGATGTCTGGATTCAACTTCATTGTGGATATATTCCGCAAAAGAGCCCTTCTCTTCATGAGAGATTTCTCACCAAACTTCAAGGCTACTCTCCAAAAGTCGATTACATAAGTCCTCTTACAGTTTCTAACACTGAAGAAATATTGGATAGATGTTTGTATCATGATCTCAAGGTTTACCTACCAAGCCTGCTTCATTTGGAGGATAGGGCTAGTATGTCCCAATCTATAGAGTCAAGAGTTCCCTTGCTTGACTTTCGCATTGTAGAATTTCTTGCGACTGTTCCACCAAAGCAGAAGGTCAAATGCATGGAACCCAAGTATCTATTGCGGAGAATCTCATCTTCCATACTTCCCGAAAAAGTATGGAAAAGGAAAGATAAGTTTCCATTTCCCGTGCCAGAACAAATGTGGTTCTCGTGCGAACTGAATGATCTAACTAAGCAGATACTTCTATCAAAACGGAGCCTGGCAAGGGGCATTTTCAAACCATATATCCTAAGAGACGCATGTCGGAATGTTATTTCCCCTTGGCCTCTGATGAATGTGGAGTTGTGGTTTAAGCTATTTATTGATCAAGATCCAATATGGCTTGGAATGGTACATCCATCAGAAGCACGCTCCGCATCTTGTTAAGGGTTATTCCGATTTTTTCCATGGAGTTTGTTCTTGAGTTGAAGCTGCCTATCAAGAAAGCCTTTCTTTATGTTGTGAAATTCATAGGAGTCTTACGTCTCGCTCGCATTATGACCAGAGGTGGATTGAGGATTCTATGCTATCATGGCTTTTCGAAAATCGATGAATCTCAATTTAGACCAGAAACATTTATGGAGCCCTCGACGTTCCAAGATCATATCGGCCTAATAATTTCGAAAGGATACTCCGTAATCTCTTTGCCGGATGCACTAAAGCTTCTGCATAAAAGGCTTTTGCCTCCCTGCTCTGTTGTAATCACTTTTGATGACGGTTTTAAGACTATACAGCAATATGCCCTTCCTGTTTTGCAGCAATATAGATTTCCCTGCACTATATTCCTTACAACGTACTATTGTATAAAGGAGAATCCGGTATTCCGATTGGTAGTGCAGTATATGTTTTGGAAGACAGCTAACCAAGAGGTAGATCTGACGGGAATGGGACCTCCATTCTTTGGGCGAATATCCCTGCTTCCAAACAGTAGCCGTGATAACATAATATGGCAGATAATTAACTATGCGGAAACAGAGCTTCTGGAAAATGACCGACAGCGTCTTGCTATGGAACTTGGAGTCCGGCTTGGAGTTCCCTACGAGAACATTTTTGAAAGAGAGGCACTCTCTATTATGAAGACCCAAGACATCTACTCGATTGCAAAAGCATCTGAGATTGATATCCAATTGCATACGCATCGTCACAACTTTCCAGAAGACAGAAACGCGGCAATCCATGAGATCGAAGATAATAGAGCCGTCTTGGAACCGATACTTAAGAGACGTCTTACCCATTTCTGTTACCCGAGCGGCATCTGGAGTGAAAATCATTTTCAGATTCTGAAGGAAAGTCATATCGAAAGTGCAGTAACCTGTGACCCAGGCTTGAATTATGCAAACACGCCCCGCTATGCCCTAAGGAGGTTTTTGGATGGTCAACATATTTCAAATATACAATTCGAGGCTGAGTTGTCTGGGTTTATGGAAATCATGCGCAGGCTTCGCAATAAGTTGCGTCCCCAGCCGAAAAAATCTGTATAGTGTAGAAAAATAGAAAAATCCTTCTATCATGGAAAATCGCTTTGTCTGCTTCATCAAAAAGGCATCGAAAAGGGAAGCAAGAACCATGATAGATGCCTTAGTCGTGATTGTTATCACCCTGAGCTTTGTTGTACTGTTTGAGCTGTTTCTTGGACTTGTTTTTCCCCAGACCGTACAGACAACATTTGTCAGAGGAAAATCTCTTGGACAAAGGGAAGATATGCTCGGGCATACAAATAGATCGGGGTCACGCACCATCCAGACAGGACCCGAATTCTCAGCGGAATTCAAAATCAGCCCTGAAGGGCTGAGAGATGAAACTGTCCACCATAATCCGAAACCGCCAAACCAGACCCGCGTTTTGCTCTTGGGTGACTCGTTCACATTCGGATCCGGGAACAACTATGATGATATCTGGCCGGTTCGTTTTGAGCGCAATCTCATAAGAAGCGGTTATAACGTAGATGTGGTCAAGGCCGGCGTTTGTGAATACGATACCACTGTTGAACTGAGATTTCTTGAAAGGCTCTTTCCGAAATACCAGCCGGATGTCGTGGTCTTCGTGTTCTTGCCGAACGATCTTTTTACAAATACGCCAATTGGAGAGCCCACCTATTTGCAGCAGAAATACAGCGCTGACGAGTCAGATGCCCCAGTCTCCCATATGAATTCTTTTCTTAAGAATCTTAATACGGTTATCCTGTTGAAGCGCATACTCTTTTCAAGCGACTATCTATATGCAAGAATTTATCTCGCAACCAGTCGCGCTCAATATTATCACATACCAGCGAACAGCAGGCCAAAGGAACAGATTGCACTTACACAAGACCTCTTACTGAAGGCAAAGCGCTATTGCACCGAACGCGGCGCCAAATTCTTGGTTTTTTCCATTCCTCAGCAATTTCAGGTCATTGCAAAGGCTCGTAATTATCAATTCAGGAACATTGATGTCGATCTGATTGATCAGGTATTTTCAAAATTAGCTTCAATCCATTCTTTTTTCTGGATCCCCGTTCTCGATGAGTTGGCTCGATGCTATCAAGTGGATGACCGTTCTCTTTATTTCAGATACGACGGCCATCTCAATAAGGCGGGCAACGAAATCCTTGGCGAGTTCTTTTTCAGGGAGTTCATACGTCTATTCGATGATCAGCTTAAGAAGCGACCATAGGCCTGCTAAAGAGACAAATACTCATCTGAGTGCGTTGCGAAGAAAATGGGGAACCGTTTCACTTTGCTTGGAAGCCATCCGAATTGTTTAATCACTGGTTCAGCGCCGTTTCAAAATATTATGGGTGCAAGAGTGGATGGTGCCGGTACATTAAGTCCTTGTTGGCTTACAGGCTGGGGCTTCTTCGTCACTTTAGGAAAATTGACTGGGCCGGGGTTTCAAGACTGGTATTTGTATGCAGCGGCAATATTTGCCGAAGCCCTTACGCGGAGGAGAGGGCAAAGTCTCTGGGCTTTGATGCGACCTCCTTCGGTCTGAATGCTGATTGTGGTTCACCATCCAATCCGACGGCTGTCAGAATCGCCTGCCAACACGGAGTCGATCTAAAAGGCCACCGATCGCGTAGCGCTATTGGGTTTGTGATTAAGGATGGCGATTTATTGATTGGTATGGAACCCTGGCATGCCGGCAAATTGCATTCCCTGTCTGCAGGCTGTAATGCTCAAATCACCCTTTTGGGACTTTGGGCTGACAGACTCCGCCCTCACATAGAGGACCCTTATGGTCTTTCTGATGAATATTTTCATACCTGTTTTACACTCATGGATTCTGCCATCGGAAAAATGGTCTCCACGGTTAACTCGTCTAAAAAGCCCCAAATTGATCCAATGGATTGGCGGGGCGAATGCCCGGTTCTCGTAGCAGAAGCGCAAACGATTGGCGCTATAGGGGTTATCCGTTCCTTGGGGCGAAGCAGATACCCTGTACACGCCTGCTCCCCGCAAGACGATGCATTGGGGTTTATATCGAATTATGCCTCGGCCACTGCGATCTGTCCTCAGTACGCCAACCCTGCTTTTATCCCCTGGTTGCGGGATTATGTCAAATCAAACAGCATCCAAGCAATCATTCCTTCCGAATCGATGCTATTAGCCATTCGCCCTGCTTTCTCTGAGTTTGCGCATCTCCTTCCTTTTAGCCGCAACGAGGAAGTCGTTTTTCGGGGTATGAGCAAATTCAGCCTTTTTGAAGCTCTACAGCGAAACCAGGACAACCACCTTTCAGCGCATCTGCCCCCCACTCTCTTATTGGAAAATCTGGATTCCCTCCCGTCAGCAGTTCAGCTTGCTCAGATGGAGCTGCCGATTTACATCAAAACAGATGGTATACATGCCAAAACCACTGAGAACGGTTTGGTTATTAGAGCTCCAACCATCGATAAAGCCTATGCAGAATTGATTGGTCTCAGAGGCCGTTTCCGAAAGGCAATTATTCAGGGGCATGTCCCAGGGCAGGGCGTCGGAGCATTTTTTCTCATTTGGGAGGGACGAGTGCTCGCAGAATTTATGCATCGACGCTTACACGAAGTCCCTCATACCGGTGGGGTTTCCTCCTTAAGGGAGAGCTGGTGGCATCAAGGCATCCGCAATGATGCCTTGGTGAAGCTTAAGTCTTTGAATTGGCAAGGCGTAGCCATGATGGAATATCGATGGGATTCACTGCCCGATCAGTTCTATCTTATGGAAATGAACGGCCGTTTCTGGGGGTCCATCCATCTGGCTCTTTACGCTGGCGTAGACTTCCCTAGAATCCTGTTAGATGCTTTTCATGGAAAAATCCCAAAAGCCATTGGAACATTCCCTCTTCACATTCTCTCCCGCCTGACATTGCCAAACGATCTCCAGTACGTATGGTCTCGAATAAAGGACACCGAATTATCAATAGCATGCCGGTTACGTTCGGTGTTGGAATTTTTTTCCCTTTGCCTTTCTCCTCACGTCTTTTCTGACTTACTTTTTCCTGGTGATGGTCGCTTATTTCGGGAATGCTTCAACCGTTTTTTGAAGGACACTCTTTTCCAAAGGCTACTGTGTAAAAAGCGAAGATAGGGCCAATTTATCAAGTTGACTTACCAGTTGTCATCATATTGTAATGCAAAACCCATCCCGGCGATGCAAAAGTAGACTCCAGGAAGATTCTTATCACAAGACAAAGTATAGTCGAAAATTAGATACATACCCCTGTGGTTGCAGAAAAAAGTGACATTTTAAGCAGTAAAAGACTTGTGGCAAGACTGACTGGCCATAGTATTGATACGATGTCAACATTTCGTTGATATCATAAGGTCAACCGATAGGGCCAACAAGGTTCATTTATTTAGAAGGCATTTTTAGAAAAACCAGGAGAATCTAAATGAACTTTCCATCTAACAGACAGCAATGTTTTTCTCTCCAAGACCACTTCATAGGAAGTATTGTGATATTTTTGTCTTTTATTATTTATGTCAAAACATTAGCTCCGACAATAATGTGGGGGGATCCAGCAAAACTTACTGTCTATGCGTACAGATGTTTTCTGACAGTCTGCGCTGAGAATCACCTGTTGCGTAGTTTATTGGGTTGGCTGTGGGGTCATCTTCCTTTCGATGATTATGCTTTCGGTCAGAATTTGCTTTCAGCTGTTTTTGCATCACTAACCAATGGCATTGTTTACCTTATCGTTCTTAAGCTTACGAAACGGCGGTTGGCAGCGATAGTGGCGGCTTTGGCTTTAGCCGTATCTCATACTTTTTGGTGGCTGGCTGTCATGGCTGAGAGTTACTCGCTACTTTTTCTTTTGATAACTGTTTGCATTTTTAGCGCCCTGATGTGGGAGGAAACAGGAAAGAATAAATGGTTATATTTTGTGAGTGGTGCTTTTGGATTGGGCATTACAGACCATGCGATAATGCCGCTTTTTGCTCCAGCTTTTGTCCTGCATTTGTTACTCGTGGAACCCCGATTTTTCTTGAATTGGAAAAGGCTAGGCGCCATGCTGTTGGCGTTCGGATTTGGGATGTTGCCTCTCGTCGCAGTATTTGTAGGTTGGCTTCAGAGGGAAACACCTGAAAGATTGATTTACCTAATGAGTGCAGATCCGCTGGTGGCCTATCTGGAAATCGCCAAGTTTGTTCGGGAGATGCTCTATTACCCGGCTTATCTGTTTTATCAGTTTCCGGTTGTGGGGTTCATACTGTCTTTAACGGGAATATGGGTTTTGCGAAAGGATAATCGCAACGTCTTTATACTGTTGAGTTCTATTATTTTGTTAGATGTTATTTTTTCTGCGGCATATATGCATGCCCGTCAATTCGAGATCATTGTACCCAGCTATTTGGCTTTTGCCATTGGTATAGGCATAGGATTCGATCATATATGGAGAAAGATTTGTTGGAAAGTGCATACCAAAAGCAGCTTGTTGTTATGCCGCATAGCATTGATAGGGTTGCCTGTTCTTTTACCGATAACAGCCTATTATACAATTCCATCGATAATTCGACATTTTGATCTTAATCCTTTGGGAATAAGGTATATGCCTTACAGAGACAATGCACGATATTTCCTTTTGCCAGACAAAAGCGGTTACTATGGTGCGGATCGATTTGGTCGGGAAGTGCTGAGCATGCTACCGGCAAACGCTGTGATTTTAGTTGATTTTAGTCCTGGTATGATCCTTCAATATATGCAGGTAGTTGAGGGACTTCGACCGGACGTAAAAATAATTGGTGTAGAATCTCCAGGATCAAAAGGGGAAAAGGCCGTTGATGCTGTTGAAAAGTACTTCGGGCAACGGCCTATCTATTTTACTGATTATCATCCCTATCCTTGGTTCTTTGGAATTGATCAATTGAGTAGAGATTATGCTTTCATTCCAAGAGGAAATATTTACCAGGTCGTCAAAAAAGATAGGGGGCGCCTGGACACATCTGTCCCAAACCTTGGGCTTGGAAAGGTCAGGGAGAAGAAATAGTTTTCTGTAATCCAATTTTCGGAACGGCATTTAAAGCATAAATGCATCCAACCTGATGCGATCGGTATATTTTGGGGCCGCTTTTCCCATCTCGATTCGGAGGTTTTCGTGGCAAACATCGATCACGATCATAGAAAAATATCGATCTTAATACCGGTTTACAATGAGCGTTATCTCGTCGGGACGATAATAGAAAAGGTTTTGAAAGCTCCTCTTCCAAACGGGTTTGAACGGGAAATCGTAATTGTCGATGATTGCTCAAATGATGGAACCGCCCAAATTTTGCAGGCGTTTGCAAATGATAATTCGGAAATTCTCGTTTTCAAACAGGATAGTAATCAGGGAAAAGGGGCGGCCATTCAGAGAGCTATAAATGAGGCGACGGGGGACATCATTATCTTTCAGGATGCCGACCTGGAGTATGATCCAGATGAATACATCAACCTACTTCGACCCATATTGGAAGGATATGCTGACGTTGTCTACGGTTCTCGGTTCTCTACTGGTAGAAGCCGTAGAGTTTTGTATTTTCGCCATGCCCTTGGCAATCGGTTCCTTACCTTTGTATCCAATCTGTTAACAGACTTGAATCTAACAGATATGGAAACATGTTACAAAGTATTCCGTTCTGAATTACTAAAGAGCATACCCATCAGGTCTAAACGATTTGGGCTTGAACCTGAAATCACTGCAAAAATAGCCAAACGTGGTCTAAGAATCTATGAAGTACCCATCTCCTATTACGGAAGGACATATCAAGAGGGGAAAAAAATCACGTGGAAAGATGGGCTCAGTGCACTATTTGTCATTTTGAAATACTGGCTAATTGATGACGTTTACACAAGCCAACACGGTGACATTCTGTATTCTCTATCCAGCACCCACAGATTCAATAAGTGGATGGCAAGGGAGGTCTCGCCATATGTCGGGAACGGCATTCTTGAAATAGGCTCGGGAATAGGTAATATGGCTTTACAACTCCTTCCAAGAGATCGCTATGTATGCACTGACATCGATCCGCTTCATCTGCATACGCTGCGAAGTCTTTTTTCACAGAGACCCAATGTGGAAGTTCAATATTTGGATATCTCTGCCAAAGATGACTTTGCCTTGCCAAAAGAAACGTTTGATACTGTATTATGCCTTAATGTTTTGGAACATATCAAAAACGATGCTCTGGTTTTGAAGAATATTCGCGAATTATTGTTGCCCGAAGGACGGGTAATCATTCTGGTTCCAAACGATCCCTCTCTATTCTCAACTCTCGATATTGCCGTAAATCATGTTCGTCGATACACAAAATGCGAACTTGAAAACCTTTTAGCAGAAGCTTTTTTTGATATTGAGCGAATCTGGTTCTTCAACAGAGTGAGCACACCCGGATGGATTTTGAATGGAAAAATCTTGAAACGGCGTCATTTTTCTCGAATACAATTGAAGATTTTTGATTCTTTAGTTTTCCTATGGAGGCGAATAGATCCATATCTCCCCTGGTCAGGCCAATCTCTTATCGTCGTTGGACGGAAAACGAGTCGCCCATCTTTTGAACATAAGCGCTCAAAAAGCCAAATTGCTTCTTAATTGTGAGATTATTGAGATGGATGTATCAGGGAGAAAATATTGGCCCGATATATTCTTTGGCTACCACGATGCTATCAATCCAGATCTTGCTTGTCGCTCCCTCGGGTGTTTTAGGTTGATAGGCCTGCATCCAGAGGAAATTGATCGTTAAGTCCTCAACACTTCTCCATTGGAATCCTTCAAATGTGGAGACAGAGTTTGGATCAGGCTTCCACCAGCCGCCCGTCCATTCCCCTTTGGGAAACCCGGGGCCGAAATAGGATGCGATTTGCCCATCTCTTCTGAAAAGTCTTCCATCGATCCAGAAGGCCTGTAATCCATTGGATGAGGTGATTGGGTTATTCATTTTGACCATGGTTTCCACGCAAATCCATTTCCCTTTTTCGACAGGCGGTTTGGGCCCATACACCAGAAAGGTGGTTCCCCAATATTTCCCGTCTCCGTGGGCATGCATTCCCTGCCAGTATGTATAAAAATCCCATGCCCATTTATCTCCATAAGACTCAACGCCTGTGGTGAATCTGTCCTTTCCAGTGGGTCTGGAACCGGCTCCACCCTGGGGCCATACTGTGGGAGGATTGTAGCCCCCGATAGCGGCACCAAAATGACCTACTGGGGCACATTCGGTGTCAAATTTTACGTAATAACGGACAAATATTTTGTCGTGACCAGGCAACAGCCGGCGGTAAAGATAACCACCCTCCTGGGCATGTTCGTGGGTCATCAGGAGAGATCGGTTATCAGAGCTCCCTTCGGGAGCCTCATTGGATAGGGACATGACCTCCTTTCCTTTAACAGTGTCCCATCTTGAAAAAATGAGTTGGAGAGCAACAGGGTCCGAGATTTCATAACCGGGGCCATCGTCAAATTTTTCGACGAATGTGACATTGGGGTCCTTTTCGATACCTTTGTCGCCGGGATACTTGGCAGCAAGCCCGCTGTTGCCTTCAGGCAGTGACGGGACGGTGATTGGGTGTCTCACACTGCTTGCTGGGACAATCGACAGGCCCGTTGGGGGCTTTGGGATGGAGCGCTTTTCGTTTGACTGAACGGGTTGGGGCTGATCCGATTTGGCAACAGTCTCGGGGGGCAGGGATTTTTTGACGATTTTCTTTCTGACCATCGGAACCGCAGAGGTAGCTTCGCCTTTGGTCAATAGGATGTTCTCCCTGCCGATCCATTGGCTTTCTGCTTTCGACGGACTGCCAAGAAAAGACATCATGAGGTGGTTCCAGCCGAATTTCTCGTAGGAGCCCCTGAAATCGATGTTTGAATAATTGCATTTCAGGTCGTCATTCAGCCAGAGCTGGAAGATGCCATCCACTTTGCCTGGCGCATTTAGTTTGAGCCGGAATTTCAGTTTTGTCCAGGATCCCAGTTCAATCGAGTGGGTTTCGCCTATGTTTTGACCATACTTTTTGTATAGCTCTCCAGGCCCGCCCAAATCATCCGCACGTGTCAAGAATGCCACAGGGGCTCCGCTTTCTTTGAGGGCAAGCATAATGTAGTACGGGGCCCAGGTCAGAGGTTTGCCGCCGCCTTTTGCCTTATTGTAGCCTGCGCTCCAACCTTCGAAGCATGCCATGGTCCAGAGAGTGATTTCACCGGAAGGCCATTTGAATCCCGGGGCGAAAAAGAGATAGGACTCCAGGGTGAGGTCATCCACGGCCTTTTTGTTCACGCCCTGATGATCGCCGAAAAAGTGGACCAGACTGGCGGGGTTGGAGGCGCGTTGTTTGATGGCATATTTTCCTTCATACACAGGGTCGGATTCAATGGTCGTATCGCCTTGGCGAAAGTCGTCGTCCCAGTTTTTAAAATTCTTGTTTTCCCAGTTTTCGTAGAGGATTACGTTGTCAGCAGGATCGGGTGATGCCTCGTTTTTGGCGTTGCAGGAGTGTAGCGGCGTAAGAAGAATGGAGAGAAAAATAATGAGGGGCAGGGCGTGGTTTAAAGGCTTTGGTCCCGCGCCCAGTGAAACAAGTGCAACAAAGGTTTCACAAGGCAGGCAAAGACGCAACCAGAATCTCACACAGAGCCACAAAGACACAGAGAGACCTTCTTGTTTTTTGCAAAAGA
>Ga0209164_1002597_pt1 | contig 18823 bp, 15 predicted proteins | sample MTBNYHSulfiMetaG_FD_187458 | JGI IMG/M metagenome (GOLD analysis project Ga0209164, IMG submission 187458) | Enrichment culture microbial communities from rom New York Harbor, USA that are MTBE-degrading - MTBE-NYH (New York Harbor Sulfidogenic)... | ecosystem: Environmental > Aquatic > Marine >...
TTTTCAGCAGCCTCCCGCGCGCAGGCAAGCGGGGGACGGTTGGGGACGGGCGGGGAGGGCGAGCTTGAACTTTTGCGGAAGGCGTGCCCATAATGGCCCCGAGGAGTCCCGTGAGAGTTCGAATCGTAGGCCCCGGTGCCGTAGGCACACTGTTCGGCGCTCTCTTGGCCGAGGCCGGGCACGAGATCACTCTTGTCGGTCGGCGCGGCGAAGCTCTGCCGAGTGAGGACGCCGGAGTGCGGGTGGTGCTGCCCGACCGCTGGCTGCGCTTCCGGCCCCACGACTACCTGGCGCCGAGCACGGGGAAGGTGCGGTCGGGGGAGGCAGGTGCCGACCTGGTCGTCGTGGCGCTGCGCCGGGACCACCTCCGGGAGCTGCGAAGCACTCCCGGGGGCGGGAGCCTGTTCATGGCTGCAGGGGAGTCGGGCGAAGCCGCGCCGCTTCTGTTTCTCAACTGCGACGAGCGGGACACCGAGGGCCTGCTTGTCCCGCCGGGGAGCGATCGCGGCTCCCGGCACGGCCGAAGCGCCGGTGCCGCAGGAGCGGGCCGCATCCTCCGGGGGCTGACTCTGTGGACCGCGGTCCGCCTGGAGCGCGGCACCGTGGAGCTGGGCTCCGGGGATTCGGCTTTCGTCACGGTCAAGGATCCCGCCCTCAAGCCCGTGGTGGCAGCGCTGCGGGCCGGAGGAATCCAGACCGTGGTGGCCGACAGCATCGAGCCGTACCTCGGCTCGTTCTTCCTGTGGCAGCTGCTGTTCCTGCCCATGGCCATGTGCCGCGCAACCTATGAGTACTTCCTCTCGTTCGCCGAGGGGAGGGAGATGGCGTTGGCGGTGATCGAAGAGGGGCTGAAGATCCTGGAGCGTTCCGGCGGGGAGCTCCGCAAGCTCCCGGTCATGGACCCCCGGGAGCTGGTTCTCCGGCTGCGCAGGGCCCGGCAGACCTCGGGGACGGCCCGCTTCGATCCGGACCGGGGATACAACAGCCTCTTGCAGGCACTGCTGCGCGGGGAGAAGACCGAAGTCCGTGAGCTCAACGAGCGCCTGGTCAAGCTGGGGGGGGAGGCGGGGGTCGAGGCTTCCTGGAACTGGCGTCTGGCGCGCAAGCTCGGTCGGGTCGCCCGCCTCGGCTTCTATCGGGATCCCGCGGAGCTGTACCTGGCCCTCGCGTAGCCCCGCCAATCGCGATACCGGAGAAGGTTGGGCGAGGCTCAGAGCGAGGTGGGAAGAGGGTCGAAGAGGGTGGAAAGAGGACGGTTGGGAAGATGAACGAGGGATTCACTGAGCGGGTGCGGCGAGCCGTAGCTTCCGTGGCCCCGGAGGCTGCCGAGGATCCGGCCGGGCGTCCGACGGTAGGCCTGATCCTGGGTTCCGGGCTGAGCGCATTCGCGGACCGGGTGGCAGGGACGGATGTCCCGTTCTCCCGCATCGAGGGCTATCCGCAGCCGACCGTAGAGGGCCACGCCGGCACGCTCAGACTCGGGAAGTCCCTGGCCGTGATGGCCGGTCGCTTTCACTACTACGAAGGCTTCTCGATGGACGACGTGGTCCTTCCGGTGTTTTTGCTCCACGGTCTGGGCGTGCGGACGCTTATCCTCACCAACGCAGCCGGGGGAATCCGGCGGGAGTACACGGCGGGTCAGCTGGTCCTGATTCGCGATCATATCAACCTGATGGGGGCTAACCCCCTGCGGGGTCCGAATCCCGGCGGCTTGGGGCCGCGCTTTCCGGACATGAGCGAGGCGTACTCCAGGCGCCTGAGGGCGCTGGCCCGGGGTGTGGCGGCCCGGGGTGTCGCCGCCGGGGACCCTCCCGCCGGGGACCCTCCCGCCGGCGCAGTCGCCGGGGACCGCGCCGATTCCCGGGGCGGCCCGCTGCCCGAAGGGGTGTACGCCGCGTTTGCCGGTCCGACCTACGAGACCCCGGCGGAGGTGCGCATGGCCGAGGCCATGGGAGCGGACCTGGTGGGCATGTCCACGGTCCCGGAGGTGATCGCCGCCCGATACCTGGGCATGGAGGTGCTCGGCCTGTCCATGGTCACCAACATGGCGGCGGGCATACTCGAGCAGCCTTTGAGCCACGACGAGGTGGTGGAGACGGCCCGGCGGGTGATCCCGGCTCTCTCGGAGCTCCTGGGAGGCATACTCGCAGGTCTGGGCCTGCGGCCCGAGCCGGCGAGGTGATTGTCAGCTGAACGCAGGGGATCGTTTTTCCGTACAGTCCCTGGAACAGTTGCGGGCCGCGATAGAGGACGCCGGCGGCAACGAAGTTCTCGCGATCGGCCGCCTGGACGGGGAGGGCCTGGTCGGTTCTGTGGCCGTCGGGGCGCGGGGCAACACTCAGGCCGTGCCCGCGCTGGAGCCCTACCTCCAGCAGGGGGACGTGGTCGTCCACAACCATCCGAGCGGGGCGCTGCAGCCCAGCGCCGCGGATCTCAGGGTGGCCGGACAGTTGGGCGACCAGGGCATCGGCTTTTTCATCGTCGACAACCCGGTCACGACGGTGTACGTCGTGGCCGAGCCCGTGCACCGGCGCGAGAATCGGCCCCTCGAGGCTGCGGCGCTGGCCCGCCACCTGGAGCCCGGGGGAAGCCTGGCGGAGGTCTACCCGGAGTACGAAGAGCGGGAAAGCCAGGTCTCGATGTGCCGGTTCGTGTGCGATGCCTTCAACCGGGAGGAGCTCAGGATCGCCGAGGCCGGCACCGGGGTCGGGAAGTCCCTGGCATACCTGATCCCGGCACTGGAGTGGGCGCTGCGCAACGACGAGAGGGTCGTCGTCTCCACGGCCACCATCAACCTCCAGCAGCAGCTGGTGGAGAAGGACATCCCCCTGGTCGTGCGCCTGCTCGGACGGGACCCCGGTTTCTGCCTGGTCAAGGGGCGGGGCAACTACGTGTGCCTGACGCGGCTTCACGAAGCCCTGGAGGAGGGCTCTCTGTTCGAGGAAGACGACGCGGGGCTGCGGGGGATCCTGGGGTGGGCCGCGACCACCCCGACCGGCAGCCGGAGCGAGCTCCCGGTCTACCCCGAAGCGGAGCTCTGGGCCCGGGTGTGCTCGGAGGCCGACGCCTGTCACGGCCTGCGCTGCCCCAACCGGGAGGGCTGTTTCGTGCTCAAGGCCCGGCGGCAGGCGGCGGCTTCGAGGGTCCTCGTGGCCAACCATCACCTGCTGTTTTCCGATCTCTCCCTCCGGGTGTCAGGCATGGGCTTCGAAGCTTCTGCGGTGCTGCCCCCGTTTCAGCGGATCATCTTCGACGAAGCCCACAACGTGGAAAAGAGCGCCACTTCCTACTTCTCCCTTTCCTTCACCAGGTTCCAGGTGCTCAAGTATGCGACCCGGCTCTACAGCAGGCGCAAGAACCGCCGCCGCGGCCTGCTTGTGGGCCTGGAGCGGCTCCTGGGCAAGGGAGAGAAGATCCTGTCGATACGGCGGGCCGTGGAAGAGATCGGGGCAAAGTCCGAGCTCCTGGACGCCCTTGCGCTGCAGCTCCTGGGGGAAGAAGGCACCCTGCGGGTGCTGCCTGCCGCCCGGGAGGGCCAGGCCCGGGTGCTGCTGTTCGAGCCCATGAGGGAGCTCAGCGCGGCGGTGGCGCTTCTTGCTTCACTGCAGGAGCGGCTGATCGAAGGGCTGGACCGGGAGCTGGAGGATGACACCCTCGTGGTCGAGCTCAGGATCCAGGTCCGGAGGCTGCTGCAGGTGGCCGACATCTGCCAGCGCTTTCTGCGCCTGGAAGAGCTGGGGGATGAGATTTTCTGGATCGAGCGACGCAAGAGCTTCCGGGGCGAGCCCTACGTCCGCTTCGTGATCACCCCTCTGGACGTGGCGCCGATGATGAAGCGGGCTGTGTACGAACCCTACGGCACGGTGGTGTTCACCTCGGCGACCCTGACCGTGGGCGGGAGCTTTGCGTACTGGAAGCGCCGCCTGGGCATCGACAGGCTGCGGCAGGACGACCAGTGCGAAGGGCGGTTCCCTTCGCCTTTCGACTACGCGGCCAACGTGTTCCTGGGCGTCCCGGCGGAGGCTCCGGAGCCCGACCAGGAGGGGTACAGGGCCTTCGTCGCCGGGTTCCTGCAGCGAGCCCTGGCCATCTCGGAAGGCCGGGCCCTGGTGCTGTTTACCTCCTACGCGCTTCTCGAGGAGACCTGCGCCGCGATCGCTCCGGAGCTGAACCGGCTGGGGATCCCGCTCCTGCGGCAGGGAGAGGATGAGCGCAGCCGCCTGCTCGCCCGCTTCCGGGAGACGATCTCCAGCGTCCTGCTGGCCACGGATTCGTTCTGGGAGGGGGTGGATGCCCCGGGGCGCGCCCTGGAGGTGCTGGTGGTGGCCAGACTTCCCTTCCGGGTGCCGTCGGACCCGGTGATGGCCGCCAGAATGGAGGCTGTGGAGCGGGAGGGCGGGAATCCCTTCGTGGAGCTTTCCCTGCCCGATGCCATCATCCGGCTCAGGCAGGGCTTCGGGCGCCTGATCCGCCGGCAGGACGACCGCGGGGCGGTGCTGATCCTGGACTCCAGGCTGGTGCGGCGCCGCTACGGGGCCCTGTTCCTGGAGTCTCTGCCTCCGGCGCGCACGGTTGTCTCCTCGGAGAAAGGGGTTCTCGACGCCTTCGAGGACTTCATCGTGAGCATCCGGAAACGCGAAGAGCGTACCTGAAGCTCAGATACGCTCTTGCTTTGTTGGGTACGGGTACCCGAAGGGCCTTGGCCCCTGAACCCCCTGCCCTGGGGCCTAAGGGCGGGGGGGGTGGCGCTCCGGGGCGCCGAACCTCCGGCCTACTGAATGACGGCCAGGATGTCCGCCATCTTGATGATGAGCTGCTCCTCGCCGCCCACCTTGATGGTCGACCCGGCGTACTTGTCGTAGAGAATCCGGTCCTTGGGCTTGACCTTGATGGACTCGTCGTCTCCCACGGCCAGCACTGTTCCTTCCTGGGTCTTCTCCTGGGCCGTCTGCGGGATATAGATACCCCCGGCAGTCTTGGTTTCCCCTTCCACCATCTTCACGAGCACGCGGTCTCCAAGGGGTTTGATCTTCATCGCCTTTTCCTCCTGACTTCGATGTAAGTGTGATCGGAACGGATTCGTTATGATTTCCGGCAAAATATACAGACACACCGCGAGAATCGTCAATACAAACTTGGAGAGTTTTTTTGTCCTCCCGCGAGTTGCCGACCATTGCTGCCCTGCAGTAACTTAGTGGCAGCGGTAGACGTGAATGGAACGCTGGCAGACGGATATTCATCGTGGGATGCGACAGCTGTCGAAACACGATCCGGGCGGAGCCGTACTACATTTCGCCAGGGGACTGCATCAGTGCCCGGTGACCCGAACGGAAGATCTCGCCAAGCTGCTGTACTATCTGGGGATCGCGCTCAAGAGGCTGGGACTGTCGAACTCGGCGGTTCGCAGCTGGATCGCGGCCCATCGCACCAAGAGGCAGCGCCACAGCCAGGAGCTGCTCCAGCGATTCGCCAACAGCTACGGAATGGCCAAGCAGTCCTGCCCCGACCAGGACGACTGGCAAGCCTTCTACTCGATGCAGCTGGTGCGCTACCTCCGAGGCTTCAACCGCAAGACCCTGTGCAGCGAGGCGGAGCGGAAGATGCTCGTGGACATCATCCGCAGCTACTGGGACAGGCTCAAGTCCTCCGGAGCGCTGACCGGCAAGAGCCCGGCGGAAAAGAGCGCGATCTTCCAGAACACGTGCATCGACTTTCCCCTGTTCTTTCACGGGAGCCTGTCGGATCCGGTGCTTCGGGTGAACTTCAGCTCCGGGAAGAGGATGCAGCCGGGGGACAAGTGCTTCTGCGGCAGCGGCTTGCCATATCTTGCCTGCTGCGGGCGCACACCGGGGGAGGATGAGCTCCTCGTTGGGATTTTCTGACCCACAATCGAGCAGATCGTGGGTAAAAGGTACATTTTGACCCAGTGAGGGGACCGACGCCCACTCTCGGAGAATTCCTTTCTCTTATTTGTTTTCCTGTAAAGAACTAGCGCGATACTCTCATTATCGTTTGGCACGCATATTGCTTCATTGTCTCAAAATCGAGGAGGACTAAATGTCTGCAGCGACCAAAGTCATGACCGCCCAGCGTGCCGGCCAGCGGGACGCGGCTCGCAGCGCGTCCAGCGATGAGAATATTCTGTCCATCTATCTCAAGGAAATCAACAGGATCCCACTGCTGACCCGGGAACAGGAAGAGAATCTCGCGCGAAGGGCCGCCGCCGGGGAGATCGAAGCCAAGAACAAGCTCGTCCAGGCCAACCTGCGTTTCGTGGTGAACGTGGCCAAGAAATACCAGAATCAGGGACTGCCTCTGGCGGATCTCATCAGCGAAGGAAACATCGGTCTGATGAACGCCATAGAGCGCTTCGACGTGGAGAAGGGTTATCACTTCATCTCGTACGCCGTTTGGTGGATTCGCCAGGCCATCCTCAAGGCGATCTGCGAGAAGTCCCGCATGATCCGGCTGCCCCTCAACCGCGCCAACGAGCTGGTGCAGATCGAGAAGGTGCGCAAGGAGATACAGATCGGCTCCCGCGGCGAATCGGAGATCGCGGAAGTAGCCCGACAGCTGGACATGGACCCGGAGCACGTGGCCGAGCTGATCAACATCTCCCGCGACCTGGTTTCCCTGGACACGCCGATCTACGACGAAAAGGACTCCTCCCTGCTGAGCGATTTCGTGATCGACAAACGAAGCAGCTCGCCGGCCGACTCGGTGATCGACCGCTCGCTCAAGGAGGAAATCAACGACGTGCTGAGCACCCTGAGCCGAAAAGAGTCGGACATCATCCAGTACCGCTTCGGCCTGAACGGCAAGCGGCCCATGTCCCTGAAGGAGATCGGCAACCGCTACAAGCTGACCAAGGAGCGGATCCGGCAGATCGAGAAGAAGGCTCTCAAGAGACTCCAGCACCCCTCTCGGAGCCACACCCTGCGGTCGTACATCGCCTGACACGCACCGCCGAGTGCTCCTGGGATGACATGTGCCCCGGCCCTCGCCGGGGCTCTTTTTTCCGCGTGCCCACCGGTTCACCATTTGTTGACATTGGCCGGCGTTTCAATTACTTTTGACTGTAAATCCGCACTAAACCCTGGACAAGGTGGTATCACATGGCAAATCAGAAGTTCGTGTACTTCTTCGGCGGGGGCAAAGCCGAAGGCGCGGCGGGCATGAAGAACCTGCTCGGCGGCAAGGGGGCCAACCTGGCCGAGATGACGAGCCTGGGTATTCCGGTGCCCCCCGGCTTCACGATCTCGACCGAGGTCTGCGACCTGTTCTACAAGAGCAACCGCAAGTATCCGGCCGGTATGGACAAGGAAGTCGAAGAAAACCTGCGCAGGCTCGAGAAGATGATGGGCAAGAAGCTCGGCGACCCGAAAGACCCGCTCCTGGTGTCGGTGCGCTCGGGTGCCGCCCTGTCGATGCCCGGCATGATGGACACGGTCCTCAACCTCGGTCTGAACGACGTGGCCGTGGAGGGGCTGGCCAAGCTGTCGGGGAACGAGCGCTTTGCCTGGGATGCGTACCGGCGCTTCATCCAGATGTTCGGCAGCGTGGTGAGAGGGATCGAGCACGACGCGTTCGAACATGCCCTCGACGCGGTGAAGAACAAGAAAGGCGTGGAAGAGGACCTGGATCTCGGAACGGAGGATCTCAAGGAAGTAGTCAGGCGCTACAAGGAGATCTACAAGAAGCACACGAAAGAGGCGTTCCCCCAGGACCCGATCAAGCAGCTCTGGGCGTCGATCAATGCGGTCTTCGGGTCCTGGAACAATCCCCGGGCCATCCGATACCGGCAGATCAACGAGATCAAGGGCCTGCTCGGAACGGCCGTGAACGTCCAGACCATGGTCTTCGGCAACCTGGGCGACGATTCCGGCACGGGTGTGTGCTTCACCCGCGACCCCTCCACCGGGGAGAACGAGTTCTACGGCGAGTACCTGATGAACGCCCAGGGAGAGGACGTGGTGGCGGGCATCCGAACCCCCCTGAGCCTCAAGTCCCTGGCCAAGAAGAACCCGAAGATCTACAAGCAGCTCAACGACGTGCGCCTGCGCCTGGAGAAACACTACAAGGACATGCAGGACATGGAGTTCACGATCCAGCAGGGCACGCTCTACATCCTGCAGACCCGCACCGGCAAGCGCACCGGGCCAGCCGCGGTCAAGATGGCCGTGGACATGGTCAAGGAGAAGCTGATCACCAAGGAACAGGCCGTGCAGCGTGTCTCCCCGGACCAGCTCGACCAGCTCCTGCACCCCATGATCGATCCCAAGATGCGCAGGAGCCTGAAGTCCCTGGCCAAGGGCCTCAACGCTTCTCCCGGGGCCGCCACGGGCCAGATGGTGTTCACCGCCGACGAAGCGGAGGAGTGGGTCAAGAAGGGTCACAAGGTCCTGCTCGTCCGCCGGGAGACCTCCCCGGACGACATCGGGGGCATGCACGTGGCCCAGGGCATCCTGACCTCCACCGGGGGAATGACCTCCCACGCCGCCGTGGTGGCCCGGGGCATGGGCACCCCCTGCGTGGCGGGCTGCAAGGGAGTCGCCATCTCGGGCAACGTTGCCACCATCGCCGGCAAGAAGTACAAGGAAGGGGACTGGCTGACCATCGACGGTTCCACCGGTGACGTCTTCGACGGCGAGATCAAGCTGGTCCAGGCCAAGGTCTCCGGCGAGCTGGCCGTGTTCCTGGGCTGGGCCGACGAAATCCGCCTGGTTGCGGTGAGGCCCGGCATCAAGGAGAAGGGCTTCGGGGTGCGCACCAACGCGGACCTGCCTCGGGACGCCAAGGTGGCCCGGGGCTTCGGGGCCGAAGGGATCGGCCTGACCCGGACCGAGCACATGTTCTTCGAGGAGGGGCGCCTGGAGATCTTCCAGGAGATGATCGTGGCCGAGGACCTGGAGGCCCGCAAGAAGGCGCTCAAGAAGCTCCTGCCCCTGCAGAAGGGGGACTTCAAGGGCATCTTCAAGGCCATGGACGGTCTGCCCGTGACGATCCGGCTGCTGGACCCGCCGCTGCACGAGTTCGTGCCCAAGACCCCCGCAGACACCAAGGCCCTGGCCGACAAGATCGGGGTCGCGGTCAAGAAGCTGCAGGCCAAGATCGATTCACTCCACGAGCTGAACCCCATGCTCGGACACAGGGGCTGCCGGCTCGGCGTGACGTACCCGGAGATCTACGACATGCAGGTGCAGGCCATAGCCGAGGCGGCCTGCGAGGTCGCCAAGGCGGGGGTCAAGGTTCTTCCGGAGATCATGATCCCCCTGATCGGGGTGGACGAGGAGCTTCGGATCCTGCACGAGAGCGCCGACCGGATCGTGAAGGAGGTCATGGCCAGGAAGAAGGTCAAGCTGGACTACAAGATTGGCACCATGATCGAAATTCCCCGGGCCGCCCTGACCGCGGACAAGGTCGCCAAGGTGGCCGAGTTCTTCAGCTTCGGGACCAACGACCTCACCCAGATGACCTTCGGCTATTCCCGCGACGACGCCGGGGTGTTCCTGCCGGAGTACGTGGAAAAGGGAATCCTCGAAAAGGACCCCTTCCAGTGCCTGGACCAGGAAGGCGTGGGTCAGCTGGTGCGGGTGGGCACCGAACGCGGGCGCTCCACTCGGGGAGACCTCAAGGTCGGCATATGCGGTGAGCACGGGGGGGACCCCAGCTCGATCGAGTTCTGCTACAACGTGGGCATGAACTACGTATCCTGCTCGCCGTACCGGGTGCCGATCGCCCGGCTGGCGGCGGCGCAGGCGGTGATCAACGGCCGCCGTAAAGGGGACAAGTACACGACCGCGTAGCCCGGGCCGGACGACGCGTCAAACAGGGAGGAGGCGAGGTGGACTTCCACCTTGCCTCCTCGTTTTTTCCGACGGGAGTGAGAATGAAGACAGTACGGTTCGTGGGGGCTGCAGTCCTGCTGGTCGCAGGCATGCTCCTGGGGCTGAGCTCGTGCGCGAACAAGGGGGCCAACGGCGCGATCGTGGCCACGGTGAACGGAAGCCCGATCTACGCCTCGAGCCTCGACATGGAGATGGTGCGCTACGAGCAGCTTCTCCTGGACGAAGGCGATGCCGAAGGGGCCGCCAATCCGGAGCGCATGGGCCGTGTCCGGGCCGCGGCTCTGGAGAAGCTCATCGACACCGAGCTCCTCTATCAGGAGGCGGTCCGGGCGGGTCACCAGGCTTCCGAGCAGGCGGTGGACGAGCAGCTAGGCGGCCTGATCGGGCAGTTCGAGAGCGAGGAGCGCTTCGAGGAAGCGCTGGCGGAGCTCGGGATCCAGCGAGAGGACCTGCGGCGGGACCTCGAGCACAGCCTGGCGATACAGGGGTTCGTCGACAACGACATCGGACCCGCCGTGGAGGTCAGCGTCCAGGATGCGCGGGCCTACTACGACAGTCACCCGGAGCTCTTCACCGAGCCGGAGCGCGTGAGAGCCCGGCACATCCTGCTGCAGGTGCCCTCCGAGGGCGGCGAGGCGGCGGAGCAGGCCCGGCGGACGCTGGAAGAGCTCCGGGGTCGGGTCCTGGCCGGCGAAGACTTCGGCGCCCTGGCGGAGCAGTACTCCCAGGGGCCCAGCGCACCGGCCGGAGGGGACCTGGGCTACTTCGGCCGAGGAGAGATGGTCGAGCCCTTCGACCGGGCCGTGTTCGCCCTCGCGGTTGGCGAGCTGAGCGGCGTCGTGGTCACTCCCTTTGGTTACCATCTGATCCAGCTGGTCGATCGGACCGAAGCGTCCCTCGTGGAGTTCGAACGGATCGCCGCTCAGCTGGTGCCCTACCTGGAAGACCAGAGGATCGGCGACAGGCTCGCCAGCCTTACCCGGGAGCTGCGCGGCAAGGCCGACATCAGCATCACGGGAAGCGCCGACTAGCGCGGGGGCAGGCCGCGCTCCTGTCCCTGGGCGGTCTCGATGAAGGCCAGCATGTTCTCCAGGGGCACGTCCCCCTCCACGTCGTGGGCAGGGCTCAGGATGTAGCCCCCGTCGCGCCCCCGGGCGATCAACTCCCGTGTCTCCCGGCGTACCCCGTCGGGGCTTGCGTACGGGAGCGTCTTCTGCGTGGAGAGGCCCCCGTGAAAGGACAGCCGGTCCCGGTAGCGCTCCAGGAGCGCTTGCGTGTCCATGACCTCCGGCTGAAAGGGGTTGAAGCAGTCCACGCCGATGGCGATGAGCTCGTCGAACAGCTCGTCCACGTCGCCGCAGGAATGGATCATGACGAACTTTCCGGCGGCCTTCACAGCTCCGTACATGCGCGCGAGCTCCGGGTACAGGAACTCCCGCCACAGCTTGGGGCCCATCTGCAGTCCGCGCTGCTGCCCCCAGTCGTCGCCGAAGTACACCGCGTCGATGTCGTACTGCAGTGCCTTGCGAATCTGGGCCAGGTTGTACTCTGCGATCGCGCGCAGCAGCTCCCGGACGAACCGGGGGTGCTCGATGAAATCCATCATCAGGCTTACCAGACCCCGGAGCGTCCAGGCCCGCTCGTACAGGGAGAAGCCGATCTGGAACACGCGGAAACAGTCCCCCCGGGCCTCGATCTTCCCCGGAGTGTCCCGAAAGAAGCGGTCGTCGAGGGGGTCGGGAAAGGCGTACCCGGCAAGGCTCGGTTCCCCGAGGACCGAGCCCTGGACGTTGCCGATGTCCTTGTCGATCGAGCGGTCCCAGACGACGCCGAACACGTCCCGGACCAGGTTGCCGCCGATCTCTTCGAAGAAGCCGATGTCGCTGCCCAGCCTGAGCAGGTGGTTGTCCAGCACCGACTCCAGGTCCGCCTCCGCACCGTAGTGCTCGAGGAGCTTCTGCCGGGCTTCCTTGGTGAAGCCGAAAGACCAGGGCACGTACGGCGGGCGTCGGTGCTCGAGTACGCTGCGAACCACTTCCCTCTTGGTCATGCTGCATCCTTCCTTCTGCCGCCGCAGCGCGGCTATCGCTTGTAGAGCTCCTTGAGCAGCTCCGCATAGGTGTTCAACGTGGAGGGGATGCTGGCGTCCCCCAGGAGAATCTCCCGGGCGGCCTTGGCGCAGAACGTGATGGAGAGCATGAAGAAGGGGGAATCCGCGAAGGGAATCGGGAAAGCCGTCTCCATCTGGCGTCGCAGCACTCGCCCGAAGGGGTCGTCGTACACGGGGTTTCGGGACAGCTCATCGAGCCTGACCGGCAGCATCCGGGTCATGGAGTAGTACAACTCGCCGGCTGACGGCTCCTCGGTCAGGTACCGGATCAGCTCCAGTGCCAGCTCCCGGTTCTGGCATTGCCGAAACATCCCCAGGGTATGGTTCCACAGCACGGAGCCGGATACTCCGTTGGGTCCCTTGGGCAGCACCGAGAACTCGGTGTCTCCCATCCCTTCGCGATAGCTGTGATTTAGGGTTGGGATGATGCCCTCCAGCCAGGGCCCCTCGATGATATAGGCCAGCTTGTTGTCGGCAAACAACTGCCGGTTTTCCAGGTGGCTTCGGGAGAGCTCGATCCGCCCCTTTCGGATGAACTCTTTCAGCCAGGCGAAGGCTTGGATGTTTTCGCCGGAGTTGAAGATGACCTCGCCCCGGTTGTTCAAGACGCCGCCCTCGAAGGCGTGAAGGAAGTTGTAAATCGAGAAGAGAAAGAACTTCTCGTCGTCCTGGACCGGGATCGAGAAGGGCAGGATCCGGCCGCCGGAGTTCTCCCGGATACGGGCCAGGATCTCCTCCATGTCGGCGAAGTACTCCACCCCGCAGCTGATGCCCCCGCAGTACTCCTCCAGGAGCCGGCGGTTGGAGTACAGGATGCTGGGCGCGTTGACCCAGTTGAAGCCATAGAAGTGCTCGCCGAAAGTCACGGCGTCCAGGGTCTGGGGATACAGGTTGTCCCTGATTTCCGGGGTGTAGAGCTCGTCCAGGGGCAGCAGGGCCCCCTGGTGGGCGAAGATCGGAATCCACAGGTAGATCAGGGCGGCCAGGTCCGGGGCCTTTCCGGCCGAGGTCATGAGCATGAGCTGATGCTCGGTCTGCAGATAGGGGATTCCCACGTTCTCGATGTCCACCCCGCGCCGGTCGGCGGCGAAGCGGGAGAGCAACTCCGCGAGAGCGGCCGCCGAGTACTCTTCGGTGGCCAGCCAATTCGTGAACACCAGGTGATCCTGGGCCAGGCGGACGAACGTCCCCTTGCCGGGCACCCGCTCGAGGACGCCTTCGTTCACCAGCTCCAGGATCGCCAGGCGAACGGTGGCCCGGCTGATCTTGAACTGCCGGCTGATCTCCAGCTCGGGCGGAATCATGTCGGTTCCCGTCTGTTCGGTGATGTAGCGCACGAGGAACTCTTTGACCTGCTTGTACAGGGGAACCCGCGAGGTCTTGTCGATTTGCGAGCCGAATGTGTCGGCCATTTCGATCACGAGCGGCCTTCGCCGCGTATCGCATCGACCATGGCCCAGAAGTTCTCCATCGGGGTGTCAAGCTGTACGTGATGGGTCGGGCCTATGATCAGGCCGCCCTCGCGCCCGACGGTCGACAGACGGGCCAGCACCTCCTCCCTCACTTCTTGCGGACTCCCGAACGGGAGCGTTCGCTGCTCGTCGATCGTGCCCCAGAAGCACAGCTGCCGTCCGTATTTTCGCTTGGTCTCAGCTGGGTCGAGGCAGGCGGGCTGCACGGGGTTGAGAACGTCCAGGCCGATTTCGATCAGGTCGGGGATGATCGGGTCGACGTAGCCATCCGAATGGTACGCGATCTTGAGCCGGGGATTGATGCCTTTCAGCGCAGCGAAGAGCTCGGCCATCCTTGGCTTGAAGAAGCGCCGCCAGGTGTCCGGGGAGAGCACCATGGAGGATTGACCGCCCATGTCATCGCCGGTCCAGATCATGTCGACACCCATCTCCACGAGCCGCTTCGCCGCCTCGAAGTGGTAGCGGAAGGGTATTTCCAGGATGCGTTCGGCCAGCTCCGGGTTCAGAACGAAATCCATGAACAGGCGGTCGAGCCCGCGGAGTGCCCACGCTGTCTCGAAGATCGTGCACACGGTCACCCCCACGATCCAGTACTCCCTGCCGTAGCGCTCGAGGGTCTCCCGGGTCGCTTGGTACAGCTCGGGCCGGTGCGGGTCGGGGGGGCGATACCGGTCCACGGCCGAGTCGTCGGCCAGGGGATGCCCGGCGATCTCGGTGTAGCGCCCGGTGCCGAAGCGCGTCTCGTACTCCACCGAGCGCCAGGAGATGCCCCATTCGTCCGTGTAGTCACCCTCGGCCTGGTAGTAGGAGTTGGCCCAGCCGACGGAGCTCAGCAGCATGTCCTCATCCAGAACCCGTTCGAGCTCATACGTGTTGCCGCCGCCGTGGGGGTTGTGCTCAGCCGTGCCCCGCATCCGCATGTCCTGCTCGAGTCTCCGGGCGAACTCGGGGGTGAAGCTGATCTGCATGGGGCAGCGGTCCGGGGGCTCGTGGCCCAACGCCGCCGTAACGCGGTCTCGGTGGTTCACTTCACCTTCTCCTGTGTGCGCGTCCGGGAAGATCGCTTTTTCCTCCCGTATGGCTCCTTCCGGCGTGAATTGCGGTTGACAATTCCCCGGAATCTACTATAATGCTTGGTAATGTACATACATTATGATACATTTCCTTTCCTGTCAACCACAAGAATCCATGAAGACGTGAAGGGACCAACTCGAGATGGCGGAGAAGAGCTTTAGGAACGTCCTGGAAATGGCCGACGTGCACAAGTACTTCGGCAAGGTGGCGGCGCTCAAGGGCATCAATTTCGAGGTCGGGAGAAACGAGGTGGTCGGGCTCATCGGGGACAACGGGGCCGGGAAGTCCACCATGGTCAAGATCATGACCGGCGTGTTTCCTCCGAGCCGGGGTACGATGTACATCCGGGAGCAGGAGGTCGACTTCCGGCACTACAACGTCCAGAGGGCCCACCGCTATGGGATCGAAACCGTGTTCCAGGAGCGGTCCCTCGGGGAGAAGCAGCCCCTCTGGCGCAACTTCTTCATCGGCCGGCAGGTGACCGGCCCGCTGGGCTTCATCAAGATCAGGAAGGAGAAAGAGCTGGCCCAGCACATCATCCTGGATCTGATCGGATTCCGAGGCGCCGGCATCACCGTGGACTCTCTGGTCAGCAAGCTATCCGGGGGGGAACGCCAGGGAATTTCCATCGGTCGGGCCATGTACTTCGATGCCGACCTGATCGTACTCGACGAGCCGACCGTCGCTCTTTCTCTCAAGGAGGTGCAGAAGGTCCTGAACTTCACGCGGAAGATCAAGGAATCCGGTCGGGCGTGCGTGTACATCTCTCACACCATATCCCACGTGTACGAGGTGGCAGACCGCTTCGTGATCATCGACCGGGGGGAGATGGTGGCCAATTTCCAGAAGAGCGAGGTCAGCCTGAAGGAGCTCGACGAGTTCATGCTCAGGTATTCCAGCGGAGAGGCGGCGAGCTGACTATGAACGACAAGGTCACCATCAAGGGGAGAGCCACGGGCCTCGCCCGCATCGAGGGTCTGCCGATCATCGCGGTGTACGTCGTGATCGCGGTCCTCTTCATGATCACCGCGCCGGGGACTTTCCTCAAGTACAGGATCTATCAGTCCTTCATGTCCACCGTACCCGTGCCTCTGATCCTCGGCTTGGGATTGACCCTCGTGGTCAGCGCCGGCGAGATCGATCTCTCCTTCCCCTCGATCATCGCCTTCTCGGGATTCGTTTTCGCCGGGCTGTACAAGACCACGGGGCAGACCCTGATGCCCTTCGTGGCGGCCGTGGCGGCCGGGGCTTTCGTGGGATTCACCAACGGCGTGCTCGTGGCCGTGGTCGGTATTCCGTCGATCATCGCAACCCTCGGTGGGCAGTTTCTCTGGAGCGGTCTGACCGTGATCCTCTCCGGCGGCCTGGCCTGGAACATCCGGGACGTGCGCGAGGAGTTCATCCACGTTCTGTTCACCGGCCGGGTCGGGGGCTTGGTCCCCGCCCAGGTGCTCTGGGCCACGGCGGTGGCCGTGGGATTGTGGTTCGTGCTCAACCGTCATCGCTTCGGCGAACACATTCTGTTCATCGGCGACAACTCCGAAGTGGCCCGGGTCATGGGGGTCAACGTGCGAGGCACCAAGATCGCCCTGTTCATCCTGATGGGGGCCCTTGCGGGCTTTGCGGCGGTGCTTCTCACCCTCGAGATGGCCACCTTCTGGACCACCCAGGGCACCGGGATGCTCCTGATCACGATGGCGGCGGTGTTCATCGGGGGGACCTCGATATTCGGCGGCGAGGGGACCGTGGTCGGCACCTATTTCGGCTCCTTTATCGTGGGCTCCCTCGAGGCCGGAATCGTCGCCACCGGCATCGGCGGTTTCTGGACCCGTTTCGTGACCGGCCTGGTCTTGATCATCGCCGTGGTCATTCACATCCTGGCCGGGAAGGGCAAGGATCTCGCGGGAATCAGGTTCCTGAGCTTCGCGATCCGGCGCCGTCCCAAGGCGGAACGACCGCCGGTTGCTTGAGTGGGCCTGCGATGGGATGGATCCCCATCCGCGGAGACGTCCACCCTGCGGGGGATTGCGGGGTGTTCGACTTCGCGGTCGGGAAACCATAGACACAAAACCCAAAGAGGAGGTGTAGAATGAAGAAGTCTCTTCTTCCCGGACTGGTCGTGGTGGCGGCGATCGCCCTCGTGTTCGCCGGATTGACGGGGTGCGGGGGCGGAGGCGCCGCCGAGGCGGAACGTGGTCCCGCAGAGGAGAAACTCGGCGACGGCATGGTGATCTACTTCCAGTGCGGCGGGCCTGCCGGGGGACCAGCCACCATTGCCCGCACCAACGGCGCCCGCGACGCCGCCAAAGCGTTCGGGGTGCAGCTGATCGAGCAGTACTCCCAGTGGCAGCCGGAGAACATGATCGCGCAGTTCAAGGAGGCCCTGGCGGCTTCGCCGACGGGCATCGAGATCATGGGCCATCCCGGCTCTGATGCATTTGCGCCCCTGGTGGCCGAGGCGCGCCAGAAGGGCATCATCGTCACCAGCGGCAACGCGCCCCTGAGCGCGCTTTACAACCAGTACGTGGGCGACGGCTTCGGGTACGCAGGGGTGGACCTCTACGACGGTGGCAAGATTACCGCCCAGAACATGCTCAAGGCCGGTCTGAAGCAGGGCGACAGGGTCCTTGTCTACGGACTGATGGCCGAGGCCGAGCGCGGCATGAGCACCCGGGGCATGTTCGACACCCTCAAGGAGGCAGGCTGCAACGTTGACTACCTGGAAATCTCACAGGAGGTCAATGCGGACTTCTCCCAGTGCGTCCCGGTGCTGACGGCCTACCTGGCCAGGAACCCGGACGTCCGCGGCATGGGGACCCAGCATGGCGGCATTACCTCGATGTTCGAGAAGGTCCTCACTGAGGCGGGCGTGGCCCCCGGTGAGGTGATCGCCGGCGGAATCGACCTGACCCCGGCCACCATAGACGGGCTCAAGAGCGGGTACGTAACCTGCACCCTGGACCAGCAGCTGTATCTGCAGGGCTTCCTGCCGGTCATGCAGATCGTGTTGACCGCCAAGTACGGCTTCGCCGGACTGTACATCAACACCGGTGCAGGGGTTGTCACACCCGAGACCATCGAGGAGCTCGTGCCGCTCATCGACGCCGGCATCCGGTAGAATTTCCTTCCTGTATCGCAAGGGCCCCGCGGCATTCGGCCGCGGGGCTCAGTTCTGCAGGAGCTCCAATACCCCCGGCAGGATGCGCTCGGCGATCGTTGTAGCGGTCTATCTCAGCGCCCCGGGGAGCCGTGCCCCTTTGCCCGAGGGGGGTGTACGTGTAGCTCGGGATCGACGGCACGGCTGAGCAGAAGCGGGAGCTCCCGCTCGAAGACCGAGAAGTCCAGTTTCTGGTACTCGTTGTTGACCCCGATCAGGAGCGAGACCAGGGCGTAGGGAGGGTGCAGAGCGTCCTCGGAGAGGGCCTCCAGAAGGCGCGTCGTGGTCCACCCGGTTCCGGCCAGCTGCGCTGGCCAGCGCATCTCGGGCGCCACGGAGGCGCCTATCGTGTAGGAATCGCCCAGGGCCAGGTAGTGGGCGTCCAGGTCGAGGGGCAGGCTGCAGCTTGCAGAGCGTCCGGGCTTATGTACATTCCTGGGCAAACGCGCCATACTTTCCCCCGACCTACGAGGGTCGCGAGCAACACAGATGCAGAGAACCAGTGACCTGCGGATACGCGCAGTCGAGCCGCTGATCAGTCCCCGAGCCCTGAAGGCGCCCCGTCCGCTCACCGAGCGCGCGGCGGCCACGGTGGTTGAGAGCCGCGAGGCGATTCGGCGGATCCTGCGCCGGGAGGACGACCGCCTCCTCGCCGTGGTGGGCCCCTGCTCGATCCACGACCGCGACGCGGCTCTGGAGTACGCGGGGCGCCTTGCGCAGATGCACGACCGGCTCGAGGACCGCATCTACATCCTGATGCGGGTGTACTTCGAGAAGCCCCGCACCACCGTGGGTTGGCGGGGCTTGATCACCGACCCCCACATCGACGGATCGTACGACATCGCCACCGGCCTGGCCCTGGCCTGGGAGATCCTGCTCGAGATCAACGAGATGGGGCTGCCCGCAGCCACCGAGATGCTGGACCCCATCGTGCCCCAGTACATCGCCGACCTGATCGGCTGGGCGGCCATCGGCGCGCGCACCACGGAGTCCCAGACCCACCGCAACATGGTCAGCGGTCTGTCCATGCCCGTGGGATTCAAGAACGGGACCGAAGGCAACCTCCAGATTGCCATCGACGCCATGTCATCGGCCCGGCAGCCCAACAGCTTCATCGGCATCGACCAGGAAGGCAAGACCAGCATGCTCCAGACGGCAGGCA
>Ga0209164_1002599_pt1 | contig 18821 bp, 13 predicted proteins | sample MTBNYHSulfiMetaG_FD_187458 | JGI IMG/M metagenome (GOLD analysis project Ga0209164, IMG submission 187458) | Enrichment culture microbial communities from rom New York Harbor, USA that are MTBE-degrading - MTBE-NYH (New York Harbor Sulfidogenic)... | ecosystem: Environmental > Aquatic > Marine >...
AGATGGTTCTCTCCTCAGTGCTCTCTTCGTGCTGGAAGGGAAGAATGCCGAGGGCGTACACCGCCTTGTTCGGATATCGCTCCTTGAGCGCTTGAGCAATGACAGGCATGGCTCCCGACCCCGTACCACCGGCGGTGCCGGCGACGACCAGGAAGGCGTCCGTCTCATAGAACCTCTCTCCAGTCCTCACCGCATCGATGATCTTGTAGCTATCGTCCTTGGCAACAGCAGCGCCAACCTCGTTTATCTTGCCAACGCCATGACCGCCGGTCTTCCTGCCTCCAATAAGGATTCGATGCTGAAAGTCGCCCTTGATGGTACGCAACCCGGTCAGGTCGGCTTGATCGGTGTTCACCGCATATACACTAGTGATTATTTCGATCCTGCGCTCGCTCCGCGCCCTCCTGGCCAACCTGGCAAACTCATCGGCGACCCTACCGCCACACTGCCCTAACCCGAGAACAACAAGTCTCATTCTACACCTCCATCTTCTTCTTCGAGATATCTGCCAACAAGACTCGCCAACGACCCACTGGTGCTATCGGGAATACCACAGGTTACTGCATACCCGAATTGCACAAGTCTAACACGGCGTTGACCATCCTGTCAACCCTGGACCATGTGCCTGAAGGACAGCGCGGGCCGCTGGGTACTGCGGTCAGACCGCACTGATGCCCCCATAAGAGGTCGCCCGTATCCCGCTACGACTCTGATGTTTCATCCTCCGTCTTCGCGGGAATCGCCTTGGGGCAATAGGCGCTGCTGAGTACAGGTATCGCTGGCGTAGCTCTCTTGTGGGCGCTGCGTGAAATCATGGCATCCACCTTCTGCTTCACCTGTCGCGTCGCCTCACCGCTGGTGAGATACCGGTCCAGATCATCGTAGGCAATCCCCAGTTCGTCCTCGTCCGTTTGCCCCTCCCACAGGCCACCAGAAGGGGGTTTCTCAATGATTTCGTCAGGGACACCAAGATGCCTCGCAAGCCACCGAACCTCGTTCTTCACCAGATTGCCAAGAGGCAGAATATCCACCCCGCCATCGCCGTATTTGGTGAAGTAGCCCACAGATATCTCACTTCTGTTCCCGGTGCCGACCACCAGATAGCCAAGCCGATTCGCCAGGTAGTACAGGCTAACCATTCTCAACCTCGGCTTCAGATTGGCTTCGGCGAGCTGCCTGGTGGAAGGCTCCAAATCAGGGACCGCCAGCACCCGCAGTAACGACTGGCAGACCTCATCAAGGGTGATTATCCTGACTGGTATCTGGAACTTCTCAGCGACTACCCGCGCGTCATCGATGTCTTTCTGACTGCTGTGGCACGGCATGATCACCCCAAGACAGTGATCCGGGAAGGCCCACTTGCACAGAACTCCCACGACCGCCGAATCGATACCCCCGCTCAGGCCGAAGACAACGCCGGCGCACCTCGCTCGTGACACCTGCTCGCGTATCCAGACCACCAGCTCGTTTGCCAGTTCTTCCATGAGCAGAAGTTGCCCTTCCACACTGCCTGGAGTATACTCTGCGGACGGGTTTCAAGTCAAAAAACCAAGGGACGCCATGGATACCACCACCATCATCGTAATTGTCGCCGCGCTTGTCGTTATGATAGCACTGCGTCTCGCGATCCGGTCGTACCGACTGCGGCAGTCCGGCGGTCGAGACCGTGGAGGAGAGGGAGCAACGTCCCAACTGGAAGCGACCGCCGTGGAGAAGACTGCAGCGCCACCGGTTGAGGCACAGATACAGGAAGCTCATGAGACTCCGCGGCAAGAGGAAGTAATCCCCACCGGCTTCACCCCATCCAAAGCTGATACTAACCTCGATATAACCGTCGAAGCCTCACGTCTGTTCAAGTGGTTCGGTGGCAGAGCAGTGGTCAAGGATGTATCCTTCACCCTGGCGCGGGGAGAGGTCTTCGGCCTGGTGGGCCCAAATGGGGCGGGAAAGACTACCACCATCAGAATGCTGATGGACATAATAAGGCCAGATTCAGGGGAAATCCGGCTGTTTGGCCAGCCAATCGACGAAAGCACCAAGGACAGAATCGGCTATCTTCCTGAGGAAAGGGGCCTGTACCGCAGGATGAGGGTCAGCGACACCATTGTGTACCTGGCCAGCCTGAAGAACATGGTGGCGCAGGCTGCGAAGGAACGGGCGGAAATGCTTCTGAAACAAGCCGACATGTCTCCCCACCAAGGCAAGAAGGTAAGCGAGCTCAGCCGGGGCATGGCGCAAATCATACAGTTCCTGGTTACCATTGCTCACCAACCAGACCTCATCGTCCTTGATGAACCCTTTGCCGGGCTCGATCCGGTGAACCGCCAGCTGCTGAAAGACATAGTCCTCCAGTTGAGGAACGAGGGCAGGACGATAGTCCTGAGCACCCACATGATGAACGAAGTGGAGGAGATGTGCGACCGGATCATGATGATCGACCAGGGGCGTGGCGTTCTCTATGGAGATCTGGCAGCCATAAAGTGGCGCTACCGCAACAACTCCGTGTTCGTAGGCAGCGATGACGACATCGGAGAGTTGGAGGGGGTAAGCGGCAAGAAGACCCACGGCAGAGATGTCGAACTATTCCTCGACGCCGATACCCCTCCCCAGAACGTCCTCAATCAGCTGGTGGCCAGAAACATCCGAGTCAACCGTTTCGAGGTCTCCACCCCCTCCTTGAACGAGATCTTTATTCAGGTAGTACAAGACAGACGATGAAGAAGACCTGGCTCATTGCACGGCACGAGTTCATGGTCACCGCTCGGAGGATCAGCTACATCCTGTTCACCGTAAGCTTCCCCGTGATCGCCGTGCTGGGAATACTGATCTACACGGGGGCGACACACTTGATGATCAGCCCTCCGCCAGAGGAACAGAAGATCGGCTATGTGGACTACACCAGCCTCTTCGACGACTTCACCGACAGTCAGGAAGGGGTCGTCTTTGTGCCCTACCCTACAGAGGGACAGGCTATGGATGGTCTGTTTGATGGCAATGTCACCGAGTATTTCGTAGTGCCCGACGACTACATGGACACCGGGCTGATCACCAGGTATACCACCGCCAGAGAGTTGGAGCTTCCGGAGACGACTATCGCGCGGGTGGAGGACTTCCTGGTAGCCAATCTCCTCGGTGGTGAGGTCAGTGGGGACTTGGTGGAGAGGGCGCAGGAGCCGGTGCGGCCGGTTTCGTTTCGACTGGACCCTGAGACGGGCCTCATTGCACCGCCGGTGAACTACATCACCGCCTTTGCCCTGCCCTACGGCTTTGGACTGCTATTCATGATCTCACTCTTTGTCACTTCGGGCTTCCTGCTTCAAGGGGTCAGCGAAGAGAAGGAGAACAGGCTCATCGAAATCCTGCTGTCCTCCGTTTCAGCGAGGCAGCTCATGACCGGGAAAGTGTTGGGGCTCGGCGCCGCCGGTCTGTTGCAGGTCGTCATCTGGCTCCTCACCATTATGATTGTCGCCGCCGTTGGTCCAGTGTCCGGCCTCAGCATCCCTGTCGGTATCCTCTTCCCGTGTATCGTGTACTTCACGCTGGGCTACATTCTTTTCGGTACTATCTGGACTCTTCTCGGCTCCATCGGCTCTACCGCCAGGGAGAGCAGCCAGTGGACGATGATCGTAGTTGCGCCGGCGATAGTGCCCATCATGCTGATTGGCCTGTTCGGAGCCAATCCCCATCACGTGGTCTTCACCGTGCTGACCCTCTTTCCCCTCACCGCTCCGATAACGGCGGTGATGAGGCTTAGCGCCGGCACGCTGCCCGCGTGGGAGATGCTATTGAGCATCGCCATCCTCATCGCCTCCGTCCTGGGAGCGATATGGCTGGCAGCCAGGGTCCTTCGAACGTTCCTCCTCATGTATGGCAAGAGGCCAGGTTTTGGCGAGATATGGAGGTACATCAGGGAGGGATAGCGCCTCTCTCCTCTTTCCGAGCCCCTTGGCGCCGTTTCAATCATCGTAGCGCACCGCACTCTACGACCCCACACCTTAGGAACCGTCCACCCGCGAAACTCTCTTCGCGACCCCACCGCACGGCGGGCTGAATCGACTGCGACACTACATGATGCTAGAATAGTCATGGATGGTCGAGGAAGGAGAACGCTTACAGAGCGAGATGTACGACGTCATTGTCATCGGAGCAGGACACGCTGGCTGTGAGGCGGCACTTGCCGCGGCGAGGATGGGGGTCAGAACGCTGCTCCTCACCATGAACCTGGACAACGTGGCTCTCATGCCATGCAACCCATCCATTGGCGGGCCAGCCAAGGGACATCTGGTACGGGAGGTCGACGCCATAGGCGGCGAGATGGCGCGAAACGTCGACCGCACTTTCATCCAGATCAGGATGCTCAACACAGGCAAGGGCCCGGCCGTTCAGGCGCTACGGGCACAAGCCGACAAGAAGCTCTACGGCCTCTCTATGAAGCACGTGCTGGAGCGCCAGCCAAACCTCGACGTGAAGCAGGCGCTCGCTGAAGCGATCGGCGCGGCCGACGACCATCTATGGGTGAGGACGAGCATAGACTGGACCTACCGAGGCAAGAGCGTTGTCCTCACCAGCGGGACTTCCCTGCGCGGCAGGGTCATCATTGGGAACAAGAGCTACCCGGCGGGGCGAGCTGGCGAGTTCCCCGCGGAACGACTTGCGGAGAGCCTCCGCTCCCTGGGGTTTGTTCTGGAAAGGCTCAAGACAGGCACGCCACCTCGAATCGATGCCCGGACCATTGATTTCGACAGGACCATCATCCAGCCCGGGAGCGAGACCCCACTCTACTTCAGTCTGTGGGGTCCCCCGGCGAGCGATTCGAGGTTCCCTCCCCCGAACCCCATCTACCCTCTGGCCCCTTCGACGTGGCGCCCCCAGTTGCCATGCTATCTGGTCCACACCAATGAGAGAACCCATGAGCTAATACGCAACAACCTCGACCGCGCTCCACTGTTTACCGGCCTCATCCAGGGCGTTGGACCACGCTACTGCCCCTCCATAGAGGACAAGATCGTCAGATTTGCCCACAAGCAACACCACCCGCTTTTCCTTGAACCAGAGGGCTGGGAGACCAACGAGGTCTATGTCCAGGGCGCAAACACCAGCCTCCCCGAGGATGTACAGCTTGATATGCTGCGCACCATCGCAGCTCTCGAGGGGGTGGAAATGATAAGAGTAGGCTATGCCATTGAATATGACTATGTGCCCCCAAGCCAGATTTCACCCACCCTGGAGACGAAGCGGGTCCCCGGCCTCTTCTTCGCTGGCCAAATCAATGGCACCACTGGCTACGAGGAGGCAGCGGGGCAAGGGCTCATTGCCGGGATAAATGCCGCGCTCAGAGTGAAGGGCAAACCTCCCCTGCTGGTGCGACGTGACCAGGGGTATATTGGCGTGATGGTCGATGATCTGGTCACCAAGGAGTTGACCGAGCCCTACCGCTTGCTCACCTCACGGGCGGAGTATCGCCTTCTGCTTCGCCAGGATAACGCCGACCTCAGACTCACCCCCCTGGCCTATCACGTGGGTCTGGTAGACGAGGGTCGCTACCGGGCGGTTGAGCAGAAGCGGCGAGAGATAGAAGCGGAACTGGATCGACTGGGGAAGACCTACGTCACGCTCTCAGAACGCGGCATCAGCACCCTCGAATTCCTGCGCCGGCCGGAGTCAAGCTATCGGGACCTGGTTTCACTGGGCCCTGGCTTGCCCAGCCTCGACGCCAGAGTCATCGAGCAGGTTGAGGTCGAAGCAAAGTATGAGGGGTACATCAAGAAGCAGAGAAGCGAACTGGCGCGCCTGGCGCGCCTGGAGGAGCAACACGTCCCGAAGAGGTTTGACTACGACGCCGTGACCGGCCTGCGCTACGAGGCCCAGCACAAACTCAAGAAGCTTCAACCAGCAACACTGGGGCAGGCCTCACGCATCGATGGAGTCACCCCCGCCGATATGTCACTCCTGATGGTCCATCTGAGGAAGGGCGGAAGATGAAGAACACCGTTATGTTCTGCGGCAAAGGAGGCGTTGGCAAGACAACCTGCGCCGCAGCCACCGCTTTGCACTACGCCGACGCAGGACTGCAAACGCTTGTCGTGTCAACCGACCTCACACCCTCGCTGAGGCACATATTCGAGCTTGACAGTCCGGGCACGATGGACAAGCCAATAGAGGTCAGCAAGGGCTTGTACCTGGACGAAATCGGCTATGAGGAAGTGAAGGGACTGTGGGAGAAGAGATTCGGGGCCGAGATGTATCAGGTCTTCTCCGCCTTTGTCGACATAGACTATTCCGAGTTCGTCGACTTCATCTCCACCATATTGCCCGGCATAAGGGACGAGTTCATGGTCGACTACATCAGGGTCCTCAGCGAGGCAGAGCCATACGACAAGATAGTATGGGATACTGCGCCAGCGGGACAAACACTGGGCCTCCTCAGAATCCCGTCCGTGGTCAACGAACACCTCAAGCCAGCACCTCGCATCTACTCCGCGCTCAGAAGCACCAAGCAGGCGAAGCGCTCGGTCCTGGACGTCATAAGAAGTTGGGAGGAACTCTCCGCACGGGACATCGACTTCCTGAAGACACGTGTCGAATTCAACCTGGTCACCATAGCCGAGGCCCTGGCGGTCCGCCAGCTTGAGAGCATCATCGGCGAGTTCCAAAGCTACGGCCTCACGGTCAACTATGTAGTGGTGAACCAGGTGATAACGGCGGCCGATTCGGATTTCCTCAACAGCAGAGCGCAGATGCAGCAGAGCTACATCTCAGAGATACGCAGTATGTGCGGTGACAATCAGCGCATTCTGCCCATGTTCCCCTACGAGATACGAGGCACAGCGAGGCTGAGAGAAGTGGAAAGGGCGCTCTTCGGCGATGGCTGGGGTGGCAGACCTGATCCTCTATAATGCCAACGTTCTGACGCTCGACGCTGAACGGCCGAGCGCGGAGCTTGTCGCCGTCGAGGACGAGCGGATCACCTGGGTCGGCAGCAACGACGCGGCAAGCGGGCTCCGAGGGCCGACAACGGAGACAATCGACTGCCAGGGGAAGACCCTCATCCCCGGCCTCAACGACGCCCATTGCCACGTCGCCGCCTTCGCCTCAAGCCTCCTCAGCGTTGACTGTTCACCGGCATCCGTCGGCTCGATCGGCGACATAAAGGCCCGCATCCACGCTCAAACGCTCCAGGTACCCGAAGGCTCGTGGATCAGGGCCACAGGCTACAATGAGTTCTACCTCGCCGAAGGACGCCACCCCAACCGCTGGGACCTGGACGAGGCAGCCCCACATCATCCAGTCAAGCTCGTTCACCGTTCAAGGCATGCCTGCGTGCTCAACAGCCTTGGCCTCTCCCTGGTCGGGATCTCCATCGACTCGCCTGAGCCTCCTGAGGCAATGATCGACCGAGACCTGAACTCAGGCGAGCCCAACGGACTTCTGTTCGAGATGGACTCCTATCTTGATGAGAGGATCCCGCCGCTCTCTCAGGATGAGTTCGAAGCAGGCGTCACGCTGGCGAGCGAGCAGTACCTCTCCTGGGGCATAACCTCCCTTCAGGATGCCACTGTGCATAACGGGCTCAACGAGTGGCGCTCCTTCCAGAGACTGAGGAAGCAAGGTCTTCTTGTCCCCAGAATATCAATGATGTGTGGCGTCGACGGGCTAAGGGAGCTTCGGGACAACGGCTTCTCGCCCCGCGGCGGTGACGACGGCGTTCGTCTCGGGGCACTGAAGCTGATGCTTACCGAGGCTACAGGCTCACTGTATCCAAGCCGGGAGGAACTCAACAGAGTGGTGCTTGAGGCACACCGCGCGGGCTACCAGGTGGCCATCCACGCCGTGGAGGAGAGCACCTTAGAGGCTGCAGTGCAGGCCTTCGAGAACACAGTGAATCGAGTGGCCGCCAGATGCCACCGCCACCGTATCGAGCACTGCTCCATCTGCCCACCACCGCTACTGGAAAGACTGAAGCGGGTCCGCGCTATCGTCGTTACCAACCCCTCGTTCATCTTCTACAGCGGCGAACGATACCTCAAGACCGTTCCCACGGAGCAAGGGAGATGGCTCTACCGCACCCGTTCCTTCCTGGAAAACGGTCTCAAGCCAGCGGCTGGCTCCGACAGCCCCATAGCGCCCATCAATCCCTTTGCCGGCATCTCCGCAGCAGTCACACGGAAGGCGGACAGCGGCACCGCGGTTGTCCCCGAGGAACGAATCTCGTCTCTTGAAGCACTTGGCATGTACACCCGAAATGCAGCCTATGCTTCCTTCGACGAACCGGTCAAGGGCTCCATAGCTGTGGGCAAACTGGCCGACCTCGCTCTCCTCAGTGCAGACCCTACGCGGGTGCCGCCTGACGAGATACAGGAGATCCAGGTCGAATTGACCATCGTTGGCGGCAAAATAGCATGGCCCGGGGGATGACTCCCCCAGGCCACAAAGCAATCCCGATTGTCGCTTTCCGCGCTCGCTCTTGTTCTGACCCTACATAGTACCGTAGGCCTCGTACTCCCCAAAGACCTCCTTCAGAGCGTCGACCATCTCCCCTTCCGAAGTGTAGAGCCTGACACAGTCCATCAGGGGCGGAATGAGATTCACACTGTCATCCTTGGCAGCTTCCTTCAATCGCTCCAGACTGGCCTTCACCGCCTCATTGTCCCTTTCCTTCTTCACCTTGGACAGATTGTCCAGCTGCCTCTGCTCCGCCTCTTCCCTCTTCTTCGGGTCATAGGGGTGAGCCACCAGCCTGCTTGTCTCCACTTCCAACTCATTCTCACCGAGGAAGGCATTGACCCCGACTATGACCTTCTCCCCTGTCTCCACTCCGCGCTGAAACTCATAAGCGCTCTTGGCTATCTCGCGCTGCAAGTACCCCTGCTCGATAGCGGCTACAGCACCGCCCATCTCGTCTATCTTATTGATTATGTCCCACGCCTCCGCCTCCACCTCGTCGGTGAGCGATTCCATGAAGTAGGAGCCGGCAAAGGGGTCGAGCACGTCGGTTATCCCCGCCTCGCAGATCAGGACCCTCATGGCATCCTCGGACAGCTGCTGCGCCTCCAGGCTCCAGCCCAACCCCAGCGGCTCATCGTACGGAGGAGCAACCAGCGGGCCAAATCCCGCCATAGCCGAGGCCATGGCTCCCACAACGCCGCGGGTGAGGTTGTTCAGAGGGCGCTGTGCCGTGGTGGCAGCGGCGAGGAACAGGACCCCCGGCTGACGCTGTATCCAGCTTCTGGGGTTCTTTGCCTCGAACCTCTCCTTCATTATCCTGGCCCACATCCGTCGCTCCGCCCGGCGCACGGCTATCTCCCGGTAGAAGTCCATGCTGCCGCCCAGCGACAGGAAGGTCATCTGCCCGGCGAAGCTGTCCACGTCCAGCCCGGCATCGATACCAAGCTGGAAGTAGGCAATCCCATTCGACAGAGTGAACGCCAGGGCCTGTGCCGCAGAGGCGCCTGCCTCTCGCATGTGATAGCCGCTGATGCTGACCGGGTTGATCCCCGGCGCATGCTCGGCACAGAAGACGATGGTGTCTCTGGTCATCCGCATCGATGGTTTGACCGGGAAGGTATAGGTGCCGCGGGCTACGAGCTCCTTCAGAATGTCATTCTGTGGAGTGCCAACCAGCTTGTCGATGGGAATGCCGCGCTTCTCCGCCAGCACGAAATACATTGCCAGCGTTATGTTGGTGGTACCGTTAATGGTGAAGTTAGAGCCAATCCTGTCAAGATCCCTATCACCGGTGAAGGCTTCGTACAGGACTTCGAAGTCGCGTAGAGTATCTATGGCCACTCCGACCCGCCCCACCTCGCCCCGCGCCATAGAGCTGTCCGAATCATAGCCGCACTGGGTGGGGAGGTCAAAGGCGATATTGGGGCCTCCACTCCAACCCCGCTCCTGCATCGAGTAGTAGAAGTCCCGGCAGTCCTCGGACGTCCCGTATCCCGAGTACATCCCCGCCCGTCTCACATCCACCGCCTCGGCCTGCCCCCTGGCCCGCAAACGCATCAACGGGAAGACCGTACTGGGGTACGTTCCCGCGGTGTAGGGATACTCCCCGGGGAACCCCACCTTCTCCAGGAAACTGTGGCCCTTGATATCCAACGGGGAGTAGAACCTGGTGGGGCTCTGCTGCAGGCGGTAGCGCGCCAGCGACTTCTGCAGCGTTGTCTCCTCCCAGTTCTTCTTCCTCTTCTCTATCTCCGCCAGGTTGTCCTTGTCCATCCTCGCCCTCCTTGCAACGAATGCTCACCGGGTCCAAGCCAAGCCATTTCTGGCAAAAAAATGCTAGCACCCCCAAGGGGCAAAGTCAACAAGCCCCTGCACCGAGTAGGAGGCACAGGGGCTTGGGATACGATCTTCCGCCGCTGATGCTATCGCGCACCCCGAGGCAGCCACCCCCTCACTCAGCCGTTCACACCGGTCGCCGCCCCAGCGCTCGCTCTGTCACCGTGGGCTACAGCGAACCGTAGCCCTCGTACTCTCCGAATACCTCCTTCAACGCGTTGACCATCTCCCCCTCCGAAGCGTAGAGCCTGACACACTCCATGAGGGGCGGGATGAGGTTCACACTCTCATCCTTGGCGGCTTCCTTAAGCCGCTCCAGGCTGGCCTTTACCGCCGCGTTGTCCCTTTCCTTCTTCACCTTGGCCAGGTTGTCCAGTTGCCGCTGCTCCGCCTCATCCCTCTTCTTGGGGTCATAGGGATGGGCCACCAGCCTGCTTGTCTCCACCTCCAGCTCGTTCTCGCCGAGGAAGGCATTGACCCCCACGATGACCTTCTCCCCTGTCTCCACCCCACGCTGGAACTCATAGGCGCTCCGGGCGATCTCCCGATGATAGAACCCGCTTTCAATGGCGGGCACGGCGCCACCAAGCTCATCGATCTTCTTGATTATATCCCATGCCTCCGCCTCAACCTTGTCCGTGAGCGACTCCATGAAGTACGAGCCGGCGAATGGGTCGAGCACGTCGGTCATCCCCGCCTCGCATATCAGGACCCTCATGGCATCTTCGGATAGCTGCTGCGCCTCCAGGCTCCAGCCCAATCCCAGCGGCTCGTCATAGGGAGGCGAGACAGAGGGTGCGTATCCGGCCATAGCCGACGCCATGCCTCCCACGACGGCACGGGTAAGGTTGTTGAGTGGCCGCTGTGCCGTGGTAGTGGAGGCGAGGAACAGAACGCCGGGCTGTCGCTGGATCCAGCTCCTGGGGTTCTTTGCCCCAAAACGCTCTTTCATGATCCGAGCGAACACGCGTCGCTCCGCGCGGCGCACCGCTATCTCCGTATAGAAGTCCATGCTGCCACCAAGCGTCAGGAACGTCATCTGCCCGGCGAACTTGTCTACGTCCAGCCCGGCGTCGACACCCAACTGGAAATAGGCGATGGCATTCGCCATAGTGAACGCCAGTGATTGGGCGGCGCTGGCCCCCGCTTCCCGCATGTGATAGCCACTGATGCTGACCGGATTCAGCTGGGGCGTGTGCTCAGCACAGAAAACGATGCTGTCCCGAGTCATCCGCATGGATGGCTTGATGGGGAAGATATAGGTGCCCCGCGCCACGATCTCCTTCAGTATGTCGTTCTGCGGCGTGCCAGCGAGCTTGTCAATGGAGATGCCGCGCTTCTCCGCCAGCACAAAATACATCGCCAGGTAGATGTTGGCCGGAGCGTTTATGGTGAAGTTGGAGGCAGTCTTGTCCAGGTCCCTGTCGCCGGTGAACGCCTCGTAGAGGACCTCGAAGTCACGCAGCGTGTCCACCGCCACCCCGACCCGGCCTACCTCACCGACCGCCATAGGTTCGTCCGAATCGTATCCGCACTGGGTAGGGAGGTCAAAAGCGATGTTGGGACCGCCGGTCCAGCCTCGCCCCTGCATTGCCCGATAGAAGTCCCGGCTGTCCTCGGCCGTGCCGTACCCCGAATAGCTTCCCGCCCTTCTCACGCGCATGTCATCGGCTATACCCCTCGCCCGCAGACGCATGAGTGGGTATACCGTGCTGGGGTAAGTCCCGGCGGTATAGGGATACTCCCCGGGGAATCCGACCTTCTCCAGAAAGTCATGGTCCCTGGTGTCCAACGGCGTGTAGAACCGGGTGGGGCTCTGCTGCAGCCGGTAGCGTGCCAGCGACTTCTGCAGCGTTGACTCCTCCCAGTTCTTCTTCCTCGCCTCTATCTCCGCCAAGTTGTCTTTATCCATTCTTGTCCTCCGTCTCACTTATGGCAATGGAACCCAAACCAGGCAAGTATTAGATAGGTGATGCTAACACTCCAGAGGGGGCAAAGTCAATGAGATGCCCCACGGTGTGGACGATATATCGTGAAGCCTGAGCGCACAATCTGTGTCTACCGACGCCATAGCCGCTCTATGACGGAAGGCACACTGCCGGTTCAATGCCCTTCCCTGGCGCTGCTCTTCCTAGACAGCGCCATAGGCTTGATACTCTCCGAATACCTGCTTCAACACCCCACACATCTCCCCCACCGTGGCATAGGTCTTGACACACTCCATGAGGGGAGGAATCAAATTGACACTCTCGTCATGAGCCTCTTCCTTCAACCGCTCCAGGCTGGCCTTCACCGCCTCGCTGTCCCTTTCCCTCTTCACCGCGGCGAGGTTCTCCAACTGCCTCTGCTCCGCCTCATCCCTCTTCTTCGGGTCGTAAGGATGCGCCACCAACCTGCTCGTGGTCACGTCAAGCTCGTTCTCCCCCAGGAAGGCATTGACCCCGACGACGACCTTCTCACCGGTTTCCAGCGCATGTTGAAACTCATACGCACTCCTGGCGATCTCCCGATGATAGTAGCCGCTCTCGATGGCGCGCACGGCACCACCCATCTCGTCGATCTTGTTGATGATCTCCCATGCTTCCCCCTCGACCCGGTCGGTGAGCGACTCCATGAAATAGGAACCGGCGAACGGGTCGAGCACGTCGCATATCCCCGCCTCGCAGATGAGAATCCTCATGGCGTCCTCGGACAGTTGCTGAGCCTCCAGACTCCACCCCAATCCCAGGGCCTCATCATAGGGGGGATAGGGCGCAGGACCGTACCCCGCCATCGCGGAGGCCATTGCCCCGATTACGACGCGGGTCAGGTTGTTCAACGGGCGCTGCGCCGTTTCAGCCGAGGCCGGCAGCAGTGACCCCCACTGGGGTATTATCCAGCTACGCGGGTTCTTCGCCCCAAAACGCTCCCTCATGATCCGGGCGTACATGCGTCGCTCCGCCCGGCGCACCGCTATCTCGGTATAGAAATCCATGCTGCCGCCCAGCGTCAGATATGTCATCTGACGGGCGAACCTGTCCACGTCCAGTCCGGCATCGACGCCCAACTGGAAATAGGCGATGGTATTGGAAAGGTTGAAGGCTAGCGCCTGCGCCGCCGTTGCCCCAGCCTCACGCATGTGATACGCGCACATGCTCAGGGGGTTCAACACGGGTGTATGTTCGGCACAGAAGACGATGCTGTCCCGCGTCATCCGCATCGAGGCCCTGATGGGGAAGATGTAGGTGCCGCGGGCCACGATCTCCTTCAGAATGTCGTTCTGAGGAGTACCGGCCAGCTTATCCAGCGGGATGCCACGCTTCTCCGCCAGGACAAAGTACATCGCCAGGATGATGTTGGCCGGGGCGTTTATGGTGAAGTTGGAGGCAATCCTGTCCAGGTCCCTCTCGCCGGTGAACGCCTCGAAAATCACCTCGAAGTCGCGCAGCGTATCCACCGCTACTCCCACCTTGCCCACCTCACCCCGCGCCATCGGGTCGTCCGAATCATACCCGCACTGGGTGGGGAGGTCGAAGGCGATGTTGGGCCCACCACTCCAGCCCCTACCCTGCATGGCCACATAGAAGTCCCGGCTATCCTCCGCCGTACCATACCCGGAGTACATCCCCGCCCGCCTCACATCAATCGGCTCGGCCTGCCCCCTCGCCCGCAAACGCATGAGCGGGAACACAGTGCTGGGATGCATTCCCGCAGTGAACGGGTACTCCCCGGGGAAGCCAACCTTCTCCAGGAAGCTGTGATCCTTAACGTCCAGCGGCGTGTAGAACCTGGTGGGGCTCTGCTGCAGGCGGTAGCGCCCCAGCGTCTTCTGCAGCGTTACCTCCTCCCAGCTCTTCTTCCTGTCCTCTATCTCCGCGAAATCCTCTCTCGTCATCCTTACCCCCTTCTCCACGACGGTTAATCGATTCAGACAGCGCAAGTATAAGGCAGTCGCCACCGCTTTTACAACGCAGCAAGCTCAGTAGTGAACCAGGCGCGCCGGCGACGGTGCCGAGGCCGGAAGGCGGCGGGCCAGCAGCAGTCCCCATCATGAAGTCTGGCGCACGACGCAATCTCGATTGCGTCGTCTCGCCCTCTGGGATATAATAGAAGTGCAATGCCTATCTACGAGTACCTGTGTCCCAGCTGCAGTTGCCGGTTTGAGCTGCGGCGCCCCTTCAGCGAAGCTAACGAAGCGGCCATCTGTCCATCCTGCAGCAAGACCGCCAACAAGCTGCTCTCCGCTTTCTCCGCCTGTTCCAGGAGTGGCGACGGTGAGTCCAGCTTCATCCCCGGGATGAGCAGCAGCTGCAGCACCTGCACCGCGTCAAGCTGCGCTTCGTGCGGGCACGTGCACTAGGCTCCTCTTCTTCGCCGCCTCAGCAGGCAGAAGCACCCCACACCCCCAAGAACAACAGCCTCGATGACTATGGCTCCCACAACGTAGAGCCCGATATCATAGAAGAGCCCCTCGGGGAACATCATAATCAGGTAGTCGGTGGCCGGATTGAGTATCCAGGTGTCGCTACCGAAAAAAAAGAGGTGATGGAAGCCGAGAAACAGCCAGTCGAAGCTGGCCAGCGCCGCCACCCCCACGGCAGCGAGCAGCGCCACAGTCAGAACACCCCCGCCGAAGAGCCCTCTTGCCAGTACGTACCAGAAGCGCCTCTTGAGCAGAATGAGGCTGCCGATGGCAAAGGCAGCGATGTAGCCTCCGGCGCCCACCTGTACGTCATAGCAGAAGCCAATCAGACCCTTCACTTCACCGAGATGCTCTATCTCACGCTCGTTGAACAGTGGAGCGCCCTGTGGAGTGGTGACGGTGGTCTCAATGGGCTCCTCTGCAGAGTTGAAGTAGTGAATCAACTCGCGGGCCGCCAGTCGCAAGTCCTCGTCGCTCATGCCCGTCGCCTCGCTGACATCGTGCTTGCCGAACTCGTAGTCGTAGAGCCACACGCTGTTGACCGCCCAGCGGAGGTTACTGCAAATCAGAAAGGCAGGAATACACAGCACGAAAATGAGCAGCGCCATCACGCCAGCGACTTTGAACACCTTCCCCTTCACAGCATCGCCATCGTAGTGAAACGGGCTTTCGCTTGTCAATGAAACAACGCTGCCCGTATAATCCAAGGGGCGAGACTACGAGAAAGGGGTCCAAGGTGGACAGCTTCGACAATCTGGTGGACATTATCGCCAGGCTGCGCAGTCCTGATGGGTGCCCGTGGGACAGGGCGCAGACGCACCTCTCGGTGAAAAACAACCTGCTGGAAGAGACCTACGAGGTCATAGAGACCATCGACGCCCGCGATATGGACGGGCTCTGTGAAGAACTGGGCGACCTCTTGATGCAGGTCCTCTTCCATGCCCGATTGGCCGAGGAGGACGGGAGCTTTGCCATCGACGATGTAGTCAGCGGCATCAGCTCCAAGCTGGTCCGCCGCCACCCGCACGTCTTCGGCGACGCCCGTGCCAAAGACGCTGCGGAAGTGCTCGTGAAGTGGAATGCCATAAAGGCCGAAGAGGGCAAAGCGGGCCAATCAATCCTCGATGGCATACCGAAAGCGATGCCGGCCCTCGGCTATGCCCAGGCGGTGCAGCGCCGTGCCGTGCACGTCGGTTTCGACTGGGAGAACGCCGAGGACATCATGGACAAGCTGGTCGAGGAGCTGGGCGAGATCAAGAAGGCAGCGGACCACCAGCAGATGGTGCGGGAGTTCGGCGACCTGCTCTTCACCCTGGCCAACATCGCCCGCCGACTCGACGTTGACCTTGAGCCGGCACTGCGCGGGGCAAACGAGCGCTTCTTTAATCGCTTTTCCTACATGGAGCAGGCGTGCCGGCAGCGCGGTGTCGAACTGGCGAGCCTGTCCCTCCCCGAGCAGGACGCCCTGTGGGACGAGGCCAAGGGGGCGTTAGGCGAGTAGCCCGAGTCTGTGCTGCCTGCTGCTAGACCAAAGTAAGGCAGGCGACCCCGGCAAAGAGAAAGTCGGGGCGAGTGGATTTGAACCACCGACCTCAGCGTCCCGAACGCTGCGCGCTAACCGGACTGCGCTACGCCCCGCAGCCCACCATTATAGTCCAGCCGGTCAACGCTAGCAACAAGTCACCATCGCGTCCCTGGCCCGGCCGCACGGACTTCATCCCGCAGTGTTTCACCCTCACCCTTACCCTCTCCCTCAAGGGAGAGGGAGAGACGGTTGTGCTGCCTGACGCCAAGGCACAGGGAGAGATGCTTGTGCTGTCTCGCGCCAAGGCAGAGAGTGGGTGTGAAACACGAAACTCGAACTGGGTCACAGCCTTCCAGCCTGGCGGCGAGGGCTTTTCCTTGAACAGCCCCACACCTGATGCTATACTTGTTCACCTATGAAACACTGCGTCCTCATAATCGACGGAGCCGCCGACCGGCCTCTCCCCAACCACGACGGCAAGACGTGCCTCGAGCTGGCGCACACCCCCAACCTGGATGCGATGGCCAGAGAGGGCGTTGTCGGCCTGGCGCGGACAGTGCCCCCGGGGATGGAGCCGTCAAGCGCCTGCGCCTGCATGTCCATACTTGGCTACGACCCCAAGCGGTACTCCATCGGCCGCAGTGCCATTGAGGCGAGAAGCATGGGCATTTCCATCGAGGACGGCGACGTTCTGTTTCGCTGCAACCTGGTCGCTGTCGAGGACGGCAGGATGCTCGACTACAGCTCGGGCCACATCAGCACCGCCGAGGCCCATTCCCTCATTGACGCCCTGGAGACGAGCCTTGGCAACGAAAATTTGCGCTTCTACCCCGGCGTGGGCTACCGGAACATATGCAAGATAAGGGGAGCGGGGGAAAGCCTGCTGGCGACATGCACCCCACCACACGACATTCCGGGCGAGCCCATCGCTGAGTTCCTCCCCCACGGACCGGGCAGCGAGTTCCTGCGAGAGCTCATGGCGCGCTCGGAGGATGCACTGCGCCGTCACCCGGTGAACCACGAGCGCAAAGCCCGCGGTGAGACTCCTGCCACCATGATCTGGCTGTTCTGGGGCAGCGGGACATTCGCCGACCTGCCACCTTTCAGGCTCCTCTACGGCCTGAATGCGGCCATGACATCGGGCGTCGACCTGCTCCGCGGCCTGGCACTGATGGCAGCGATAGACAACCTGGACATCGCCGGGGTGACCGATGGCCTGGACAACGACTACGCCGCCCAGGGAAACGGCGCCCTGCGAGCCCTGGCCGACCACGACCTGGTGGTCATCCATGTTGAAGCGCCGGACGAAGCGGGCCATGCCGGGTCGGTCGACGAGAAGGTTGCGGCCATTGAGCGCACCGACAGCGATATAGCTGGGCGTCTTCTGGCCTGGCAAGGCGACGCTCTGCGCATACTGGCGATGCCGGACCACCCCACACCAATCGAGGTCAGGACTCATACGCCGGACCCGGTGCCGTTCCTGCTGTGGGGGCCCGGTTTCGCCGCCTCTGGCGCCACGAGGCTGACTGAAGCGGACGCGGAACGCAGCGGTGTGTTCTTTGAAGAGGGGCATACACTCATGGGCCAGCTAGTGAAAGGCTGAGGCGTCATTGTTAGGGGGCTCCGTGGCTATCGAGGCTGAGCCGACTGCACTGGTGTACACGTACAAGGGCTGCCGCTGCAGAGTGTTCTCAGCGGCGCGTCTGGGCGAGGAGTTGCAGTTGCTGCTATCGCAGGTCGAGGAGCACGTACATGAGCATGGAAAGAAGGGAGTCCACCTACTCGACATGAACGAAGTGACGTTTCGGCTTCCCTATGACTTCGCGATGGTGGACAAGGAAGAGCCGGAGTACTTTGTCGTGCTTGCTGACCTGAGGCAAGCTTATCCTTTCCACCTGGCACACGAACTGGTGCATCTGCTCCCTGGATTCTATGACATAGACCGTTGCGGACTTCTAAGGGTCGACGGCAAGCCGTTGGAAACGTGGCCGCTTCTCGCTATGTGTGTGCGGAGAATTGAACATCTGCTCACGGACATTCATGTCGATGCGGAAGTAGTCGCCAGGGGCATCCAGATAGAGGCCCACTTCGCGGAGCAGGTAGGTCTGGCCCTGCCGATCCGAACCACCCCGGAGGCGACGCTGGACATGTACGACAGGGTCAGGGCAGCTACCAACTACCTCCAGTGTAGATACCAGGTGCTGAGCGCGTCGACTAGAGCGCACCCTTGTGAAGCACAGAAGGCACTGCTGCAGCAAGTCGACGGCGACATGATGGGACGCTGGCCTTACTCGTGGGGCATCGCGTGCTTCTTGAACAAGTCTATAATGGACGAAGGCTTCCTTGACGCATACGACGCGGGTAAGTTCGGTCGGATAGTCGACAAAGCCATCGTCATGCTGCGCGCTGTGCAGGTTCCGGGCCCAACGGTCCAGTGGGAATAGCGAAGCATGGCGGCCTTTACGGGAGAACTGTATGGCACTAGTAGTGCAGAAGTACGGCGGTAGCTCCGTTGCCACTGCGGAGAGAATCAAGAGCGTGGCCCGCCGCATAGCGGCGGCCAGGGACAACTACGACGAGGTGGTCGTGGTGGTATCCGCCATGGGCGACACC
>Ga0209164_1002600_pt1 | contig 18810 bp, 18 predicted proteins | sample MTBNYHSulfiMetaG_FD_187458 | JGI IMG/M metagenome (GOLD analysis project Ga0209164, IMG submission 187458) | Enrichment culture microbial communities from rom New York Harbor, USA that are MTBE-degrading - MTBE-NYH (New York Harbor Sulfidogenic)... | ecosystem: Environmental > Aquatic > Marine >...
GGATCAAGGAAGAACTGTATATGGACTTCAAGCTCGATGCATGTCGCCGAAAGGAGGAAATTCTAGCTGTCTTTACCCGCTACGTTGCATTCTATAACGCACAACGGCCCTGCTATGCCATCGGCTATGATACCCCCGACAACTATTACCGCCGGTTCAAGCGAGGCGAGTTCCCAGCCAATGACACTTTCAAGGGCAGGATTCTCTCAGAAACTCCCAAATTTGTACAGAAAAAGAAGGCGGGACCTCCTGGGGCTGTGAGACGGCTGGAAGGTGCAGTGTAAAAGCTTACAGATGCATACATTACAGGATGGTGTCTACTTCGGGAAACCTAAGTTGTGGAAAAATGTATGCTGTGTCAATTTTTAGAAAAACAAAACAAGATAAAAAAATGGATATGTCTACTTTCAAAAACGAGAAATTACATTAAATACTTTTAGTGTCTATTTTTCTTGACAAGTACAATTGGAGAAGTAAAACAGTAATATTATCGGAAGTAGAATATCAATATTTTCGGAAGTAAAACATTGATATTATCGGAAGCGAAGGGTACAATACGTTCGCAGGGAAGGAGGACCCCCACATGGAAAGACAAACCTATCTCAAGCGCATTGCTGATCAACTCTTACAGGAGAGACTCCGCTCAAGTGGTGCTGTTTTGGTCGAAGGTCCAAAATGGTGTGGGAAAACGGCAACTGCAACGAGAGCATCAAGAAGCCAACTATTCATGCAGGATCCTGACAAGTCAGCCTCGTACCTCATGGCAGCTGATACAAAACCTTCCCTTCTGTTGCAGGGAGACACACCCCGCCTGCTCGATGAGTGGCAAAGCGCACCCGTTCTGTGGGATGCCGTACGGTTCATGGTCGATCAGCGGGGAGGAAGACACGGCCAGTTCATTCTGACAGGATCGGCGGTGCCAAGGGACGACTCTGTACAACATACGGGGACAGGGCGTATCTCCCGTCTTATGATGCGCCCCATGAGCCTGTTCGAGTCCCTACAGTCGAATGGCATGGTTTCGCTAAGATCGTTGTTCGATGGGATTATAAATCTCGAGGGGTTTTCAGAACTGTCCATAGAAAGCATAACTTCTGCCATTGTCCGGGGAGGATGGCCGGCTTCCATCGGCGATGAAGAGAGCATCGCGTTGCGCCATGCGGTGGATTATGTGGAAGCGGTCATCAATGCGGATATTTCCCGAGTGGATGGCGTGGACAAGAATCCTGCTCGGGTACGGGCGTTGATGCGCTCCTATGCCAGAAACATAGCGACGATGGCCACGATCAGGACGATCCGTGATGATATTGCCCTAGGCGATGCCGACACAAGCGTTTCAGAGAAAACGATCAGCCAGTATCTGACGGCATTGGACCGTATCTTCGTCACGGAGAATCTTCCTGCTTGGAATCCCGTGCTACGCTCCAAGACGGCAATCAGGACTTCAGTGAAACGACATTTCGTGGATCCTTCCATTGCAACAGCCGTCATGCGGCTCACCCCTTCCCGATTGCTCGAGGATTTCCAATATTTTGGATTTCTCTTTGAATCCCTCTGTACAAGAGACCTGCGGGTCTACACTGAAGCCATCGACGGACAAGTTTTCCACTATCGTGATGCAAGCGGACTGGAATCGGATACCGTGGTATGTCTCAACGACGGCAGGTGGGCTCCGATCGAAGTGAAACTCGGAACCAAGGAAATCGAGGAAGCGGCAGAACATCTGCTGGAACTGAAGGCCAAGGTAGATACCAAGAAGATGAAAGAACCCTCGTTTCTGATGATTCTTACAGGAACTGAGTTTGCCTATCGCCGTGATGATGGTGTGCTGGTAGTGCCGATCGGATGCTTGAAGGATTGATTCGACATAATTCTGATAGTCCGCGAACTGCAACCTCCGGAAATCTTATGACAGTATACTCGTGGTTGCATCGGGTTCAGCAGCTGTCACACCAGTTTTCGTATGGGCAGGTATGAGGGGAAGGGGAACGCTGCGCCAGGTGAGCCTCCCATCCCCTGCGCGCCTGTAGGCTGATCGGCCCTTCTCTTCCTGCTCCCATTCTGTCCGCAGGGAAGTGCCGGCCAATGCGGCGCGACCCCTTCAAGATATGCTGTCGATGTAAGGGAGACGGATATGGTGGTACCTTGGCGGACGCGGAGTATCCGCCAGGTCCCGGGTTTTTTTCGATATCAATAACGATATTATATCTACTTCGGGAAACCTAAGTTGTAGGAAAATGTATGCTGTGTCTACTTTTAGAAAAACAAAACAAGATAAAAAAAAATGGATATGAGTAGTAGCATTGTATAGAATAAAAAAAATGAGATAATTAATTCCCTAAAAGGAAATAGTTTGGTGTTTTCCCAAATCGGTTTGTACTACACCGTCGAATCGACTTCCAAGATATCTCCAGAATCATTTTTCTTGTACAAGTTGTTCATCCTTCTGGCCTTCTCAACGGTCGAAGCGACTATTGGGTAGAGCGCTTTCCCAAGTTTGAACATTTCGGTAGAACCGTATAAAACTTCCTCTTCATCTGGATTGAAGTATCTTTGGGCATTGGCAATGGCATCTGCAATAAAAATCGGATGTTTCCTGCTATCAAACCCTCCCGGAATCATTGCATTCACATGGTTCTTCCATGCAGTGCAGTCAGCCAATACGACAGTTGCTGCATCCTCAGCAAACAGGTGATAGTAGAGCCAAACTTCGAAACAGGGATTGCTTTGCACCACATGCCAATTCGTTTTTCCTGCACAACCGAGCCTCAATTGGGGAATGTGGGAACCCCAGTCATCCGTATCAATGACGAACCAAACCTGATCCCCTTCCCCCACCTCATACTTGACAAGTGAATCCGAACCGTAGCCTTCGATATCGGAACAGGCTCGCTGATACAACCCCGATGGAGAATTGTCACCTTGAGAATCTGCCTCCACGACTTCAAGGATGATCCTGGAGCTTAGTCCCTTGAAGTATTGGAAGTATTGTGGCTCTCTTTTGCTGCCTTCGCAATAAATTATGCAAAGGGTCGCATCTCTATCCGGTTCTTTGCGCTCATACAGCCTATTTCTTAAAATCATAGGCATCCCAGTTGAGGTCTTTCAGGTTCGCAAGGAATGGTATGGATCCGTATCGACCGGTGAGATAGCCCTTCCTGATATCCTTCGTGTTGTGTTCTTTGAAATCGCACAAAGAATAGAGATCAGAGCTTCCCGAGGGATTTTTCTCGACGAACCAAATCTCATCCTGCCGGAAGATCTCCTGATCAAGCAGATTTGATTCATGGGTCGTACAGATGAGCTGTCCCTTGGTGTTGTCGTCGGCAGAGAATTTGCCAATGATCTCCTTTATCAGAAGAGGATGGATGCTGCGCTCAATCTCATCGATGAAATAGGTCACATCCTTGGTCAACAGGTCCTTGAACGCAGGGAGATAATCCATCAACCGAATCGATCCGTCAGACTCTTCCGAGAGATCAAACATCACGGAACGGCCGTCTTTCGTAGTGTGCTCTGTCTTCAATTGCTTCACGAACACCTTTCCGTTTTCCTCGACAACTATAATCTCCTCACCATCCTTGTTGAATAACCCGAGGACTGCACCAGGAGATTCTGCCACCTTATTCAGCAACACCTCCATGTCTGTCTTGTTGTCATCACCGAAAAACTCCGCGATCGGTTTCTTCACAGTCAACAGTTTCTTAATCCCTACACTGAATGAGCACAACACCTGTTCGGCATAGCGGTGGAACTCTTTATCGATGTCCAGCCTGTGGGCAAGACCCCCCGACCTTACCTCCGGTGTGATAATTGCCAACTTATGCGTGAACCATCGATACGCATTCCTGGTATCCCCCAACAGTGGATTGTCGAGCTCAGAGAGTATTTTCAGACAAGTCTTGTTCTGTTTGATCAGGTTGTTCTCCAGAATCCCTTTCAGCACACGACCTTCCTCGCTCTTCAGGAACCCTTCGGAAAGTTGCAGGACTGTCTTACCGCCATCCTTCGTGGATCGTTCGAACACGAGCTCATCTATACGCTTGCCCAAGCCAGAGATATACAACTCTTCCTTGAGAACCGACTGCTCGCCGATCTCCACAGCATAGATGTAAGGAACATCCTCATTGATGAACTCAACAGCCAACACCATCGGACTTTCGGAGGAATGGAAATGCTTCATCCTTCTCAGCTTCATCGGACTGGGGAGGTCTCCCGTTACGACAATGTCCTGAAGAAACTCGAGCGAACGGATCAGGTTCGACTTTCCGGCTCCGTTGGCACCGTAGAATGAGGCCAATTTCAGCAGCTCTACCCCATGCGACTGGTACTTGTGGCCTTTCAAACGAGTAAATCGGGGAGCAGGAATCATATTGAATTCCTTCTCGTCTCCGAATGAATAGATATTACGTAGCATGCATCTGATAAACATATACGTGATTTTATCACTTAAAGATACATATTACAAGAATAATATTTCTTGCTAGCAACCTCAAGTAATTTACTCGTAATATTTTCACGTGAATTCAACAATCTATTCGCCACCTACCGATACTCCGCTGCCCATTCAACAGATGCTGTCGGTGTATAGGAAGCGGAATCGCGGTTGCCGAGGAGAATGCGGAGTTTATACTATATGAAAATTTTGTATACAAATTCACTACTGTCCGGTTATAACTCCATGAACCGTAATTGTTTATTCTCAGAGTCGTCGAAGTCTTTGATGCCACACTTTTCAAGTACCTGTTCCATAGGGATTTGCTCGAAAGCTGTCACGCTGAAAATCTGCAGAATTGTGTAGAGGCTGGCATCGGTTCCCAGTTCCTTCTTGATGATCGCGACAAGGACGTACACGGTGATGGCGATCCAGATCTGTGTCTTGACCGAGTTCACGGAGGTTCCATAGAAGGCCTTGATCCTCAGATGCTGCTTGATCCATTTGAAGAACAATTCGATCTGCCAGCGGGACCGGTACAGCTCGGCCACTGCCAACGCATCGACATGGAAGTTGTTGGTGAGGAAAGTCAGATACCTTCCATTGGCCTCATCGCAATAGCGGATTCGCCTGAGGTGTTCGGGGTATTCGCCCTTGGTGAGTGTTCCGGTGAGCACAATGGTCTGGTCACAGCGGAGACCGCAGGCCTTGTCGACTTTCCGTGAATACAGCCTCCTGAACCGCAGGTTCTCCTTGGCCCTGATGACGAAGCTGGCCCCTTCTTCTGAGAACCGGTGCAACCTGGCATAGTCGATGTACCCGCGGTCCATGACATAGAATGCCCCCTGTTCGGGCTCCAGCACATCCAGGATGTTCACATCCTGTACTTTCCCGTCGGTGATGGCGATGAAGGTGGGGATGTTTCCCCTCAGGTCCAACAGGGTATGCATCTTGACCGCTCCCTTGGCCTTGCGGAAATGGGCCCAGGGAAACATGGACAGGCACAGGTCGATGACAGTGGAGTCCAACGCGTAGACCGTCTGCTCCAAATCCATGGAAAACTGGTCGTCTCGGTACAGTCTCCTGGCCCGATCGATCAGGACCTGGGCGAAGTCGGCATATATTTGCCAAGGACGCCTCTCGTTGGCATCGGCCAATGTGGCCCTGGTGACCTTGCCCTTGAAGCCCATGTGGTACAGCCGGTTCGACATGGAGTTCAGACACGATTCTATATCCCTCAGGCTTTCCCGATAGGTCAACTGGGCGAAGGCAAGGCAGAGGAACTGGCTCCAGCAGGTGAAAGTCTTCACCCGGTAGTCACCGTTGTAGCGCCTGACGCACTTGCGGAACTCATAGATCGGAAGAAAGTCCATGATCTGGGAAAACATCGTCTGGCCTTGGTTCATCACTGCACCCCTTGCGAGCAATCTTGTGATGAATGATAAGGGCTACTTCAAATCGATAAAAGCAAAAACCAACGCTAACTCCATGTATATCTTTCAGTTATTGGAAGCTTTCAAAAAGTTAACCGGACAGTAGTGATACAAATTCGTAAACGCGTACCAGGTACTATCATGAAATGATATCCAACACCTTTACAGTCTCCGTCAAGGGAATGGTCTGGTGCTCCATGCTCCCATTGAAATAGATACCGTCACCTTCCTTCAAATGATACTCCTGGTCCCCGATCTTCAAGATCATCTCACCCTCGAGAATGTACAGGAACTCCTCACCCTCATGGGTGGTCTTGTGCAACTTGTGCTCGCGGCTGTGGGTCTCGAAATAGAACGGCTGCATCGCCTTGTCTTCCTGGGCGGAAGCGAAAGGGTACATGGAGTAACCCTTGGACGTCTTGATCAGCTGGGTGACAACCGTCGCATGGGCATCGTGCGTGATATCCTTATGGTTGTCCTCATCGAGCAGGAACGAAATCTTGATCCCCAACGAATCGGCGATCTTGGCCAGCACACCAATCGATGGCATGACCTTCCCCTTCTCGATCTTCGAGAGGTGGCTTTTGGTGAAGCCGCAGAAGTCGGCGATCTCCTGTTGTGTCCGCTTCTGTTGCAACCGGGCTTTCTTGATATGGAATCCTATCTTTACCTGATCCATGCTACGCTTCAAACTCCCTTTGAAAGAAAGGTATCAATACTCGGCCGCCAACCTTCCGTACAGCTCTGCGACCAGGATCATGTGCTGGATCTCCACATACTCGTCCACGACATGAGCCTGTCCAACTGTGCCGGGACCGATGCCGATGGTTGGGATATGCCTGTTTCCGGCCGATTCGCTCCCATCGGTACAAAACTGATAGGTACGTACCAACGGATCAAGACCCATGTCACTATAAACTTTTTTTGCTGCGAGGACAAGAAAATCCTCCTCGTCCAGATACCACCCCGGGTAGAACCGTTCGGAGACCAGGCTCTCACCGGTGTACGTCGGCAATGCTTCCCGTGCATACGAGACTTCGGCCTTGAACGATGGATCCAGGCTCTCCAAGGTGTCGATGGTCGAGCGGATGGGGGCCAGTACCGATTCGCGGTCCTCGTCCTCCAACAACCGCCGATCGAGTGTTACCCGGCAACGGTTGGGGATGATCGAGGTACCCGGATAGGGAGAGGAGATCATATCGGTGGCCACCATGATACCCTCGCCGAGTCGTGGAGAGACAGCCGGTGGGGTTTTTCGCAGCTCATGAAGCAATCGGACCATCTGGTCTATGGCATTCACGCCGCGTTCGGGATGTGCCGAATGTGCGTTCACCCCAATAGTCTCCAATATGATTTCCGCCCGTCCCTTCTGGCCTATGGCGATCTCCAAGTTGTTGGGTTCACCGAGCACCACAGCATCGGGGGTGATTTGGTCGAGCACTTTTCCGAACCCCACCCCTTCGAATATCTCTTCGTACACCACGGCGACCACATATACATCGGCTCCGGTGCGTGCACCCTTTCGCGATGCCGCGCCATGGACCATGGCAGCCAAGGCCGCCTTCATGTCGGCCGCCCCTCGACCGTAGAGCCGGCCATCCTTGATCACCGCACCAAAGGGATCGACGCTCCAGGCAGCAGGATCGGGAACATCGACAATGTCCATATGACCTTCGAAAAGTATGGACCGCTTGCCGTCACCGCACAATTTGCCGATGACGTTCCCATAGCGGTCCGAGCGGACTTCATCATAGCCGAGTTCCCGCATTTCGCGGATTATCCGCTCGGCGACGGCTTGTTCGTTGCCGGACAAGCTTTTCAGGCGGATCAGGTCCTGGCAGAATGCGATCAATTTCTCGTTATTCACCCCAACGACTCCTGTCATGTCATATCCATAGTTTTTGTGTGGTGGTCAACACCTGGGCCCCCTCGGATGTGACCAGGAGGTTTTGTTCATAATTCACAGTCCCGACACCGGGTTTGTAGAGGCATTTCTCAACGGCCAGGTACATGTGTTCCTCAACCAGCATGGTCTCTTCGTTGACGAACCAGGGCCGTTCCCATGTCATGCCGATCCCATGGCCCCAGTGGGGAGGGAACGCCGCATAGATCCGGTTCGGATCGTCTTGCTTCGCGTCCAGGCTGATCCCGTGTTCCAGCAGGTATTGGTCCCCCGCTTCGACGATCTCACGGATGGAGGCCTTGGGAACGATCTTCGAGATTACATGTTCACACGATGCGGTGACCTCTTCTATCATCTTGCGTTGGACCGGGTTCGCCGAGCCACCCACGACAGTGGTTCTACCGAAGTCACAGATGTACCCTTCGTAGAGGATGATCAGGTCGACTTTGAAGATATCGCCACGTTGCATCTTCCGCTGGGAGTCATAGCCCGGAAAGTCGATGCTGTGGACCGGATTCGCATCCGCACTCCCATTTGTCACCACAAAGTAGAGGACGGCCCCATTGCTGAACACATGATCCATGGCAGGTCCGATCACTTGACTTTCGGTCTTGCCGGGGGCCACCCCTTCCATGATGATCCGCACCGCCTCGCTTCCTATCTCGCAGGCCCGGGTGATGGCTTGGCGCTCCCGTGGGGCTTTTATCAGGCTGAGTTTGGCCATGATGTCGTCACAGGGTACCAGTTCAAGCTGAGGCATAAAGTGGTGCATGTGTCGCCAGGTGGTGACGTGCAAGGTGTCCTCATAGATGATGCCGGCAGGTCCCGCATCCATATGCAATTCGCGGGCAGTCTCGGCCAACAGCCGGTGGAAATCGGGAGCATAGCGTACGTCCTTGATCGCCACCAGGTCCTTGCGGTACTCCAGGGTCGTAACCAGGAGGACCGGCTCCCCTTGTGCCGGAATAAGCAGCATGGAGTGGGAGCGGCCGCTCCACAATGGCAGGTTGTCGGGGAGATAGCAGCGTTGCTGATAATGGTTCGCGAAGAAATCACCACCTGCGAACCGGTCGAAGGTACCGCCGCCGCGGGAGCATACGAACACTCCTGTCAACGACCGCTCCCTCGCCGCTTTCTGGCAGGAACGACGTCGTTCCTCAAACAATTCAAATGGTACATCAGTGGCAAACATGGTCTGCTATCTCCTTATTCATGCGACGATCAACGATAGAATTGGGCGACTTCCGCTTCCAATCCTTCCAAGACCTTCTCGGAGCGTTTCCCGTATTCCTTCTTGAAGAACTCGCGCACCGGTGCGGCCGCAAGCTTGAATTCCCCGATGGCGGCTTCGGACAGTTCGACAACCTCCAAGTGTTCGGCGAGTACCTTCTCAGCTTCGGCGTTCGCCTTGTCCTGCAGTTCGTATGCGTACTCGTGCATCTCTGTTACCGTCTCGTCCAAGATCTGCTGCAAGTCGGCCGGAAGCTTGTTGAAGCTCTCGTTGTTCATGAACACCCCTTCCAGATACATGATGTGGTTCGATTTGATCAGGTAGTCCTGCACTTCATACCATTTCATGTCGACCAACGCTCCAAGGGGATTCTCGACACCGGAAACCATGTTGAGCTGCAGGGCGCTGTACACGTCGGTGTAGGGAACGGGGGTCGGGTTCGCGTCGTATGCCTCGTAGTTCTTGATGATCAGCGGGGTATCCATGGTCCTGAAGGGCATTCCCTTGAAGTCTGCAGGTTTTTCGATGCGCCGGTTGCTCAACCAATCGCTTGCCCCCAACGGCCAAAGGTCCATGAGCTTCAGGTTCTTCTCGGCGTAGATGGCGGGGAATTCCTCGGTGGCGACTTTGCTGGATGCCAGGAAATCGTATGCGTCCTTCACGTCGGTGGGCAGCAGGTAATGCAAGGCGAACACCTGTCCTTCGGGAACGATGGTCGCGACATTCCCCGGGCTCACAATGGCCATGTGGGTAGATCCGGTGAGCAGGTGTTCGACAAGGTCGACGCCGACGCCAAGCTGTCCGACCTGGAACACTTCGAACTTGATCCTCCCGCCGCTCTTCTCCTCGACCCGCCTGGCCAGTTCCTTGGCATAGAGGTCGGGTACCGTATCGGCGTACTCCTCATGGGTAATCTTGAACGTGTACGTCTTCTGTACTTCCGCCTTTTCACCGGATGCCGAGTCTGAGCTCTTGTTGCAGGAAGGCAATAGGATGAGCAATGCGGCCAGCAAAACAAACCATACCTTTTTCATGTCAATTCTCCTTTTCTATCTACTGGGTCTGCACCGGGCAAACCTAAAATACCAAGCAGTTGGTCGGATGCGGGATCAGCGCATCAGGTTCACCAGGAACAATGAAATTTCGGGGAATGCCGATATCAGCAGACACGCCACCAAAAGCATCGCAATGTAGGGCCCTTCGTTCTTGATCACCGTGAGGAAGGGTTTGTCGAAGATCGCGCTGCAGGTGAATATACTCGTGCCGAACGGTGGTGTTCCCGATCCGATAGCGACTTGCAGCGTGATGATGATCCCGAGATGGACCAGGTCGATGCCGGCCGCAACCGCGATGGGGACGAAGATGGGGGTAAGGATCAGGATGACGACCACGGCTTCGACGAACATGCAGCTGATGAAGAACAGGATGTTCACCACCAAGAGGATCATGAATACCGAGGGGTCGCTTCCCAGAATGCTTTCGGTGAACATCTGGGGAACACGCGCATAGGAGATGACCCACGAGAATGCTCCACCGACGGCTACCAGGATGAACACGACGGTGGTGATGATGCCGGTCGACAGGGCGATGCGGTATATGTCGCGGATCTTGATGCTCTTGTAGATGAACACTTCGACGATCAACGCATACAATACGGAGACAGCGGCGGCTTCGGTCGGGCTGAAGATTCCCGTGTAAATGCCGCCCATGATGATCAGGGGGAATCCGAACGCGAACAGGCTGTTCTTCGTCGCTTCCCACCGTTGCGCCCAGGTGGCTTTGGCAATCCTGGGAATCTTCTTCACTTTCGCATAGATGGCGCAATAGATGCCGAACATGATCAGGATAACGACCGCGGGTCCCAAGCCGGCGACAAACAGTTTGCCTATGGAGGCTCCGCTGGCTACTCCGTATACGACCATGCCGAGGCTTGGCGGGATCAGGTAGGCGAGATTGCTGGAGTTGATGATCAACGCCATGACTTCGCTGTCGTTGTATCCCCGTTCCAGCAGCTTCTTGCGCACGGGGCGACCCACGGCAACGACCGTAGCCTGGGTGGATCCGCTGATAGACCCGAACAGTGCGCAGGTCACCGAGGTCGTGGTGGCCATGCCTCCCGGCAAGTGTCCCACGAAGCGCTCGACAAAATCCAACAAGCGGTTGGAGGTGTGGCCTGTGCACATGATGTCTGCAGCCAGCATGAACATCGGGATCGCCATGAGCACGGGGCTTTGGACACCCAGGACCATCTGCTGCACCACGGTGAAGATCTTCACATCGGGCATGAAGGTCAGCATGTAATAGAGGGTGGAGAACAGCATGGTCATGATCATAGGGAACCCGAGCAACAACAATACCACCATAATCGCCAATAGACTAAATACCATTGTTTTCCTCCGTGGCTACTTTTTCCGTGCCGATGTAGACTTGGTTCTCCTTGATGTTCATGACGATGTTCAGCGCATACTGGATGGCTCCGAGTCCGAAGCCAATGGGAACCACCACTACCCTGATCCAGGCCGGCATTTCGAGGGCCGATGTCACCCGGCCGAGCATCTTCGTATATTCGATGTATTCGAAGGCGATGAAGCAGACATACACGTAAGTGGCGCAGGTGACGCTGGAGATAAGCATGATCAGGATCTTCTGGACTTTCAGGGGTACGGCGTCGAACAAGGCGGACATGCGGATATGGCGGCCCTTCTTGGCTGCATAGCCGATGCCGCTGAAGGTTGCGAGTATGACCAAGGTCACGCCGATTTCGTCTGCCGCGGGGATGCTGTTCGAAAACACTTTCCGTGCGATCACGTTGGATATCAGCACGACTGCCATGAGGATGATGCTGGTTCCCAGCAACCACTCGGTGAAGACGGATACGTAATCGTCGATCTTCTTCAGTATATTCATAGGCCTCCTCCAGGACGACTCTCATTCAACTGTGTCAACTATGAATCATCACTATTGATTTGTCAAATATTTTTTTCATGGATTTTTATTGTACCGCAGGACCGCCACTTCCTGTCCTGAACACGGATTGTGACTGCGTTCCCATCTCCTACCGTACAACATGGCACAGGCACCGCGGAGGGTAGAGAGACTTTACTGAAAATCCTGCGATCCTAGCGATTGCTCCGTACCAGGTACTTTCTCCGCACGGTCTCATGGCTGACATGCAGGAAGCCGGCGATATCCTTGAGGGCATGGCCGTCAGTGACTGCTATGCGTATGAAGGAATCACGCAGTTCCCTAACGAACGCTGTCCGCGAGCCGGAAAGGACCATGGCCCGGTATCTCTGCAGTTCACGTTCGGCGAGAAAACCGTCGAGCAGGCAGGAGAGGCGCTCCTCTGTCTCCTTCGCCCGATCGATGATGGTGGCGAATCCGATCTTCGGACTCCAATTGTCACTTTCGGTGCACTGCACATAGCGTTTCAGTGCCAATGTGACATTGGAGGCGAAGTATCCGAACAGTGCCCGCCTATCGATGATTCCCCCGCCCTTTCGGGCAAGCACCTCCTTGTGCCCGCTCCAACGGTATTCTACGGGAGTGGCCACCATACCCGCTTTCACCGGATTCTGCACGATATAGCGGATAGTACTGTAGAGTTTTTCCTGTTCACCAAGCATATAGCTTTTATACCTGCCACCATAGATGGTGCCGCTCCGGTTGTAGCGCTTGTTGTAGTACATCGTGTAGTGCCGGTTCAGATACCAGAACAACCGGGAAAGCGGTTGTTCCCCTACCCGTACAAGGAGGTGGTAATGGTTGTCCATGAGCACATAGTGCAAAAGCGAGGCTCCATGGATTTCCACCGCGTCAGAAAGGATTGCCAGGAACTCGTGCTTGTCACGCGTGTTCTCATATATGTAGTTGCGGTTGTTTCCCCGTTGGATGACATGGTGGACACTCCGGGGAATGTTGTCCCTTCTTCTGCGTGCCATGCTATCAGGGACCTCCCACCCGATGCCATCTGCCATCCGAGCGATATTCGACTTGGTCGGCGACCTCCATGGCTGCGAGGCTTTCCATGACCATTGGGGTATCCTGGCCCACCAACGATACCAGGTCGCCTGTTCCGAGTGGTTTCTCGGTCAATAGGGTAAGGATCCTATGTCCCTGTCCCCGCACAGCCATGCCATGAGCATCGTGGGGACCAAGGATATCGCGGGCAACTGGAGTGGCAAGCAGGGAGTCGTTGAGATAGACATGGGCTCCCTCGGCAAGCAGGTGGTTCGTCCCGTGGCTGTTCGGTTCAAGGAGGCTGTTGGGTACCGCAAACACCTGTTTGCCTTTCGCCAATGCCGTGCGGGCGGTGTTGATGCTGCCGCTTTGTATCCGTGCCTCCACGACAAGCAGCGTATCGCACCAGGCGGCAAGCAGGTCGTTGCGTCCGATGAATCGAAAAGGCAACGCATCTTTCCCATAGGAATAGGGAGTGACCACCGCCCCGTTTCCGATGATCCTTTCCATGAGTTGGGCATGTGCCGTGGGTTGGGCCGCATGCAAGCCACAGGGGAGGAATGCATAGGTGGCACCTCCCAGTGCGAGGGTTGTCTCATGTGCCAACGCATCGATACCGAAGGAGAGGCCGGAGGCAACGACCTTCCCTTGTGCCACCGCCTCACACACCGCCTCCCTGGTGACCCGTCTCCCATACGAGGAACAGTTGCGGCTCCCGATGATCCCGATCAGGGGGATTTCGGGTTGGGCGAGCTTTCCGCGATAGTAGAGTACCAGGGGGGCCTTCGGATCGTGTGCGTATATGTTGCGGTAGTGGAGATCGGTGGCACAGAGGGTCTCGATATGGTGCTCCTCATGCATCCTCAGGATAGATTCGGCTTGCCCGAGGTTCCGCTGCGACCATAGCGGGGCGAACCTGTGCGGATGGGTACGGTCCGCCACGCCTGCCACGGGATCCTTGCCGTCTCCGGCCAGTGCTTCGGCGATATCGCCGCAACTGGCGTTGAACACCTTTTCCGGATTGCCCAGGAGCTCAAGAAGGGTGCGTTTGGTCCTCAAGGGGATTCCCCTCAGTTCGTTGAGCCATATCCAGTAGACCGTTTGTGATGGGCATGCGTTACACATGGCGCTGCTCCCTTTCCAGGTCACGGGAGAACAATGCGTGCAGCAGGTGGGTCCTGCCTATGCGTTCGCTTGATTCGATATCCGCGAAGGTGCGGGCGAGTTTGATGGTCTTGTATCTCGCCCGGACCGAGAGGTGGTCGCGTTCGTAGAACCGTTGCAACAGGGTGGCGCAATCGTCATCGAGGTGGCAGTATCGCCGCAGGTGGGAACTGGTCATCTCGGAGTTGCAGGATATGCCTTCCCCTGCGGTTTGGAATCGGTGGAGTTGGCGTTCGCGGGCAGCGATCACCGTATCGCGCAGCGAGGCCGAAGTGACGGCCCCGGTCATTTCGTGTCCATCGTTGAATTCGACCCTCCCCACATATTTCTGCATGTCGATGCGGTCCAGGACCGGTCCCGATATCCTTTGGCGGTATGTGCGGATGGCATGGGCCGTGCATTCGCACCGGCTGGTTCCCGCGTATCCACAGGGACAGGGGTTCATCGCCGCCACCAGCATGAAATCGGCGGGATAGCGGTTCTTCTGGTTCACACGGCTGACCGTCACCCTTCCCTCCTCCAGGGGAAGCCGCAACGATTCGAGGGTCTTCCTGCTGAATTCGGGCAACTCGTCCAAAAAGAGGATGCCGCGGTGGGCGAGTGTCACTTCCCCCGGTTTGGCGTTGGGTCCCCCGCCGATGAGCGCTTGGGAGGACATGTTGTAGTGGGGGGCACGGAACGGCCGGGTACGTTTCAACTCGTGTCCGTCCAGCTCGCCGGCAATGCTGTAGATGGAGGACACCTCGAGTATCTCATCATCGTGCATGGGAGGCAGGATGGTTGGGAGCAGCTTGGCCATCATCGACTTGCCTGAACCGGGCAGGCCCACCAGAAGGAGGTTGTGGTTGCCTGCGACTGCGGCGACCAGGTAGGGGAACAGGTCTCCGTGGCCGACAACATCGTGGAAATCGCCGGTGCTTGGAGCTTGCGCCCCCTGGCCTTGGATCGGGGGATTCCGGTAGACTTCTATGTGTGTACGCTGTTCGAGATAGGCAATGACTTGCTGCACGTTTTCACAGGCGATTATATCGATATCCGAGACCAGCGAGGCTTCCCGGGCGCATGCGACAGGTACCACGAGGCGTTTCCACCCGAGCTTGTGCGCCTGTATGGCCATGGGAAGCACGCCGTCGGATGCGACCAGCGATCCGGTGGTGCTGATTCCTCCCACCATGGCGATATCCTCCCAATCCTTCCTCCGTGGAACCACTTGGGCGGATTCGACGAGCATCCCGACCAGCATGGGCAGGTCCAGGTATGCTCCCCGCTTCTTTATGTCGCTCGGACTGAGGTTGACCACCACTTTCTTGACGGGATAGGCATAGCCGAGTTCCTGTGTGCAGGCCTCCATCCGGTCCTTCGCCTCCTTCACCGCGCTGTCGCCCAGCCCCACGATCGTCGTTCCCGGCAACCCGGCGATGATCGCCACCTCCACACTCAGCGGGTATCCGCTGATTCCCGAAAGTCCCAGGCTTCTGATAACTGTTGCCATGTGCATGTCCTCCTGTTCCTACCAACCAGTATCCCGATGATTCGGATTCTGCTTCAGATGCCTTGGAACCCAACAGCAGCTGTCACACGAGTTTTCGCATGGGCAGCCAGGAGAAGAACGAGGAACTCCTACCTGGTACCTATATTCCCACGTCCATTTCTGTTGCATCTACACGGAATAGATGGTAATATATTCGTGTGAATGCAACATGCAGAAGGGTCCTATGGATTATAGAAAACAGATAGAGCAGTATCTTGAGAAGTCAGGTGGAATAATCACGGCATCATATTGCCGGAGCAATAAGGTCCCAACCATATATCTTAGCAGGCTCGTTCGAGAAGGTCATCTGCTGAGGGCGGCAGAAGGTCTCTATATTTCGGAAGAAGGAATGTATGATGACCATTATTATTTTCAATACCGCTTTAAAAAAGCAGTGTTTTCCTATGAAACGGCACTGCATCTGCTTGGGGTAACAGACAAAATTCCTCAAGGTATGGATGTCACGGTCAATTATAGCTATAAGTTCAATGAAGTTCCCAGCACAGTGAATATCCATTATGTAAACAAGGAGATTCATGAATTAGGGGTGGTGGTGGCAAGAACCATGTTCAATAATCCTGTCAGGGTTTATTCTTATGAGCGAACACTTTGCGATTTTATCGCACACGAAGATAGAATGGATAGGGAGGTGTATGTCAAGCTTATCCGTTCCTACTCAAAATATGCGAAAAGAGACATTCATGCTCTCTATGAGATAGCAACAAGAATGGGGATTGGCAAAGAGGTAAAAGCACTTATGGAAGTGGTCTATGAATGAATGGTATCGCAACCCCAGGGCAAGCCCTGGACCCGGGAGGCTTCGCCTCCGCTGCCGCCCCAAGGGGCTCACGTATCTCATCCTACGTTCCCTGCTCTCACTCGGTAATGGACCAATAGTAATTGTTCCGCTACCCTCGTTTCGTTGGGGAATAAAGCCAGATTGACAGCACTTTGCCATAAGATCAGCAAGGAATATGGATTAACTTTCAACTCGGTTATGCTCTATTATTTTCTTGAAAGTATCTTGAAGAAGATTGTGCAAGGAAAATATGGCGAGAATCTTGTTTTCAAAGGTGGCTTTCTGCTTTCCAATGTCGTAGGAATAGAATCTCGCAGCACTATGGATATAGATTTTCTTGTACGAAACATGCAGGTATCGGAAGAGAATGTTTCTGAAATGCTTACTGAATCATTGAAGGAAAAGGAAGGAGATGAAATTCATTATGAAATCGTGGACATCTCACCAATTAAAGAACAAGATCAATACGGAGGATACCGAGCAAGCCTGTCGCAACAGAACTGCTCTATAGCTACGATTATGGTGATGGTTGGGAGGTGGACATCACGCTGGTGAGGGAATTCGGGAAAGATGACCAAAAGGTTAATGATGAGACTGCCGCTGAAGTCATTGCCAACCGCAAACCGATATGCATCGCAAAAGATGGCCTGCATGTACTTGACGACTGTGGAAATATCCATGGGTATATCGACATGCTCCGCGCGATCCATGGAGGCGACGGGGATGAAGCAATGGACATGAGGGAATGGGCGAGAGGACAAGGTTGGACAGGGCGGGAGGTTAGCCCGAAACATACGATTTGATCCCATCCATGTGCTGCGCCAGATGAGCCACCCACCCTAGCACCTACCGGCTGGTCGGTGTACGGGAAACGGGTGCCATGTTGCCGAGATGGGAGTGGAGACTGAAGCTGGTATCGATTGCTTCTCGTTATTGTTATTATTATCAATATTGAAACCCCAAAAAAAAACCAGCGATTTCCAATGTGGATGTTGTGGAAGTTCTTCCGGCCCAAATCGTCAGGACTTTTGGTAGATGACGATTCCCACGCGTTCGATGTGTCCACGCAGATCAGCGTTGTCGATCTGTGCCCATGACGAGATATCGAACGTGTAAGGAAGCAGCAGGTCGTCGAGATCTTCCCCGATCTTCCCGACCAGGGAATCCGTGATCTTCTCCCCCTTAATGGTGATATCGATATCAGAACCCGCATGATAGGTCCCCTTCGCCCGGGAACCGTACAGTACTACGGCTTCTATCCCCCCGTATGCGGCGAATACCCCGTTGAGCTTTTGGAGGATTCCAGGCCCCAGGCCGATGTCCAACGCATCAGGTTTCGGTTTCATGGACAAGACCTTCGAATTTCTCCTTGAGTTCCTCGAATGCGTGGATGTATGAATCGATGACACGACCGACGATCGCATTGGCGACTTCCACATTGTAGGTATGGCTGCTGTGGTTGCGGTCCCTGATCATCTCCATCCAGGTCTCTCCATCCCGGACCAATCCCACAGCGAAAGCTTCGCGGACAGTATCCTTCGAACCGTACAGTTGTTGTGCTCCCTGGTCCTTCAGGTAATCCCTGAGCACATTCCAGCCCAGCTCATGGGTGTATTCGAAGGAGTGGACCATCCCTTGCTGCTCCAATGCGCTGAGGGGCCGTTGTTTTGCCAATCCGAAGGCGGCCTCCAGTTGGGAAATGGCCCGGGAGAAACTAGACAGGCGCTGGATCCAACGGATATCATGGTTCGTTTCCATATGGCTTGCTACTCCTGGTTGCAAATATGGCATGAAAATGGGTTTCCCTCAATTCCAATAACCATATCACTTCCCAATGTGGAGAACGAGGATTTCCTTCCTGGCACCAGTTTCCCCTCGGAGGAAGGATTTCTTTCACACCATATGTTGGGATATCATACGAGTAACGACATGAGTGTATCACTACCGTTTAACAGAAAATGAGCGATGATAGCAGGCCAGATGCTTTGTCTTTTCTGAGTAACATACGCTAGAGCGAAGCATCCTGGAACGAGTGCAGGAGCAATCCAATAGACCGGCAGATGAAAGAGTGACCATAGCGTACCGTTTACTATCCATGCCCGATTCCCATGCTGAAGCACCTGTCTGGGAAGCATGTACCCTCTCCAGAATAACTCCTCCCCCATGATGTTGATTATTAGAAACAGCGCTTCGATCAGAATCAGTCCATAATTTCCCCTGACGGGAATCCCGTATAGTGTTCCGAATTCACTCTTCAGGTATTCTGGCAGTTCGTAAGTGTCAAACCGTCACCATGGGTGACTCGTTGGTTTGAATTGTCCCATACTCCTGCCTGCAAGGAGGCATGGGATGGT
>Ga0209164_1002603_pt1 | contig 18799 bp, 21 predicted proteins | sample MTBNYHSulfiMetaG_FD_187458 | JGI IMG/M metagenome (GOLD analysis project Ga0209164, IMG submission 187458) | Enrichment culture microbial communities from rom New York Harbor, USA that are MTBE-degrading - MTBE-NYH (New York Harbor Sulfidogenic)... | ecosystem: Environmental > Aquatic > Marine >...
GAGCATCCGACTGAGTTGTCGTTTGGCCCGATCCGTTGCTATTGAAGCAGTTATAGCATCTACCCTCACGAGTGTCAACAACGAAGGGATTCTCCGGGACTATACCTGCGAGAGTCGTGTGCAGTGTGCTATAATCTGCTGCGCTGGAGATGGCAGTGACTGAATTGACCAAGGCCGAGAGAGAAGCCCTGCTGGACCGGGCCAGGGCAATACGCGACTACAAGCTCATGCAGGCCAAGGGCTATGAGCGACTTGCCAGGCGGGCGAAGGACGAGACGACGAAGCGGCTCCTGGCTGAGATCAGCGCTGGCGAGACCAAGGAGTGCGAATACTGGTCTCGAAAGATTGAGGAACTGGGCGGCAGCCGTGAGAGGGCTGGCAAGACGTTCTTAACAGGGCAAAGGGTTGACCTAATGCTGCGCATCTTGGGGCCGAGATCGTTCATGGAGTGGGTCTTGATCGCCGAGGATGACAGTGTAGAGGGGCTGGCGATAGCGGCCATGAACATCGGTGATGCGGCTACATCGGATGCCTGGTCCAGGATTGCGTCCGACGAACGTCTGCATGTTGAGAGGATAAAGAAGGAAGTGCTGGGCATGGAAGCCTGGGAAATGACCGGCGGTGGTGGCGTGCGAGACGTCATCTTCGGGGCGAACGATGGCCTGGTATCGATACTCGCGCTCGTCGCCGGGGTCTACGGCGCTATCACGGACAGCCACACTATTTTTGTGGCTGGTGTGGCGGGCGCGGTTGCCGGAGCCATTTCCATGGGCGCTGGTGCCTATCTCTCGTCGAAGTCTGACAAAGAGGTGACGGAAAGAGAGAGTGAGAGAAAGGGGATAAGGAGGAAAGGCACTCCAGAAGAGGAACAGGCGCGACTGGCAAAGTTCTACCGGGCAAGGGGGTTCAGCGGACGGGAGGCGGAGGCCCTCGCCAGTCGAGTAAGCGCAGAAATGCAGTCGCAGTCTGAGCATACCATTGGAGAGGACGTTGGCCTGACATCGGAGGAATCCTGGCCCCCGATCAAGGCGTGCGCTTTGACCGGGCTGTCTTTTGCCATTGTGTCACTTATCCCCATTTTGCCCTTCGCCTTTATGCGGGTTATTCCTGCGGTGATAACAGCGGTGCTCGCCAGCGTTGGCAGCTTGTTCGCGGTCGGGGCCAGCAAGGCCATCTTTACCAGGAAGAGCTGGATTCGAAGCGGGCTGGAGATGATGGCTATCGGAACACTGGCTGCGGCTGCAACCTACGGCATAGGATTGCTCATCCCGGTATAGTCCAAGCTGATAACTATATAATTTCCCACTCGCAGTAGGGGTCGCCGGCGGCGACGCACCTGATTTCCCTGACGTGCTGGTTGTTGACGGCTGAGAAGAGGCCATTGAGGAAGGCGGTGGTGAAGTAGCACGAAGGCTCCCCGGTTTCAAGCCCAAAGCTTTCACAGTTCTCCTTCATTCGTATCGTCTCGTCCACGCTGATCTTCCCGACCTTACAGTATTCCATGAAGTTGACAATGCACCTTATCGCTTCATCTCCGTTGATCCCAGCGTCCATCAGGTTTTCGCCGACCTCCTTGCCCGCCCTGGCACCGCCCATCCGCAGCGCCATGCGGTATCTCTCGCTGACCAGAGCGGGTAAGCTGGTGACCAAGAACATCTGATTGAACGCGACCCCACTGCCCAGCCTGGGCCTCTCGGCGAGGGGCTTACCATGAACCACAAATGCGGTAAGCTGGTTCATCAGACGCTCTTGAATCTTTTCCACAACCGAGCTATCTATGGACTCCAGAGAATATTTCAGTTCATCGGTCTCCCTAGGCACCACCTTAAATTCACAATAAGGTGACCCCATCCCAATACAATTCGTTTCCACCACGCTCCAGTCCCGCTGTTTCTTTTCAAATCCCTTTAACATTCCTGCGATCGAACCTAAACCGTGGAAGCCCAATCTTGCCCCGACATTATCGAATCCCCAGCACAGTGAGCTTTCATATGCCCTGAAATAGTGTTCATCCTTCTTGGATGCCTCTTTCCCATATTCCCAAATCCCCATGCCCATTCCCTCCACGCTCTTCAGCAAGTATGAGGCGAATTTCTTCATGTCCTTGACCTCGCTGAAGCTCTTGGGCATGAATAGCTTCATGAGAAGCCTCATGCGCCACGGAGCCTGCGACATCGTCTCTCTTGACCTAGCGTGAGTTTCCTTCTCAAACTCATATGTCATCGTAGGAACCCTTTTCGGATCCCAGAGCATACCACTCCAGAGGGCAAGGTTTATCCAGAACATGTTCACGAAGTCGCCGAGCTCTGTTCTAAGAGCCTGCCGCCCTGCTTCTTGGGTAAACGACTGTGCCTCCCAGATGCGCCGCATTACCCTGGGATCGAATGTCTTGAGGGCGATCGCCGGGCTCCAGGTCATCGCCGCCTCAATCTTGGTTGGCGCCATTTTGGGGTGCTTCACCACACTTATGATAATGGAGCTTTCTTCCATATCCATTCTTAGGATGCCGTCGGCAACGCTCATCATGGCTCCCAGGTCTTCCTCTTTGCCACAGCCCTCATCCACCAGGGCCAGTACCGAGTTGCCCTGGGCAACGAACTTGGATAGAAACAGCCTCATAAACTTGACTATCTCACCGCCGCTGAAAAGGTAAGGAGAGGTGAGCGAATCGATGGCGAGCAAGGCGTTTCTTGAGCCTAGTCTCTCCCGTAGTTTCGCTGTGGCAATGCTTATGCTGTTCAAATCCACGCAGTTGGCGCATATTGTATCGGTTCGATCTGGTGCTTCTACCCCCACCGTCTGGCTAAAGGCATCGACGAAGCTCAGCATCTCGGGCGCGGGCTCCCCTATGCCCTTCTCTTTGAGGAGACTCATGACGGCAAAGGGGCTCTGCTCGGTCGTCACGAATATGACCGGCCTGTCTGCAGCCACGCTGTTGAGGACCGCTCCGCGGCAGAAGGTGGATTTCCCTGCTCCGGGGGGCCCTGAGACCAGCACAAGGGCTTCCTCCGGTATCTCCTGTATTTCGGCCAGTGATACTCCTCTTTTATCCATCTTGCCAGCTTCTCTCGTCGCCCCCGCTCAGGTGATCTCCCACTCGCAGTAAGGGTCACCGGCTACGATACACTTCGTCTCCCTGACGTGCTGGTTCTTCACCGCTGAGAAGAGGCCGTTGAGGAAGCCGGTGGTGAAGTAGCACGAAGGCTCCTTGATGGTGGTGAACATCTCGGTCCGCATGCTCTCGCAGTTCTCCCGTATCCTTATCGTTTCGCCCAGTGTAACCTTCCCTACCTTACAGTAATTCATGAAGTCGATGACTCGATTCACCGCCTCATCGCCATTGATACCGGCTTCCACAAGGCGCTCGCCGACCTCCTTGCCCGACCTGGCGCCGCCCATCCTCTGTGCCATGGTGTATTTCTCTCCGGCCAGGTGGGGGAAACCCATGCCGTGCATGACCACGTGGAGATGGACATCGCTGCCCAATCCGGGTCTCTCGACCAGAGATTTTCCATCCAGCAGAAATCCCATGAGACGCTCCATCAAGCGTTCGTGTATCTTCTCAATAACCGAGCTGTCTTTCTCCAGAGAAGACTTCAGCTCACCGATTTCCCCGGGGACCAGTTTGAACTCGCAGTAGGGGTCTCCCAATCCTATGCATTTGGTCTCAATGGCGTTCCACTCCCTCCTGTCCTTTTCCATTCCTGCGCAGTTACCTGCGAGCATAGGAGGGAGATGCGAAGCTATGGCCGAGCCGATGTTCTCGAATCCCCAGCAGTCAGAGCTTTCGTGTACTCTGAAGTAGTGTTCGTCTGTCTTGGAGATGTCTTCGAGGTATTCCAGGATGCCGCTGCGCTCAAAGCGAACATTCTTGAAAGGACCTACTCCAATCATCTTCTTCAGGTCTCTTGGCCTGCTGAAGTCTTTGGGTATGAACAGGCCAAGAGCTTGCAGAGAAACCAAGGCCTTGTATTGAAGTCTCATGTCCCAGGGAGCAAGCGGCATGACCTCCTTTGCCAGGCCACCCTCATACCTGTTCAACTCGTATATCATTGTCGGGAACCCTTTGGGGTCCCACAGCATGCCACTCCAATGGGCGAGGTTCGGCCAGAACAGGTTAACGAAGTCGCCAACATCGCCTCTCAGGGATACTTTGCCTTCTCGGAATGACTGGAAAAACTGTTTCAGTACTTTCGGGTCCCAGCCTACAGACGGTCTGAAGTCGGTTCGTTTCGGTTCAATGGTGACCTCGATTCTGGCTGGCTCCATCCTGGGGTGTTTCACCACATTCACAGTCCTGGTGTTCTGTTCCATCTGCATCCTCAGGATGCCGTCGGCGACGCTCATCATGGCTCCCAGGTCTTCCTCCCTGCCACAGCCCTCATCGACCAGGGCCAATACCGAGTTCCCCTCTGCGGCGAACTTCGATAGAAACAGCCTCATGAACCTGGTAATCTCAGCGCCGCTGAAGAGGTATGGGGAGGTAAGCGAATCGAAAGCGAGCAATATGCCTTTTCGCCCCATTCTCTCCTGCAGCCTGGTGGTGGCCATGCTCAGGCTGTTCAAGTCGGCACAATCAGCACATACGGTGTCTGAGCGAGGCGTGCATGCCAGGCCTACTGTCTCGGTGAAGGCATCGACGAAGCTCAGCACCTCGGGCGCAGGCTCGCCTATGCCCTTCTCCTTCAGAAGATTCATGACGGCTGACGGACTTCGCTCAGTGGTCACGAATATGACTGGCCTGTCTGCAGCCACACTGTCAGCAACCACGCGGTGGCAGAAAGAGGATTTCCCCGCTCCGGGGGGGCCTGACACCAGTAGCAGAGCTTCCCTCGGTATCTCCTGTATCCTGGCCAGCATCACTGTCCTCCTTACCTGAAGACGGTCAGGGTGGGATACACCTCTACTCCGCCGCCGGTTATGTCGTAGGGGCGTGGCTGGTTGTCAACTGCCAGTCCACGCATCTTCGTCGCCTGGAACATGCGGATCAACCTATCGTCTTTCATCACTGTGCGCAGCAGGATAACCCCCTGGGCCAGGTACTCCTCGAATTGATGCTCCCTCTCCAGTCCCGTGCCTTTCAACTCCGAAATCAACAGGTTGGTACAGTCCGTCTTCTTGAAGTCAGCTATCAGGTCCCTTACGGCGTATATTCGCTCGACCTCGTCGGGGTACTGAAGCGTAAAGATGGTGATGGGGTCAATGACTACCCTCTTGGCCTGTACCTCCTCTATGCCCGTCCTGATCGCTTCCAGCAGCCTTATTAACTTGAACTCTTTCATTCCAAGCTGGACGAGGCCGGCTTTTTCGGACGGCGCGACACGGATCGGCGAGACGTTTATGAAGACAAGCTTCCTATCTGACTCGAGTTTTCCCAGGTCCCATCCGAACTTCGCCATGTTCTTCTTTATGTCCTCTGGCTCTTCATCGAGGGTGATATACACACCAGGCTCGTCATGCTCGGTAGCTCCCTTGTAGAGGAACTGCATGGAAAAGGTCGTCTTCCCACTGCCAGGCCCTCCGCAAATCAGAATGCTGTGGCCTCTGGGGATACCCTGCCCTCCGAGAATTGTGTCCACACCGGGGATGCCTGTGGAAACGTAGTCAGCCATCGTATCAACCTCTCCGGTTATTTGCGGGGCAATTATAGTCTTATGAGAGGAATATTGACAACAAGTCAAGCAGCGATTCCCTTCAGTGTCGTGTTGGAGACGGAACGGGCACGTCGCCCAGCGTCAGCCAGCCCGCGATGGGAACGGCTTGGTGTCGTTGACACGGGGAAAGCGGCGGGACTATACTCGCAGCGCAAAGCCGGAAGGATGGAGGGAGCGCATGGCGAAGATGACGCGGGAGATGAAGGACCTGATAGGCAGCCAGCAGGCGTTCGTCGCCACTGCCAGCCCGGATGGGTCTCCGAGCATTGGTACGAAGGGCAGCACCAAGGTAGTGGACGATGAGCACATTGTGTTCTTTGAGCTGGCGGGCGGGCGCACCTGGGAGAATTTGCAGAAGAATCCCAGGGTGGCTATCGCCGTGGCCGACAGGAGCACGATGCAGGGCTACCGCTTCGTTGGCAAGGCCGAGTTCGTAACTGAGGGGCAACTGTACGAAGAGGCGAAGCAACTGGGGGAGATGTTGAGGGTCCCCGTCCCCCCCAGGGCGGCGGTGAAGATCAAAGTGGAGGAGATCTATAACCTCGGCGCCGGCGGGATGAAGGTGGAGTAGGGCAGGAACGTCGTACCAAGCTGTTTCCGGTCTTGGCGCGAGCCTAGCAGGTACCCACAGGGTCAGGTACGTTTGCGTCCAGTCGAGGTACCGTTGCGGCCCGCGGCAGCGGGTCGCCCATCACAGCGCGAGCGTGGCGAGCGCTCTTTCAGCGGCTTCCTCGCCCCGCGGTATGAGTTCGCTGGCCAGATGGAAATCGGTGCCGCTCGCGCTCGAGACGTCCGGCTCGATCACCAGGTCAGCCCCTTCAAGGCTGAGCTGGGCGATGATATTGGCCGAAACGTTTACCGTCTGCATGAGAATGGCGAATATGTTCAGCCCCTTGCTCAATTCCCCGGTGTCCTGCTGGGCAAGGCGGCCCCGGGGGTGGGGCAATACGTTGACCGCGATGACGTATTCCGCCCCCATCTCCCTGACGGTGCTCACCGGGACGGGGTTGACCAGACCTCCGTCTACGATGAAAGCCCCGTCTCGCTCAATGGGAGGGAATACTCCGGGGACGGAGATGCTGGCTCTCACCGCGCTGGCCACCAGGCCTTCCTTGAAAACGATCTCCTCGCCGGAGTCGATGTCCACGGCAACGCAGGCGAAGGGGACCTTCAACTCAGAGAAGGTGACCTGGCCGAGATAGGTATCGAGGATGGCCTCCACCTTCTTGCCCTTGATGAGCGCAACGCGGGGGAGGGTCGGGTCGAGCAACTGGGCCGTCCTCCAACGGCTCCAGTCCATGGCATACTGCTCCAGCAGCACGATATCCATCTCCTTGGCGTAGATGGCGCCAATGATGGCGCCTATGCTCGTGCCGGCGATCATCTGAGGGATGATGCCCTTCTTCTCCAGGACCTTTATCACGCCGACGTGGGCTATGCCGCGGGCCGCTCCGCCGCCAAGCGCAAGGCCTACCTTCTTGTTTCCCAGTGACACGTTCGTCTCGCCCATATCACCCAACCTCCCTCGTTATGGGGTCATCGCCAGCCTGATTATACCACTGCGGCATTGCCCACAATGGGGCTATCGACATCGAGCATTCGGTTCTCCTCATGGTTGCCCTCGCCTGGTCACTCGGGATCGTAGTCAACGACTTCGATGGCGGAACCGTAGCATTGCGGCATTGCCCGCGCTCGGGCAATTGCCGACATCGGCGATTCGCACTCTCTGCACCTGGCCCAGCTAGCGCATCTTCCAGACAGGCTTGCGCTTCTCGGCGAAGGCGGCCGCCGCTTCTCTGGCGTCCTCTGAACCCCACACTGAGTCTATCAACGAGGCGGCGAGCCGCCGGGCGTAGTCCATCGGGACCTCACCACCGAGCCTGACGACTCGCTTTGCCGCTCTGACCCCGAGGGGGGCGTTGCTGCATATGGTCTGGGCCATGCCCATGGCTGTCGGCATGAGGTCGGCCAGCGGCACTACCCTGGTGACCAGGCCAATGCGATGGGCTTCCCTGGCATCGATGGGCTCTCCGCTGAGGATGAGCCACATGGCATTGCTCTGCCCAACGAGACGAGGCAGGGTGAACAGACCGGTCACCGGCACACGGCCCGCCTTCACCTCGGCCATGGCGAAGGTGGCGTTCTCCGAGCAGATGCGGACGTCGCAGCGCTGCACCAGTTCGAAGCCGCCGCCGTAGCAAATGCCGTTTACCGCTGCTATGGTGGGCTTGTCAGTCTCGACAGGCCCCGTTGCGCGTCCCGGCAAGAGCACAGGCCCCTCGCGACCCTGCTCGGCAGTCTCTTTGAGGTCTAGCCCAGCGCAAAACGCCCTGTCGCCGGCGCCGGTGAAGATGGCCACCCAGGCATCGTCGTCTGTGGCGAATCTGTTCTCCGCCTCACGCAGCTGTTGCATCAACTCCCGCCCCAGCGCGTTGAGCCGCTCGGCGCGGTTCAGAGTGATGATGGCGATGTTGTCTTTCCTCTCGTATGTCACGTATGCCACGGTTCTTCCTCCTCCGCTTAGCTTCACGCGCTTCCGGCATGCCCCGTTTCGTCGGTCGCCGGCTAGCGCATCTTCCACACGGGCTTTCTCTTCTCGGCGAAGGCGATCATTCCCTCCCTGGCATCCTCCGAGCCCCATACCGAGTCTATCATGGCCGCGGCGAAACGCCTGGCGTAATCTGTGGGGACCTCGCTTCCCAGTTTCACCATCTGCTTGATGGTCCTCACCGCGAGCGGGCCGTTCTCGCACAGTATCTCAGCGATCCTGGTGGCTGCGGGAATGAGGTCGGAAGGAGGCACTACTTTGGCGACCAGGCCCATGGCAAGGGCCTTCTGGGCGTCTATGGGCTCACCGGTCAGCATGAGGTACAGCGCATTGCTCAACCCGATGAGGCGGGGCAGAGCGAAGAGCCCGGGAACGGGGCTAAGGCCCCTCTTCACCTCGGGCATAGCGAATGTGGCGTTCTCAGAGCAGATGCGGATGTCGCATCGCTGCGCCAGCTCGAAGCCGCCGCCGTACGCCAGGCCGTTGACGGCGGCGATGGTCGGCTTGATGAGTTCCACCGCGGTCGTCGAGGCACGCCCCGGTTGTCGTTTCTCCCCTTGGCGACCGCCCTCGGCTCCCTCCTTGAGGTCAAAGCCAGCGGAGAACGCCCGGTCACCGGCGCCGGTATAAATGGCCGCCCACAGGTCATCATCGTGGGCGAAGTCGACCTCGGCTTCCAGCAACTGCTGCGAGACCTCGCTTCCTAACGCGTTGAGCCGCTCGGGGCGGTTGAGAGTGATGTAGGCTATGTGTCCCTTCTTCTCGTAGACTACGTATGACATCCTGCCCTCCTCCCTTGTCAGCACTGCGCTGGCCAGAAGCCACGCGCGAGGCCATTGGCCCCGCCCCCGGCGAGGGGCCGCACGCTAGGCTTTGGACTGTCCGTACTTCTCGTGGAAAAAGATCTCGCCTGGGTCCCTTCGACCTGGGCCTTTGGGCTCCTCGTCAGGATAGCCCAGGGGAGCCATCTCCACCACGGTGACTCCTTCAGGAACTGCGAGGACTTGCGCAACCTCCTCTGCATCGAAGAGGCCGATGTGCACCGTGCCCAAGCCCAGGGCGCGTGCCGCCAGCGTGATGTTGGCCATAGCCAGCGCTACGTCGAACATGTACCAGTCGCCCTTGCTGGTCATCGCCTCACCCCGCTTGAAGCCGGACCTGCTCATCTGGGCGCAGGCGACAATGACCACCGGGGCATTGGCCACCGCGTCGGCAGCGGGGTTGCCGCCGCTCAAGGCCGCCGCAAGCGCAGCCTTGGTTTCCTTGTCCTTGACCACCACGAATCGCCAGCACTGCGTGTTGGCCCACGATGGTGCCCAGCGGGCGGCCTCGAGCACCGTCTCAAGGTCTTTGTCGCTCACCGCGTCGGGCTTGTATTTGCGGATGCTGCGCCGGCTCAGTATCGCCTCCATTACGTCCATCTGTCACTTCCTTTCCACTCCGCATTTCTCGCACCGTCAAGCGCCTTCGCTGGGGCATCCCTCACCATGCCCTTCTGTGCGGCCCCGGCTTGTCGACGCGCGGTAAGTCTACCACCCACCGGCGGCCAGCCGCAATAGACGGCAGACCGGCTCGGGGAGCAGGACACATCGCTTCATCGGGGGGGAGTTGGAGAAACGGTTTCGCGCCAATGCGCCAGCGCGCTTTGCCCCCTTTCGTGGTGGAACGGCAATATGTTACCATGGCGGCGAATGTTGGCAACACGGGACTGAGATGGTGCAACGCAAGGCGAAGAAGGGGGGCCAGAAGGCTGTCCCCGTCCTTAAGGAAGAAGCGGACAAAGTCGTCTTCTACCACGACTGGTGCAAGCAGTGCGGTATCTGCGTCTCCTTCTGCCCGAAGCGGGCCCTGGCGATGGACGCCGACGGCTACCCTCAACTCGTCGCCCCGGAGCAGTGCAATTCCTGCGGTCTGTGCGAGGTCTTGTGCCCTGATTTCGCCATAGCCGTCCCCGGCCGGGAGCTCCATGCAAGACCACGGACAGGAAAGAGGAAGCGTGATGGCGAACAAGCGCAGTAGGCCAACCAGCCCGGCCCGCGCGTTTGCCAGAGCCAGGCTGATGCAGGGCAACGTAGCCATCGCCGAGGGAGCTGTGGCCGCCGGTCTCGGCTTCTTCGCCGCCTATCCCATAACCCCGGCTAATGAAATTGCCGCCTATCTCTCAAGGGTTCTGCCGAGGAGGGGTGGAGTTTTCATCCAGATGGAGGACGAGATAGCCAGTCTGTCGGCAGTGATAGGGGCCTCAGTGGGCGGGCTCAAAGCAGCTACCGCCACCAGCGGACCGGGGTTCTCGCTCATGCAGGAGAACATAGGTTATGCTGCCGCCGCCGAGATCCCCTGCGTCATCATCAACGTGCAGCGCGCTGGCCCCAGCACAGGTCTTCCCGGTGGCCCGGCTCAGGGCGATGTGATGCAGGCCCGCTGGGGAACCCATGGGGACCATCCCATCATCGTCCTCTGTCCCAGCACGGTGCGCGAAGCCTACGAGCTGGTCATCCATGCCTTCAACCTCTCCGAGCAGTACCGTACGCCGGTGATTCTGCTCACCGACGAGGTGCTGGGGCGCATGTCGGAGGCGGTAGAGCTTCCCCTGCCCGAAGTAAGGGTTGTTGAGCGTCCGCGCGCCGAAGTGCCTCCGGAATGGTACTTCCCCTACGACAATGCGCGTGGCGATGTACCACCTTTGGTTCCTTTCGGCCAGGGCTACCGCTACCACATCACCGGCCTGTTTCACGATAAGGCTGGTTTTCCGACGTCGCGTCTGGACGAGATACAGGCGTGGCAGGAGAGGCTGTTCCGCAAGATCGACGGCAGTGTGGACAGGTTAGCGCGCATAGAGGAGGAAGAAACGGAGGATGCCGACACGGTCATTGTAGCCTACGGGTCGATGGCAAGGTCGGCTCGCCACGCAATGAGGCAGGCGCGCCGAGCCAACAAGAGGGTGGGACTGGTCAGGCTGGTGACTCTGTGGCCCTTCCATGATGCGGCGATTGAGCGGATATCCCGCCGGGTGAAGAGGGTAGTGGTCGCGGAGATGAACCGGGGCCAGATTGTGCGGGAGGTGGCCCGGGTTTCCCGGGGGAGGACTCAAGTTGTGGGAGTCAATCGCGCCGATGGAGAGATGATCGAGCCGGCTGAAATACTGTCGGCGGTGGAGGCATAGTGGAGACCGGTGTTCCGGAACACGAATACTTGAGGCCGCACAAGAAGTTCCCCAGTGTTTGGTGTCCTGGGTGCGGCATAGGCATCGTCATGGGCGCCATAATCAGAGCGGTGCGGGCGCGGCAACTGTCTAGGGACGGCGTGGCCATGATTTCGGGAATTGGCTGCACTGGCCGCATGCCGGTATACCTTGACTTCAATACGATGCATACCACTCACGGCCGGGCCCTGGCCTTCGCCACCGGCTTGAAGCTGGCAAGACCGGATATGGCGGTGATTGTGGTGATGGGCGATGGTGATGCTATGGCCATAGGGGGGAATCATTTCATTCACGCCGCCAGGCGCAATATCGAGTTGACGGCGATAGTGGTCAATAATCGCGTCTACGGCATGACCGGAGGACAGGTTTCGCCGGCGACTCCAACCGGTGTGAAGGCCACGACCGCGCCCTACGGCCAGATAGAGCAGGCCTTCGACATTGCGAGAGTGGCTGAGGCGGCAGGAGCATCCTTTGTCGCTCGCAGCACGACGTATCACGCTATTGAACTCGACAGGTTCATTGCCAGGGGCCTGGAGAAAAGAGGCTTCGCTGTGGTGGAGGTTCTCGCCCAGTGCCCTGTCTTCTGGAGAGAGCCAGGCCAGATTGGCGATCCAGTGGCGATGTTGAAATGGTTCCGCGACAACACCACAACCGACCCTGATAGGGCGGCGTCGGGCAAGATCCTGCGGGGCGTCATCGTCGACAGAGAACTCCCGGGATACGTCGAAAGCTACCACAGACTGGTGAAGGCGGGAAGGAAGAGAGAAGGGGCGTGAAGGGCAGGCGCTGGGAGGTGAAACTGGCCGGCGTCGGTGGGCAGGGGCTGGCACTTGCCGGGCTGGTGCTGGCCGATGCTGCGGTACGGGATGGCAAGCACACGGTGATGACGCACGCCTACGGCGCTCAGCAGCGTGGCGGGCCAAGTGAGGCTGATGTGATTATCAGCGATGAGCAAATCGACTACCCCAAGGTCATAGAGGCCGACGTGCTGGTGCTCTTCGGTGAGGAGGCCTACGAGAAGCACCACCGTAGGCTGCCCAGGAATGGGCTAGTGATGGTCGACACTTCGGAGATGACGAGGTCGCTGGGCGGGAATGCACGGGTTCTGTCAGTGCCGTTCGCCAGTATTTCAGAAGAGGTTACCGGCAGCAGCATCAGCGGCAACATGGTGGCGCTGGGGTTCGTGGCTGAGTTGACCAAGCTGGTGTCGCGGCGCTCCCTCATGCGGGCGTTGAGAAGGATGTCCCGCAGGGAGGACCTTGCCGCCATGCAGGCTGCCATGGAAAGGGGCATTGACGTGGCACGGTCCACCAAGGCCGGCGGGGCTGTACGGGTGTGAGCAGCATACCTGAGGTCTCTGGACAGGCCTTTGATACTGGCATAGGAGGCGATTGCTCTCGATGGACACTCATTGACTGCTGACGATGGAGTATGGCCTCCAGCGTGTGGCTGACGCACCCCAGCCAGAGATGAAGGAAAGCCGTTTCTGAGATGAATGTGAAGTAAGGAGGAGATAATGGCCGGAACAGGTAAGGTAGAACTGAAGGTGAAGGATGGCATTGCGACAATTACGCTGAACCGCCCCGAGGTGCTCAATGCGCTGAACGCCGATATGTGGAAGGGGCTGGAAGACGCCGCAGTTGCCATTGCACACAACCCCGAGGTGCGGGTGGCGATCATGCACGGAGCCGGAGACCGCGCCTTCTCGGCGGGGCTGGACCTGAAGGCGGCAGCTCGCGGCGAAGGGTTCCCTCGGCGGGACGTGCGTGCCGGTGCTGACTCACTCAGCGCGGTCAAGCACTACATCACCATCTACGAGGAACTGGCGGTGCCGGTGATAGCGGCGATTCACGGCTACTGCATGGGGGGCGCATGTCAACTGGTGCTGGCCTGCGACATCAGGATCGCCTCTGAAGATGCGATACTCGCCATCCCCGAGGCAAAGGTCTTGGGGATCGTCCCCGACCTGGGAGGCACGCAGCGACTGCCCCGCCTGGTGGGGCCGGCCCGTGCCAAGGTCATGCTTATGACCGGGCGGCGGATAGGTGCTCAGGACGCGCTGAGAATAGGTCTGGTGGACGAGGTGCATTCCAAGGACGACTACATGGCGGCGGCAAGGAGCCTGGCGGAGGAGATTGCGGCCATCAATCCCGATGCTGTTCAAGGTGTCAAGAGGGCGGTGAATACGGCGATGTCGACCAGCCTCGACGTGGGACTTGCCTTCGAGACTGCCACTGCCATCAGCCTGCCGCGCATGGGAGACGTGTTTCTCAAGGGCGCGGAGGCTTTCTCCAAGAGGGGTGGCAAGGGCACCAAGTGATGGGGCGGCACTGGTCTCCAACCGCTCGTGAACAGGGTCTGGAGCAACTACCAGATGGATAGCGACAAGGTCAGGGAAATCGAGGAGAAGATAGCGGAACTGAAAGCTCGGTGGCCGGCTCACTCGGTGCCCATATCAATGTGGCAGGAACTGGAGGAGCTGGAAGACGCGCTGGAGAAGGCCAGGAAGGCGGGCGCGGGAGGCTGATGCCCAGCAAGACCGCCCTGGTTGACTTTGCCAAGTGCCACCCTCAGGAATGCGAAGGAGGGGTCCGCCTTACCGCTGCGGCGTGCTCCCACAGGCTGCTGAAGCAGGATGGTACCGACGATGCGTCCCGCGGTGGGCATGGGCTGTGGCGACCGCGTTGAGGCTGTCAGGATTGTGGGAGTGTCGCAGGCATTAACCGGCGTTACACCTTCGGCTATAATTGCACTAGGATGACCTGATGAAGGGTCCGCGATGCGGGAGCTGAAGGAGCTGGAGGACGCGCTGGAGAAGGCCAGGAAGGCGGACGCGGGAGGCTGATGCCCAGCAAGACCGCTCTGGTTGACTTCGCCAAGTGCCACCCTCAGGAATGCGAAGGAGGGATCTGCGTTGCCGCTGCGGCGTGCACCCACAGGCTGCTGAAGCAGGAGGCTCCCTACGACGTGCCCATGATGGAGGCGAGCGTGTGCGGGGGCTGTGGCGACTGCGTCAGGGCCTGTCCACTCAAGGCCATCAGGATTGTGAGAATGTAGCGGATGGTAACGGACGGTAGACCACCCACCCATAAATGCATGAGGAGGCTCAGATGAAGATATCGGTGTGTGGCAAGGGCGGCAGCGGGAAGAGCACCATGGTGGCGCTGCTGGCGCAGGAGGCTCAAGCCAGAGGGTATCAGGTGCTGGTGGTCGACTCGGACGAGTCGAATGCCGGGTTGTTTCGGTTGCTCGGCTTTGCCCAGCCGCCATTGCCACTGATGGAAATCGTCGGCGGTAAGACAAAGATAATCAGCACGTTGCGGGGCCCAAATCCCGCCGGGCCGGAGGGCAAGGCGACAGTGCTCACACAGGACCGCATTGCCATCGCCGACATCCCCGCGGAGAACGTGGCACAGCGGGACAGCCTCCGGCTGGTATCGGTGGGGAAGATCATGCAGGCGCTAGAAGGGTGCGCCTGCCCCTTCGGGGTGCTGAGCCGCGAGTTCCTCAAACGGCTTGATGACAAGGAGAATGAGCTGGTCATCGTCGACATGGAGGCGGGAGTGGAGCACTTCGGCCGGGGCGTGGAGGAGAGCGTGGACGCGGTGCTCATCGTGGTGGAGCCTTCCTTCGAGTCCATTGAACTGGCGGGACGGATCAACGGCCTGGCTAAAGGCATTGGTGTGAAGAGTACCTGGGCCGTTCTCAACAAGGTCCCGTCGAGTGAGGTGAGCGCCAGGCTGGAGGCTGAGCTTGGCAAGAGGTCCATTGGCGTGATCGGGCGCATTCACCTCGACCCGGGAGTGGCTGCCTCCAGTCTTGAAGGCGGCGCTCTCAGCGCACACGACGCGGCGGCGGAGGTCAAGGGTGTGATGGACTCGGTGCTATTGAGGGCGGGCGAGTAACGTCGCGCTGCGATTGAAGTAACTGCGGCGGGGCGCTACGTTGGTGAAGGACATGGGAAGCGGAGACGGTTCTACGAACTAGCAGCCTCCTCCCGCAGGCGGCGCTCCTGGGCGCATTCGAGCCGCTCTCCCTTCGCCAGGATGCCGAAGCAGCGGCTGCACGAGACGCATGTGGCCGGCTCTCGATTGCCCCTTTGCCACCGCAACACGAGGTCGGGCTCACGTATGAAGGGGCGGGACATCGAGATGAGGTCCGCGTCCCCATTGTCTACGATGCTCTGAGCCATCGCCAGGCTGCGAATGCCACCAACCTCTATGACCGGTACGGAGGTCTCCTTCTTCAGCGCGGCGCACTGCTCACGAAAATAGGGCCGCTCCGGTTCGTCGCCCCGCGCTGCGCGTATCGACCCTCCGAGGCCGCCGCTCACCTCGATGGCGTCGATGCCCTGTTCCACGAGTTGCTTCCCTGTCTCGACCCCCTCGCGCAGCGGAAGGCCAGCGACGTCGGCATCCTGGATTCCGAGCTTGATGAGCAGGGGGAAGGCGGGCCCCAGTGCCCGACGCACCCGCAGCGCTACCTCAAGGTGGAATCTTCTCCTGTTCTCTGCGTCGCCTCCCCATCTGTCGGTGCGGCGGTTGTAGAGGGGTGTGAGGAACTGACTCATGAGATAGCCGTGGGCCCCATGAAGCTGTATCGCATCGAATCCAGCCTCCCTGCCCCGTACGGCTGCCGCTACGAAGTCGGCGATGATGCCCTCGACCTCCTCGTCGGTCATCTCGTGATGGGACGCCATGGTGTCGGCCCTGCTTGAGACCGCCAGCATTTCGATGCCGTTCGCGGGCAGGTAGTGCGAGTTGATGCCGGCGTGCATAATCTGCACCGCGATCTTGGCACCGCCCTCGTGTGCTGCCTGCACCATGCGGCGGAGGCCGGGTATCATCTCGTCGACGTGTATGCCGTACTGGCCCGGTGCCGCCTGGGCGAGTGGCGAGACATAGGCGTATCCGGTCACTATCAGGCCGACTCCACCGCGGGCCAGTTCGCGGATGATGTCCACTGAAACGTCCGTGGCCGCCCCGGACGTGTCCGCTGAGGCATCCCACGTGGCCGACCTGACAAAACGGTTTCTCAGTTCCAGCTGGCCGATTCGATATGGCGAAAACAGGTCTACTGACAACGTCGTCCTCCTCTATTCTTCATAGCGGCGTGGCCTTTCACATTCCGGCTGTCGGTGCGCGGTGCATCCGGTCGGTCAACGCATGTCGCTGTACTGGGGCCGGCGTGGCCGTCTTGGCCAGATTGTAGCGTCTGACTCAGGATACGTCAAAGTCTGACGGCTCGATTGTCGCCGGTGGTACGGCGCACGTATAATCTGGCCAGCGATCAACCGAAGCGGGAAGAGGAAAAGCACGTAGAAGGGAGGGTGGCAATGAAGGCGTTGCAGGACTACAGAGGTGCGGGCCGCGACCTTTACGAGAGGCTGCACCTCTCCACCTATCCGGTAGCTATCAAGTACATAAGGGGTGTTTCGGAGATCCCGGAGGGAGCGGTTCGGCCCTCCCTCATGGGAAGCCAGTGGAGCCTGTGTCAGGCGTTCACCTACGCTCGCCGCTCAGGAGGATGCGCCGCCATGACGTCCGACGACAATTTCTGCACCACCTCGACGGCGGCACAGGGATGGGAAGACATCTCGTACGAAGACATCGTCCAGAGCCAGGCCGTGCAGGGGTGGCACAGGGATCTTGACGCGGAGAGAAAGGTGCTGGCTACGGCGAGACTTGGCTCAGGAGAGTACAGGGGCTTCGTCTGTGCGCCACTGCCGGAGTCACCGCTGGTGCCCGATTCAGTGCTCATCTACGGCACCGCGGAGAACATAACCCATGTCATCCATGCGCTCACCTACGACGGCGAGAACATACCGACCTCTTCGTTCGCGGGGTATTGGGAATCGTGCGTCAAGGGAGCCCTGATGCCCTTCGTCACGGGAAAGCCACAGGTTGTCATTCCGGGTACAGGGGACCGAATGCTCTCCGGCACGTACGACTACGAAGTGGCGATTGGCCTGCCGGCAAATCTCGTATTCAAAGTAATGGAGAACCTGTTTGCCACAGGGGGAGCCATGAATATGGGGCAGCCGCTCCGAACGGTGTTCGCCCAGAGCCTGACCGAGGACATTACCCCGGGCTTCAGGTTCATGCGGGAGAAGATCGAGGAGAGCAAGAAGAAACCGATGGGTTCGTGACTCTTCGGTCGGTATCAGGCGCCGGCCGCTGCTACAAGCTTCCTCGCCAGCCGCTGCAGCCGTCTCGCAACGGCTCTGTCCCTGGACGCCTGGCGAGGGGTCTTGGCCAGGGCGGTCACCTGCCCCAGCCACCTCATCCGGCACAGTGAGCTGTAGGTCTTGAGATTGTCGACGGCCTTTCCTATGCCCTTTTCCGCCACGGCGACGCCGGCACACGACTTGCCCTCCAGCCTGGGCCAGATGGGGCATGTCCGGTCGATGAAGCTCTTCAGCAGGCCGGAGAGCATCTCGAAGTAGACCGGAGTGCCCAAGACGATCACGTCCGCCTGGAGCAGCTTGGGAAGGATGTCCTCCATGTCGTCCTTGATGGTGCAGACGCCTTCCCGCTCCTTGCCCCCTCCCTCGCACTTGAGGCAGCCATTGCAGCCCTTGATCTTCAACCGTCGAAGCAGGACTAGCTCGGTCTCGGCGCCGAGGCCTTTCGCATGCTCCAACAGCTTTCTCAACATCCACTCGGTGTTTCCCTTGCGGGGCGAGCCGCAGATGGCAAGTATCTTCAACTTCAAACCTCGGTCCCTCACCCGTTGAAACGGGCTTACCTTTTCTGCATGACGAAGTAGGCGGAGCCGTACCATTGAGGGTACTTCCGGTAGAGGTCGACGTTTCGCTGCTGGCGGTCGAGCACGTGAAGAGAATCAGCGTCACCGGCGTGCTTCCGGCGCAGCTCGTCGATGCACTCCTGGAGCGGCCCGAAGTACTCATGCCACCAGAAGTCGTCGGGCAAGGCATAGTGGCGCAGCAGGTCGTAGCCGCACGCCGCCACCACCTCCGCGCACTCGGCCACGGTCATTGTGACCGGGTACATGTCCTCCTCCCAGGCGTCGACCATCTCTTGGGGCGGGTTGGGGCGGAGCCAGGTTGCCTCGTGCACCACGAGGTAACGGCTGGGCTTGATGAGACGCCGCCACTCTTTCAGTCCCCGTTCAAAACCGATGTTGAAGATGGAGCCTTCGGACCAGATGATATCGAAGCTCTCGTCGGGGAACCCCATGTCGAACATGGAGCGGTTCACCGTCGTCACACGGTCCGACAGACCTAGCTCTTCTGCCTTTCGGGCAAGCTCGTCCAGGTCGGACTGGCGGATGTCCAGCCCTATTACCTCCCCCTGACTGAGCCGCGCCAGCTCCAGCGTGGGGCCGCCGCGTCCACAGCCGATGTCGAGGATGCGGGGCTTGTCAAGCGAAGGT
>Ga0209164_1002606_pt1 | contig 18782 bp, 14 predicted proteins | sample MTBNYHSulfiMetaG_FD_187458 | JGI IMG/M metagenome (GOLD analysis project Ga0209164, IMG submission 187458) | Enrichment culture microbial communities from rom New York Harbor, USA that are MTBE-degrading - MTBE-NYH (New York Harbor Sulfidogenic)... | ecosystem: Environmental > Aquatic > Marine >...
TCTGACCGCTTCCTGGCGGAATTCCCTGTTATACCTTCCTTGCGGGATACCTTTCACTATGACACCTCCGTCTTTCTATTTTACCTGACTTTGGTGTCCGTTTTTTCCATCTTACCTCAATCCTCCTTTCGTCCTCCTTTCGTCGTCCCACCGTCGTCCTCTAGCCCATCTTATGGTCTCAATGCCGTCCTTCTGGCGACCATAGGTAGAGACTTTTCGGGCTTAATCAGCTAAATTCACTTTATACTCACCTCTTACAAGCGAGCCTTCATTTTAGCAAGTCATTAAAAAAGTAATTACTTCCTTTTCTTTTCTTAAGGCTCTTTTGTAAAGCACAATGAAGCTAGCTGATGCCAACAAAATGTCCTTTTGTTGGATGATGGTATCAGGTATTTTAGCTTCAGCACCTTAAAAACTGAATATCGGAAGTCCAGAGCCTTGCCTTGTGGCTAAATAAGATGCCCTAGCCAGTGGTTAGCAAAGCTAGGGCAAATCTAACAAAGGCGGTGAGGCACAATGTTAGACTACGCTGAATATACCATAGATGACCACGGCTATCAAGGCAACGGCAACGGGTATCACGGCAACGGCTATGACCAGCTTGACGGCGATTATGCTACTTATTATAAGGTAGCCAAGCGGTTTACCTATAAGGTAGCAAGAGAGGATAGCGAGGACTTTTTACACGACTTATTCCTAAAGTTCGCTAGAGTAAAGGTTACCTATGACGCCAAAAGCAAGGAATTGACCGAAGGCGGACTGATGAGAGTAGCGCAATACGCACTATCGGACTATTGGCATAGTCGGTTTAAGCGGATTAACGGGATAAACTGTAAAGAGTGTAGCCAGCAGCAACGGGAAAAGTGTAAAGACTGGTTTCTGTATCCTGATTGCCCAAAAGCGGTTAAGGTAGAACGCCTTGATAAGCTGGTAGAGGACGGTAACGGCGATAGCACGCCACTACACGAATTGATAGCTGATGATAAAGCGGTTGACCTTGTGGCTATGGTGGACGCAAGGTTGACGCTAGGCAGTTATCCTCGTAAAGCCGTTAAGCTACTCTATAAGAGGTATGCGGGTTATCCGTTAGACAAACAGGAACAAAACTATCTTACCCATTTCCGAAAAAAGGCACAAAAAAAGCTGGTTTAGTGTCATCATTTTGGGACTTTTCGGAGACTTATATAGTGGAAGGACTAAAATCCTTCTCTAGGACTTGACCAGTGCTAGCGTATCGCAGGCTGGGGCAAGGCTCTGGAAAATAGAATATGAAGGTTACTACTCACGGGCAGCAAGGTTTACCTTGCTTTTGGGGATACCCCTATAAGTGGCTAGTGGGCGCTCACGGGCAAGTGGGCGCTCACAATCAATAGTGCCAGCGAGTTGCGGGCTATTGATACGCTCTTAACGGGGTAGAAAACCTCTCTTGCGTGCCAGTTCACAAGCGGTAGTGCCAGCGAGTTGCGGGCTACCGAGAAAACGCTTGACGGGGTAGAAAACAAAAGCAAGACGATAATTACTCGATTTGATTAGGGATAGTCTAACCTGTTCACGGAGAGCGGGGCGGGTCTAGTGAGCTAGAAAAGCCTCGGTTGAAGTGGGGAGGTCTTGCCTTCACAGGGTGAGGAAAATTACAGGCAAAGTATCCTGTTTAGTTGGGATACTTTGCCTTTTTTTGTGCCCATTTTCAGGGGATAGCGCAACCGCTATCCCCTATTTTTTTATTCTCCAGCACCACCCCCGATAACAAGAGACCACACAAACCTATTCACCACCCCGAAAAACCGCCCAGATTTTGATTCTGGAGCGTCTCCTTAAATACCTGCGAGCTGGTATACCCCCGCCCTGATTACCTCTTTTTTAAGCTCTTTCCCTTGCTTGGCCAGGGTGGCGATCGCCTGTTGTGTGTCAGTCCAAATGATGCCCGCTTTATTTGCCATTTCCGTTATCACTCCACAGTCCGCAGTTTTTCCGCACTTTGACCGCTCCATTCCGCTCTAGTCCTCGTCCTCACTCCGGCAAGGCCTAGGTTAACGCCTATATAGCCAACAGAATTCAGAGGGGCTGGATGTTCCCGGTATCGGGATATCTAGCCCCTCATATTTTACGAATCACACATAACAAGCAAAAGTGTGGCCGAGTCAGTTACTGCCAAAATATCATCGTAGGGGGAGGGTTAGCGACTAGTCATTCCATCTCCACATAGGGAATTTGGGCAAGTTACTAAAGATATGATGCTCCCACCCATCTTTGATCCCGGCTATCCTCTTTGCAGCCGCTTTATAGCGTTCAAAGTCTCCTACAGCATATAGAGAGAGCCTCTGAGCTGACAAGGAGCCTTCACCATGCAGAGTATTGAACTGTATCCAGTACGAGGATAAGTCTTTCACCAGCTTGATTGCCCGAATCCTGTTCTCAGTCGCAATGCCCTCTTTGCCACCCAGATACCTATCCAGATAGGGACGGGTAACGGGATTTAGGTAATCTTTGGTCGAGGGTATAGTGGCCCCAATTCCGCCGGTAATGTCCTGGAGAAGCTTGATGGCCTGATGGTAATTATCCGCAAAAAAAAACTTAGCACAATTAGACATTGTACGGTCGGGATAAACCAGCCCTGAGTCGGGGTCAGAGACACAGTTCTGACAGGCCGCTTTCCCGAGCGCATCACTGGCTTCTGTGTAGAAGACCAGCCAGGAAAGCTTGTCCCTGATTACGTGGTCTTTATCAAGACCGTTATATTCGGCCATGAGAGCCGCCGTCCCGACCAGGATCTCATTCTCCGTCACTTTGTAGGCATCAGCACTCGCACGGTGGAAGTTAGTGAACATGTAGGTCATATCCCCAGCAAACTCCCACTCACCCTTCAGGAAGACCCTTTCCATAGGGATAAAGACATTATCAAACACCACCAGAGAGTCCGCCGCATACATGTGGGCGTTCAGAGGATACTCAAACTCATTGCCTTCGTCGATGGCCTCAGCAGCCGGTGCGATAATGGTCAGTCCGTTGGCGTTTGGCTTAACGGCAAAGGAGACCGCGTATTCTTTGTCATCCTCCCGCATAGCCCGGCATGGGAGAACGATAATCTCGTTGGCTAGCGGCGACCAGCTTATGTGCACCTTGGCTCCTCTTACGACGATGCCGTCCTTTCTCTCATCAACAATCCTCACGTAGTAGTCCCGGTGGGGCTTCTGCTTGGAAGGGCGGAGGCTCCTGTCTCCCTTGACGTCGGTCATTGCCACCGCAACCGCCGCATCCTCCTTCTTACATTCCTCACGGAAGGCTTCAACCCTTGGCGCATAGGAGGTCCCTAGCTTCTTGTCCATGCGACGTGTCACGGCAGTGATACTGTGGAGGGCATCAATACCGGTAAACTTAGTGCCGCCGGGCATACCGTAGCAGGTACGGGCAGTAAGCTGGATAACGTCACGTCTCCTAATGATGTCCTCAACCGTGGTCGGTGGTTTGAAGACAAAGTGGTACGGCTCCCCCTTTTTATCATGCTCAATGAGAAGCTTCTGGTAGCGCTTGTCCTGGGCAAGCACATAGTCCATGGCGGATATCTCCGCACAGCTACGCAGGTGAGGGAACCTTGTTACATCTTCAACTTTTTCGCCTTCGTGGTAGACTACCCTTCCATCTTTCAAGCTCGCCAAATACTGTTCGGGTGTTCTTATCGCCATATCAAACCTCCTTAACTTATAGTAGGCCGTTTAATTTTGAAAAGTCCCATTTTTATCTTCAAAATCAGGGTTTCCCAGACTCCTCTTCCTTTCTTCACCTCCAGCTACGTGGTAAGATTGACCAAACAACACTGGAGGTTGTTTATGAAAACAGCAAATAAGCTCACTTTTACCACTTATGAAGCCTCGCTCAAGCTCAATCCAAACCATTCTACCAACATTATCTTCGATAATATTGAATGATCTTTTCTCCACTCTCTGGCTAGGGGTAAATATTCGACTAAGGATGCTGAAGGCTATGACCCCATTTCCCTGTTTAAGGCTTAGCTTCTCATCTACCTGGGTGAAGTTAGTTCAGATAGAAAACTTGCCTCAGCTCTTCGCTACAACGCCCTGTTATGCCTCCTCTGCGGTTCCAAATTCCTTACGACTCCCTCAAACGGCAGTTTCACCAACTTACGCCATGGGCTGGGCGAGGATATTTTCTACGACAGCCTTCACCAGCTTATTGCCTAGGCCATGGCGCTCAAAGTAATCCTTGGTGGCGATACCGCCATTGATCCACTCATCTGTGGGCTTATGCCAACCACTTCGGCAAGAAAACTTGCTCCTATAAAAGGAAGTGCCACTGCCTCCGAGATTACTCTGACCGTAATGACCGGTGGGGATACAAGGATAAGGAACATGTCTTTTTCGGCTACAAGATCCACCTGATTGTCGATGCCAAATCCCAGTTACCCCTGGATGTTAAGGTCACCCCGGCCAATGAAGTCGATTCTCCCCAGGCTAAGTCTCTGCTGAGGGGGCTTAAGAACAAATACCCTGACATTAAGATAGATTCATCGTCTACGGACGCTGCCTATACGACAGCTATGAAAACTACCGTTTCGTCATTGAGGAGATAGACGCTGCACCTATCGTTGCCCTAAATCCCAGCTGATTTATGCCGTTGTTAAGGTGCCAAAATCCTCAATTTGAGGAATCAACGAATATTACTATTGATTAACAACAATTTCTCGGTTTTGAAAACCTTCCCAGAGCCAAACAGGATAATCTCGACCCTCACTTTCTTAACGTTATCTTATAGGTCTGGACCGTGGTTGGAAACCTGTGGACTGAAAAGCCCTCCCTTTTCACCAATCGCCAAACAATTCCGCTTTTCCCGACAAAGGTAGTTTTGCTTTCAGCCTTCTAATCTGGAAAACAGCTCATCATCTATACAGATGGTCTGGCCTACTAGGTAATGCACCCAACAGGGTCAAACCTTATACTACGCCCGTCATTTTCTTCATCAGGTTCTTATCAAGCAAGATGTATATAGGGAAGCATAATTGGTTCCGAATTAACTCGCCATGATATTCACCATGGTATCCCTCTGCCCACGTCTGCCATACAGTGTACAAAGCCCGCGCCGATATCTGTAGTAGATATCACTGCTATATACTTCTCCAAAGATTTGACGCTGCTTGAGTCTGACAGCAAGTCCGATGACGACAAGGTTTTCAGTCTAGTCCATGACCCCCTCTAATACCAGCCCAGCAATCTCGTGGTCCGACATTCCAAGGATTTCCTTTAATATATGCTCATTATTCTCACCGAGCAAAGGGGCTCGCCGCAGTTCACAGGGCGACTTCGATAGGACAAAAGGAGGCCTTGGGGCATGGTGCTTCCCTATTTCTGGATGGTCAAGCTCCCAATAGAAATGACGATATCCTAACTGAGGATCGCGCTCGATTAGATCCTCTCCAGTTTCGAGTACCCCCGCTGCTACCCCCGCCTCCTGCATCATAGCCATAACCTCTTCCGCTGAGTGATTAATCGTCCATTCCTCGACCAGCTTGTCTAGGTGATCCTCATTATCTTTCCTAGCCTGAAGAGTGTCGAACCTGGAATCACTAGTCCAGGCTGGATTGTCGATAACTTTCTTGAAGGCCCGCCATTCCTCATCGGTAAACACAGCGATAGCACACCACCTGTCTTCACCGCGGCACCGATATGCTCCGTGGGGAGCGGCGTACTCATAGCTGTTACCCATTCGATTGGCTACCCGCCCGTTTACCAAGTAGTCAAGGATGAGTGGTGACATGAAATGTACGCCGTTTTCGTACTGAGACATGTCAATATACTGACCTTCTCCTGTTCTGCTCCTGTAGTCAAGGGCAGCCAGTATAGTCAGCGTATTAAAGTGCGGGCCAATGAAATCAGTATACGCTCCGAGAGCTGCCGGTTCGCGATCAGGCCAGCCAGCAATATGTCTAAAACCTGCCAGGGCTGTCAGTTGGTTCCCTGTGCCCGGGTGGGCAACATACGGTCCCGTGTGCCCCTGCATGCACGAAGCGAGCATGATAATATCGGGCTTTTCCTTCTTGAGTTCCTCGTAGCCCAGTCCCATCCTTTCCATTGCTCCCCCGGCAAAGTTATCTATTACAATATCAGCCCGCGCAACTAATCTCTTGGCTACCTCCACCCCCCTTGGGTGAGTAATGTTAAGAGTTATGCTGAGCTTACTGGTGTTGTAAGGTTGAAAATAAGCAGCGCGATTCAACCCTGGAACGCCATCCTTAAAAGGTGGGAGTGTGCGATGAATATCGAGCCGAGAATTACTCTCTATCTTGATTACCTCGGCTCCGTAATCGGCAAGCGTTTTACTTGTGATTGGGCCGGTCAAAGCCCAAGTGAAACCGACAACCTTGATACCTTCGAGTGGTTTCTTGGGTCTTATCCTCCAATTGCTCTCTTTGCTTGATTCTGCTGAATATGCCTTGTGTGGTGGTGTTACGGGTACCTCTTTGGAGAGACCTGGTTCCATTTCATAGATCTGTTGATTGTGCTCACCGATAAGGGGCGCACGACACAATACTTTTGGCGGCATCCCCGAGGCGTGAGCAAAAGCGCCAGGGTAGATAATGGAGGCGGCTAGCTCGGGGTGTCGCAACTTTGTCCAGAACTCCCTCGCGTCAAGCTGGACGCTCTCCAGAATGTCCCTAGTAGTAGACACCGGGTAGAGCTGTACATGATGCTCTCGGGCTCCGTTCAGGAGTTCGAGCTTGGTGTGGCTCATGAAAAACTTAACAGTCGGTGCTACTAGACGGTCTACTACCCCCTGAGTAGTGGTAAGCCAATCAAATGTATCCCAATCGAATCCTTTCAGGAAATTGTCAACAATTCCTTCCTCCTCCATCCAGGCAATAAGTGGCAAGTTCCAACGCTTTGCTTGAAGGCCACCCCAGTAAATCCAAATAACATAGCCATCCTTGCAGGGCCAAATGTGTGTCATACGAACCTCGCTACCAGGACGTAAACCACCTCGCCGTTGGTTTACCTTCATCGTTTCCCAAGCACTTGTGGCCATGTAGCTGGCCTGAGCAACAGACTCCTGGATTGAGACATCTACGTGCTGTCCCTCCCCTGTCATCTCCCGGTGGCGGAGGGCTACCATTGCGCCCACGGCAGCGTCGGCTGAAGCGTGAAGGTGTGCCTGTGAATGATGGCTTATTCGAATAGGGGCCCGGTCATCGTCACCAAATTGATACATCTGGCCGCCCATCGCCCAGGCCACAATATCGGGAGCTTTATAGTCTTTATACGGCCCAGTCTGCCCGAAGGGAGTGATGGAGACCATGATAATACCAGGATTGATTTTCTCCAGTGCCTTATAGTCTAGGCCAAGCCTGTCCATGTAACCGGGGCAGAAGGACTCGATGACGAAATCAGCTGTCTTCACCAGCTTCTTGAAGACTTCCTGACCTTCAGCAGTTTCTATATCCAAGGTTATACCCCTCTTGCTGGTGTTGAAAGCCCACCAGAACAGGCTCTTCTCGGGGTCGACTTCGTCGTGGTAGAAGGGGCCGATGTTGCGGGCAGGGTCACCGCCGGGTCTTTCAATTTTAATAACGTCTGCCCCCAGGTCTCCCAGCAACTTGCCGCAGAGCAGACCCTTCTCATCAGTCATGTCTAAAGCTCGATACAGACTGAGCATACCCTTTGTTTTGTTGTTCTCTCGCATACTTTAACCTCTTTAGCTCGCCACATCAGCTGGGCTTGCGGTAATCTCCAAGCGATTTCTTTTTAGCTCGACTGATGATCGGCACTGTCTATACTTCTCGGTCTTGGACAGGCAGACCGAACGTCTTCGCTAGCAATCACAATCGGCCTTCGTAGCCGGCTCGCACCCTCGACCAAACTACCATCCGTGCAGTTGGGCGGTTCTTCCCGTACGGACATCCCAGCACCGGAACTAGGCCTCCATTCCCACCGCAAGTAGGAATTCTGCTGATGATTTTTCGGCCAGTAGCAGCTGAAAACAAATGATCTTGCCGCATAAGAAAAAAGAAGCAGAACCAACCTACCCGCTGCCAGTCTTTCTTCGGAGACCGCAGGATTACACCTTCTAGCCTGCTTTTATTGATATGTTACCAGTAGCGGCTAGCTTATCGTCTCCCCGTCAATTTCTCCTTTAAGTCCAAGTCAAGCCAAACAAACTGCTGGAAATTCGGCTGATGCTGATAGCCTACCTGTCGTTCGCCGCTGTAACCCTTTAGCCATGGCTGCCATAAGACGTACTCATACCCTCCTGGCATCTGCAGCAAATAAGCCTGCTCAAGTACGTATGGGACGATCTCCCTCGTTAGCCGGCGTTTCTCAGCTTCGTTGAAGTAAGCCGCCATAATCTTTTCGCGTTGCTCATTAATCACCGGGTCGTCAGCCATGCAATAGTTATATCTATCACCAGGCCTCAGATTGAGGAGCTTAAAAGGTATAGCGCCGCCCACATGCGCATCATAGACAGCATCTGGGTAAGTCTTAGCGGCCTCTATACTGGTCAAGGCACCGTATTCTTTCACCACGATTTCTAGGTCAACGCCAACCTCCTTGAAGTAGGCCTTAATGACAGCCACGATATCCGCATATCTTTTATCAGTAATTACTTCCATCTTGAAGCCTTGTGGATACCCAGCCTCAGCTAGGAGCTGCCTCGCCTTATCTGGGTGATACTCGAACAGTTCCCTGACTGACTCGGGAAGCTCCTTAACCGGAATGTGAACATCTGCTAGTTCTGGGTAAGGACACGCTGGGTAACTATACATTGAGGCCTCGCCATGGTAGATCTCGTCGATTATGCCCTGGTTGTCTATAGCCATCCACAGAGCTTGCCGAACCCGCTTGTCATACCAGGGTAACTCCGGCTTGTCAACTCTCCAGGCTAGCTCGCCGCCAGTCGAAGGTGGGCGCCCTAAATACTTCAGTACAGGATTGGACTTCAGTAAACTCTCCATGTCCTCCCGCAGAATTCCTCCGGATATCCAATCCATTTTACCCGTCCGCAACGCCGCAATTCGGGTAGACAGGTCTGGGATAATAAGGTACTTGATACCGTCCAAGTAAGGCAACTGGTTGTTAGGAAAGAACGGGTCTTTCATATAGTAGTTCGGGTTCCTCACAAAGGTTAGAGTACTATCCGTGACATAGTCCGTCAGTAAGAATGGCCCCGTGCCACAAGCGTTTCTCCAGTCATTCATATTTCCATACTTCTCAACCGCATCACGGGGGAAAATTCGGCAAAAGTCGGTGGCCATCTCGTACACATATGGGGTCTTTGCCGGAAGAGTCTTGAGAACAACCGTCCACTTATCAGTCGCCTTTATCCATGGCCCTCCGTCTAGCTCTTGGAAATGGGTCTTCCATGGGTAATTGCCACAAAGATAAGCTGTAGTCGTCGTCCAATTGCGCTTAAGCGAAAAGGCCACATCATCAGCGGTCAGCTCCCTCCCGTTCGTCGGTGGCTTGTCGTGAAAGTGAATCCCCTTGCGGATGTGGTAGGTAAGGGTTTGAGGGTCGGTTAGCTCCCAGCTTTCAGCCACACGGCCCATTTGACTGTATGTAGGGGGATAGTAAAGAGTCCACCACGTAACTTCGCCGGTGCCAGTCGGCCCTCTTGTCCAGTCTCCCGATATAAGGTTCTCGTTAGTGAGGTAGAGGCTTGGAGCCATCAGTATGACACCTAAAGCGTCATCAAAAATTAGCGGCCGACTAGTAAGGGACTGGACAAGTACTCCACCATACCGCGGCTTTTCCATCCATTTCTCCACCAGAGTTCCGTCTGTCTTCTTCAGCTGCATCTTTACCATCTCCGCCTTTTCCTCCGGCGCGGCCGGTTTCTCTAGAACCAGCTTTTCCTCCTCCGAGGGTGCTGGTTTCTCTTCGGTTGGCGGACTTGGCTTTTCTTCTGCTGGTGGTGCTGCTGGGGCACAGGAAGCCAACACTAGAGATAATACCATCAAGCAGGTCACTATCAACCATATAACCTTTCCTTTCATTTCCTCCTCCTTGCCTGTTAAAATTTATATATAAATCGATCTTCACCGATGCTTTCTAGCAGCAGGTCCTGCCGCTAAGACCGATTACCCCCAAGGCTCCGGTCACGGGAGGGGTTGGCAGCCCATTTCAGCTAGAGGGCTGGCATCACACCTCCAGCACCCTGGTTTCCCCCGGCAGGACCCGTATTGCATCGAGAATTAAATCAATATGCTCCTCAATATACTCTTCTAACGTGGTTTCTTTCCTCAAAAACCAGCGCCTCGTCGCCCACCCATGACCTAGCATAACTATGTCATGAGCTAAGAGAGGCACTTTCCTTATTTTGAATTCTCCGGCTGTAACGCCTCTCACTAATAATTTCTCAAAGAAAGAGAGCTCTGCTCTTACGACATCCAGAATTTCCTCCCTGTCTCTCTCCGACAGGTAGATTAATAATATACCCCGCCAGACCCTCCTAACCCTATCTGTCCAACCATAGGGGTGCAGTCCACTACATTCTGGTCCCTGTTTCATCATAATTTAACAACAAGCAACCGTTCAATATAAAGCGACTTTTTCACTTTCGCAGAGCAGCCGCAGGTTCTTTCGCCCTCTCAGCCGGGAGCGTTTTAATGCTATATTTGTTGTTACACCTTCACCACCTGAACCAGAGAGGTATGCGTACACCACGCGCCTGCCGGAGAGTTCTTGTCCTTGGTAAGAACATTCGGGCAGCCTCCCCTGTCCACTCCGTCTTTATCAGGGTTGTACCAAGCCCCTTCACATAGATTAACGACGCCAGGCATTATCCTTTCCGTTACATAGGCCGGTATCAAGACCACTCCCCGATCATTGAATACCCGCACCAAATCTCCATCTTGAATGCCTCTGGACCGCGCGTCAGCGGTGTTGACCCATACCCGTTGCGGCTCGAGGTCTTTCAGCCACGCGACATTGTCAAAGACGGAATGTGCCCGGAGCCGGAAATGGCTCGTAATGAGCTGCAATGGGTATTTCTTCGTTAATGGGTCATTGCGATTCTCCCAGGTCTCCATATATTTCGGAATCGGGGGTATTTCCGGATTCTTTAGATCAGCCACTTTCTGAGAGTAGATTTCAATTTTTCCTGACGACGTTGGTAAGACTACTTTCCCAGCCTGAGGTTGAGAAGCTGACCATTCCCAGACCCCCCGCTTCTTAAAAGCATCATAGTCGGTAATCCACTTCTTCATATCCGGTGAGGTCAGATAGTCCTTCAAAAGTTCTTCCTCTGTCTTACCACCATCATAGTTTTCAATGCCCAATCGTGGAGCGAGCGCAGCACAGATTTGAAAATCGGATTTCGCCTCAAACAACGGTTCGATTGCCTTCTCAGAATAGAAAAGACGACCACCTCCGGTGTATACGCCACTCCTCTCAAGGTGCGTGGTGGCGGGCAGGAGTATATCAGCGAACTTAGCTGTCGGGGTCATGAACTGCTCTGTAACCACGATGAAGTCAAGCTGTTTGAAGGCCTTAACGCCTTTATTAGTATTAGCGAACTGATTCAGCGTATTGCCGCCATTCACCCATGCCATCTTTATGTCAGAAGGATAACCGCCGTCTTTCCCGCGCATCATTGCATCATAAAGGTTCCCCTGAACGACTCTTCTGCGGTTCTTCAAGGCAGGGTCCAGGGACTGGCCAACATCGGCAGGTGCCTGTGGGTCGAAATCGAAAGGATTCTTGCCTTTTGAAAAGAGGTAGCCGGCTCCACGAAAAGGGCGCGCCCTTACCGTCATCTCAGAAGGACTGATGTTGCTGGTCATCGCTTTCAGAGTGTAGGCAGCTCGGAAGTACTGCTCACCATAGGCAGTGCGTCCCGGCCCCCAGCCATCTATCAACATCGCGGTCTTGGTCGTAGCGTACTCTCGTGCCAGACCTGTAATGGTAGCAGCCGGCACGCTTGTAATAACTTCAGCCCAGGCAGGAGTCTTGGGAATGCCATCTTCTTTACCGAGGACGTACTCTTTGAATTTGTCGAAGCCCACAGTGTACTCGTCAAGGAACTTTTGGTCCTGCAGGTTTTCGTTGATTATGACGTACGCCATAGCTATCAGCATGGCAGTATCGGTACCCGGTATTATAGGCACCCACTGATCCGCATACAGAGCAACGGTTTCGGTATATCTCGGGTCGATACAGACAATCCTGGTCCCCGCTTCCTTAGCCTGGGATAAAAAGAATGGGTTGCTGTCACCCTCAGGATTATTACCACCACGTGTTATGGCTGGATTGCGCCCCCACAGGATAAGGAGGCGTGCGCTGCGCGCATCGCCGGAGCCGAGGGCAGCCCATCTATCGCCAAATGTAGCGAGGGCCGCCCAGTACTTGCCTTCCAGTGATGCGCCTCCCCAGTGTTGTACGTTGCCGCCGAACATATTCATTAGCCGCCCTACCGCTATCCCTTGAAAACTCCCGAGTGGTTCGCCAGCATATTGAAGGTTAACAAAGGCGCCAGGTCCGTATTGGGCCTTAATCCTTTTCATCTCAGCGGCTATTTTGTCCAGAGCCTCGTCCCATGAAATCCGTTCGAATTTCCCTTCTCCCCTCTCTCCAACCCTCTTCATCGTGTACTTAATACGGTCAGGTGCATACACCCTTTTCCGAGAGGCCAAGCCTCTGGCACAAGCCCTCGCCGGCGGCTCATCTCCCGGTTCACTCTCTATTCTAACAATCACGCCATCTTTGACATGAGCCCACATGAGACACTGTCCGCCACAGTCATGAGGACAGGTAATGGGTACCTTTTGTACAATGCTAGAGGCATTATCTTGTCCTTGCAAATTAGTCATCATAACCTCCTCAATCGACAAGAGCTCGCTGGGGTTACACGATTTACGTATTTAACCCCGAGACAAGTCATCTCAGTTTCGGCTTGAAGATAATGGATGGCATGGTCTCCTCCGAGTAGACAAAGCCCTCAGCTTGCCGAGTTTGTCCGTATTTCGCTGCCAACAGATTCAGGGGACCAGCGTCCAGAGCGTGCGAAGGACAGGCATCGACACAAATAGGGTTCTTGTTCTCAGCAAGTTGGTCGAGGCAAAAATTACACATCTGCATTTTGGCGTTTTCTTCCTCGCCAAAGTCCGGTATGCCGTAGGGGCAGGCCTCCTTGCAGAAAGTAGCACAGTTATCTTTGCCCAGACAGAGATCTTTGTTCACCACCGTAACCCCGTCCTCTTCTCTTTTGACGATTGCGTTTGTCGGACATGCAGCAGCACATGCTGGCCGTTCGCAGTGGAGGCAAGCAATGGTCAGGTACGCTAGATAGGGGTTCGGGTACTTATCCTTCTCGATACGTACCACTATCCTCCTGTACGCCGGTCCTGATTTCATGTCATACCACTCTTTGCAGGCGATCAGGCACGCACTGCACCCGGTGCAGCGGGTCTGATCGAAATAAAAAGCCATTTGCATCAGATGACCTCCTCATCACGGAGCCTGCTTATTTCCTCCCAGGTGTATCCTCCAACTTCGATAAGGACTTCCTCAGTGTGCTGACCAAATTCAGGGGCTTCACACCTGACTTCACCAGGGGTTTCGCTCAGTTGAACAGGGTTCCCCACTACCTTGACGGGACCGAGAATCTCATGATGAGACCGAATGATGTATTCGTTAGCGAGAGACTGTGGGTCATTAATTACTTCTGTGATAGTCTGAACAAGTGTGCAGGGTACATCGCCCGTTTCCCTGAAGACGGTTATCCATTCTTGTCCAGGCTTGGTTGCGAAGACCTTTTCGATTATTGTGGTGAGTTCCTCACAATTCTCAGTCCTCTTCTCCATGTTCTCAAATTTGGGGTTCTTTTCCAGATGTTCGATGCCAAGGGCTTTGCAGACCAGAGGCCAGTACCTCTCTGAGTGCAATCCTGCCAGCATAAACCATTTTCCATCTTCACACGGGTAGTAGTTCCAGAGTGAGTTAGCCGATTTCTTTCTGCTTTGCCTAGGTACTGCCTGGCCGGTATAAAGCTCCATACCTATGCCCAACCCCTGCAAGGCTATGAGGCTCCCAAGGTGAGAAACGTCTACCCTCTGACCAACTCCAAGCCTCTCCCGGGCGACCAGTCCTGTTAGTATACCGTAGGCTGTCATTATTGCCCCTATCTGGTCAGCAATACCCATTTGCATGACGAGGGGTGGCATATCTGGCTCGCCGACCATGGTCATTATCCCAGACCTGGCCAGGCCGACATAGTCAAAAGCTGGCTCCATAGCATCGGGGCCCTTTGGCCCATAGCCCGATGCGGCAACGTAGACAAGCTTTGGATTGTACTGACGTAGAACCTCGTAGCTAAGCCTTACCTTCTCAGGAACGCCCTGACGAAAGTTGTGGACGAAGCAGTCTGATTTCTCAACCAGCCGATAGATTACCGCCTTCCCTTTTTCTTTAGTGACGTCGAGGGTAAGACTCTTCTTGCCACGGTTATTTATCTCAAAATAGGCAGACCTTCCCTGGAGCAGACTTGATACACCTGCTGTGCGTCTCAGCCCTCGACCGGGGTCCCCCGTAACTCGGTTTTCCACGTGGATTACTTCCGCACCCATGTCAGCCATCATGGCCGTAGCCACCGGCCCCATTTGCCATTGCGTCCAATCAAGAATACGAACACCGTCAAGCGGACCTGCCATACTCATGCCCTCCTAATCTCAATGGCTAAAATATCGGATAACATGATTTCTCAACACACACCACTTATTCCCGTTCCGATCCAGGCTTATCTCCTACCTATCATTTCCATCTTCAAGTCTTGATCATACCAAATGTAAGTAGGGAAGTCGTAGTTGTTCACGTAACCTATCTGCGTCTCCCCATGGTATCCCTTTACCCACGGCTGCCAGAATGTGAACATCGTTGGCAGTGGCAGAGTCAGGAAATAGACCTGCTCGTGTAAGTATGGTGTGATATCCTTAGTTACCTTGAACCTTCCAGGCACCTCAAAATACCTGGCACTCCACTCATCCCACGCCTCATTGATGACTGGGTCATTGCAGCCAGTACGGTTTGACATATAGCCCGGGCAGAGCTCGGTTCCAAACTTGAGGTTTGTCAGCATGTGCCCGGCCATCACCATCTCCTTGTGCCCCATCACAGTCCCAAGAGTCATACTCGTATAGACACCAGGCTCTCTCACATCCAGTATCAGTTCAACGCCAATCTTAGCCCAATACTCTTTAATTATGCACAGCAAGTCCACGTGGGCTGCAGTGCACACCACCTCCGTCTTAAAGCCATCGGGATACCCGGCTTCAGCCAGAAGCTGCTTTGCCTTGTCCGGGTGGTACTCGAAAACTTCTCTGGCTGATTGGGGAAGTTCTTCAAAGGGAGTTGCGGCATCCTTGAACTCCGGGACAGGCAGGGTCGGGTAAACAATTCTCCAATCAGCGTGACCGCCGTAGTAAGTATCGACTATTTCTTTGTTGTTTATGGCCATGCCTAGCGCTCGCCGCACCCTGACATCATAGAACGGTAAATCTGGCTTATCAACTCTCAAATCAAGGCTAGGTACGGAAATAGAGTAATACTCCACCCACATCAGTTCAGGACTGTTTTTTATCATGCTCTCGGCGTCTTCCCAACTTATAGCCGGCGTCATGATGCCGCCTAGCCAGTCGACCTTGGCCGTTCGTAGCGCAGCGTACCTGGTAGAAAAATCTGGAATGAATAAGTACTTGACGCCGTCCAGATATGGTAGTTGATTCTCCGGGTGCACAGGATCCTTTTGCCAATAGTTATCGGACCTTTCGAAGGTCAGGGAACTTCCACGAACGTAATCAGTTATAATGAATGCCCCGGTTCCAACCATCTGCCTCCAGTCATTCATGTTCCCGAATTCCTCCACAGCGTCACGAGGCCATATCTTGCTGAACTCGCTAGCCGCTTCAAACACCAGCCCGGCCTTTCCCGGTTTACATTTGAAGATGACTGTCCATTTATCAGGCGCTTTTATTGATTCTATAAAGTCTGCCTTGGGATAACCGGCAGAGTGGTAAGCAGTAGGAGCATCCCATATCCGATTGAGCGAAAACTCCACATCGTACGCATCCAGTTCCCGTCCGTTGGTCGGCGGCCTATTGTGGAAGTGGATTCCCTTACGGATGTGATAAACAATGGTATCGGGATCGAGCAGATCCCAGCTTTCAGCTACAGCACCCTTGTCAAGACCCGGAGGCGGCATCATATAGTACATCCAAGTGGCTTCACCGGTACCGGCTGGCCCTCTACCCCAGTCACCCATGAGCAGGTCTTCATTGGTGAGGTTAGTTGCCCAGGTCCTGTATGCGTGGACGAAAATGTCGTCAAAGTTGAGGGGGTCGATCTCGTGACCCATTGTGATTACACCGCCATATTTCGGCTTTTCCACCATCTTCTCCACCACCGTCCCGTCCAGCTTGGTCAGCTTGACCTTTACCATCTCTTCCTTATCTGCCGGTGGAGCAGCCGGTTTCTCTGCCGGTGGAGCAGCCGGTTTCTCTGCCGGTGGAGCAGCCGGTTTCTCTGCCGGTGGTACTGCTGGGGCACAGGATACCAGGACCAGGGATAGTACCATCAAGCAACTCACTATCAACCATACGGTTTTCTTCTTCATTGTCTTACCTCCTATTTTGTGTTGTATTTTACCAATGCCTGAATCCGTGAAGCATTTCAACTAATGCTTCTTGATTATATCAAGTGAGTCTTTCTCGCACATTACGAGCAATCGTGCAAGCCTCGTTTTCACTTCCATACGTTAGCCAGACCAGGCAGGCTTGTTCGTTCAACTAACTTGATTGCCTCTCTGGGGCAACCCGTCTCACAGAGGCCACAGCCGTAGCACTTAAACTGGTCAATATTGGGCTTTTCTATGGTAACCTCGAATTTGAGAGCCCCCCACTTGCAACGCGAGGCGCAGATTGTACAACCGTTACAGAGTTCATAATCAACTTGGGCCACGTAGTGGCTCTTGAGCAGAGCACCCACGCCAAAATCAACCGCGCTCCTAATCAAGCTGCAATTAGGATAATCACACTGGCAGAAACCACCAATAAAGGGCGGCTCAAAAATCATCAGAAGGTGACAGAAGCCCCTCTTGTCCATTTCTCGGTTCCATTCCTTGGCTTGCTCTGGTGTCAAGAATTTAACACCGCCCTTGTATCTCTCTGGCCACCGTTCCCACTTGAGCATGCCGACTCCCATACCCATACAGGTGTACTCATATTCGTTTCTCTCGTCTTTAGCCCTCGTCCCGCTCCGGCAGGCACAGCGCATTATGCCTATGCAAGTCATTAAGTCTATGGCTTTCTCGGCGTCTCTCAGCGGAATAACCTGACCCTCCTGCCCGGCTCCCTTAATGTTGTCCAGGTGATGTTTAACCCTAGCAACCTCCTCAGAATCGCCTTTTTCCATGGCATTTATCAGGTCCATTAGAGTTGGCCCAGAGGGTGCTCCTGTTTCCAGACCGGCCTCGGGCCCCTTGAAGCCTTCACCAGGAAGCCTGAGCTTGTACATGTTGCGCGCATAGTTCTTGGGGTTCAAATACCAGATACTGCCGTCACCAAAGTCATCGCATAAGTAACACATCATTAACTCCTTATTTCTGAAAACCTATATTTTTCATGGAAAATTCGCAATAGCCCTCTTTGGCGGTAGTTGCCGTCATCTCAATAATCGCAAGCAGTTTCATGTTCTTGCTTATCGTTTCTAGGGCTTTCAGGCAGCCATGCTGGCAGGTCATGAGCTTGGCTACTGCGTCACCACACTTTTCCTTTATCTGGTTAAAGAGATAACACTGAGGTACGCGGTAGGCAAAGGAATACTGGTTATTCAGTATGACCGGCAACTTGAGAAACTGCTGAGTGGCCAGATAAGCTATTTCCATATATCTCTGGGGTACATGCGGGAAGACCAGGAACTGGTTACCATCCGGATCAACAGATTCGAGTACCACTTCAATGGTCCTATCGGGATACTCTTCCCCAAGCTGCATTACCCTGTTTATCCAGTTCTGGCCAAACTCCTCGAAGAATTGCTTGCCCGCCTTTTCTATCTCACCCTTCGCCTTTCCTTTGATAGCCGCCGCCAGTTTGGTGGCGGTACCTTCAGCGCCAAACTCCTCACGAATTATGCGGAGCATGTCCTCATTCAGGTCAAAGGAATACGGTCTGGGAGCAACGAAGAGGGGATACGGCTGTTTCTTGAGCTCAGCAAAATAGTCCTTGGCCATTGTTTATTACCTCCTAGACCTCTATTTTAATCGCATCTACCGGACAGACATCAATACACCGGGTACACACTGTGCACCTGTCTCGACGTGTCGCGTGGAGCACGTAGTACCCATCAATCCTGGGGTCCATCTCCTCAAGTCTCTTTTCATACTTCATGACACGGGTTACGTGGAAGACGGCCTCAGGACAAACCTGCAGGCACTTCTTACACAGGAAGGGAACGGTGCACTTCTCCTGGTCTATGGTAATTTTGGGGAACTTTCTCCCCAGTACCATTTCGGGTAATCTTCTTGGCGTTGTCATTACCACACCTCCGCGAGAGCTGGTAGATTTATTCTTTCGAGGAGCTTAATTGCCCCTCGCGGGCAGCCACTGGCCTCTGGATCCCAATATTGTTTTCACAGATAGTATGTCTAATCTCCCGTACACAACAGTAACTGGGCAGTCCTGAGCCTACTATGGCTACCCTTTCTTTTCTGGTTCTGGGTACTGGAGCAGGCTTTTCGCTCTTTCCATTGTCAGCAGCGTATCGCTTCAGCCACTCGATAGCAATAGC
>Ga0209164_1002607_pt1 | contig 18771 bp, 14 predicted proteins | sample MTBNYHSulfiMetaG_FD_187458 | JGI IMG/M metagenome (GOLD analysis project Ga0209164, IMG submission 187458) | Enrichment culture microbial communities from rom New York Harbor, USA that are MTBE-degrading - MTBE-NYH (New York Harbor Sulfidogenic)... | ecosystem: Environmental > Aquatic > Marine >...
CTCTTCTCTCTTATCTCCTGGAAGAGCCTGGAACTCATGTTGCCCCCCAGGACGGCATTGAGCACCGCAGATGCGAATCTGAGACGGCTCGAAAGATGCGGTGCCGCTCCACCCAGACAAACCTGGACCTGCTCCAGGTTCTTATAGTGGCAGGAGACTGCCGCGTGGTGGCGGGGTGCGCCGCGCGCGTGGTTCTCCGTCTCTTTCGGCAACGACTCGAACAGGGGCCCGAAGTATCGCACAAGAGCCTCGTGGTCCACGTTGCCCGCCGCAGCCACGATGATTCGTTCGGGCGTGTAGAAACTCCTTATGTGGGCCAGGACGGTTTCTTTGTCGATGGCCGACACCGTCTCGGGAGTTCCCATCACAGGCATGCCGAGGGGGTGGTTCAGCCAGAACACTCCTGAAAACAGCACGTGAATCTGCTCATCCGGAGCGTCCTCCAGCATGCTGATCTCCTGAAGGATCACCTGCCGCTCCCTTCCTATGTCCTGGGGGTCGAACAAAGAATGAAGGAAAATGTCGGACAGAATGTCGGCAAGGGACAGGAAATGCTTGTCCAGGACCTTCGAGTGAAAGCACGTCGCCTCGATCCCCGTAAAGGCATTGGAATAGCCGCCGATGGCATCCAGTTCCTTGGCGATCTGGAAACTGCTTCGGTTCGAGGTGCCTTTGAAGATCATGTGCTCGATGAAGTGGGATACTCCGTTTTCTCTCTCCCCCTCATCCCTGGAGCCTACATTGACCCACAAACCCAGAGAGACCGACCTGAAATGATCGAGTCTTTCGGAAACGATTCTGAGCCCGTTTTCGAGAACTGTCTTGTTATACATCACTCAGGCTTTCACCCAGAGCGGCCTTGCGGGAGAGGGCGATCCTGCCGTTCTTGTCGATCTCCAGGACTTTCACCAAAACCTCGTCTCCTTCTTTGAGCACGTCGGTGACCTTGTTCACTCTCTCTTTGTCGAGCTGTGAAATGTGAATGAGTCCGTCAGTGCCCGGGAAGATCTCGACGAAGGCGCCGAAGTCCATGATCTTTCTCACCTTGCCCATGTAAAGCTTGCCCACCTCTGCCTCCTGGATGATCTTGCCGATCATCTCCGCGGCGGCCTTGGCGGCCTGACCGTTCGGCGAAGCGATCACCACCTTGCCCTGATCGTCCACATCGATCCTGGAATCGGTAACGCTGCTGATCTCTCTGATGACCTTGCCGCCGGGACCGATCAGAAGCCTCACCTTCTCCGGCTTGATATGTATCGTGGTGATGACAGGGGCGTATTGGGAGATCTCGCTTCTGGGCCGGGAGATCGTCTCGTTCATTTTTCCCAGGATGAATAATCTCGCCCTCTTGGCCTGATCAAGAGCCCGCTGCATCACTTGCCGGGTGACGCCTTCGATCTTGATGTCCATCTGGAGCCCTGTGATACCGCCTTCGGTGCCCGTCACCTTGAAGTCCATGTCCCCGTAGTGATCCTCATCCCCGATAATGTCGGTGAGAATGGCTGTCTTGTCCCCTTCGGAAATCAACCCCATGGCGACCCCTGCCACAGGCTCTTTGACGGGCACGCCTGCATCCATGAGGGAGAGAGACGCGCCGCAGACACTTGCCATTGACGAAGAACCGTTTGATTCCAGAATCTCCGAAACAACCCGTATCGTGTACTGGAACTCATCCTTGGTGGGAACCACCGGCATCAGGGAGCGGTGGGCCAGAGCACCGTGGCCGAGTTCTCGTCTTCCGGGTCCGCCCAGTCTCTTCGCCTCTCCCACGGAATAAGGGGGGAAATTGTAGTGGAGAAAGAAGCCCCTGAACCGGTTCCCGTAAATGGTCTCGATCCTCTGCTCGTCCATCTCGGTGCCGAGGGTCGTCAACACGAGAGCTTGGGTTTCTCCACGAGTGAAGAGAGCCGAACCGTGCACTCGAGGAAAGATGCCCACCATGCATTCGATCGGCCTCACCTCGGTCAGAGATCGCCCGTCGATTCTTTTCTCCTCATCCAGGATCATGCGCCGGACCGTTTCCTTTTCGAGATGCTCGAGGCCCTCTTTGATCTCAGCCTCTCTTTCCGGGTACTCCGCCGACAGGGACTGGAGAGTCTTGAGCACCATGTCCTTCCTTCGATCCTGCCGCTTCATTTTCTCGGGCGTGCTGATCACTTCCTGAAGCCACGGCGTCGCGATTTCCCGTATTCTTTTCCGCAGTCCTTCATCCTTTGACGGGGACGGGAACTCCATCTTCGGCTTTCCCGCTTCTCTTCTTATTTCTTCCTGCATGTCGAGCAAGGGCTGGAGCGCTTCGTGGCCGTAAAAGACGGCATCGATCATGTCGGCCTCCGAGACAAAACGACCGCCGCCTTCCACCATCACCACCGCCGACCTGCTGCCCGCGACGACAAGGTTGATGTCGCTGTTCTCCTGCTCTTCCAGGGTCGGGTTGGTTACAAACTTCCCGTCCAGCCTGCCGACTCTCACCGCCGCGATGGGTCCCTTGAAGGGAACATGCGAGACTTCAAGAGCTGCGGAGGCACCCACCACCGCAAGCACATCGGCCTCGTTCTCCTTGTCCGTGGAAAGCACGCTTGCTATCACCTGGGTCTCGAAGCCCCATCCTTTCGGAAACAGCGGGCGCAGAGGCCTGTCAATCAATCTCGCCACAAGGGTTTCCCTCTCACTGGGTCTTCCCATGTCTCGACGAAAGTAATTTCCAGGAATCCGGCCCCCCGCGTACGACATCTCCTGGTACTCGACCGTGAGGGGCAGAAAATCGATTCCTTCCCTCACCTGATCGCTTGCCACCACGGTGACCAGGACGACGGTCTCACCCGTAGTCACGACGGCCGAGCCGCTGGCCTGCTTGGCGATCCGGCCGGTCTCAATATGTAGCGCCCGCCCGTTGATAACTGTTGATGCACTCTTAATCATTATTTCGTCCGTCCTTTCGCTTAAATGAAATTCTTCTCTCCAGGCTCGGTGAGCATGGGAGGATCGCGTGAAAAGGCCAAGACTACTTACGGAGTCCGAGTTCCTTAATGATACTCTGATATCTCTGGACGTCTGCCTTCCGCAGGTAGTTGAGCAATCTCCTTCGCTGGCCCACGAGTTTCAAAAGACCTCTCCTGGAGTGGTGATCCTTTTTGTGGGTCTTGAAATGCTCCGTGAGGTAGTTGATCCGATTGCTCAAAATGGCGACCTGCACCTCGGGGGAACCCGTGTCTTTCTCATGAAGCTTGAAACGATCGATGATCTCCTTCTTTGCCTCTGGGTTTAGAACCACTTCTAACACCTCCCGTGTAAAAAGGTTAATGAAACACTCTCAAAATTCTTACCCGTTTTTTCATGCCGACGGAGCTTTCCGTGACGTCGCCCAAAGCCACCAGTTCCTTGCCTTTGATCAGCTTCACAGTGCCGTCGACGGCGCCGATCCCGCCCACCAGGTCCTCGATCCCGGGCTGATAGCCGTCTCTGATCCTGCGTGCCGTTTCTTCGTCCACCACGCACTCGCTCAGGTCGGGAAGCGCGTCGGTGAGAGGAATGATTCTCTCCCTCAGTGCAGCGTCGGCGGCGTCAGGGCCCAGATCTCCTACTCGGACCGCCCCGTCCAGAGTGAAGGGGCCGCTCGACAGCCTTCTCAGCGACCTCAAATGCGCTCCCGCACCCAGCGCTTCCCCAAGGTCCGCCGCAAGGCTTCGAACATATGTGCCGCAGGAACAATCGACGGAGAGCGTCATCTCCGGAAGGTCCAGGGAATGTATCTCCAAACGATGAATTGTGACCTTCCTTTTCTTCAACTCCAGCGGGACTCCCCGCCTGGCCATCTTGTAGGCCCTTACGCCCTTGTGCTTCACAGCCGAATAGGAGGGGGGCACCTGCTCCACATCTCCCACAAAGGCGCTCGCCTTTTTCCTGACTTCCTCCAGGCAAAGGGATTCGACAGGCCTCTCGCGAACAATCTTCCCCGTCAGATCCAGCGTATCCGTCTCGCATCCGAGCCGCAGCGTGGCTAGATATCGTTTTCTTCCGGCCATCAGGAAAGGGGAAAGCTTGGTGCCCTGACCCAACAACAGCACCAGAAGCCCCGTGGCAAAGGGATCAAGAGTCCCGGCGTGCCCCACCTTCTTCACCCCAAGGATCTTCCTCACCCTCCTCACGCATTCGAAGGAACTTACACCTTCTTCCTTGTCCACAAGGAGCACTCCTTGCGCGATCCGGTCATCCTTCACGGCTCGGAGATCCGCCTTCTTTGATCTTCTGGAGGAGTCTTTCCATGCGGCTGCCCTCTTCCAGAGAGGGATCGTGTCTGAACACGATATCCGGCATGTGTTTCAGATCCACCCGGAGCGCGATCTCTCTCTTGATGAAACCCTTTGCACTGTCGAGGCCGGCCTGGGCCGTGCGAATGTCTTTCTCGTCCCCGATGAGGCTGAAATAGACTTTGGCGTGCCTCAGGTCTTTGCTCACGAAGACTCCCGTGACCGTGATCGCCTTCACCCTCGGGTCCTTTACCCTTGTCATCAGCAGTTCGGCGACCTCCCGCTTCATCAGATCACTGACCCTGCTCGCCCTGCTTCCCGGCAGCATGTGCACCCCCGCTTTCGCCACGCCGGCGAATGAAACGCTTCCCCGAAACCGACCCGTGAAAGCGTCAAAGTCTTCGGTGATCGGCAGGACCGAATCGACCTCTCTTTCCTGAACTCTGAACGCTGAACACTGAAAACTTCATTCTAGAGGTTCAGTATCTCCGACTCCGTGCTCACGATCTCGGCCAGGTACAAGGACTCCAGAAAGGCAAGAATGTTGCCCAGGGACGAATCGATGTGCCTCCTGTCGTTTCCCACCGTGGTGATACCCAGTTCGATCTTCTGCCAGTTGTCGTTGGACCCTACTTCCGCGATCGCGGCATTGAATCGGTGCCTCACCTTGTCCACCATGCTGCGAACAACCTTCCTCTTCCCCTTGAGAGAGTGATTGTCCTGGATGCGGAACTCGATCCTCAGCGTTCCAACAACCATCGGCTACAGCTCCGGTCTTATTTCTTCCATCTGATAGACTTCAAACACGTCGCCCGGTTTGATGTCCTGGAAGTTCTCCAGGCCCATGCCGCACTCGTAACCCGTTTGGACTTCTTTCACATCGTCCTTGAACCGTCTCAGGGAGGCGATCTTACCGTCATAGACGACCACTTCGTCCCTGAGGAGACGAGCCCGGGCGTTCCTTTCCACGCGGCCGTCGGTCACGTAACAGCCTGCAACGGCGCCCACCTTAGGCACGTGAAACACTTCCTTGACCGAGGCTCGACCGATCACGTTTTCCTTGTAAATGGGTTCGAGAAGCCCGGCCATGGCATTCTTGACGTCCTGGATGACGTTGTAGATGATGTCGTAGTACCGGATGTCCACCTTCTCCTTTCCTGCAAGTTCCGCCACCCTGGGATTGGCCCGCACGTTGAATCCGATGATGATGGCGCCGGACGCGGATGCGAGCATGACATCGGTCTCGGTGATCGCGCCTGTGGATGAGTGGATGATCTTGACCTTGACTTCAGCCGTGCTCAGCTTGAGAAGGGACTCCGAAAGAGCTTCGATTGATCCCTGCACGTCACCTTTGACAATGATGTTCAGTTCTTTGACCGCTCCCTCCTTGATCCTCCTGTAGAGATCGTCGAGGCTGACGATACCTTTTTTCTCCACTTCCTTTTTCTTCTGGAGATCAAGGCGGTGGGATATGATCTCCTTGGCCGTCTTCTCGTCCTCCACCACGATGAAATCATCGCCCGCCTTGGGTACTCCCGAAATCCCGTAAACCTCCACCGGCATGGCCGGTCCTGCCACGATCATCCTCTTCCCCCGGGAGTTCAGCATGGCCCTGACCCTGCCGAAGTCCTCCCCGCACACAAAGAAGTTCCCCTGCTTCAGGGTGCCCGACTTGATCAACACGGTCGCCACAGGACCTTTGCTCTTGTCCAGCTTCGCTTCCACCACCGTTCCCCGGGCAAGCTTGTGCGGATTGGCCTTAAGCTCCAGCATTTCCGCCTGGAGCAGTATGAGCTCCAGAAGCTCATCGACGCCTTCGCCTGTCTTGGCCGAGACGTGGGCAAAAATTGTCTGCCCTCCCCACGCTTCCGGGATAAGTCCGAAATCGGCCAACTCGCGCTTTACCTTGTCCACATTGGCTTCAGGTTTGTCTATCTTGTTGACGGCCACCACGATTGGTATATCGGCGGCTCTGGCGTGGTTGATGGCCTCCCTCGTCTGCGGCATCACCCCGTCGTCCGCTGCGACGACGAGGACGATGATATCCGTCACTTTCGCTCCCCTCGCACGCATTGCCGTGAAGGCCTCGTGACCCGGGGTGTCGAGAAAAACAACGTCTCCGCCCGGCCTTTCCACGTAGTAGGCGCCGATGTGCTGGGTTATTCCTCCCCGTTCCCCTGCAATGATGTTGGACTTGCGGATGTAGTCCAGCAGGGAAGTCTTGCCGTGATCGACATGCCCCATGATTGTAACTACGGGCGGCCTTTCCACCAGGTCTTCGGGCTTGTCTTCCTTTTCTGCCAGGCGGGCCTCGAGATCGAACTGTTCCAGTTCCAGCTCATAACCGAAGTCGTCCGCCAGCAGCACCGCCGTGTCAAAGTCGACTGACTGGTTGATGTTTGCAACCACTCCCTGGCTCATCAGTTTTCTTATCAGTTCGATGGCCTTCACCCCCATGGCCTTGGCAAGATCGCCCACGCTCACCTGCCCCGGGATCTTGATCCTTCGCTTGATGGCTTTGGGGGTGGTGATTTCAGTCTGTCGAAGCCTCTTGCGGCCTTCCTTTCCGGCCGATTCCTTCTTCTTTCGTTTAACCAGCCGGCCCTCGTAGAGATCGGCCCGTTCGAACACCTCCAGCTTGCGATGCCGGATTGCGCTTCTCGGCGGCACTTCTCCCTTTTCGAGCCCCTTTTTCTTTTTTTTCTCCTTTCTCTCGGTCTCCTCATCAGATATCGGCACTTCAGGTGCCGTGACCTTCGCTTCAGGAGGTTCCACCGCCTGTTCCTTTTTCTTTTCGACGACTCTCTTGAGCGGCCCTTCCTCGGCCTTCTTTATGATCCGCGCAGGCTGATCCAGTTTCTTCTTCTTTTGCTTCTTGACTTTTTCCTTGCCCCGCAAAGCAGCCCCTTCGGCTGCGGCCGTTGCGGCTTCGCCCGGTTCCTGGAGTGGAGCCGAACCTTCTTCCGGGACAAGAACCTCGGGGGGCTCCGCCATTTCTCCGGCCCCGGGAGCCGCCGCCTCTTCCGAGAAGGCGGGAACGCCTTCCATTTCTTCTTCGACCTCTTCCCCGGCCTCCTCCTCGAACACGGCAGGTTCTTCTCCCGCTTCGGGCTCCTCGCCTTCCGGGGAGACAGGGGCGGCGATCTCCGCCTCCGCCCGCGCTCCGGGAACCTCGGCTTCAGGCTGCTCGGGCAGCGTTTCCGGTTCGACCGCGACCGTCTTCTTGCGTCGCCGGATCACGGTGGGTCTTATCCTCTTCTCCTCGATCACCTCGGAAACCGCGCCGGCGGCCACTTCCCGGGCTTTCACCGCCGTCTGCTCGTCCAGCGTGCTCATGTAGTTCTTGACGTTGATTCCGCCTGCCTTGAGTTTCGCCACGAGCTCTTTGCTATCCATGTTCAACTCTTTGGCCAGTTCATAGACCCTGACTTTTGCCATTGAAACCCCCAAAATGTTTTTATCCGGGTCAGACTCTTCACGAATCCCTCGTCGAGAGTCTTCTGAGCGCCCTGTGAATCTTCTTGAAGTTTCCTGCCCCTTCCATGCACATTTCTCTCTTGCAGGTGTAAGCACCCCTTCCTTTCATCCTGAACGCGTGATCCTGAACTGGCCTGCCTTCCTGATCCAAAACGAACCGGGCCAAGTCCCGCTTGATTCGCTTTGCCCGACAAGACACGCAGGTCCTCATGGGGAGATGCCCGCTACTTCTCCCCATTCCGCTCCTCCGTAGTCTCCCCGGTTAGACTTTCCTCCGACAAGGGCGCTGCATCCTCGGCCGGGGACTCCTCGGCCCGCTCCTCAGACCCTTCGCCTTCCGCGGCCATCTGTTCCTCCTGCTGTTCCTCCTGCTGTTCCTCCTGCCGGGTCTCTTCCTGAGCAGATACCTGGGCCGCGCTCTCGATAATCCTCGCCGCCTTTTCTTCGTTGATGTCATCCAACTGCGCCAGATCAGTCACCGAGGCGGCAGCCACTTCGTCCGCGGATCGGAAGCCTGCCTGGTAAAGGGTTAGCGCCGACTTTTCGCCCACCCCTTCCACTTTCAACAGAGATTCATAGGCCTCCTTCAGCGCACGATTGTAGTTGGACTCGCTCGTCACATCGAGGTGCCATCCTGACAGCTTGGACGCCAGCCTCACGTTCTGTCCCTTCTTGCCTATTGCAAGCGAAAGCTGGTCGTCGGGAACCACGACCTCCATGGATTTGCGATCCTCCTCCACAACCACCCGCACTATCTCAGCCGGTGCCAGGGCGTTGCAAATGAATTTTGCCGGATCCGGATCCCACGGAACGATGTCGATTTTTTCGCCCCGCAGTTCCTGTACCACGGCCTGCACCCTCGTCCCCTTCATGCCCACGCAGGCCCCCACCGGATCCACATCGCTGTCACGGGAGGTCACGGCGATCTTGGCACGGCTTCCGGGTTCCCGGGCAACCTGCACGATGGAGACGATGCCTTCGGCGATCTCAGGGACTTCGTTTTCGAAAAGGGCGGAAAGAAAATTGGGATGAGTTCGGGAAAGAACAATCTGAGGCCCCCGGCTGAACTGCTTCACCTCATGGATGTATGCCCTGACGCGGTCTCCCTGTTTGTACGTTTCCTTCGGAATCTGTTCCTTCAAAGGGAGTTCAGCCTCCGCCCGTCCGAGATTGACGATGATGTTCCCCTTGTCGAACCGCTGAACGATGCCGTGGACGATTTCCCCGCGCCGATCCTTGTAATCGTCATACACGACGTTTCGCTCCGCTTCCCTAAGGCGCTGCATGATCACCTGCTTTGCCGATTGGGCTGCTATGCGGCCGAATTCGTCCGTGTCCATTTTGATGCCGAGACTGTCACCGACTTCCGAATCCGGATCGATTTTTTTCGCCTCTTCCATGGACACTTGGAGGTGTTCGTTTTCGACCTTCTCCACCACTTCTTTGAACTCGAAGACCTCGATTTCGCCGATTTCGTCGTTGAAATTGACCTCCAGGTCGTAGGCAGGTCCGAGCTTCTTCCTTGCCGCGGCCTTGACGGCCTCCTCGAGAGTCTTAATGAGCACTTCCCGATCGAGTCCTTTTTCACGGCTTACCTGGTCGATGACTCTCTTAAGATCTGAAACCATTTCCTCTTCCCGTCTTTCTAACTAATCGTTAAACTCGTAAATCAGATTGGCTTTCTGCACCTGCGACCAAGGCAGAGTCACCTCGCCTTGCTCCACTCTTATGCGAAGCGTTCCATCGACGAAATCACTCAGATAACCGGAGTAGTTCCGTCTCCCTTGAATGGGCTCCTTCATCTTGACCTTGACTTTTTTGCCCACGGCGCCGAGCAGATCTTTTTCCTTCTTCAAGGGCCTGTCCAGCCCCGGGGACGATACCTCGAAAAAATATCTCTTCCGGATGATGCCTTTTGCGTCGATGAGGTCCCCCAGTTCCCGGCTCACTCTTGCGCAATCTTCGATGGTGACGCCGCCTTCCTTTTCTATGGTGAGCCTGAGAATCCACCTCCCTTGACTGTGGACAAATTCGACGTCCACCAGTTCGAAGGCCATCTCGTTGAGAATCGGTTCCACGAGGGATGCCGCTTCACCCGCCGTATTCTGAGTTCTTTCTTCCATCACAAACCGCATAAAAGAAGCGGGCCACAGGGCCCGCTTCCTTGTTGCAGACTGAATTGTTGCTTATGCTATTTCAATCCATGAGCCATTACCAACAACAAGTCCGCATTCCGAAGTCTGCTGACCGCCCAGCGCAAAACGGCCGGCAACCTCAAAAAGGGAATCAGGCCTGGCTTGAAATTCATGGAGCGGGCAACGGGTTTCGAACCCGCGACCCCAAGCTTGGGAAGCTTGTGCTCTACCGGCTGAGCTATGCCCGCAGTCAAACCGAACGGTCGATTCTTGAAAATTGACTGTCCCCGGTTATCACGAATACAGCCATCGGCACCGACAACACAAGCTAAATTATCACAAGCTTACCCGATGTCAAGCGATATTTGGGGAATCATTTCAGATCAATGAAATCGAGCAGGGAGATTTCATGGCTCTTGACACGGGAAACGGATCCCTCTAATATTTTGTGTAATGTCCGGCGAAAAAAGTAGTTCGTCCACCATTTTTTTGCGGAAGAGGACCCTGCACGTTTGGAAGACGACTCACATCAAGGCCTGCTCAGCGTCATCAAGTCCCTTCTGAGGAAAATAAGGCATCGCGACGAAAGCGCAGAGCTTACCGAGGAAATCCAGGATCTCATCCACGAAGGCCAGGCCAGGGGACTGATCTCGGGCGAAGAATCGGAGATGTTTCAGGCCGTCCTCGATTTGAAGGAGACCACGGCATCCTCGATCATGATCCCCCGCACGGAAGTGGTAGCCGCATCGCTGGGCATCTCGCTGGAAGAAGCGATCAAGCTGGTGCGCGCCTGCGGGCACACTCGAATTCCCATTTATCAGCAAACCATTGACGAGGTGGTGGGGATTCTCCACGCAAAGGATCTGTTGAAGTTCTGGGGCCAGGATGGGACCTTGAAGATCCCCTTGGAAGAGTTGAGAAAGCCCCATTTTGTATCTTTCAATCAGAAAGCCACCGACGTGCTCAAGGAATTGAAAGAGAAGAAGACACACCTCGCCGTCGTAACCGATGAATACGGCGGAACGGCAGGGATCATCACGACGGAAGACATAATCGAAGAAATCGTGGGCGAAATCATGGATGAACACGACAGCGAGCGTCCGTTTCTGATCGTGGTCGACGAAGACACGCTCACCGTGGATGCTCGACTGGAAGTCGAAAAGCTTGAGGACCACTTCGGCGTAACCTTGCCGGAAGGCGATTACGAATCGGTGGGAGGATTTGTGATTCACCTTCTCGGAAGAATCCCGAAGGTGAACGAAAAAGTCAGTTTCGAGAATTTGGAAATGACTGTTCAATCCGCTGATTCGAGGCGGATCGGGAAAATTCTTGTCACCCGCCTTGCCGCCGCCGGATCGAACCCTGCAGACGACCGTCAAACCGCCTGACCCTCAAAAATATTCAGGGTTTCCGCCTGACAAGGATATCCGGCAATGGTTCTGAAGGACACCGAAAAAACCCTCCTGGCAGTTCTTTCCGGCCTTTTCCTCACCGCGGCCTTCCCTCCCGGCCATGGGAGCTGGATGGCATGGTTCGCGCTTGTGCCTCTGTTCAAGTGCCTTGAGGGGGTTTCGCCGAGACGGGCTTTCACCCTCGGTTTCTTCTTCGGGCTGGCCCATTACTTGACCCTTGTCTATTGGGTTGTCTTCGTGATGGGGCACTACGGCAATCTCCCCATCCCGGCAAGCCTCGGGATTCTCGCGCTCTTCGCTTCCTACCTTGCCCTGTACCCGGCCCTGTTCTCGTTTTTTTACGCCTTCACGACGGAACCTTTTCGCCTCTTCAAGACCGCCGGGCTCTGGGTGGCGCTCGAATTCGTCAGAGCCAAGGCTCTGACCGGTTTTCCCTGGTGCCTTGCAGGACATACGCAATATCAGGATCTCCCGCTCATCCAGATCGCCGACATTACAGGCGTGTACGGAATATCATTTATAATTATTATAGTTAATTTAGCGAGTTACACGCTTATTTTCAAGCGATCTCTAAGAGCTGTTCTCACCCGGGTCCCGGCCGCCGTTCTGCTGTTGGCCTTAACCCTGGCTTACGGATATCATCGCCTTTCAGAAACCTTCACCGACGGCGTCGCCGTCAGTGTCGCTGTGGCCCAAGGCAACATTGACCAGTCCGTCAAATGGGATCCCGAGTACCAGGCCCGAACTGTCGAGATATACAGGGACCTCACCCTGTCGACCAAGCCTTCCGCTCCAGGCCTCGTGGTGTGGCCAGAAACAGCGGTTCCCCTCTTCTTTCAGGAAAAAGGCGAATTGGCGCGTACAGTTTTGAATACGGCGAAAGAAGCAGGGACATATCTCATTTTCGGCAGCCCTGCCTACGGCGGGCAAAGGGATTCGATCCACTATTACAACAGGGCCTACCTGGTCTCTCCCGAAGGTGAGGTGACGGGCGCATACGACAAGGTACACCTCGTGCCTTTCGGGGAATACGTACCGTTGAAGCGGTATCTGCCTTTCGTACGACGCCTGGTGGCGTCCGCAGGGGATTTCAAGCCGGGCGAAAAGTTGCTCCCCCTCCGGCTCCCCGAAACCGGAGCGGGAGTGCTAATATGCTTTGAAAGCATTTTCCCCGAACTGGCCGGAGTTATGACGAAAAACGGGGCCGGGCTGCTCGTTAACCTGACCAACGACGCATGGTACGGTATGACGAGTGCTCCCTACCAGCATTTCTCTATGGCCGTTTTTCGGGCCGTGGAGAACCGAAGGCCCTTGGTCAGGGCCGCCAACACAGGTTTCAGTGCCTTCATTACCGCTCAGGGAAGGATCACCCGGCTGAGCGATTTGTTCTCAGAAACCGTCCTCTCGGAAAAGATCATGATCGGCAAACCCGAGATCACCGTCTACACCCGTTACGGGGGCTTCTTCCCCATGGCCCTCCTCGCACTGTCCTTGATTCAGGCGGTGCATGTGGTATATTGTAGAATTCGGATTAAACGGCGCCCCACCCCTCGTAACCCGAAAATTTCCGACTAGGGGGGTGTTCTTTAAGAAGCCGATCAAAGGAGGATTCGATTTATGGACCAGGAACTTTTGACGAGGATTGAGAATATTTCTGAAAACCTGCAAACTCTTCGAGGTCATCTTTGACTTGGAGGACAGGGAAAAGGAACTCGAAAGAATAGACACTATAATGGCCAAACCCGAGTTCTGGCAGAAAAGCCAGGAAGAGATCTCGCGCATCAGTCAGCAGCGGGTAAGCATTAAGGAGAGCATCGACCAATGGAACTGGTTCCTCCAGGAGACCGAAGATGCCCGGATCCTCACCCAGATGGCCCTCGAGGAGAACGACCGCTCCACGATGAAAGAGGTGGAGAAGAGCCTTTCCCGCATCGAAGAGGAACTCAGAAACATGGAATTAAGAGTCCTCCTCGGGGACCCCGACGACAAGAGAAATGCCATAGTGGCCATCAACTCCGGGGCCGGCGGAACAGAAGCCCAGGACTGGGTGGAGATGCTATTCAGGATGTACCTGCGCTGGTGCGAGTCAAAGAATTTCGGCACTTCCGTGATTGACTATCTTCCGGGAGAAGAGGCGGGCGTCAAGAACGTCACCTTCACGGTGACAGGACCGTACGCTTACGGACACCTGAAATCGGAACACGGGATACATCGAATGGTGAGAGTGTCCCCTTTCGATGCCACAGGCCGGCGCCACACATCCTTTGCCTCCGTGTCGGTCCTGCCCGAGGTGGACACGGACATCCAAATAGAGGTCGAGGACAAGGATCTTCGGATAGACACCTACAGGGCCAGCGGCCCGGGCGGCCAGCATGTTAACAAGACGAGCTCGGCGGTGCGGATCACCCACCTGCCGACCGGAATCGTGGTCCAGTGCCAGAACGAGAAGAGCCAGCACCGCAACAAGGACATGGCTCTAAAGGTGCTCAAGGCGAGGCTCTACGAGCTGGAGAAAAACAAGCTCGATGAAAAGAAGCAGAAGATGCACGAAAATCAGAAGGAAATCGCCTGGGGAAGCCAAATCCGATCCTATGTCTTCAATCCATACCGCATGGTCAAGGACCACCGCACGAACGTGGAAGTGGGCAACCTGGAAAGAGTGATGAACGGGGACATCGACATGTTCATCGATGCCTACCTGAGGTCGGAGAAAAAAAGGATTTAGTGACGTGTCTCAAACTCTTGTTTCCAAGTACGGCAATGTCAGATGAGACGCTGAAATTCGAATTTCGATATTCGGGCTTTTCAAATCTTCTCATCCTCCCCTGGCGGCCATTGAAAGGCTGCGGACATAGCCTTCCAGGCCTGCCACGATGCCGTCGGCCATCGCCTCAAGGTACTTGCCGTTCTGGAGCCTTTTTCTTTCCCCCGGATTCGTGATAAAGCCGGTTTCGAACAGCACGGCGGGCATTTCCGCGCCTATCAGCACATAGAAAGGAGCCTGCTTCACGCCCAGGTCCCTGACGTTGCCGTACCTCTTTCCGACAACTCCCATGACGCCCTTCTGCACTTCGTGGGCAAGCTTGCTGGATTCGCTGATCTTGGTATTGAGCATGAGGTCGTTCAAGATCGACTGCAGGTCGCTGATGTTCTTCTCCGACGTCGCATTCTCGCGGGCCGCCACAAGCACCGCTCTTTCGTCGGTCGCCATGTTCAGGTAGTACGTCTCAAGCCCGTGGACGTCGGCCTGACTGTGCGCATTTATGTGGAGAGAAAGGAAAATATCCGCCTTATGCATGTTGGCGACGGCAGTGCGCCTTTCCAGGGGAAGGAAGACGTCCTTGTCCCTGGTCAGCACGGCCTCGCACCCAAGCTTTTCCTCCACCTTCCGGGCCACGATCTTAGCCAGCGAGAGCACCACGTTCTTCTCTTTGATCCCGCCGTCGAAAAAGCAGCCCGGGTCCTTGCCGCCATGGCCGGGATCGATGACGATTCTCTTCACATTGAGGCCGAGCTGCCGTGCTAGGCTCACCGAGCCGTCAGGCGGCTCCGCCTTTCGAATGCCCCTCCTTGTCGGCCTCTTTTCCGCTTTGGCAATCTTCCTGGGGGGTTCTTTTTCCTTGGCCTCCGCGCCCCGCACATCGATGACGATGCGGAACGGGTCGTGAAGGGGGAAGATATTGTAGCTCTCGATGTTGTCGATGTCGAGCACGACACGAACGGTGTCCTTGGCATACTGGCCGGCGCGGGCGCTCCTCAGCAGGCCGCCGCTGATGGGGATGGGGCTTTCGATCTCGGAACTGACGTAGGTGCCCGTCAGATCCAGGTAGAGCCGCCGGGGCATTTTCAACTCCCTGTTTTCCTGGAGCAGGCGGGATTGGAACGGGACCGCCCGTTCGAGATCGATCACCACGCGCGTGTAGTTGGGTGTGGACCAGTGCCGGATCTTCTGAACCTGGATGAGGCCCGGGGCTTTGGAAAGGGTCTCCTTGACTTCTCTTTCGTTCTCCCTCTTGCTGATCACCTCCGTGAGCTTCTCGATCATGGCCCGGGCAGCAGGCCTCATGTCGCCCTTCGGGTATCTCAAGTCCACCTTCAGGAACTCGAGATAAGCCTGGATCAGATCGCCTCTTACGTCATAGAAGATCTTGCCGATCTCGTACTGGGCATCGTCGGCCAGCCGGTGCTCCATACAGTCGTTCGCCACCCGGCGGTAAAGCTCGATGGAATCATCCAGGTCCTGTTCCCTGCCGGAATAGCCGTAGAGCTTTGAAAGCATCCTGGCAGCCCGGAAAAGAGCCCACGGGGCTTCCTCGCTCTTCGGGTAGCGATTCCCCACCTCCCGGTAACTCTCCACGCAGGTGGTCCAGTTGTGGCGGTACTTCATCCGGTCCTTTGAACCGTAAAGAGCTTTCGCGCACCGGTCCGCCCCCTCCAGAAGCTTCCTGGCAGAACGGTCGGTCTGCCCTGCTGCGACCCCTCCCTGGAGCACGAGAAAGACGAGAGACGTTATGACATACACGAGGATTTTCATCATCGTTGACGATCCAGATATTCCTTCATCTTATTCAATTCAATCAACGCCTCGAGCGGGGTCATGGAGGAAATGTCCAGCCCTTCGATCCATTCTTTGAGGCGCAGGTCCTGGAGGCTGAAAAGGCTTAGCTGATCGCCCTTTCCGTTTCCTCTCGGTCCCGCGATCCGGGGCACTCCGGCTTCGTCCACCGCCTTGCCCTCGAGGTTGTCGAGTATCTCTTTGGCCCGCCGGATCAGCGGACCGGGCAAGCCGGCGATCCTGGCCACCTGGATCCCGTAGCTCCTGCTTGTGCCTCCGGGGACGAGTTTTCTCAGGAAAATGATCCGGTCGTTCCATTCCTTCACCGCGATGTTGAAGTTCTTGAGCCGCGGCTTCGTGGCCACGAGTTCGGTCAGTTCATGGTAATGGGTCGCGAAGAGGGTTCTAACTCCCCTTCCGTCCCTGTCGTGGAGAGCCTCAGCCACGGCCCAGGCAATGCTGAGCCCGTCGTAGGTGCTCGTTCCCCTGCCGATCTCGTCCAGGATGACGAGGCTCTTCGGCGTCGCGTGCCTGATGATATTCGCCGTCTCGTTCATTTCCACCATGAAGGTGCTCTGGCCCCTGGTCAGGTCGTCCGAGGCTCCGATGCGGGTGAAAATCCGGTCCACCAGGCCGATAGTCGCCGCCGATGCAGGGACGAAGCTCCCCATCTGGGCCATGAGCACGGTGAGGGCGGCCTGTCTGAGAATCGTCGATTTGCCGGCCATGTTGGGTCCCGTGATGATGAGAATCTGCTGCGACCTGTCGTCCAGGTGGATGTCGTTGGGAACGAAAGCCTCCTCCTTCACTGTCCGCTCGATCACGGGGTGCCTTCCGTCGGTGATTTCGATCACAGCGCCGTCGTTGATCACGGGGCAGACGTAGCCCTCGAACTCCGCGGTTTCGGCCAGTCCCGCGAGGGCGTCCACCTCTCCGACGAGACGGCCGGTTTCTTTGATACGTTTGTTTTCCAGGGCGACCTTCCCGCGAATCTCTTCGAAGATCTCCGCCTCCAGCACGATGCGTTTCTCCTCCGCGCCCAGCACGAGCTCTTCGTACTCCTCGAGCTGCTCCGTTATGTATCGTTCCCCGTTCGCGAGAGTTTGTTTTCGGATGTAGTCTGCCGGAACAAGATGAAGGTTGGCTTTGGATATCTCGATGTAGTAGCCGAACACCCTGTTGTAACCGATCTTCAAGCTTGAAATGCCGGTTCGCTTCTGCTCGGCGGCGGCCAACTCCGCTATCCAGGTCTTGCCGTCTCTCGTGGCGGCTATCAGCAGGTCCAGGTCGGACCGGTATCCCTCCCTGATCATGCCCCCTTCCCTGGTAGACACGGGCGGTTCATCACAAATCGCTTTTCCGATTAGCTCCTCCACGTCATACAGGGGGTCCATTTTCGCCCCGATCTCCGAGAGGAGTTCACTAGCAGACACCGACAGGAGTTCCTTCACCCCGGGAAGGTGGAGGAGGGAGGATCTAAGTGCCACGAGGTCCCTCGCGTTGGCCCTTCGAAGCGAGATCCGACCGTTCAGCCTTTCGATGTCGTGGATTCCGTCAAGCTCTTCACGGATGTCCTCCCTGAGCATGCGATCATCCCGGAAAATCGTCACCGCGGCCAGTCGCAAGCGGACATGCTTGATGTCCAGGAGCGGATAGCCGATCCATCTTCCCAGTTGCCGGCTTCCCATGGGAGTCACCGTCTTGTCCAGAACGTGATAGAGAGAACCTTCTGGAGACTGCCTTCTGGAGGTTTTGAAGAGTTCCAGGTTTCTGGTCGTTGACTCGTCCAGGAACATGTAATCGCCTAGACGATAGGTGAATATCTCTTTAATGTGGTCGGGATTGCCCTTCTGGGTTTTCTGCACATAGTGGACAACGGCCCCCGCGGCGACGATGCCCTGTCTAAGACTTTGACACCCGAATCCTTCCAGCGACTGGACGCCCAGCTGGCGCTTGAGAATCCCTTCCGCCCGGCTTTCCTGGAAGCCGTCCTTCGGTATGACCTCGATGCGATAGGAGGCAAGTCCCCTGCGCATCTGGGGCTCGTCATTCTCCAGCAGCAGGAGTTCCGCGGGATTGATCCTGTCCAGCTCGTCCAGGACCTCCTCCCACGCTTCGATCTCCGTGACGCGAAATTCCCCGGTGGAAAGGTCCAGATGGGCAAGACCATAGGGGCCTTCTCTTCCTGAAACCGCCGCCATGTAAAGGTTAAACTTGCCGTCCAATTCTCCTTCGTCCACCACCGAACCGGGGGTGACGACCCTCACCACGTCTCTCTTGACGACTCCCCGGCTCGTCTTGGCTTCTTCGATCTGTTCACAGACCGCCACCTTCAACCCCGCTTCGATGAGCTTGGCCACGTAGGACTTGGATGCGTGGTGGGGCACGCCGCACATGGGAACTTTTTCTCCGTTGAAGGCCCCCCGGGAGGTAAGGGCAATGCCCAGAACCCCGGATGCTGTCTTGGCATCATCGAAGAACATCTCGTAGAAATCGCCCATGCGGTAGAAGAGGATCGCGTCTGGATAGTCGCTCTTGATACCCATGTATTGCTTCAGCATGGGTGTCATGTCATTCATGGTTTTCCTCTGGGTTCCCGAAGGCAGGTCCGAAGGCGTTCTTCGGAGACGGCGGAGCCGAAACTCCGGAGTCCACCGTCGCGGGGCTCATGAGGCCCATGGTGTCCCACTGCTTGCACTGGGGACATTGCCACTGCAGCTCCGCAGACTTGAGGCCGCAGTGGGAGCATTGAAACTTCAGGTAAGGCACGTTCAGATGGGAGATGAGATCCCGGTAGGAGGCTAGGGCATCTTCCTTCATGTCCGCTTCGAGCAGGATCTCACCCTTGAACTTCCTGGCCTCCCAGAAGAAAGGATCCAACTCCAGCGCAGCGTCCAGTTCCTTCAGGGCTCCCGGGCGATCATGCTCCTTGTACAAATACT
>Ga0209164_1002608_pt1 | contig 18771 bp, 22 predicted proteins | sample MTBNYHSulfiMetaG_FD_187458 | JGI IMG/M metagenome (GOLD analysis project Ga0209164, IMG submission 187458) | Enrichment culture microbial communities from rom New York Harbor, USA that are MTBE-degrading - MTBE-NYH (New York Harbor Sulfidogenic)... | ecosystem: Environmental > Aquatic > Marine >...
CGGACTCCAGATCCTGGGGTTCGATCTTCTCCGAGCTCTCACGGGCGGCGGAGAGGGCTGCCTCGTTCAACAGGTTCTTGAGGTCAGCGCCGCTGAACCCCGGCGTACCTCTCGCCATGGGCTCCAGGTCCAGCTCCGGGTCCAGGGGCATGGCGCTGGCGTGGAGCTTCAGGATCTCGAGGCGCTCGCCGGCCGAGGGGAGGTCCACGGCGATGCGGCGATCGAAGCGGCCCGGCCGGAGAAGGGCGGGATCCAAGATGTCGGGACGGTTGGTGGCCGCAAGGACGATGACGTTTTCCGCAGGCTCGAACCCGTCCAACTCCGAGAGAAGCTGGTTGAGGGTCTGCTCTCTTTCATCGTGGCCTCCTCCCAGCCCCGCGCCCCGGTGACGGCCAATGGAATCCAGCTCGTCGATGAAGATGATGCTGGGCGCTCCTTCCTTCGCTTGCTTGAAGAGGTCGCGGACCCGCTTGGCCCCCACACCCACGAACATCTCCATGAAGTCCGACCCCGTGATGATGAAGAAGGAGACGACAGCTTCCCCCGCCACCGCCCGGGCCAGAAGAGTCTTACCGGTCCCAGGCGGTCCCACCAGCAGGATTCCCTTGGGCACCCCGGCCCCGAGATCGTGGAACCGCTTGGGGTCCCTGAGAAACTCCACCACCTCCTGAAGCTCCTTCTTGGCCCCTGCGGCTCCAGCCACGTCCTCGAAGGTGGTGGCCGACTCTTCCCTCCGATACTTCCGGGCCCCGCTGCGCCCCACGGAAAGGAGGGACTGGGCCGCCCCTGCGGAACGCTTCATGGACACGTAGAGAACGCCCCCGAGGAGGAGGAAGGGAAGGACGCCGATGACGAGAAGCTGGATCCAGGCCGCATCTTCCTCCAGGACCACGTCCACCTGCACGTCGCGCTCCAGGAGAAGCGGGAGGAGAGCGTCATCCCCGAGAGCAGGTACGGTCGAGAGGAACCGGGTCACCAGGACGGTGTCGCCCCCCTGCACCTGCGGGATGGGTTCCCTCAGGGTCCCCCTGATGTCCCTCCCCTGCATGGTCACGTCCAGAACGTTGTCGGAAGCGATCTCTTGCCGGAGCTGGGAGTACGACACCGGAGTGCCCTCCGGGCCCGGGGCCCAGAACGGCCGCAGTGCCAGATAGCTCAGGGTTGCCAGGAGCGCCCAGACGAGCCAGCGGGAGGAACCTGGGGGTTCGGCTCCCCGACGAGGGGAAGACTTCTCTGGCATGGGGATCCTCCTTTCACAAGCGGCGTGGAAATCCTAGCGCTGGCGGCTTATTGTTCACCATTCATCGAGGCAGACCATCCGGGTGGAGATTCCGGTAGAGATCCTCGCCCTCCAGCCCTCCCTGACCCCGGAGATCACCCAAGCCTGGGATGCGAGAGGATGAAGAGACCCATCTCAGTGCCACGGGGGAGGAGGGACGAGTGACCCTGCACAGACCGTCGGCTGCCCCGGAGCTCCTGGGGATTGCACGGGAGATCCTGGCGGAAGGTGCGGGTGCCCTTGGCTCGGAGGAGGACCAGCCCGGTTCCGCTTCTCCGGAAGCCATGGTGGCCGCCGCCGAGCGTGTCTTCGGCCAGATCCACGCCCGCCTCGCAAGCTTGGCCGGAAACGACGGGTTCCGCTCCCTCTTGGAGCTGGCCCACCTGCGCACGGTGGGATCCCATCCCGTGCTTGAAGGAATGCACGCGACGCCGGATCTCGGACTCTCCCTGCAGTTTGGAAGTCGTGAGGGAGCGACACCCACCTGTGCGGGCGCGCCCGACCAGAAACCCGATGCGGCCGATGCCGCCCTCTCCGATGCCATGACGGCCCTCCTTGCCGAGGTCCTGGGGCTCCTCAGAACCCTGGCCCGGGACCAGGACTGGACGGTCGTGGATCTCTGGCCCGGCCTCCAGGCACTGGAAAAGGCAGGACTTCCGCCTCGCGACCCTTCAGCCATGGATGGTGCCAGCGTGGCGATCGGCAACAAGCTCTGGCACCTCCTGGTCATGGACAGGGACCAGGCCACGTGCGAGGCTCTTGGAAGGACCCTGGCGGAGGCCGCGGACTTTCGGGTTGTGGACACCGCCACCTCGTCCGGGGAGGCGAAGCGGAAGATGGAAGCGGGCGGGATCGACTTCGTGGTGGCCAGCGCCCACATGGAGACCCCTGAGATCCTCGCCGTCTCACGATGGCTGAGGGAGCGGGATCCTGGGAACCGGCCTCATCTCCTCGTCACCGGACTTCCGCAGGACGAGGCTACCATTCTGAAGTACCTGGAGAACGGCGCATCCGGCTTCACCCTGGGGGAGTTCAGCATCGAGGGGCTTCGCCTGGCGCTTCGTCTCATGGCCCGGGGCGAGGCGCTGGTCTCCATGAGGCTCGTCCATCTCCTCATCACCAGGTTGGGAGAGCTGGCGGAGTTGGTACGGGACCGGGGACTGGACCCCGCCAGCGTCATTGACCTTACGCCCCGGGAGCGGGACGTCCTGGCCCTCCTGGAGCAGAGCCTCACCAACAAGGACATCGCACGGCGGCTCTACGTCTCGGAGGGCACCGTGAAGAGCCACGTTCACCAGATTCTCAGGAAGCTGAAAGTCCGGCGCAGAGAAGAGGCCGTCCGGGTCTTTCGCCTCCACCGGGCCTCCAGGAGAGCGGACGAAGACTAGCTTCCGAGCTCTTTCGGACCGGGTGAACGTCTCCGGTGGCCCGGAAGGGGTCTCCCCCGCCCCGCGGGGAGTCCCCGGCCCGGCGGGGCGCTCCTCACTCCCAGTAGACCGGGCGACCGTAGAAGTCGTACAGTCGGGTCTCGTATTCCCGGTTGATAGGCTTGTCGGCGTCGTACCCGGGGCTTGCCTGGACCTGTTTCCTGGTGAGCTCCACCATGGCCTTCTGTGCGGGCCAATCAAAGCCCCGCACCCATGCCGGGGAAACCAGCACCTTCCGGCCCGGAAGCCAGTTCCGGGTGTCCACCACCATGTAACGCAGGACCCACGTGTCCTCGTCCAGGACGAATTCCTCCACGTGGCCGATCTCTCCATCGGTGGCCTCGATGTGGTAGCCCGTGACCTCCTCCACCGAGCGTAGATGGGGATCACCCTTCGGCTCCGGGGGGATAGTGATCCATTCGGCAGACACCTCACGCAGGGCTGAAGGCGAGGATTCCAACCCCCACAGCCCTTCGCCAACCCAGTAGTACGGGAAACCGTAGTGACGAAGGACGTTCACCTCGTGCTGCCGGGAGACGGGCTCGTCCTCCCGGACGGAAGGGGCGTTCTCGATCTGGTCCTTGGTGAGTTGGACCGGGAACTGTCGGGATGCCCATTCGGGCTCCCCCAGAAAGAGGGGTGAGATGAGGACCTTCCTATCAGGGATCCACTTCCCGGTGTCTGCCACCATGTAGCGCACCGCCCACTGCTGGTCGTCGAAGAGGAAGTCCCGGCAGCGGCCGATCTCTCCGTCCGCGGCCTTGAGCGTGTATCCCATGACCTCTTTGGTGCTTCGCATCATCATGCTCTCCTTGAGCTGCTCGTGTCCCATGCAATCAACCTGGGCCGAAGGCCTCGCCCCCGGCTATTGACCCCGGTGGAGATGGCCGATAGAGATCCCGATGGATTTGGATGCAGGACGTAGCTCGAATCGAGGGAAGGCCTTCGGTCGGCGTGGTGTGCACCGCCCGGGGCCGGCACCACCCGGCGGTCAGCTCCATCGGAATCTCTATCCCCCCCTTCCAACCTGGTCTGTGGCTTCACCGGTTCTTCCATGCCACGTTATGGGTTCTGGCTCCCCCTTCCCGAGGGCGCACTCAGAAGGAAGCAAGGAGGCGAGCATGACGGACATCGTCACCCTCACCATGAACCCCGCCATCGACAAATCCACCGCAGTGAAGCGAGTGGCCCCGGACAGGAAGCTTCGCTGCGCCCCCCCCCGGCGGGAGCCTGGAGGAGGCGGACTGAACGTCTCCAGGGCCCTTGAGCGCCTGGGCGGTGACTCGGTGGCCCTCTACCTGGCGGGTGGACCCACGGGTCGGATTCTCGGAGAGCTCCTGGAGGAGGAGGGCCTGACCTGCTGCCCCATGGACATGGAAGGATGGACGCGGGAGAATCTCACGGTGCGGGAGGAGGAAGAGGAGGAGGGCCACCAGTATCGATTCTCCATGCAGGGACCCGAGGTCGCTGAAAAGGAGTGGAAGGCCTGTCTGGAGGCCCTGACCGAGCTCGATCCCCCGCCGAAGTACCTGGTGGCCAGTGGAAGCCTGCCCCCGGGAGTGCCGACGGATTTCTACGCCCGAGCAGCGGCAATCGCCCGGGAACGCCAGATTCGCTTCATCCTGGACACCTCCGGCGACGCCCTGAAGGAGGGCCTGGAGGAAGGGGTCTTTCTGGTGAAACCCAACCTCCGGGAGCTCGGAGCCCTCACCGGAACGTCTGTGGCGGAGGAGGAGAGCGTCTACGAGGAGAAGCAGGCCGAGGGGGCCCGCCAGATCCTGGAGTGGGGAGGGGCCGAAGCGGTCCTGGTCTCCATGGGATCGGCCGGGGCCCTCCTCGTGGCGCGGGACGAGACCAGGAGGATGCCCTCTCCCACCGTCCGCATCAGGAGCCGGGTGGGGGCAGGAGACAGCATGGTGGCCGGCGTGGTGCTGGGGCTGATCAGGGACTTTCCCCTGCCCAAGGCTGCCCTCTTCGGCGTGGCTGCCGGCGCCGCCGCGGTCATGACCCCTGGTTCGGAGCTCTGCCGCCGGCGCGACGCCGAGGCCCTCTTCCGGAGGATGGTGGAGACCAGCGAGGGTTCATGAACGCCACCGTGCCCAGCAACGCCACCAACGGCAGCACCCACGCCGCACCGGCGATCCCAATCTCCATCAGGCCTCCCGGGCATGGCCGTGGCTTACTCCGGAAGGAGGGTTCAACCTCCACGCGACACCGCCCAGACCGAGAAATTCTCGTCCTTCTTCTGTCCAACCCCTACCGCACCCTTGTGCATGTAGAGGGCCATACACCAATCCGGTTCGAAGCCACTGCTGGTGGAGGACCAGTAGGCCTCCTGGACGTCCTGGAAGGGATGTTCCTTCGGAAGGGCGGGGGTATGCCGAGATGCGTCTACCAGGGATTCCAGCTCGTTGATGGTGGGAAGCCGCCAGGAGGTCCGTCCGCCCAGTTGGCGGTCGTTCAGGTCTGACACCACCTGGAAGGCCTCCTCCCAGGTGGTCCACCTCCCGGCAAGGTCCGCGCGACGTGACCAGACGAGGCCGGTCAGTCGGTCGAGGACGAGGTCTGGGTCTGCCCGGAAACGAGGTTCCGGCCATTCGATTCCCACTTGAAGCTCTCCATCCTGGCCGGTTCCCTGGCATGGGATGCGGGTCCCGTCCATATCGAAGCACCGGTGCTGCCCGGTGCCCGGGAGTACCCCGTTGCCAGCGCCTCGAACGGGCCACACCAGACGGTACTCGGTCTTCCGGCCGTAGAACATCCGCCCGCCCTCCATGTGGACGTACCAGGCATAGGCCGGATTGATGGCCGCAGTGGTGCTGGTCCAGTACCAACCCAGGAAGACGTCTTGAAAGGGGTGAGCACGCGGAAGGGCTGGATCCCGGGTCTGGTAGCTGATCAGTGACCGAAGCTCTCGCCGGTTCGGCAACCTCCAATCCCTGTAGCCGGCGTAGCGATCCCGGTTCATCCGACGAACCGTGTTCAGGGATTTCAGCCAATCCAAGGGGAATTCGGTGAAGTTGGCTCTCACGGTCCATTCCAGGTCCGTCAAGCAATCCCGGACTATGTCGCCGGCAACATGAAAGCGGGGTTCCGGCCAGATAATGCCCGGTGCTTCCTCCCCGTCCTGGCCGCTCCCGGCGCAGTCCATCTCCCCGCCGTCCGTGGCGTAGCAGAGCCACTGGCCGGTGTTGAGGTAGAGACGGGGCGTCACATGTCCTCCTGTGTTTCAGAGACTCCAACCGGTCGCGAAGCTGCGGCAGCGGTAAGACCGTTCCGGCATCCAGGAAAGCACCCGGTCCGAGCAGCCTCAGCCCTCTTGACGAGTATGTCCTAACGATCCTGACCCGGGCCAGGCTGACTCCCATGTGCCATCATCCGGCTACCTTGGAACCCTGTGCACAACTCGATCATCATGTCCTTGAACGTCTCCAGCTTCTGGCGCTGTTCTTCGATAAGCTCTTCCCTGGCCTGCAGATCCGCCCGGACCATGACCGTATGGGCCAGAACCATGTGATTCGCAGCCTCCTGCAGCCTTTCTTCATAGGTGCCCAGGTCCGGTGACTCCGATTGAAGGATCTCGGTGGCCGCCTGCCGGGCCTCCATGGCCTGCATCATATGCTCCTGCACTCCAGAATCGGCGGATTCCTTCATCGTCAGCAGGGTTTCCACCTGATCCTCGGTGAGGCCCAAGGTCTCCTCGAGGCTCAGGATCATGCCCGGCCCACCGGCCATGTGATCACCGCTCCAGGGGCACCACCCCTGGATCCAGGCAAATTCCAGGAACATCTTCCTGGTCCCCTTCTCCGATCCGAACAGTCTCGTTCGGTCTTTCCGGCCTCCCGCCCCTCGCCACCTGGTGACTTACCATGGTAGCGGTTGGCGTTTGACTTCCCCCTGAACTGCATATGAAGAGAGCTTCATCGGCTGATGGCCACTGTACCGCCCTAGCAAGTTACCCGCAGCAGAGGTCCTGTCCCACTCCCTAAGGAGGAGGATGGGGGTAGAGATCTCGATGGAGATGGGAGACCCGATGCTCCGACATCGGAGCGGGCGGAGGTGTCCTTCGCCCCAGGGCAGCACAGCTACACGAAGCGTCTTGCCCGCTACGTGGTGGACCTGGCCCGCTGCATTTTCCGTCCCGGTCCATGACCTTTCAGCGTGGGCCGGCGCTGTCGGTCATCCACCGGGAAGAACTCCACCCAGCGGAGCCCCTGAAGGCCAAGATCGGGAAGATCACCACCCAGGTGTACGGCGCCGACGGGGTGAGCTACTCCCCCGTGGCCGAGCAGAAGATCAAGAAGGCGGAGGCCGACGAGGAGTTCCAGAGGCTGGGCACCTGCATGCTGAAGACCTACCTGAGCCTCTCCCACGATCCCACCATCAAGGGCCGGCCCAAAGGGTGGACGCTCCTTGGTGCTGATGCTCATGCCCTTGTCCTGCCCCAGGGGCGGGGTCCAGGGGGCGCACGCGGCGGCCAGGGCGAGGGCGGCGGCCGGAGCTTGCCCTCAAAGCGTGGGGATCCGGGTCGGCATGTTCATCGGAAGGAGACGGTGATGCCCGTGCGGAAGACCAGATCGTTACGCTTCCGGTCTCCAGGGGGACGGCTGTCGCGGCGCCACTCGCCGCGCAGGGTGAGGCCTACATGGTCGGTGAGGGCAATGAGAAGCGAGGCGTCGGCGAGGGTGCGCAGGTCGCCGAAGTCGGCGAAGTCAGGTTGGATGTATGCCACGCCCAGGAGGCGCACCGCTTCCGAGAGCTGGCGGGTGGCCACCACCAGGTTCGCCATGCGCCACACGCGGGCCTCCAGGGGATGATCGTCGGTGACCTGCGCGGCGTCCAGGTCCTCCCGCTCGTACATGACGCCGGAGCCCACGTCCAGCGTGGTGGTGCCGCCCACCAGCCGGCGCCTCAGCCCGGTGCCCAGAAGAGCGCGCTGCTCCTGGTAGCTGTCGTGGCTGGCCTGAACCTGCACGAAGTGGAAGGTCTGCCAGTGTTCCGCCCACCAGCGGTTGTAGCGCACGTGAAGGTAGCGGTCATTCTCCAGCCCCTCGCCCGTTTCGGAGCGGTAGTCCAATCCGACGAACATGCGGAGCCAGTCGCGCGCCCAGCGGTGCCCCAGCACCACCCCGGCCAGCAGATCCAGGTACTCGGTATTGCCCCGGCTGACGCTGAATTCCCCCTCCACGCCCCAGTGCCAGGCCTCCACGTCGCCGGGCTGGAGGCGCTCCACGTTGAGAATCGTCTGGGACGCCCCAGAGGCCGGCGCCAGGAGGAGCGCCGCCACCAACGCCAGCCCCCCGGGGCTCTTCAGGCCCATGGGTACGGTCCCGGCATCTCCACGCTCCCGGCCTCGAGCAAGAGCTCCATCATCCGGTCCCAGCCGTACTCCTCCAGGGTAGCGGCGCCGCGCACCATGGGGTCGACGGGGGGAAGTGTCATGGCAAGGCTCTCTCCGGGCCGGGACGTAGGGCAATCTACGACCCGTCGCCAGCTCCCGCACCGTAGGCCCGGCGTCTCACCGGACCGGCCCGGGCTCCGGACGCATTCCGACGAACACCAGGCCTCCCATCTTGATGCTCAGGGACGGGTCTGATCGGTTGCCTGGCTCCGGGACCGCCACCAGCACCAGGGCCACGCCCGCTCGTGAGAGCCCTTGACCGCTGAGCGCCCGGGCTCCGGCGCGCGCGGCCATGCGACGGTAGCCGTTGACCACCGTGACGAAGGTCTCTCCGCCCTGATCGGCGGGGAAGGCCGGAGTGGGTGCCCCCTGCGGTGCGAAGCCACGCCCGGAAAAGAACTCGTCGAGGACGCGCGAGAGGGCGCTGGCGCTACCCGCCTGCCCCAGCCAGATGCGGTCGCCCTTCATGGGCGCAGATTGCAGGGGGACCTTGCCCTCGTACAGGATCGTGCCCCCGCCGTCCACAGCGATCAGAGCCAGCGTCGTACGTACGTCGGCCGGCGCATCGACGCCGATCTGGACGTTCTCGCCCAGCCAGGTGCCAAGGTCCGTGGCGGATACCCCGCGCTCCCCAGCGGACCGCTTCAGGTCAGTGTAGCTCTCGTCATCGACGGTCATCAAGAAGGCGACGCCGCCCTTGGCGCCTAGCCGCATCTGGGCCTCGGCACCGATGGGCGCGAGGGACAGAAGGGCCGCGAGGACCGTGATGGTGACCGGGACGGAGAGGCGATCGGACAGCGTGGGCCGTGGCATAGGGTGTCTCCTGTCGAGGGGATATGGCGTTCCCCTACAGAACGCGGGGAAGGGTCTGGGGCCGCCAACGCCGACCTTGAACGAGGCCAGGCGCCGCGGCTGTGGCCTCCCAGACCGAAGCGGGCTCGCCCCGGCTCCAGAGGTGGGCCACCATGACCACGTCGCGCCGGTCTTCGTTGCTCACCTCATCCGCCAGCAGGTCCGCCCTCAGCACTTCGGTTTCTGCGAAACCCACCCGAAACTGGAGGAGGTGGTGGACGCCCAGGGCATCGGCCACGGAATCCAGCTTGTCCACATCGGCTCCTCCCGGCCACGAATTCGATCCTCGCTTACCCACGGCCTCAACCCGGGCGGGCGCAGTCGGGGATCCTACGATCCGTGGAGAGGATCCGTTCCACGGTCTCCCGGCGAAGAGATTCTGGCCCCCGTCTGTAGTGGGACCGAGGCTGGTGGGGGCATCCCTGATCCGCCTCGCTGGGGGATACCCCTCGGTGAGGGACGGCCTCGAGACCGCGTTCCGCAAGCTGGGGACGACCCTGGAGTACGCCACCATCGCCGTGGTCAAGGAGAGCGCCTCCTCTCGTCTCTCAGGGTGGCCGTGGTGCCAGCGTCCGAGAAGCCATGGCATCTCGGCCGTATCCGATCCCCTTGACGGGCGATGGCAACGGTGCCAGCGTCCGAAACACTATCCCCGCGCCCTTCTTCATCGGCGGGAGGCTCATCGGTGGCGGCGGCCTGCGGGCGATGGACGTGCGTCGGGTCGGTTCGGAATCACCTGTGACCAGCGGCAGACTTCTTTGGGGGCAATCCATGAACCAGGAGCAATTCCAGAAGATTCGTGAGGGCAAGGGCTTCATCGCGGCCTTGGACCAGAGCGGCGGGAGCACGCCGAAGGCCCTGAGGCTCTACGGGATCGGGGAAGACGCCTACGCCAACGAGGCGGAGATGTTCGACCGGATCCACGAGATGCGGACCCGCATCATCACCCGTCCCGCCTTCGGCGGGGACCGGCTCATCGGGGCCATCCTCTTCGAGAACACCATGGACCGGGAGATCGAGGGGCGAGGCACGGCGGAGTACCTCTGGTCCGTGAAGGAAGTCGTCCCCTTCCTGAAGGTGGACAAAGGACTGGCGGGGGAGGCCGACGGCGTGCAGCTCATGAAGCCCATGCCGGGCCTGGACGCCCTCCTGGCCCGGGGCAAGAAGAAGGGGGTGTTCGGCACCAAGATGCGGTCGGTCATCAAGCTTGCCAACAAGGCCGGTGTGGAGGCCATCGCCGCCCAGCAGTTCGAGGTGGGACGTCAGATCCTGGAGGCGGGGCTCATGCCCATCCTGGAGCCGGAGGTCGATATCAAGAGCCCGGAGAAGGCAGAGGCGGAAGGACTCTTGAAGGATGCCCTCCTGGCGGGGCTCGACTCCCTCTCCAGGGACCAGGTCGTGATGTTCAAGCTGACGCTTCCGGACTTCGATGACTTCTACCTGGAGTTGGTGGAGCATCCCCGGGTTCTGAAGGTGGTTGCCCTTTCCGGCGGGTACAGCCGGGAGGAGGCGAATGCCCGCCTGGCCCGGAACAAGGGGATTGTGGCGAGCTTCTCCCGGGCCCTCACCGAGGGGCTCACCGCGCAGCAGAGCGACGAGGAGTTCAACGCGGCTCTGGACGTTGCGATCCAGAGCATCTACGAGGCGTCGGTGGCGTAACGGGGGCGGCAGGAGAGGGGCGGCGCCCTACCGCGGCGCCTCCCCTCGCTCCCCCGCTTCGCTACGGCAGCCTGGTCTCCCTGGACGGCCACGGCGTGAGACTCAGCACTCCCGCCCGGCGGTGGATCGGAGGTTCATTTCCTGGCGTGGACCGTAAGACTGAAGGCCTTGTTCTCCAGGACCCACGCCACGTCGACGCGGAGGTTCTCCAGGTTCGCTCCGTAGATCACGGCCTCTTCGTCACCCTCCGGCGCGCCGTAGGTCTGCCATCCTGCGTCCTTCAGGGCATTCTGATAGTCCAGGGCCACCTGGCGCTCGACCTCCGTGGCCATGATGCCCCAGATCACGCCGTCCGACACCTCGGATCGGGTGACGTCCAGGATCTTACCGGCGGAGAGCTTGGGTACGGTAGCTGGGAGATCGTCCGGCCAGTCCCGGGATGCCTGGAGGTCGCCCGGGCCCGGAGACGCACTCTCGGGGGCCGCCTCCTGGGTGGCGGAGACTCCTCGATCCTGGGGTGGGGAGGAGTCACCGCAGCTGGAGAGGAGTGGGACTCCCGCGAGCAGGAGGGACGCCGACAGCGCAAACACCTTCCCATTCGGAGCCATAGATGCCTCCTTCGGGTGGAACGGTCGCCGGGGGTCTCGGGCACTCGCCCGCCCGAACGCCCGTAGTGATGCTTCCTGCCTCATGCATGGTACGCTCCCCGTCAAGGGCTGGCCCTGGACGTTCTTGAACCGGACCCTTGCCAGGACGGCTACCACCCCTATCCCTCCCTTGCCCAGACCCCGAGGCGGATGCCACCAGGCCTTCCGGGCCAACAGGGCCCTCGGGCGCCCTATCCCTTCGAGGGCTCTTCGAGCTCGGGCGCTCTTCGAGCTCGGGTCGCCTGCTCGAGGTCGTAGGCCCAGGCCAGGAGCTCCGCTTCCGACCACATGTCTCCAATGAAGGCCAGGACGAACGGCGTGCCGTCGTCGTAGTAGCCGAAGGGTACCGTCACCACGGGAATCCCCAGGGCGTTGATGATGTTGCTGGGGAGTTCGGGGTGGTTGTTTGGATTGTAGTCCGGGCGCTCCGGGTCCTGGACGAGAGGCGGCACTGGGGCGCCGGCCTGGGGGAAGAAGAGGCCGTCGAGCTCGTGGTCCGCCAGGACCTTCCGGAAGAGGGCCCGGAGCTCCATCCGCCACGCCTGGTACGCGTCTCCATCCTCCGTGGCCGTAGGGGCGGCGGGAGGACGACCCCGCCCCCAGCTTCTGAACGTCCCGCCGGTCAACGCCTCCCACTCCTCCACGCTGTGGAAGGCGGCTCCGGGGCCCAGCCCCCTGAGATAGACCAGCATGTCGTAGGATCCTGCGCCTCCGCCCCGGGGCCGCCCGTCGTAGAGCTCCACGAAGCCGCTGCCGGCGAAGGGATCGGCCACCACATGGGCACCTTCGGCCTCCAGAACATCGATGGCTTCCCGGTAGAACGCCTCCGTTTCGGGGACCAGAGGAAGGAAGCTGTCCCTCCACCCAGTGCCCACGAGCCCGAATCGTCTCCCTTCCAGAGCGGTCTCGCAGAGGGCGGCGGCATAGCCAGCCTCGGGGATGTGGTCTACGGCGGCGAAGGTGGCGGGGTCCTCGGGGGTGGGGCCGGCCAGGACCTCCAGGGCCAACGCCGCGTCCCGGACGGTCCGGGCCAGGGGGCCCACCACGTCCACGTAGGTGGCGTCCACGGGGACGACTCCGTCCAGGGGCACCAGGCCGTAGGTGGGCTTCACCCCAACCAGAGCCTGGGCGGCAGCCGGGTTCTGGATGGAGCCGCCGGTCTCGGTACCGAGACCCAGGACGGCGAAGCTGGCGTTTACCGCCGTGGCGGTCCCCCCGCTGGAGCCTCCTGGCGCCGCCGCCACGTTGTAGGGGTTCAGCGTCACCCCGGCTACGCTGGAGTGGGTCCGGGTTCCGTGGCCGGCGAAGTCCGGGAGGTTGGTCTTCCCAAGGATGATGGCCCCGGCTTCCCTTAGTCGCCCTACCGCTGCCGCGTCCTCGCCGGGAATGAGGTCGACGCCTCCGGTGGCGGCGCTGAAGCCCTCGAAGCCAGCGGTGGTGACCAGGCCCGCCATGTCCATGTTGTCCTTCACCACCACCGGAACGCCGTGGAGGGGTCCCCGGGGGCCCTGCCGCACGTACGCCTCGTCCAGGGCGGCTGCGGTCTCCAGGGCATGGGGGTTCATGGAGATGAAGGCGTTGTAGAGGCCCTCGTACCGGGCGATGCGATCCAGGAAGGCCCGGGTGAGCTGGACGGCGGTGTACCGGCCGGCGGCGTAATCGGCCTGGATACGGTCGATGGTGAGCTCCGCGACGTCATCCGGTCCGATGGGCGAGGGGCTGCGGATCCCATGGCCGGGGGCTAGATGGCCGGGATCGGGGTCCGAAACCGGCGGCGTGGGATGGGCCGGGACGCCCGCTCGTCCCGGCGGGTCCGGGTCAGGAGGATTGGAAGGAGCAGCGAGAGCTCCCGGCGCCGGCGGGACACAGCTCGCGGCCGCCCACGCCAACAAGAGTGCCGAAAGCAGGAAGCCCCTGGCCGCCTTCCGGCCCCGGAGGCCTTCCCGTCGCCTCGATCTCGAGGTCATCCGGCCTCCACCCTACCTCGACGTGCGCCGGATGAACGCCGAGAGAGCCTCCCTCCACTGAGGCAGGAGATCCTCTTCCACGTACATCATGTGGCCGGCTGCGAAATCGGCGCGCTGGATGTTGTCCCGGAGCTCCGGCGGCAGGCCCAGCTGGTCCATGGTCCAGACCGCGGCGAAGTAGGGCGTGGCCAGGTCGTAGACCCCGTTGACCAGGAGGACCTCCAGCTCCGGGTTCCGGAGGATCGCCCGTGCCAGATCCGGGGCGACGTTCGGCGTGTCGCCACGCCCGCCGTCCCCCTGGCGGCTCCAGTTCCAGGGACGGGCTGCGCCGCTGGGGGTGTACTCCCGCACTCCATCGTACCCCAGCTCCTCCCGGAGGTAGGCGTTGAAGAGGGAGGTGTAGGCGGAGCTGATGGCTGTGGACTGGACGTCGTGAATGGGGGTCCGGTCCAGGGGTTGTCCGATGGGGCCGGTGAACCGGGCGTCCAGGCGGCCCACCTGCAGGCTCCGGCTCCGGAGCAGCTCCTGCCGGAACTCGGGCGACGTGACCCGGAGGTTGGCCCGGTCCAGGTAGTCCGGCGAGAGGCCGGTGTACTCGTGCATCCGCTGGATGACCCGGTCACGGTCGGAAGAGCTGAGCCTGCTGCCGGCCAGGAGGGCCGTTGCGTACTCGTTCACGGCCCAGGCCTCCACCTCCCCCAGGAACGCCTGCAGGTCTTTGGGGGCTCCAGCGGGAAGGGCCTGGTGATAGGCCGCCACCAGCGCATAGGACGGCAGGTTCACCACGTACGCCACGATGGCCTGGGGGGGGAACTGGATGGTCTGGAAGTCCAGGACGGACGACACCAGGACGATCCCGTTCAGGTCGATGTTGGCGCCCTGGAGGTGCCCCGCCAGCACCGCCGAGCGAGTGGTACCGTAGCTCTCACCCAGCAAGTAGCGGGGAGAATTCCAGCGTCGGTACTGGCTCAGGAACCTCCGGATGAATTGGGTGAGGGAGCGGGCGTCCTCGTCGACGCCCCAGAACGCGGTGCCGGGTGTGTCACCCAGGGGCCTGCTGAAGCCGGTCCCGATGGGGTCGATCATGACGATGTCGGCCACGTCCAGAAGCGTATACTGGTTGTCCACCAGGAATGATGATCGGCGCATCTTCCTGTGGGCGTTAGACTTACAAAATCGAGGACTTTGTGCCGTACACCCGGCGTGCGCCCCAGGTCCCGTTTCACACCCTCCGTCACCCCGTCGTCCCTCGCCTGAATTCGCACCGCCAGGCGCACCCGGCACCCACCTCCTGGAGGAAGAGACCATGGCCACGGTGCTGCACTTCCCGCCGCTCGCCCGGCTGCGTTCGCTCGTGGGCCAGGACGTGTTCCTGCCGGACGGCCGCACCCTGCGTGTCGGCCTCCTGTTCTCGCCTGCCGGCGACCGGGAGGAGCTCATCCTGGCCATCGGCACAGGCACGGGCAACAGCTGGCGCGAGGATCCGGCGGAAGGACTGGTCCTGCCAGCCGACGTGTTGGGCGAACTCAGGCAGGCCCTCGAAGCCCTGGAACGCGCCGCCCGGGGGCGGTAGCCCCGGCGGCAGACAGTTGAACCACCACTGAAAGGAGCGTTGCCATGAAGAAGCTGCTGGTGTTGCTGGTGCTGGCCAGCATGATGGTCGCCTGCAAGGGCGACATGGGGCCGACGGGACCCCAGGGTCCTGCGGGGCCCGAAGGTCAGGCAGGTCCCCAGGGGCCGGCAGGACCACAGGGGCCCCCGGGAGCCCAGGGGTTGCCGGGACCGGCTGGCCCTGCTGGGCCTGCTGGCCCGGGAACGAAGCTGGTGTTCACCATCCCCATCGAAAGTGACGGGAGCGCCGCCGTCGCCTTGCCCACCGAGGCCGGTACCAGCATGAGCGAGCCGCCGGCGCTCGCCTGCTACATGGGCCAGGTCGGCGGAACTCAGTGGCTCGCCGTCTCGGGGCCGTACGTCCCGGGTGAGCCGTTCTGTGGCTTGGCCCTATCCGGCGGCCGCTTCTGGGCGGTGATGAACGACGGCTACCCAGGCTGGATCGCCGCGTTCGTCGTCGTCTACTGACGTGGGACTGTATGCCGGACTCGCGGCGAGTGCCCGCCCGCTCGGGATTCGATGGAGCCGGCCGTCATGCCGGCGACCACCGGAGCCGGGCGGGCCCGCCGCGTTGCCGTCCGTTCACCAACCGAAGAGAAGAGAGGAGCATCAGATGTTCAATGGAGTCTTTGAGTGCGTTCGTGCGGTCAACGACCGGGCGCTCAAGGTGGAGGCTGGCCAATACGTGGTCGTCCGGCTCGACGAGGATCCGCGGTTGCCTGTCGCCGTGGTCGTGTTTCATGGCGTCGCGGCCCTGGAGGCGTTTGGCCGCCACATGCGCCACTTCACTGCTTGTCCCGAAGGTCTTCCCGAGGGCGAACCGGCTTGCTCGCTTCAACACCCCCACTTGAGGCTGGTGCATTGAGGAACGCCACCATGACCACCACCACGGACTACCCGGAGAAGCACGGGCCGCAGGCCCCGGGACAAGCTGACGGGAAGGAGAGGCAGGAGGAGGACCCTCCCGCGCGCCTTGAGGCGGATCAGGAGTACAAGATCGGGCAGATCATCCATCACCTCGACCAGGTGCGCTGGGAGTCGGTCCAGGCCGAGCGGCTGATCTGGGAGTTGCCTGAGGCGCTGCGTCCCCATGGAGGCTTTCCGACATGGGCTTCTCAGTGCGACGACTGCCGCCGGCCCTGGATTGACTTGCTGGAAGCGAACGCTGGGGCCCAGATCGACGACAAGTAACCGCGGCCCCGGGCCGTCTGCCGTCTGACGTAGGCCATCGAGCTCGCCTGTCCCACACGCCCACCGCTCATCACACCCCACCAAAACGGAATCCCGTTACCCCTGACGCAAGGCCGATGCACCGTCGGCGCCTGCGGATCCACGCATGCGCCTCGTGATGCCTCGTGCTCTGGGGAGTCAGCGAGAGGAGGGGTGCTCCGGTTCGGGCCAAGCGCCAGGGCGGAGCCAGTAGGGGAAACGGCGCCACCGGCCGGGGCTCCGGGCCTGGAATCAGTGGGCCGGGGCAACCCGGTCGTCTCGTCCACCCGCAGCTCGGCACTCTCTCCTGAGAACGGGCTTCCACACGTTAGGGAGCGGCTGCGGGAGTCACGGGTCTGGGGCCCGTCCTCGTCTGTTCGGGAAACGGCCGCACGGATTCAAGATTGAACCCTGCCGATGTAGCCTCGCTCTTCTTCTGGACCTGAGGACTCGAGAGCTCCTTTCGGGCTTGTCGGGCTACGGCAGCCTGCATTCGATGGCGCTCTGGAACCGGTGGCTCTTCTCCGTGCTCCAGATAGCTATTGAGATATCCCTCCAGCGCGTCCCAAAATTCGGAATCCAGCTCTTCGAGCGAATCTGCCGAAACGACGAACCCAGGGAGTTCGTCAATGGTCATGTAATAGTAGCGCCCGTCATCCTCTCGTTCACCGGCCCGCATGGTCCAGGGCAACGTGAGAAAGTAAGCGACGTCCCTCATTCCTCCTCCTTGGTTCTCGCAACGGCTCCCGCCATCTTCTCCACGTACACCGGTTTGACGTATCCAGATCCCTTGTCTGGAATTGTGACTCGGGTACCCGAAGCCGCATGACGGAAGGTCCGGTGGGAGCCCCTCGCTCCCTTTGCCATCTCGAACTCGGCCCACTCCAGAATACTCTTCAGCTGGCCAAACCGCCAACCTTTAATTTGTCCGCCAGCGATCTGCGCGTACCACTTCTCAGCGCGAGACACGACGCCCCTGCTCCTTGATCTGCGTGAGCTCAACCGGCACCTCTGCCTCGATTCTACCGTCAACAAGGATATGGAACACGAAATCGCCAAAATGGGGGAAAAGGACCCCGGAGAATTCTGCAACTATCCGGGCGTGCAGTGGCTTTCCCCTACCTGTAGGCTTGAACTTCAGAGGCAGTTTCGGCGACAGCGGGATGACCGGTTTCCCGTCGCTGTCGAACATTCCTACTTGGGCTGAATGCTCCGACCCCTCGCTTACAGAGGCCTCGAACACGGCCGCAATGCACATGAGCGGGTGCGTTACGGGGGCTCTCTTGGCGAACAGAACGTCGAAGACCCCGTGGAAGTTCAGCTTTCCTTCCTTGGTCTCGTTCACATGATCGGCGAGGATCGCGTATCTCAGTTTCATTGGACCTTCCTTGCTTCGATCGCTCCGAGGGGGGCAGACTTTCCAGGACTCACAACCTCAATCATCACGAGGGCCATCGACCTCGTTCATGCCCAGCTGCTCCGCGTCCTTCTTCCCCCGAGCCTTCGGGGCCCGCCTGAACGTAACATTGGCCCCTGTCACCGACGGGTAGTCGATCCGTCCGCCCTGGAGGAGCTCCTCGGCCGTGAGAACCTGGATCCGGGAGACGGGAATGGGTAACAAGAGGTAAGGATGCGCCACACCTGGGCCCGGGACAAGTCCGGGCGAAAGCGTTCCATCCGCCCATGGCCTCAGCCGTGCCGGCAGGTTTGATTCGAGGCGAACCTTCACAGGAGGCATGTCGTGGGCGTTGCAGCGGACGTCTTCCGGCTCCGGGCCGGCGGGTATCCCTGGCTCGACAAGCGGGACGATGAGTCGCCACCGAAGCCGGAGGCCCGGCCGGAGAACGAGAGCGAAGGGCCGCAGGGACCCGAGGACGAGCACGAGCGGGAACGTTCGCGGCGATAGGTCCCGCGCCAGCCCTCGCCAGCCCTCGCCAGCCCTGCACCAGCCCATCGGTTTCGCACGGGCTCACCCTCGCCTGTCACGGGCTTGTCCGCCTGGGGGCAGAGGGAAGCGAACCCCGCCGTCAGGCAGGTTAAGCGCGGCCACGTGACACAACAACCGAACGCGGGGGTGACACGGCTCACAGCCGGGCGGGATACGAGCGACGCCATGCCGCGCGCTGGCGAGGAACGCGCCGGGCCTCCCGCCAAGGACGCTCAGAACAGGTACATGGGGTGCGTGTCAGGGTTCTTTCCGAAGCAGGTCACGTCCTCGATGTGCCGGATGTTCGGTCCTCGGAGCATGGCCCAGAGCGCCCGTTCAATCCCGATTCCTCCACCGAACGTGTCCGGGAACAGGGAGCGCCCGGCCGCATCGCGGCGATGAGCCACAAGGAGAAACGGTCCGTAACCGCCCAGCTCCTCGATGTTCGCCACCATGCCATCCGCGATCAGGGGTGGCGTCTGGATGATCCCATTGTCGAGCAGGCGCGCCACGATCGGCTCAGGAAGCCATTCCCGTATTCCGCCACTGAGCACCTCGTTCGCCGGCGTGGTGGCTCCTGTGGACCGAACCGTGCTCTTCATGCAGAGGTCGTAGTTGTAGATGTCCCGGCTCGGCACGCTCCCCGGGGGCCGGCGTGTCCCGTCCGGTCGCAGGTAGGGGTACACGAGATCGTAGTTCTCCCTCATGAGGCCGGTCACGAAGAAGAGCGAAGCATCCGTCTCCGACCCCAGCCCAGCTTCCACTTCCCGGCGGTCATAGCGCGCCAGGCCA